>Ga0126310_10001007_pt1 | contig 10451 bp, 10 predicted proteins | sample Plot60_FD_92540 | JGI IMG/M metagenome (GOLD analysis project Ga0126310, IMG submission 92540) | Serpentine soil microbial communities from UC McLaughlin Reserve, CA, USA - Plot60 | ecosystem: Environmental > Terrestrial > Soil > Grasslands | place: USA: UC McLaughlin Reserve, Lake County... | reverse complement strand
GAGATCTACCTCAAGCTCGAGAACCTGCAGCCGATCGGATCCTTCAAGCTGCGCGGCGCGCTCAATGCCGTCAAGCAGATTCCGCGCGGCGAGCTCGCCGAGGGAGTCGTGACTGCGAGCGCCGGCAACATGGGCCAGGGCCTGGCCTGGGCCGCGCGCGAGCAGGGCGTCCCGTGCGCGGTCGTCGTCCCCGAGAGCGCTCCCGAGACGAAGCTCGCCGCCATCGATCGCCTCGGCGGCACGATCGTCAAGGTGCCGCACGACCGGTGGTGGGAAGCGATCGCGACCTCGAGCACACCAGACGCCACCGGCCGGTTCGTCCATCCCGTGCAAGACGAGAACGTGATGGCGGGAAACGGCACGATCGGGATCGAGATTCTCGAGGACCTACCCGACCCGGACGCGATTCTCGTCCCCTTCGGCGGCGGCGGTTTGAGCGTCGGCATCGCCAGCGCTGTCCGGGGTCTGACCCCAGACGTGCCCGTTTTCGCCGTCGAGCCGGAGCCCGCAGCCGCGCTCACCGCCTCGTGGGCCGCCGGCGAGCCGCGCGAGGTCGCCGGAACGCAATCGTTCGTCGACGGCTCGGGCGCGCCGCGGGTGCTGCCCAAGATGTGGCCGCTCGCCCGCGAGGCCCTTGCCGGCGCCTTTCCGGTTCCTATCGACGACGCTGCGGCGGCGGTTCGTCTGCTCGTCAACCGCGCCCGGATCGTCGCCGAGGGGGCGGGTGCCCTTGCTCTCGCGGCGGCGCTCGCGGGACGCGGGGGAACAGGCAAGGTCGTCTGCATCGTCTCGGGCGGAAACATCGACGAGGCAAAGCTGCGCACGATCCTCGCGGGCGAAACCCCGTAAAACCTCTTAGGCGCCCGAGCGGGAGCGCAGTATGCTTTTTTCGTGACGAGCGCCAAAGCGGCAGGCGAGGTCGAGGACTACTCGGAGCCGATTCTCGCCGGAGCGGGCGCGAGCGACTACGAGCGCTATCTGCGTACCGACGAGCTGCTCGCTCTCCAGAAGACGCCGGCGGAGCAAGTCCATCGCGACGAGCTGCTCTTCCAGACCGTGCACCAGTCGTCGGAGCTCTGGCTGAAGCTGGCCTCCGCCGAAACCGAAGAGGCCGTCGCCCTGGTCGAGCGTGAGGAGATCCCCGGCGCGCTTCGGCTCCTTCGCCGCGCGGCCCTCGCATTGCAGCTGATCACGGCCCAGCTGGACATGCTCGAGCAGATGTCGCCCTGGGAGTACCAGGAGGTCCGGGCCGTGCTCGGCCACGGCAGCGGCTTCGACTCGCCGGGATTTCGCTCGCTCCGCCGCGTAGTGCCGCCGCTCGGGCAGGCGCTCTCCGCGCTGGTGCGCAAGCGGAAGCTGACCCTCGAGGATGTCTACGTCCACGGCCGCGAGCACGAGGACCTCTACCAGCTTGCCGAGGCCTTGACCGAGCTGGACGAGCGGTTGATGCTGTGGCGCGTGCGGCACTACAAGGTCGTGGCCAGGATCATCGGCGACGAAGTCGTCGGTACGCAGGGCACCCCCGTCGAGCTGCTTGGGGGCCTGATCAAGCAGACGTTCTTCCCCGAGCTCTGGGCAATCCGGAACCGGCTGACGAGCCGCGCGATCGCCGAGGGCGAGTCGTAGATGGCGACGTACGTTCTCGGCCGGCACGAGCTCGACGAGCAGCAAGCCGAGGGTGACACCGCCTCGGTCGGGCGGGCCTTCGACGCCTCGCGAGGCTCGGAGACCCTGGAACAGCGGATCGTTCGCTACGCGCCGGGGCGCTCGCGCCCGGTCGAGACCGGCGACCGCATCGCCGTGCTCTACGTCGTCTCCGGGAGGGGGGACATCCACGTGGCCGGGGCGGTCCACCCCGTCGAGCCCGCGACGGGCGTCTACATCGCCGCCGGAGAGAGTTACGAGGTCGAGAACCCGGGGCCGGACGAGCTCCTGGTCGTCCTCGTCACGGCTCCCTCGACCGCCAACGGCTCACCACCTGCCGAGCGCCGGGCAGTCCGCGAGGCCGACCAGCCAACGCTGACGGCGAGCGGCGACCGAGACTTCTGCTACCTCGTGACCGACGAGGTCGGCTGCCGCGAGGTGACGCAGTTCCGGGGCGACATCGCGCCGGGACGCGCACCGGACCACAGCCACGTCTACGACGAGGTGATCTACGTCCTCGACGGTGAGGGCGCGTTGCACACCGAAGGCGAGGATGTGCCGGTAAGTGCAGGCAGTTGCATCCACCTGCCGGCCTTTCTGCTGCACTCGCTCGAGAACTCGGGCGAGACGACGATGCGGATCGTCGCGGTCTTCCATCCCGCCGGCGATCCGGCTTCGCGTGCGTACGAGGCAAACGAATGACGGCTTTTGGCGTCTCACCACGTGAAGTCTCAAAACGAGGCCGGGGCAATCAACAGGAGGGGAACATGAGGAAACTGCTAGTCGCTGCGGTGCTTGCCGCAGCCGTGGCCGGGCTCGCTACGGCCGCGTGGGGGGCCGCCAAGGCCCCGAAACGGGTGTCTTCGGCGTCAAATGCCGAAAACGCCCTCGTCAAGTGCGGGAAGACCCGTTTGGTCGGGCTGATGGCACCGTTCACCGGGCCGGCCGCGTCGATCGGCGTCAACCAGGTGCACTGGGCGAACTTCTTCAAGAACGCCTACAACAGGTCACACAAGAAGAAGATCAAGTTCGTCAATGAAGACACCATGCTCGGCTCGGCGAACGGAACGGCCGAGGCGGTCAAGGGCGCGCAGGCGCTCGGCTCGAACCGTGGAGTCCTCGGCGTCGTCGGCCCGGCCGGCTCGAACGAGGTCAAGGCGACGACCGGTGCTCTCAAGGGAGCAGGTCTCGGCTGGGTCTCCGGCTCGGCGACGAACACTCAGATCACGCTCGACGGCACCCGGACGGGCTATTTCTTCCGCACCGTCCCGCCCGACTCGTCGCAGAGCAAGAGCGTCTCGGCATACATCACGGCCACGCTCAAGCTGAAGCGAGTCTACATCATCGACGACCAGGAGGCCTACAGCACCGGCCTCGCCGACGAAGTGCAGGCACAGCTCAAGGCCAAGGGCGTCACCGTTGGCCGCGACGGCGTCAGCCAGCAGCAGTCGGACTTCTCGTCGATCATCAACAAGATCCCGCGCAACACCCAGCTCGTCTACCTCCCGTGGCAGCTGCCGCCGAAGGGCAAGGCATTCGGCCAGCAGATGAAGAGCCTAGGCAGGAGCGGCACCAAGCTGATGGGCTCAGACGGCCTCTTCGATCCGTTGTTCTCGAGCCTCGGGAACAACGTCTATGACTCGTTCTTCCCGCTGAATCCGGCGGACAAGAGGGTCGCGGCCTTCAAGAAGAGCCACGGGGGCAACTCCGAGCTCTTCGGCGGCCCGAGCTACGTCGCGGCGCAGGTCGTCGTAGGCGCAATCGACCGCGCCTGCAAGGACGGCAAGGCCACCCGCGCCGAGGTTCGTCGTCAGATCAAGACGACGAAGATCCGCGCCTCGGCGTCGCTGCTCGGCCTTCCCGTCGCCTTCGACAGGCACGGCGACATGATCAAGAAGCCGTTCGGCATCTACCACTCGGTGAAGGGAGTCTTCGTCCGGGTCGCGTAGTCCTGCCGCTTTTCGAACGGAACACACGTGCGGCCCGCCGATCCGGTGGGCCGCACTCGTTTTGTGAAATCTTCCACGGATGAACTGGAGCCTCTTCTTCGGCGAGCTGGTGAGTGGTCTGACACTCGGCAGCATCTACGCGCTGATCGCGCTCGGCTACACGATGGTGTACGGGATCCTGAAGCTCCTGAACTTCGCCCACGGAGACGTCTACATGATCGGCGCATTCGTGGGCTTCTTCATCCTGGAATGGCTGGGAGGGCCGCTCTCCCCCGTGGTGACCGGCTGGCTCGCGGTCGCCATCATGTTCGCGGTTGCGATGCTCGTATGCGGCGGGCTTGGCGTCGGGATCGAACGCTTCGCTTACCGGCCGCTTCGTGACGCCCCGCGGATCGCACCGCTGATCAGCGCTCTCGGCGTCTCGATCTTCCTCCAGAACAGTGCGCTCCTGCTCTGGGGCCCGCAGTTCCGGGACTACAACACCTTCGACCTGATCGGCGTCAAGAGCTACAGCATCGGCAACAACTTCTACATCTCCAACGTCCAGATCCTCACGATCTCGGTCTCGATCGGATTGACGATCGTGCTGGCGCTGGTCGTGTCGCGGACTCGCACCGGGAAGGCGATGCGAGCAACGTCGTTCGATCGTGACGCGGCCGAGATGATGGGCATCAGCATCGACCGCGTCATCTCGTTCACGTTCTTCCTCGGGTCGGCGCTCGCGGCCGCCGGCGGCGTCATGTTCGGGCTGGTCTTCGGCCAGATCTTCTCCCTGATGGGCTTCACCGCCGGCCTGAAGGGGTTCACAGCCGCCGTGGTCGGTGGAATCGGAAGCATCCCGGGTGCCGTCCTCGGCGGCTTCCTGATCGGCCTCACCGAGGCGTTCGCAACCGGCTACCTCCCGGGTGGGTCGGTCTACGCGAACCTCTACGTCTTCGCGCTCCTGATTGTCATGTTCCTCATCCGACCGACGGGCCTGCTCGGGTCACCCGTAATCCAGAAGGTATGACTCTTCGCGGCGGAGACCTCGGCGAAGGCAACCTGCCGGCTGGATTGCCTGAGCCGGTCGACGCCGCCGATCGCACCCGGGTCGGGGTGGATGACTGGGTCGCGCAGGCCGAGGAGCGCCGGGCGGCGCGTACCGGTTTCACCGGCCATGTCGTCACGGCGTGGGAACGGGTCCCGGCCCCCGGCCGCCTCGCCGTTCTGATCGGGCCATTCGCGATCTTCCCGCTGATCACGAATGAGGGCAACCTCTACCGCTACGGACTGATCACGCTGATCTACGCGTTGCTGGCGCTGGGGTTGAACGTCGTCGTCGGCTTCGCCGGGCTGCTCGACCTTGGGTACGTGGCCTTCTTCGGCTTCGGTGCGTACCTCTACGGGATCATGGCCAGCGGCCATTCCGGTCACCACCTGGAGGCCGTGATCGCGATCCCGATTGTCGTCGTCTCGACCGCGCTGCTCGGGCTTCTCCTCGGACTCACGTCTTGGCGGCTGCTCGGCGACTACCTCGCGATCGTGACGCTCTTCTTCCTGCAAGCGTTCGTGATCTTCGTCAACAACGCCAACGGCGGCATCAACGACTTCTCGTACCCGTTCGTGGGCAAGGTGGACCTGACCGGCGGCGCGAACGGTCTCGACCAGATCGATCCACTCAATCTCTTCGGCTACCACCTCACGACGACGAAGCAGTACTACTTCTTCACGCTGATCTCGCTCACGCTCCTGATGACGATGCTCTACTTCGTCAACGGATCGCGGACGGGCCGCGCTTGGCGCGCACTGCGTGAGGATCCGCTCGCAGCAGAGGTGATGAGCATCCCGGTCAACCGGCTGAAGCTCCTCGCGTTCATGTTCGGCGCCGCCACCGCGGGGTTCAGCGGGACGATCTTCGGTGCCGTGCAGTCCGGTGCGTTCCCGGGCGACTACGACGTCGGGCTGCTGATCACGATCTACGCGATCGTCATCCTGGGCGGCCTCGGAAGCATCGGCGGGGTCGTGATCGGCGCACTCGTCGTCAACGGCGCCCCGGAGCTACTTCGCTCGTCGGCGAACGCGCGCTTCCTCTTCTACGGCGTGCTCCTGCTCGCACTGTTCGTTGCCATGCGGCCGTGGTACAAGCCCGTCGTCGTCCTGGTCGGGACGATCGCCTTCGGATTCGCCCTGCATGGAATCGCGAGCGCGGTCTGGTCGCGTGGTACCGCCGGGCACATCGAGGGAGGCGGTTCGCTCGGCCGCGCGCTCGAGCACTGGGTCCTCCTTCCGAGCAACACGGGCAGAATCGCCGGCTGGGCGTACTTCGCGTTGATCGTCGCGGCACTCGTGCTGACGCTCGTCCGCGGCTGGTGGCGTGTTGTCCTGTTGATCCCCACCCTCTACCTGGCGTCGTTCGTGTGGGAGAACAAGCTCGTCGAACAGGTGTCCGGGGCGACCCGGCTGATCCTGCTGGGGACGCTGCTCGTCGTGATCATGAACGTGCGGCCGTCAGGCATCTTCGGCACGTCCCGCGTGGAGATCGTTTAGTGCCCCTCCAGGCAATACACGCCCGCTTCTGGCCCGCGAGCACGCGGCGCCAGGAACCACCCTCGCCCTTGCCAAGGCAACCAGCCTTGGCCGCGGACGACTGCGGCCCCTGGCTTGGTGCTCGCGACCCAGAAGCTAGACAGCATTACCTGAAGGGGCACTGATGCCCCTCCTCGAGCTTCGCGACGTCTCGAAGGCCTTCGGCGGCCTGCAGGTGATCGACCATCTGAGCCTGCATGTCGACGAGGGCGAGATCGTGAGCGTGATCGGGCCAAACGGGGCCGGGAAGACGACCGTCTTCAACCTGATCACCGGCATCTTCCACGTCGACTCGGGCGAGATCGTCTTCGAGGGCGACAAAGTCTCCGGGCTCGCGCCGCACAGAATCACGAACCGCGGCATCGCACGGACGTTTCAGACGCTGCGCCTGTTCCTGAACATGACGGTGCTGGAGAACGTCATGGCCGCCGAGTACGGGCGCACGGAGGCGACCGTCCTCGAGGCAATGCTGCAGCTGCCGCGCTCGCGGAAGGAAGAGAAGCGAATCCGGAAACTGGCCGAGGAGAAGCTCGCGTTCTTCGGCCAACGGCTCGCCGGCTACCGGCACGACCAGCCCGCTTACAGCCTCTCGTACGCGAACCGGCGGCGACTAGAGATCGCGCGCGCAATGGCGACGGAAGCGCGACTGCTCCTCCTCGACGAGCCGGCGGCCGGGATGAACCCTCACGAGACGCACGAGATCACAGAGCTGATCGGCAAGCTCCGGGAGGAGGGCTACTCGATCCTGGTGATCGAACACGACATGCACGTCGTCGAGGGAATCTCGGACCGCGTGATCGCGCTCGACCACGGCATCAAGATCGCGGAGGGTGGGTTCCACGAGGTCGCGACACACCCGCTTGTGATCGAGGCGTACCTCGGCATTCGAGCGGAGGCCGAAACCGTCTGATGCTTCTCCAGCTCGACAACGTCGACACCTTCTACGGCCAGATCCACATCCTCCAGGGCGTATCGATCGAGATGGCGGAGGGAGAGCTCGTCTGCCTCCTGGGCGGGAACGCGTCCGGCAAGTCGACGACGCTGAAGACGATCATCGGGATGGTCCGTCCTCGCCGAGGCGGCGTCCAGTTCGACGGCGAGGAAGTGAGCGCGCGTCCCACCAGCTACCGGATCGGTAAGGGGATGGCGATCGTTCCCGAGAACCGCCGGCTATTCGGGCCGATGACCGTCAAGGAGAACCTGGAGATGGGCGCCTACCTGCATGGCGGCGGCACCAAGGAGGACTTCGAGCGCGTCTACTCGCTCTTTCCGCTGCTCTACGAACGGCGCAGGCAGCTGGCCGGGACGCTCTCCGGCGGTGAGCAGCAGATGGCGGCGATGGGCCGCGCGCTCATGTCGCGCCCGAAGCTGCTGCTGATGGACGAGCCCTCGATGGGCCTGGCGCCGATCCTCGTCGAGCGAAACTTCGAGATCATCAAGGACGTGCACGAGTCCGGCGTCGCGATTCTCGTCGTCGAGCAGAACGCAAACGTCTCGCTCTCGATCGCCGACCGCGGCTACGTGCTCCAGACAGGGCGGATCGTGCTCTCGGGGCCAGCAGCCTCGCTGATCAAGAACGAAGATCTGCGAAAGGCATACCTTGGCCGTTAGCGTCGACGCGCTCGCCGAGCAGGTCCGACCGCGCTTCCCGATCTTCGAGCGGCTCACGTACGTCAACAGCTGCTCGCAGGGCGCACTATCGGACGACGTTCGCGACGCGTACGCCCGCTACCTGTCCGATTGGGACGAGCACGGAGCCCCCTGGGAGTACTGGGTGGCGCAGCTCGACGCCGCGAGGGTGACCGTCGCCGACCTCCTCAATGCCGACAACGACGAGATCGCGATCACCACCTCGGTGTCGGCCGGCGTCGACGCCCTGGCCAGCGCGTTCTCCTTCGACGGCGACCGCGACAAGATCGTCGTCAGCGACTTCGAGTTCCCGACGATCGGCCAGATCGCCCACGCGCAGGAACGACGCGGCGCGCGGGTCGAACACGTGCCGGCGGAGCCGGACGGGACGATCCCGCTCGAGCGCTTCGAAGCCGCGATCGACGAGCGCACTGCGCTCGTCGCTGTCACGCACGTCTGCTTTCGAAACGGAGCTAAGCTCGACATCGAGCCGATCGCCGCGCTTGCGCACGAGCGGGGTGCGCTACTTCTACTGGACGCCTACCAGAGCGTCGGTTCCCTGCCGGTCGACGTGCGGGCGCTCGACTGCGACTTCCTCGCGGCGGGGGCGCTCAAGTACTTGCTCGGGTCGGCCGGCCTCGGCTTCCTTTATTGCCGGCGCGATCTCGTCGAGCGGCTGTCTCCGACTGCTACCGGCTGGTTCGCCGACCAAGACATCTTCGAGATGGACATCCACGATTACTCGCCTGCATCCACCGCGCGACGCTTCGAAGCCGGAACGCCGCCGGTTCCCGCGATCTACGCCGCGATCGCCGGTATCGGGCTGATGCGGGAGATCGGCATCGAAGAGACCCAGAAGCACGTCCGAGGCCTGACCGAGCTGCTGATCGAAGGCCTGGACGAGCTCGATGGCCAAGTTGTCACGCCCCGCGCCTGGCAGGAGCGCGGCGCGCTGACATGCGTTGCCTCGACGGACGCCGAGGCCTTGGTGGCAACCCTGACGGAACGCGGCATCGTCAGCTCGTCGCGCGACGGAAACCTTCGCATCTCGCCGCACTGCTACAACGCGCGCGAGGACATCGAGGCCGTCCTGGAAGCGTTGCGGGAGCACCGCGCGCTCCTCCGCACCGGAAAAGGCTGAGGCCCGCTTCCGCGGGCCTCAGTCGTGCTCGCAACGGAACTTCCGGTCGCCGCTCGAGGCTGTTCAGCGATAGTCCGTCGGTGCCGCCGCCCCGCGTGCGCCGCCTCACTCAGCTCTACGCGGGCCTGGCGCTCTACGGCTTCAGCGATGCGCTCATGCTGCTCGCGGGGCTGGGCGTCGATCCGTGGGACGTGCTGCACCAGGGCCTCTCGCGACGGTTCGGGCTTGGAGTCGGGACCTGGGCGATCATCGTCGGCGCCGTGGTGCTGGCCCTCTGGATTCCTCTGCGGCAGCGACCGGGCTTCGGCACGATCAGCAATGTCGTCGTGGTCGGCGTCGTCATCGACGTCTGCATGGCGACGATTCCCGCCCCGCACGGGCTGCCGCTCCGGACGGCCTTCCTGCTCTCCGGCGTCTTCCTGAACGGCATCGCCACGGGCGCCTACATCGGGGCGGGTCTCGGTCCTGGCCCGCGCGACGGACTGATGATGGGGCTCGCTCTACGTGGCCATTCGATTCGCGTCGTGCGCACCACGCTCGAGCTCACCGTCCTCGCGGGCGGGTGGGTGCTCGGCGGCACGGTCGGAATCGGCACGGTCGTCTACGCATTGGCGATCGGGCCGCTGGCGCACGTCTTCATCCCGCTCCTCCGCATCGCCGACCCACGGGATCCGGGGCGACGGGGAGCCGGCGCCCTTGAAGAACCTAGAGGGATGCGTCAAGGTGAGGCTCGGCTGTTGCGGGGGCAGAACGAGCCGGAGAGGAGCCGGTAATGGACGAAACTCTCGCGAGCGAGCGAGTCATTCGAGTCCTGATCGTCGACGACGAGCCGCTTTTTCGGCTCGGAATCGCGATGATGCTCGCGGAGGACGACCGGCTCGAGTTTGTCCTCAGCGAGGCCGACGACGGAGAGGCCGGCCTCGCCCGGATCGCTACCGAAGAGCCTGAGGTCGTCCTGCTCGATTTGAACATGCCCCGGCTCGACGGGCACGGAGCCTTGCGCCAGATCAAGCAGCGCTGGCCGCAGATCCGGGTCATCGTCCTCACGAGTTCCGACTCGGCCGAGGATCGGCGGCGGGCGGAGCAGACCGGTGTCGATGCCTTCGTCGAGAAGCGACACGCCGACACGCAGCTCCCTGCGTTGATCGCATCGCTCAATTAGCCGGATTCCGGCGACACCGGTTCCGTTCAGGAGCGGAGCACGTACCCGAAATCCCACTCGGCTCGTTGTCCATTCACGGAGAGGAAACCTGTTTCGCCTGGCACCGATCGGCTGGCTCGGCCGCGCGCGCAATATCGCCGCCGTGCCTGGCTCGAGTATCAGCGCGCTCTCGATCCGCTAGGAACCGCCAAGCCCCTGCCCGCAGCAGGCCGTTTGCGGTCACGCCTCAGCGATAAGGGCGCCCCGCGCGGAGAGAGGGGAGCCCGGCTCCCCTCTCTCCCGAGCGCGTGAGGGCGGATCAACCGACGACGAAGTTGCTCCATCCGCGAACGTAGTCCGGCCGCGCAGCGGTGTTGTTCAG
>Ga0126310_10001006_pt1 | contig 10456 bp, 11 predicted proteins | sample Plot60_FD_92540 | JGI IMG/M metagenome (GOLD analysis project Ga0126310, IMG submission 92540) | Serpentine soil microbial communities from UC McLaughlin Reserve, CA, USA - Plot60 | ecosystem: Environmental > Terrestrial > Soil > Grasslands | place: USA: UC McLaughlin Reserve, Lake County... | reverse complement strand
CGCGGCGGATCACGAGCCTGCGCGGCGATGTGCGGCCGGGAAACTCCGGTGGTCCGTTGATCGATTCGTCAGGCCGTGTCGTCGGCACCGTCTTTGCGGCGCGGATCGAAGGCTCAGCCGGCTACGCGGTGCCGCCGGACGCCGTCGAGGACGTGGTCGCCGATGCCCGCAAGGCGCAACCGGTGTCAACCGGCGACTGCGTGGGCTAGGAGCTCGAGGACGCCGAGCGGCCGCTTGAACGGCGCGACGAGGTAGACGCCCGCCGCCCGGTCGCGAGAGGCCTCGATCAGCTCGCGGGCGATCTCCATACCAACCTGAGGCCCGTCCGGCCCCGCCTCGCGGAGCGCCTCCTGCACGTCTGTGGGCACTGTGATCCCCGGCACCTCGTTGTGCAGCCGCAGCGCGAGCGCGTGGCTCCAGACGGGAAAGATCCCGACGAGGATCGGGATCGGCGACTCGCCACCGAGGCGGTCGAAGAAGCGGTCGAGGTACTCCAGGTCGAAGAGGATCTGCGTCATCGCGTAGTGCGCTCCTGCCTCGATCTTTCGCTGGTAGCGCTCCAGCTCCAGGTCGAGGTCGTCGGCGGACGGATTGACCGCGACGCCGATGTGGAACGAGGTCGCAGCGTCGATCGCCCTGCCGTTGTAGTCCTCGCCCCGGTTCAGGTGGGCCATCAGCTGTACGAGGCCGATCGAGTCGACCTCGTAGACGCCGCGCGAGCCAGGGTAGTCGCCGACCTCGGGCGGGTCACCCGTCACGGCGAGCACGTTGCGGATTCCCTCCGCGTGCGCGCCGAGGAGCTGCGACTCGAGTCCGAGCACACTGGCATCGCGTGTGGTCAGGTGCGGGATCGTCTCGATCCCGCTGGTGCGCTGGATCGCGACCGAGAGCATCAGCGCGCTCATGCCGGCGCGTGCCGTGGCGTTGTCGTTGATGTCGACGAGCGCCGCGCCGCCGTCCTCGAGCCCCTTCGCGACCTCGAGCACCCCGCGATGGCTGCCGCCGAGGGGCGGGTCGAGCTGGACGGAGACCACCCACTCGCCCTCGTCGAGCATCTGGCTCAGGCGCGTCTCCTCCGTGGTCCCGACGACCGAGAGGACGACCTCGCGCTCATGGACGACGAGCGGCGAACTTGCCGATCGCTCGTCGGCGACCGCGTCGGCGATCGCGCGGATCTCGACGGGCGTCGTCCCGCAGCAGCCGCCGATGATACGCGCGCCGAGGTCGCGGGCATGCGCGGCGAAGTCGGCGAAGTACTCCGGTGTCGCGTGCGGGAAGACCAGCCGGTTCCCGGCGAGGCTGGCGAGGCCGATGTTCGGCATCGCGGCGAGCGCGAGCTCACCGTCCGTCGCGTGCATCTCGTTCAGGGCTGTCAGCGCGGCATGGATCCCCGCGCCGTGATTCGCGCCGATCGCTGCGAGGCCGCTGCCCGCGAGGGCTTCCGTGGCGTCCTTGGCGGAGACACCGCCGAGCGTCTCGCCCTGCTCGTCGAAGGTCAGCATCGCGACGACCGGCAGCGACGAGATCTCACGGACCGCGTCGATCGCGACCCGAAGCTCGTCGAGCTCGAAGAACGTCTCCACGACGAAGAGGTCGACGCCGCGCGCGCTCAGCGCAGCGGCCTGCTCCCGGAAGATCCGACTGCGGTACTCGTCCGAAAGGTCGCCGGTGTGCTCGCCGAGGGGGCCGATCGAGCCGGCAATGAAGACGTCGCGGCCCGAGATCTCCCGCGCCTCGCGAGCGAGCTTCACCGCCGTGCTGTTGATCTGCTCGACCTCGTCCTCGAGGAAATGGCTCGCGAGCTTGCGGCGGTTGGCCCCGAAGGTGTTGGTCTCGATCAGGTCGGCGCCGGCGTTGATGAAGCTGACGTGGAGCGAGACGACGGCTTCCGGGGCCCGGAGATTCGCCTCCTCCGGGCAGCGCACGCGCGGGACGGCGCCCGACACGAGGACTCCCATGCCGCCGTCGGCCACGATGATCGGTCCGGCCTGGAGGCGTTGTTCGAGGCGGTTCGTCATGGCGCGAACTCTAGGCTCGGCGACGGCGCGACGGCGAGCGACGCACCCGGTCGGTGAAGTACCTCAGTCAACTCCGATCGGGTGATGGATCAAGCATTGGGTGCCACGCATAGTGCGCCTGCAAGCGATTGGGGCCCGATGCGGCGGGGCCTGGATCGCAGACCGGGGGCTCGATGCGGCGAGCCCACACGGTGGCTAGAGGGGCCTCTCTTGCGGCGAGGTCACTCCTCACTCAAGCAACTCTCTACTCGAGAGAATCAGGCGGGGCCGGGCGGCGGCCCCGCCTGGTGAGTTGGACCAGCGCGCGCTCCGCCTCGTCACTTCGACCGGGCCGGGGCCGTCCGCCTCGGCCGGGGGACCTCGCGGCCGGGCGGGAGGCCGGGCGGCGCCGGTCGCCCCGGGAAGTACTCGACGCCCTCCCGTCGCCCGCGCGGCTGCGGGTAGAGCCGGAGCAGTCGGCGCTCCTCCTCCGGCACGCCGACCTTGACGGGGAGGCGGAGGCCTTCGAGGTCGCGCGGCATCAGTGGATGGTCGTGCGTCCACAGACCCGAGGAGAGGATCCGCGCGACCTCGCGCGCCTGCGCGGGCTCCATGTGCTTCCGCAGCAGCTCTTCCGCGAAGACCTGCACCTGGTGAAGGGCTTTCCGCGAGATGTCCGCGAGGATCAGCGTCTCGTCCGTGTGCGTCCCCGGGCGCTCGGCGACCGCGACGACGCTCGCTGCAGGGTACTGCGTGATCTGGGGATCGATCGGCCCGAGCGCGGCATGGGCGTCGACGAGGATCTCGTCGGCGGCGAGGGCGATCACCGTGCCTCCGCTCATCGCGTAGTGCGGCACGACGGCGGTGATCTTGCCGTCGTGATCGGCAAGCGCGGACGCGATCTGACGAGAGGCGAGGACGAGCCCGCCCGGGGTGTGGAGGACGACCTCGATCGCACGGCCGCTCGGCGTCTCGCGGATCGCCTGCAACACGCTCTCGGCGTCGTCGATGTCGATGTGGCGCATCAGCGGGATCCCGAGGAACGAGACCGTCTCCTGGCGGTGGATCAGAGTGATGACGGTCGCGTCCCGCGCTGCGGAGAGCCGCTCCAGCGCTCGCCGCCTCGCCCTCGCCAGCAGCCACCGCGCGAAGGCGGGCTGCACCGCGATCAGGATCAGGAAGACCCAGAGCAGGTTCAGGACGTCCACAGCACTCGTCCTTCCATGCCGCCGGCGACGAGCACGACCTGGCCGGTCACGTGGCCGGAGATCTCATCCGACGCCAGGACGACGACCTGGCGGGCGACGTCCTCGGCCGTCGCGACCTTGCGAAGCGGCATCGTGCGAGTCAGGCGCTCGACGAACGTCGGATCCTCGAGCTCCTCGCGCGTCATCGGCGACGCCGTCCAGCCCGGGCACACGGCGTTGACCCGCGCGCGTGGCGCGATCCGGACGACCTCGTTCTTGAGGCTAAGGAGCAGGCCATAGACGATCGCGGACTTCGCGCCAGCGTAATCTGCATGGCCGGCCTCGCCCACGATGCCGGCCGTCGAGCCGGTGAGGACGAGGTTCCCGTGCCCGCGGCGCGCGACGCCGCGCAGGAACCCCCGAGCCGTCAGGAACGTGGTCGTCAGGTTCTGGCGCAGCGTCCGCTCCCACCGGTCGAGCGGCAGCGCCCAAACAGGCACATCCTCGCGAGGCCAGATCCCAGCGACCGCGGCGCAGACATCGAGCTCGCCGGCCTCCTCGAACATGCGCTCGGCATCCTCCTCGCTGGTCAGGTCGCCCTGGACGAGCTGCACGTCACGGAGCGCCTCCGCGCGCTCGCGACCCTGGTGATAGTGGGCGACGACCTCGCTCCCCTCGTCCTGGAAGGCACGCACGCACGCCGAGCCGATTCCGCCCGAGGCACCCGTGACGAGCACCCGCTTCCCCCGCAGGCCCGTGTCCACATGGGGAAACTACTCGGATGAGAGTTCACATCATCAGTGACATGGAAGGTGTGTCCGGCATCGTCCGCTTCGAGCAGACCTCCGCCGGAGAGCCGCTCTACGAGGAGGGGCGCAAGCTCTACACCGAGGAGATCAACGCCGCCGTGCGCGGCGCCAAGAAGGCCGGGGCGAAGGAGATCGTGGTCATGGACCACCACGGCGCGGGCAAGGCCTACAGCTTCAACTCCTTGGTGCCCGACCTGCTCGACCCCGCTTGTGAGTACGTCGTCCAGTCGAGCTGGACCGAGTACACGGGGTTCCTCGAGCAGGGCGTCGATGCCTGCCTCCTGGTCGGCATGCACGCGATGGCCGGGACACCCGACGGGGTTCTGAGCCATACCGTCAGCGGCCGTGAGTGGCGGAGCCTGCGCTTCAACGGCGTGCTCGTCGGTGAGACGGGTATCAATGCCGCGCTCTGCGGAACGTGGGACTGCCCGGTGCTGCTCGTCACCGGCGACGAGGCCACGGGCCGCGAGGCGAAGGCGCTGCTCGGCGAGGGCGTGACGACCGTGGCGGTGAAGTGGGGCATCGGCCGGGCATCCGCTCGGAACGTCGCGCCGCTGCACGCCCGCGAGCTGATCGAGGAGGGTGCGAGGAACGCCCTGAAGAAGCTCGACGCCGTGAAACCCTACGACCCCGGCAAGCCGTCGGAGATCGCGGTCGAGTTCCTCAACCCGAGCGAGGTCGAGAAGTACCGAGGGCGTCAGGGTGTCGAGGTGACGGGGATCGAATCGCTCGTCTCGCGGGCCGCAGATTGGTGGACAGCGTGGCGTCAACTCTTCCTCCAGCCGAGGCTGGCCGCATAGAGATCCGCCCGGAATGGGTCAAACTGTGGGCGTGGACGCCGTGGAGGCGATGGGGATGCGCGTGCAGCTGACCGACGGGCAGCTTGTTGCCCGCTGCCGCGCCGGCGACCAGGAGGCGTGGGCCGAGCTCGTCGAGCGCTTCTCCCGCTACGTCTATGCGATCGCGGTCCAGGCGTTCAAGCTTCCCGAGCACGACGCGGAAGACGTGTTCCAGGAGGTATTCGCGCGTGCGTACGAGCATTTGCACAAGCTGAGGGACGACGACGCGATCCGCCCGTGGCTCGCGCAGCTCACTCGCCGTCTGTGCATCGACAGGCTTCGTGCGAGCGTGCACGAGCAGCCCGAGGACTCGATCGAAGCGACAGACGTCGACGACAGGATCGCGACCCTCGACGAGTCGATGGCGGTCCACGACGCTCTGGCGATCCTCCCGGACGGCTGCCGCGACATCCTCGACCGCTTCTTCGCCCGCGACGAGAGCTACCGCACGATCGGCGAGGCGCTGGAGCTGCCCTCCGGGACGATCGCGAGCCGTATCTCCCGCTGCCTGGCGAAGCTTCGGCTCGAGCTGGAGGGAAGAAATCCCGAGGCTGCGGCGTCTTGAGTGTTGGTGAGCGTGTGACCGGCTACAACGAAGAACAGCTCGGGGAGCTTTTGAGCGCCCTTCCGCCTGCCCCGGACGCGTGGGTGCAAGCAGCCACGGAGCTGCCGCTCGCGCGCCAGCGCCTGGAGGAGATCGTCGAGCGCGCGAAGGCGGACGAGAGGTACCGCCGCCAGGTCGTGGCCTACCCGGAGGCGGCGCTCGAGCAGGCCGAAGTGGTGGCGCACGCCCAGAACGTCGAGATCATTCGCCGCCGCCTCGACGACAAGTAGTTCCGAGAAGTACGAGAATCACGCCGTGGTTGCGGCGGGGGATCTTCTCGGCCTCTCACTGAACGCTTTTCTCGAGAGTCTCGCGGGCGAGGAGCCCTCTCCCGGCGGGGGTTCGGCCGCGGCGATCGTGGTGACGATGGCGGCCGGCCTCTGCGCGAAGGTCGCGCGGGCGTCGCCGGACTGGCCCGAAGCCGGGGCCGCCGTCGCGCAGGCGGAACGGCTCCGCAAGCGAACCGCGCCGCTCGCACAGAGCGACGCCGAGGCCTATGAAGAGGCGCTCGCCGCGCTCCACCTCCCGCACGAGCTCGAGGCGGAGGTGCGGGACATGGCGCTGGGCAAGGTGCTCGAGCGGGCTGCTGAGATCCCGCTCGTGATCGCGGAGGCAGGGGCCGACGCGGCCGCACTGGCGGCGCTCGTCGCCGATCGCGGTACGCCCGAGCGCCGCGCCGACGCCATCACGGCCGCGCTCCTCGCCGAGGCGGCTGCCAGAGCTGCGGCGGACCTCGTCGCCGCAAATCTCACGATCGCGCCGGACGACCCGCGCGCGATCCGCGCCAGGAACGTCGCCGAAACAGCTTCGACGTCCGCGCGGGAGGCTCTGGCGTCGGCGCAGACGTAGGATCGAGCCATGTCGAGTGCGGAACACCTGCCGGCGTGGAGCCTTCCGGCCGGCGCCGCGGAGTCGCTCGAGCTGCCGACCGAGTGGCCGGGGCGTGTGACGCGCGAGTGGGCCTGGGGCGATTCGACCGGCAAGGACGTCAGGGTCTGCATCCTCGACAGCGGCATCGAGCTCGGCCACCCGCTGGTCGGAGAGATCGAGGGCGCCGTCGCCGTCGAGGTCGGGCCCGGAGACGAGATCCGCGTCGTCGAGGACGCGGAGGGCGACCTCTGCGGTCACGGCACGGCGTGCGCCGGGATCGTCCGCTCGATCGCACCGGACTGCAAGGTCTTCAGCGTTCGCGTGCTCGGCGCCGGCTTCACGGGCAGCGGCACTGCGTTGCTCGGCGGCCTTCGCTGGGCCGTCGAGAACGGGTTCCACGTGATCAACATGAGCCTCTCGACGACGAAGAGCCAATTTGCCGGGCTGCTCCACGAGGCTGCGGATGCCGCCTACTTCCGGCGCACGGTGCTCGTCGCGTCGGCGCACAACATGCCGGTCGAGAGCTACCCCTGGCGGTTCTCGTCGGTGATCTCCGTCGGCAGCCACGAGGAGACCGATCCCCTGGCCTACTACTACAACCCCAAGCCTCCGGTCGAGTTCTTCGCGCGTGGCGTGGACGTCGAGGTGGCGTGGCTCGGCGGCGGGAGCGCCCGGTCGACCGGGAACAGCTTCGCGACGCCGCACATGACCGGCATCTGTGCGCTCGTGCTTGGCAAGCATCCGGAGCTGACGCCGTTCCAGCTCAAGAGCACCCTCTACCTGACTGCCTCGAACGTCGTCGAGGCCGATGAGTAACGACCTGCGTGCGGCAGTGGCGGCCGGCGTGATGGCGTCAGAGGACGCGCACCGCTCGCTGCTCCAGTCGACGGTGGAGGTAGCGCGGGGGATCTTCTCCGCGAAGGCTGCGACGATCTTCCTCTACGACGAAGAGACGGACGAGCTCGTCTTCGAGGCCGTCTCCGGCCTTGGAGCGCAGGCGTTGATCGGGAATCGGATCCCGTCGAGCACCGGGATCGCCGGCTGGGTGCTCGTAACCCGGCAGCCGCTCGTGCTCGAAGACGTGAGCCAGGATCCGCGCTGGGGCGGCCGGGAAATCGCGGAGCGGACCGGCTACACGCCGCAGGGCCTGATGGCCGTCCCGCTCATCCACGAGGAGGACTCGGTCGGCGTCCTCCAGGTCCTCGACCGTCCGCAGGAGACGCGCTTCTCGCTCGAGGAGATGGAGCTGCTCGGCCTATTCGCGAACCAGTCGGCGATCGGGCTCGACCTGTTGCGGAAGGCCCGGCGCGCGCGGGGAGTGCTCGACGAAAGCGGCGTCGAGGTCGAGGCGCTCGCACGGCTCGCAGGTGCGGTCGACCGGCTCGAGGGGCCGAAGCGGCAGGCCGGCCTCGACCTGCTCCGCTCCCTGGAGGGCCTCATTACACACTGAAGCCGGGGCACCGCCCCGGCTTCAGGAACGCGTTCCTGCCTGATCTACGGCTTGTGCTTCGGGTGGAAGCCGTGGGCCTCGACGTCTGGGCCCTCTTCGGTTGCGGCGGCCTCGGGCGCCGCGGCGGCCGGATGCAGGCCGTGAGCCTCGACGTCGTCTTCCTCCTGCTTTGCCGGCATGTCCTTCTCAAACTCCTCAGACACGTGCGATCTCCTTTCGTGCCTTGACGCTTATCAACCTACTAGACGCGGGCGAGCCCAGAAATCTTCCCACATGCTTGGAAAAACGCAATTCCACGTGGGATGCTCCCGGCGTGGGCGCGCTGCGGGATCGATTCGGCGACGCCGCGCGCTCCTTCGGCCGCGTCTTCCGGAACCCGAACATCCGTCGGCTCGAGGGCGCCTGGGCCGTCTCGATCTTCTCCTACTGGGCCTACGGCATCGCGCTCGCAGTGTTCGCCTACCAGGAAGCGGGTGCCGCTGCGGTCGGCCTAGTCGGACTCCTCCGCTACATCCCCGCGGCGATCGCCTCCCCGTTTTCGGCGATGCTCGCGGATCGCTACCCGCGTGAGCGGGTCCTGCTGGCCGCCGAGTTGCTGCGCGCGACTCTCGTCGCACTGACCGTCGGGGTGCTGGTCTTCGACGGCCCGTTCGCACTTGTCGTCGCGCTCTCGACGCTCACCGCGGTCGTCAACTCCGCCGAGGGGCCTGCGGAGTCCGCGCTGCTGCCGACGCTGGCGACGAACCCTCGGGAGCTCACCGCAGCGAACGTCGTCTCGAGCACGATCGAGAGCCTCGCGATCTTCGGCGGGCCCGCGATCGGCGGCATCTTGCTGGCGACGACGAGCTTCGAGTTCGTCTTCGGCGCCACCGCCGTCGCCTTCCTTCTCTCCGCGTTTCTGATCAGCCGCGTCCGCGTGGACGAGCAGCCGGAGCGCCGCGAGCAGGCGACCGGCGTCTTCCACGAGTTCACCGCCGGCTTCGTGACCCTCGCCCGCGAGCCGGGCCTGCGGATGCTCGTGCTCCTGTTCTCCGCGCAGACGTTCGTCGCCGGCGCGCTCAACGTCCTGATCGTCGTCACGGCGCTCCGACTGCTCGACCTCGGCGAGCAGGGTGTCGGCTTTCTCAACTCGGCGGTGGGTATCGGCGGCCTCGTCGGCGCACTCGTGTCCGCTGCGCTGATCAGCCGGCGGCTGACGACCAACTTCCTGCTCGGCATCCTCCTCTGGGGCATCCCGATCGCATTAATCGGGCTCGTGCCCGAGCCGCTGCCGACGCTCCTCTTCCTTGGCGTCGTCGGTCTCGGGAACACGCTCGTGGACGTGTCGGCGTTCACGCTGCTCCAGCGCGCCGTGCCCGACGACGTGCTCGCGCGTGTGTTCGGCGCCATGCAAGGCTTCTGGATCGGCGCGATCGGGATCGGCGCCATCGTCGCGCCGCTGCTGATCGCGGCGCTCGACATCCGCGGTGCGCTGATCATCACCGGCGCGTTCTTGCCGATCCTCGCCATCCTCGCCCGCCGCCGGCTGACGGCGCTCGACCAGGTTCCGGTTCCGGAGCGCGAGCTCGCGCTCCTGCGCGGCATCGACATCTTCAAGCCGCTGCCCCCGCCCGTCCTCGAGAGCATCGCCGGCGCGCTGGTGCCGGTGCGGCTCGAACCGGGGCGGGAGGTCTTCCGCCAGGGCGAGCCCGGCGACCGCTTCTACATCGTCGCCGACGGCGAGGTCGAGATCGTCGCCGACGGCCGGGTCGTCGCCGTCACCAAGCCCGGCGGCTACTTCGGCGAGATCTCGTTGCTGCGGGACGTTCCTCGCACGGCGACCGTCCGCGCCAAAGGTGAGGTCGAGCTCCTGGCGCTCGAACGCGACGAATTCATTGCTGCGGTCACGGGACACGCCGCCAGCGCCGAGACCGCCGACTCGGTCGTCGCGACGCGGCTGAGCTCCCTGCGCCCCGGCCTGGCTTCCGTATAGCTCCGGGCTGACCCCGAGCGCGAGCCGTCGGCGGCCCGGATGGATCGCAGCCGTCCTGGACCTACCTTCGGATGCAGGTAATCGCACGAAGGGAGACGACCATGAAGAAGCTCTCGACAGTTGCAGTCGCTGCTTCGCTGATGCTGATTGCGTTGCCCAGGCGGCGAAGAGCTCGGAGTTGCTCGAGTGCCTCGACGAGACACCGACCGTCTTCGGCGAGCTGGTGTCGGGCGACGACGGCGACGACCTGATCGCCGCCGGCTCCTCCGACGTCTACGCTGCGTACGTCGCTTCGCCCGGCGCTGTCTCCGTCGACCTGGTCTCGGCACCGCCACCGGCGCGTCGGGCAACGTCACGTTGCTCGGCGTCTCCGGGGTCGTCGGCTCGGACTTCGACGACACGCTGCGCGGGAACGCGCGCATGAACCTCCTCGCCGGCAGCGGCAACGACACGATCGACGGCCTGGCGAAGGAAGACTGCGTCGGGCGCGATCGCTGCCTCAACGCCGAGCTGCGCACCCGCTGCCCGTAGATTCCGGGCGTGATCGTCGCCATGCACGTGGCAACGGGTGCGGCCGCCGGCGCCCTCATCCGCTCCCGCCTCGGCGCCGTCGTCGCGGGGATCGTGTTGCACGCGGTCGAGGACCGGATTCCGCACGAGGACATCAACTCGGTGTCGTTCGAGCTCCGCTGTGGCGTCGCCGGTGTGGCTGCGTTGGCGGCCCTGCG
>Ga0126310_10001005_pt1 | contig 10457 bp, 7 predicted proteins | sample Plot60_FD_92540 | JGI IMG/M metagenome (GOLD analysis project Ga0126310, IMG submission 92540) | Serpentine soil microbial communities from UC McLaughlin Reserve, CA, USA - Plot60 | ecosystem: Environmental > Terrestrial > Soil > Grasslands | place: USA: UC McLaughlin Reserve, Lake County... | reverse complement strand
GTGATCTTGATCATCGGGTTGATCGCAGGGCCGGCGGTGTCCTTGTAGGGGTCGCCGACCGTATCGCCCGTGACCGCGGCGGCGTGGGCCTCTGAACCTTTGCCGCCGTAGGCGCCGTCCTCGATCAGCTTCTTTGCGTTGTCCCAGGCGCCGCCCCCGGAAGTCATCGCGATCGCGAGGAAGAGACCGGTGACGATCGTCCCGATCAGCAGGCCGCCGAGCATGCGGGCGTTGATGAGGCCGATGATGATCGGAAAGGCGATCGGGATCAGGGCGGGCAGCAGCATGCTCTTGATCGCGGAGCCGGTGACGATGTCGATCGCCCGGCCGTACTCCGGACGGGCGGTGCCCTCCATGATCCCCGGGATCTCACGGAATTGCCGGCGCACCTCGGTCACCACCTGTCCGCCCACGCGGCCGACGGCTTCCATCGCGAGCGAGGCGAACAGGAACGGCATCAGTCCGCCGATGAAGAGGCCGGCAATTACCCAGGCGTCGTCGAGCGCGAAGGTGATCCCGTTCAGGCCCTGGCGGTCGAGCTCGCTGTGGTAGCTGTCGAAGAGCACCAGCGCGGCCAGGGCGGCCGAGCCGATCGCGTACCCCTTGGTGACCGCCTTCGTCGTGTTGCCGACCGCATCCAGCGGGTCCGTAATCGCGCGCACCGACTCCGGCAGCTCCGCCATCTCGGCGATCCCACCGGCGTTGTCGGTGACAGGCCCGTACGCGTCCAGTGCGACGATCAAGCCGGTCATCGAGAGCTGCGCCATCACGGCGACGCCGATTCCGTAGAGGCCTGCAAAGTGGTGGGCCACCAGGATCCCGGCGGCGATCACGATCACCGGCGCGGCCGTTGCCTGCATGCCCACGGCAAGGCCCTCGATGATGTTCGTCGCGTGCCCGGTCTGCGAGGCTCGTGAGATCGACTTCACCGGCCGCCAGCGCGTCCCGGTGTAGAACTCGGTGATAGCGACGAGCAGGAAGGTGACGACGAGGCCGACGATCGCCGAGACGTAGAGGTCGGAGAAGGTGTACTTCGAGTTGTCGTCGAAAGCGAGCGTGACGGGGATGAACCCGAGCGCCGAGAGAACGGTCGCGACGAAGACCGCCTTGTAAAGGGCGTTCATGATCGAGCCGCTGCGGCCGACCCGCGCAAAGAAGACGCCGACGATCGAGGCGAGGATCGAGACGCCGCCGAGAGCGAGTGGATAGAGCGGCAGACGCCCGTGGAAGGGGAAGCTGAGTCCCAGCAGCATCACGGCGACCGCGGTGACCGCGTAGGTCTCGAACAGGTCGGCCGCCATCCCTGCGCAGTCGCCGACGTTGTCGCCCACGTTGTCGGCGATCACTGCCGGGTTGCGCGGATCGTCCTCCGGGATCCCGGCCTCGATCTTGCCGACCAGGTCGGCGCCGACGTCGGCCGCCTTCGTGTAGATGCCGCCGCCGAGACGGGCGAAGACCGAGATGAGCGAGCCGCCGAAGGCGAGGCCGATCAGATCGCGGATGGCAGCGTCCTGCGACTTGTCGAACCAGCTCGTGAGCACGCCGTAGTAGCCGGCGACCCCGAACAGGCCGAGCCCGACGACGAGCAGGCCGGTCACCGAGCCGGCGCGGAACGCGACGTTCAGCGCCGGCTTGAGGCCCTGACGCGCCGCCTCTGCCGTACGGACGTTCGCGCGGACCGCGACGTTCATACCGATGAAGCCGGCCGCGGCCGACAGCCCGGCGCCGATCAGGAACCCGACGGCCGTTCCCCAGCCGAGCTTGTGGTAGAAGCCGATCAGGAGGAAGGGGACGATCGAGACGAGCCCGATCGTCATGTACTGGCGCCTGAGATACGCGGCCGCGCCTTCCTGCACGGCGCGGCTGATCTCGCGCATGCGCTCGTTCCCGGCCGGGCGGCCGAGCACCCAGACGGTCAGCCCGATTCCGAATCCGATCGCCACGCCCGCGCACAGCAGCGCGAACAGCACGGTGTGGTGGTGGAAAAAATCGGTCAATCCGCCTCCCTCACAAAGTCAGCGCCGGGATGCCCCGGCGCGGCGCAGTTTCTATCAAACGCGGCGCGGCCGCGCCGCAGGCGGGATCACCGAGGTCAGCGCTTAGGAGCCTTCGGCGGCCGCCGAGGCGTAGGCGAGCTGCATGTTCACGAGCACCTGGTTGAAATCACGGACGACTTCGTCTCCGACCGCGTCCTGGAGCACCGGCAGCAGCGCCTTCAGCGCCTCGATCGCAAGCCGTGCCTGCTCGAGATCCTTGTTGTCGCCGCTGAGGCGGTGGTAGCCGAGCGACGAGATCGTGTAGACGGTCTGGACCAGCAGGTCGGAGACCTTGAGCCGGCTCAGCTCCTCCTGCAGCTGCTCGACGAGCTCTTGCTCGCTCTCCGGCGGCTGTTCTGGGGGCTGCTCTTCAGCCACGGACCGCGTCGCGCCGGCGAGCGAGGCCGGCGTAGATCTCCTCCATCGTCGCTCCGTCTTCGTATTGAGCAGCCTGTCGCTCGGCCGAATTGGCTGTGGGCACGGTCAGATACTGCGCCGCCCCAAGCTCCTCCGCAAGCGGCGCGATCCACTCCAGGACGCGCTCGAGGTGTGCGCGCGCCGGGCGGACTTGGCCGCTGGCGAGGTCGATCAAGTCGCCCGCGAGACCGTACCGGGTTGCGCGCCAGAAGTTCTCCTCGATCAGCCGATGCGGGTAATCCGGCAGCGGCTCGCCCTCGTCGAGAGCCCGGGCGATCCTCGCCGTCAGGGCGTAGCAGAAAGCCGCGAGCGCGCGAGACTCCTCGAGCTCGGGCTGCGCGTCGCAGATCCGGATCTCGACGGTCGGGAAGGCAAGGTGCGGCCGCACGCTCCACCAGATCTGTGTGTGCTCGGCGATCGAGCGGGTGTCGTAAAGGAAGCGAACGTACTCCTCGAAGCCACGCCACCCGTCGTAAGCATCCGGAACGCCGCAGCGCGGGAACATGCGCGTGAAGACCTCGGTGCGCGTCGAATGTAGGTGGGTGAAAATGCCTTCGACGAAAGGTGAGCTCGCAGAGACGGCGAGGAGCTCGGGCAAGTAGTTCCGCAGCGCATTGCAGACGGCGATCGCGCGGTCGGCGCCCCTGATGCCGACATGGACGTGGAGGCCGAAGGTGTTGTTGCGCCAGACGACGTACCGGAGCAGCTCGTCATTAGCGCGGTAGTGCGGCGTGTCGATGATTCGCTGCTCCTGCCACGGGCTCCAGGGATGCGTGCCGGCCGCGGCGAGCGCGATCCCGAGCCCGCCGGCGAGCTCCTCGAGCTGCGCACGGCGCTCGCCGATCTTTGCGGCCGCTTCGGCGAAGTTGTCGCAGCGCCCGGTTCGGATCTCGACCTCCGATGCGATCAGCTCGCCGACGAGGTGCTCTTCCAGCGGCGTGCCGCAGGCGGCCGCCTGCAACTCCTCGAAGCGGTTCGCGAGCGAGAGCGTCTCTGGATCGAGGACGGCGAACTCCTCCTCCACGGCAAGCGTGAAATCGGTGCCGTTCTCGTAGGCCTCGCGGGCCGTTTTGATCTGCTCGTCAGGTGTGAGCCGCTGAGTGTCCCCCATTAGTGAAGCGCCACTTTAGTTGGTGAAGGGCTGCAGCAATCTGGCCGAGACCTGCTCCCAGCTCCAGTTGGCCTCGACCGCTGCGCGGGCCGCTTGCCGGAGGCTCTGCCGCTTCTCCTCGGACAAGGCGAGCAGGCGTCCGAGCTTGGCGGCCAGGTCGCTAGCGTCGCCGGTCTCGAAGCTGGTCAGGTCCTTCAGCTCGGCCGGATAGTGGGCCGCCAGTCCGTCCGCGATCTCGGCGAGGCCCGAGTGCCGGGCGACGAGCGGCAACGAGCCGGCAGCCGCCGCCTCGGCGGCGACCATGCCGAACGCTTCGGGGAAGATCGACGGGACGACCGTCACCTCGCATAACGGGATCAGGTGAACGAGGTGGCGGTGCTCGAACGGCCCCGTGAAGAGCGTCTGCGGTGGCGCGATCCGCTCGAGCTCTGCGCGGTAGTCCCCAAATCCAACGATGACCGCCCGTTGCTCCGCACCGGTTGCACGCAGCGCCTCGAACAGGAGGTGGACGCCCTTGTTGTAGAGCAGCTTGCCGAAGTACAGAACGGTCGGCTCGTCGCTCTCGAACCAGGACGCAAGACGCCGGGCGTTACCTTCGTCCGGAAGCCTCTCTTCCGCGTTTCCGGGGTTGGGCGGATCGCGCCGCGCCTCCGCCAGCAGCCTTTCGAGCGCCTGGTCGCGAGCCTCGGGCCTGAACTCCTCGACGTCGACGCCCGGCGGCACCTCGTGGACGCGATCGACGTGGCCGACGACGTCCTCGAGCACGGAGCGGATGTGCGCAGAGCCGACGAAGACCCCACGCGCCCGCTCGAGCGACTCCCTCCCCCACGCCGCGAGCTCCTCGTTGCCGCGCATCGAGTACTCGAGCTCGGAGCCGTGCGCCTTGACGGCGTACGGGGCACCCGCGGCCGCGGCCACGGGGGCTCCCATCAAGACGTGGTTGGCGAAGACGAGATCGGCAGGAAGCTCCGCACGAACGGCAGCGGCGTTCGCCGCGACGTAACGCTCACGCTGGTCTCGGGTCAGCTCCTGGAGCAACCGCGGCTCGAGGCCCTCGTAGCGGTCGAGCACGAAGACGGGCAGCAGGTCGTCCGGCAATTCGGGCCGAACGACGCTCGCGCCGCCCAGGTCGTAGGCGTCCGGGTTCCGCTCCTGGCAGAGGATGACGACCTCGTGACCCAGGTGGCTCCACGCGCGCGCGAGCGCGCGTGTGTAGACGTTGGAGCCGGTACCGCCGAGCAGGTAGCCATGCCAGAGGACGATCTTCATGCCAGTAGCGTCGTCGTTCGCTCGCGGCGGCGCCGCGCGGACCGTCGCCACGTCCCGAGGATGCCGGCTTAGGTCAGGTGGAAATAGAGCGCGTGCAAGAGCTCCACGGCGGGATTGGACGTGTGCACCTGCACATCGTGCGGGACGTCCAGCAGCGCCTCGGAGTAGTTGAAGATGATCTTGACGCCGGCGGTGACGAGCTCGTCGGCCACGTTCTGCGCGCTGTCCGCCGGTACCGCGATCACGCCGACGATGATGTTCTTCTCCCGGACCGCGTCGCGAAGCTGTCGGTAGTCGCTGACCGGCATGGCGCCGACCTCGCGGCCGACCTTCTCCGGGTCCGTGTCGAAAACGGCGGCGATGTTGATCCCGTGCTCGGCGAAGATCGGCGAGCTCGCGATCGCCTGTCCGAGCCGGCCGGCTCCGACCAGCGCGACGTTGTGTTGGCCCTGCGTCCGCAGGATCTTCCGGATCTCGCCGAGCAGGGAGTCGATGTTGTAGCCGACGCCGCGCTTGCCGAACTTCCCGAAGGTCGAGAGATCGCGGCGGATCTGCGTCGCGTTGATGTTCGTGTAGTCGGCGATCTCCTGGGAGGAGATCCGGTCCTTGCCCATCTTCTTCGACTGGGTCAGGACCTGCAGATAACGGCTCAGACGAGCGGCGACGCCGACGCCGAGTCGGTCGCTCCCAGCGTCCGTCCGCTCAGAAGTTTGTAACACCGCACGAGCATTGTGCCAATTGCGCTCCAGGTGCCGCGAAGGGATGTCACAAACCGCTGGTCTGGGCCGCCGCTTGTGCGGCCGCGAACCGGCGCCGAAATGGGTCGGGCTGGACGTAGAAGGTGCAGGCCCGCTCGCCGTCGATCTCGACGACCGGGATCAGCTCGCGGTAGCGCGCCTCGAGGTCGGCATCCCCGTCGATCGGGATCTCAGCGAGCTCGAACCCAAGCTCTTTGCGGAGCTCGACGAGCTCGAGCCTGGCCCGCTCGCAGAGGTGGCAACCCTCGGCTTTGTAGAGGACGACCTGCGGCGTCGGTCTTGTCCCCGAGCGACCCACTTAGTAACAGACTGTTACTTGGATATCGGGCTGCGGCGAGCCTTCGAGTCCAGTGTTTTCCAGCTTCGCGACGTTTTCGTGCAAGTAACAGACTGTTACTTGGCTTACAGCCACGTTACGGATAGAGGCCACGCGTGATCGTTGCGTCCGCGACGCGCCTCACCGCGAGGCCGTAGGCGGCCAACCGCATGCTGGTCTTGCGGTCCTCGACCGTCCTCCATGTCTCGTTGAACGCTCGCGTGGTGATGTCGCGGAGCTTCGAGTTGATCTCGTCCTCCTTCCAGAAGTACTCCTGGAGGCCCTGCACCCATTCGAAGTACGAGACGACGACCCCGCCGGCGTTGGCGAGCACATCCGGGAGCACCAAGACCCCCCGGTCGTCGAGGATCTCGTCTGCCGTCGGCGTCACCGGCCCATTCGCCCCTTCGGCGATGATCTTGGCCTTCACCTGATCGGCGTTGGCGCTCGTGATCACCTGCTCGAGCGCGCATGGCGCGAGCACGTCGCAATCGAGCAGGAGCAGCTCGTCGTTCGAGATCGACTCGGCGCCTCGCAGCCCCTCGAGCGACCCGGTCTCCTGCTTGTGCGCGAGCACCGCGGCCATGTCGAGACCAGCATCGTTGTAGATCCCCCCGCGTGAGTCCGAGACTGCGAGCACGATCGCGCCCTGCTCGGCGAGGAACTTCGCCAGGAAGCTGCCGACGTTGCCGAAGCCCTGGACGACGACGCGCAGGCCCTGCATCCGCATCTCCCGCTTACGAATCGCCTCCTGGATGCAGTAGAGGGCCCCGTGAGCCGTCGCCTCGAGCCGTCCGAGCGAGCCGCCGACGTTGAGCGGCTTGCCTGTGACGACCCCGAGCACCGAGTGGCCCTTGTTCATCGAGTACGTGTCGAAGATCCACGCCATCACCGACCCGTCGGTGCCGACGTCAGGAGCCGGAATGTCCTTCTCCGGCCCGATCTCGTTGATGATCTCGCTCGTGTAGCGGCGGGTCATGCGCTGCAGCTCGCTCGGCGTCAGCTTCTTGGGATCCACCCGAATACCGCCCTTCGCGCCACCGAACGGGATCCCCATCAGCGCGCACTTCCACGTCATCCACATCGCGAGCGACTTGACCTCGTCGAGCTCGACGTCGGTGTGGTAGCGAATGCCGCCCTTGGACGGCCCGCGGGCGATGTTGTGGGTGACCCGGTAGCCCTCGAAGACGTTGACGTTGCCGTCGTCCATCGTCACGGGCACAGAGACGACAACGGCCTTCTTGCACTCCTGGAGGACATTGACCAGATTCGGGTCGACCGCGAACAGCTCGGCCACCCGCCGCAGCTGCTCCTTGGCGATGTCGTAGGGGTTCTCGCGGAGGTGTGATTCGGGGATCTCGAGTGTGGTCACGGACGCTCCTTCGATGCTCGGCTGGTGAAAAAGTCGCTGCAAATAGCGGGCCGAGTATAGGCCTTTATTGAATCGTGAACGTCACCTTCCGGAAGGTCGCGCGACTGTGATCGGGGGGAAACGCGATCAGCGTCAGGTTGTAATTCCCCGCCGGCAGCGTGTTCCCGTTCGGGTCGCGACCGGTCAGGCCGAACGCGTAGCTACCGGGCAGCAGATCGCGCATCCGAACGAGCAGGCCGAGGTCGCTGCCGGACTCGTTCGTCAGCAGCATGTCGAGGCGCCCGACCGGCTGCACCTGGGCCCCGTCCGGCCCTTGCGCGAGGCCGCCGGCCCGGAAGGAGAGCACGGCTGGCGTGGTATCGGATGGCTTGAAGCTCTTCTTCGAGAGCCGAACGGCGGAGAGAAGCGGCGCTCGGTCGCGCCCGAAGGGAATCGCCCACGGCACTCGCACCGACAGCGTCGAGCGAGAGCCGATCTCGATCGTCCCTTCGGCAGGCGGGCTGGCCGCGGGCGTGCCCTGGAACGACGCCTTGACGTGAATGGTCACCTCGCCGCCGGGGCGGAGACGGAAGCGATTCGGAGACGCGGTCAGGGCCAGTCCGGCGCCGCCGGTCTGCGGCAGCGTCACGCGCAGGTTGAGCCGTCGCGTGGACAGGCTCCGGACCTTCAGCTCCTGGACGGAGCTCCAGCTCGTGCGGGCGGCCGGCCCGAAGGCGAGGGTCGTCGGGTCTGTCGCCAACTCGGCGGCTGCCGAGGCGCCGACGTCGACGAGGCCTGTGCCCTGCGTGGTCACGGATGCGTCCTCGAACGGACGCGCATGACCCGCGAGAAGGCTGCGGAGCGCCTTCGCATCCAGGTAGGGCCGAGCCTGAGCAAGCAACGCCGCGGCGCCCGCGACCGTCGCGGCGGCGGCGCTGGAGCCGTTGACGGTTCCGTAGGCGGCGGTCCCGTCTTCGGCGGCGGACGGTTCCGAGGTCATCAAGGCGACGCCCGGGCCGACAAGGTCAGGCCGTACTCGCCAATCGAAGGAGAGGCCTCGCGACGAAAACGGTGCGATGCCGCCGCCGGTGCCGTTCCGAGCGACGCGCGACGCGCCGAGCGAGAGCGCGGGGTGACGGCCGCTCCTGAGCGCGTCGAGCGCAGTGCGGGCGACGTCGTCGGGGACCGCAACGACCGGCACCGGCACAGTCTCGTCGAGGCCGAGGCCGCCTGCAGGAATCGACGTCCCGTAGAGCACGACCGCCGCCGCGCCGGCACGGGCGGCGTTCTCGACAGCCGTCACAGGGTCGTCGCCTGCCCGAACAAGCGCCGCGCGTGCTGCGACGAGGCTCAGGCCCTCCCGGTCGAAGAACGAGTCCAGCGAGGGCGGAGCGAGGAAGCCGCCCGGGCTGCGGCGGTAGCCCTCCGCCTGCGGGGTAACGAGCGCGAGCTCCCGCGCTCGCGACGGAAGCACAGCTCCAGCCAGCGGCAGCAACCGGTCGACGAGCACGTCGAGGGCAACCCGCACGACGACCCGCACCTGTTCCGCCTGCGAGCGCAGGTCGGCGGCGCCGACGCTGAGGGCCGCAGGTGAGCCGCCCGGGCTCGACAGGCTTCCGAACGCCGGCCCGGCCGGGCCGTCGTTTCCGGCCGCCGTGACGACGAGCGTGTCGAGATCGACCGCTCCTTGGACCGCCCGCGCGTCAGGCCCGTCGGCAAAAGCCGCGTACGGCGCGGCAAGAGGCACGAGAGCGATTCTGGCCGCATCGTGCGCGTCGCCGTCCTCGTTCGGGTCGACGGCTCGCTCGAGCCCCGCGATCAACTGGTCGGTCCGGGAGTAGACAGCCCAGCCGCCGGCGACATCCTGCTGCCAGCCTGCAACACGGATCGGCAGCACGGACGCGCCGGTCGCCACGCCTGCCAGGCCCTCCGGTCCTCCGCCACCGACGAGCAGGCCGGCCATCTCGGTTCCGTGCCGCTCGAGCCTCGTAGCGTCGTCGGGTTTCGTCGCCGCGCGCGCATGGAAGTCACCGTCGCTCAAGACGTTGACGCCGTCCTGGATTCGGCCACGGAGGAATGGTTGTGCCCGGTCGACGCCCGTGTCGAGGAGCGCGATCGTCACCCCGCGGCCGTCGAAGCCGGGCAGCATGATGTCCGCCCGGTGAGCTGCGCCACGGGCGAGCTCGTCCTTCGCCAGTAGCTGCGAGGAGACGGTCGAGGGGTAGGCAACGCGTACCGGGTAGACGCCAGCGACGTCGGGGTCGCGCTCCAGAAGCGCAACGGCCTCGGCGTCGAGCGCGGCAGAGAAGCCGTTGATCACCCGCGAGTAGTAGTAGTCGGGCCGTGCCTGCACCCCGTGCTGCGCCAGCGTCGCCAGGGCCTGCTGCTGCGAAGCAAGGGCGGCCGTCGTCCACTGACGCTCCTGCGAATCGGTCGCACGGCCGCCCGCCCGCGCCACGTGTTGTGCAAGCGACGGCGCCTTGAGCACGACGATCACGCGCTGCCCGACGTCGACTTGCGGTCGCGCGCTGCCCGCGAGGCCGCGCCAGGCCGCCGCGGTCGACGAGAGAGTCGGTTGGGCGGCGGGGCGCGTCCCGCCTGCACCGATGACGAACGCCAGCGCCCCCAGCGCGGCAAGGGCGAACGGCGTCAGCCTGACGGCCCGGGCCGCCCTAGCCAGATGCGTACGCATCAAGACCAAGATAACGGGGGAACGGGACTGCCTCGGCGTACCGGGCGGCGGAAGCGATCATCGCCGCATTGTCGGTGCAGAGCGTCAGGGGCGCGAACGCAGCCCCCGGAAGAGCGGCGCGGAGCTCCGAGTTTGCCGCAACGCCGCCGACGACCGCGATCGTCGCCGCCCCGGTCTGCTCTGCGGCTGCCTGCGTCCGCTCGACGAGCGCGCGGACGATCGCCCGCTGGTAGCCGGCGGCGAGGTCGGACCGGCGGCGGTCGAGCTCGTCTTCCGAGAGGTCGCGCACGGCGTAGAGCAGGGCCGTTTTCACGCCCGAGAAGGAAAAGTCAAGACCGGGCACGCGCGCAACCGGGAACTCGAACGCGCGGGGATCCCCCTCCTGGGCAAGCCGGTCGATCGCCGCTCCGCCCGGGTAGCCGAGGCCGAGCAGCCGTGCTCCCTTGTCGAAGGCCTCTCCCGCTGCGTCGTCGAGCGTGGTGCCCAAGACCCGAAATGCACCCCGTT
>Ga0126310_10001004_pt1 | contig 10463 bp, 7 predicted proteins | sample Plot60_FD_92540 | JGI IMG/M metagenome (GOLD analysis project Ga0126310, IMG submission 92540) | Serpentine soil microbial communities from UC McLaughlin Reserve, CA, USA - Plot60 | ecosystem: Environmental > Terrestrial > Soil > Grasslands | place: USA: UC McLaughlin Reserve, Lake County... | reverse complement strand
GCCTCCGCAAGGAGCTCGGGCTGTTCGCGAACCTGCGGCCGGTCCGGCCAGTGCCGGCCCTCTACGACGCCAGCCCCCTGCGCCGCGACCGGATCGAGGGGACCAACCTGATCGTGATCCGCGAGCTGACCGGCGGCATCTACTTCGGCGAGCGTGGCCGCAACGGCGACACCGCCTACGACACCTGCATCTACAGCGTCGCCGAGATCGAGCGCATCGCGCGCGTCGCATTCAAGACCGCGCGGGCGAAGGTCACATCGGTCGACAAGGCGAACGTGCTCGAGTCGAGCCGGCTCTGGCGCGAGGTCGTCATGCGCGTTCACTCCGAGGAGTTCCCCTGGGTCCAGCTCGAGCACCTGCTGGTCGACAACGCGGCCATGCAGCTGGTGAGCGCTCCGCGCCATTTCGACACGATCCTCACCGACAACATGTTCGGCGACATCCTCAGCGACGAGGCGGCGATGCTGACCGGCTCGCTCGGCATGCTGCCGAGCGCGTCGCTCGGGGCCAACGCACCCGGGCTGTTCGAGCCGGCGCACGGCTCGGCGCCGGACATCGCTGGGACGGGCATGGCTAACCCGCTGGCGATGCTGGCTTCGGTTGCGATGATGCTGCGGCACGGACTCTCGCTGGAGACCGAGGCGGCAGCCCTAGAATCGGCCATAGACCGCGCACTCGAGGGAGGGCTACGGACGCCCGACCTCGGCGGCGAAGCAACCACCGAGGACGCCGTCCGGACCGTCCTCTCGAACCTCTGAGGAGGCACCACGTGCAGACCGCGGATCTCATCTGGATGAACGGCGAGTTCGTCGCATGGGAGGACGCGAAGGTGCACGTACTCACGCACGCGCTGCACTACGGAACCGCGGTGTTCGAGGGCGAGCGCTGCTACGAGACCGATGGCGGCCCCGCGATCTTTCGCCACGACGACCATCTCGACCGCCTCGAGCGTTCGGCGAAGCTCTACTACATGGACATGCCGTACGCGCGCGAGCAGCTGCGTGAGGCGACGCACGAGCTGATCGTCCGCAACAGCTTCCGCTCCTGCTACATCCGCCCGCTCGTCTACCGCGGCCACGGTCCGATGGGCCTGAACCCGCTCGACAACCCTGTCGAGGCGATGATCGCCGTCTGGGAGTGGCCTCCGTACCTGGGCGAGGAGGGCAAGACGAACGGCGTGCGCGCACGCGTCTCGAGCTGGCGCCGCATCTCGCCGGACAGCCTGATCCCGATGGCCAAGGCGTCCGGCCAATACCTGAACTCGGTGCTGGCAAAGATCGAGGCGACGAAGTCGGGCTACGAAGAGGCCATCCTGCTCGACGACAAGGGCTACGTCTGCGAAGGGAGCGGCGAGAACATCTACGTCGTCCGCGACGGCGTGATCGCCACGCCCGGCGTCACCAACGCGATCCTCTGGGGGATCAACCGAATGTCGATCGTCGAGATCGCGAAGGACCTCGGCCACGAGGTCGTCCAGCGCGACATCACGCGCGCCGAGCTGACGCTCGCGGACGAGGTCTTCCTCTCCGGCACGGCCGCGGAGCTGACCCCGGTGCGGGAAATCGACGACATCGAGATCGGACCGCCTGGTCCGATTACGCGCGAGATCCAGGGGGTCTTCGAGGACGCCCTGCACGGCCGCAGCGAGCGCTACGCGCATTGGCTGGACGTGGTGCCGATTCCCGCGCAGACATGACCTCCGTCGCGCTGTACGACACGACCCTGCGCGACGGCATGCAGGGCGAGGGGATGTCGTTGTCGGCGGAGGAGAAGGTACGCGTGGCCCACGCGCTCGACCTGCTGGGCATCCATTTCATCGAGGCTGGCTTCCTCAGCTCCAACCCAAAGGACGAGCGCGTATTCGAGCTGCTCGAGGGCGAGCAGTTCATGCACGCCGCGATTGCTGCGTTCGGCATGACGCGCCGCCGCGGCCTGCGCGCCTCGGACGACGCTGGCCTCCGGCTGATGGCCGAGTCCTGGGTTCCGGTCTGCACGCTCGTCGGCAAGACATGGAAGCTGCACCTGGAGAAGGTGACGAAGGTCGATGCCGACGAGAACCTGGCGATGATCGCGGACTCGGTCGGCTTTCTCGCACAGCAGGGCAAGCGCGTCGTCTACGACGCCGAGCATTTCTTCGACGCCTATCGCGACGACCCGACCTACGCGATCCGCTGCGCGCGGTCGGCCGCCGAGGCGGGCGCCGAGAACGTCACGCTCTGCGATACGAACGGCTCATCGCTGCCGCCAGAAATTCGCGCGGCGACCGAGCACGTCGTGCGTGAGCTCGGCGGCAGCGTCGAGATCGGCATCCACACCCATGACGACGCCGGTTGCGGAGTTGCGAACTCGCTCGTAGCCGTCGAAGCCGGGGCGCGTCTGGTGCAGGGGACGATGAACGGCTACGGCGAGCGCTGCGGCAACGCGAACCTCGTGACGATCCTGCCGGCGCTCGAGCTGAAGATGGACTACGACGTCGTCTCGGCCGACCAGTTGGAACACCTCACTGCGACCGCGCACATGGTCGACGAGATCTGCAACGTGACCCCGAACCCGAACCAGCCGTACGTGGGCCGCAACGCGTTCGCGCACAAGGGTGGCATGCACGTCGCCGGCATCGCACGCGATGCGCGCACATTCGAGCACATCGACCCGGCCGAGGTCGGGAACCGCCGCGACCTGCTCGTATCGGAGCTTGCGGGGCGCAACACCGTGAAGCAGCGCGCCGCCGACAGTGGGCTCGACCTCGACAACGACGCCGCCGCGCACCTGGTCGACGACCTCAAGCGACTCGAGCACGAGGGCTACCAGTTCGAAGCAGCCGATGGCTCGTTCGACCTTCTCATCCGGAAGGAGACCGGTGACTACGAGCCGCTGTTCATGCTCGAGTCGTTTCGGGTGATCGTCGAGAAGCGGGCTGACGGCCGCGTGGAGACCGAGGCGACGATCAAGATCTGGCTCGATGGCGAGCGGCACGTGCGCACAGCCGAGGGCAACGGCCCGGTCCACGCACTCGACCGGGCGCTCCGCGACGCGATTGGCACCCTCCACCCGCACGTCCGCGACATCGACCTCGTGAACTTCAAGGTCCGCATCCTCAACGAGAAGGCCGGCACGGCGGCGATCACCCGCGTGCTCCTCGATTCCTCCGACGGCGTCGACACCTGGGGCACGATCGGCGTCTCCGAGAACATCATCGAGGCGAGCTGGCAAGCGCTGGTCGACTCGCTCGAGGCCGGGATGCTGCCCGGCCGCGTCGACCGCACCCGGCTGCGCTCGGCCGAGCGCGCAGGCTGATGCCACCCGCGGTGTCCCCCTCGTGGAGGGGTGTCACCCCTCAGAGCGAGCGCATTCCACTGTCGCGGCCCTCGGTTGGCCCGGCCGAAGAAGCGCTCGTGCTGGAGGTGCTGCGAAGCGGGCGGCTGTCGCTCGGCCCGATGCTCGGCCGCTTCGAGAGCGCGCTCGCGAACTTCGTCGGGGTCGAGCACGTGTCAGCCGTGTCGAGTGGCACCGCCGGCCTGCACCTGGCGATCCGCGCCGCCGGGGTCGACCCCGGCGACGAGGTCATCACCTCGCCGTTCAGCTTCGTCGCGTCCGCGAACTGCTTGCTCTACGAAGATGCGAAGCCCGTCTTCGTCGACATCGACCCGGTCACGCTCAACATCACTCCTGCGGCGGCCCAGGCTGCCGTCACGGAGCGAACCACCGGCGTCCTGCCAGTGCACATCTTCGGCTGGCCCGCTGACACCGCCGGCTTCGAGGAGCTGGCCGGGCCGCGCGGGCTGTGGATCGTCGAGGACACCTGCGAGGCGCTCGGCGCGGTCCACGCGGATGGGTCGCTGGTCGGCACGCGCGGAAACCGGGCGGTGTTCGCCTTCTATGCGAACAAGCAGATGACGACCGGCGAGGGCGGTGCCGTTGTCTGTCTGGACGCAGACGACAAGGCGCGCATCGACTCCGAGCGCAACCAGGGCCGGGCGCCGAACATGAACTGGCTCGACCACGACCGGCTCGGCTTCAACTACCGGCTGCCTGACGTGGCAGCCGCCATGGGCGCGGCGCAGGCCGAGCGACTGCCGGAGCTGCTCGGTGGCCGCGAGCGGGCGGCAGCGCTCTACAGCGAAGCGCTCGCCGGCATCGAGGGGCTCGCCTTGCCGTGGACGGACGACGGCCGCGCCAAGCGCTCCTGGTTCGTCTACGTCGTCCAGTTGCCGCGGCACATCGACCGGGACGAGGCGATCGTCAAGCTCGGGGAGCAGGGGATCGAAACGAAGCCGTACCTGCCAGCGATCCACCTCATGAGCTTCTACCGCGAGCGATTCGGCTGGCGCGAGGGGCAGTTTCCAGTCTGCGAGGACATCAGCAGCAGGTCGCTGGCGCTGCCGTTCTTCACGGACATCACCGAGTCGCAGGTCGAACGGGTGGCCGACGCGCTGCGGGGATTGCTCGCCGTTCGCGATTCCTAGACTCATCCCGCGATGTCTCGCTTCGCCGACCCTCAGGATCCCCGCTTCCGCGCGATCAACACGTCGATCGGCTTCGACTATCGGCTCGCGCCGCACGACCTCGACCAGTCGCTGGCACACGCCCGGATGCTGGCGCGCGTCGGGATCCTCGACGAGGACGAGCTTGCGCAGCTCGAGCGCGGGCTCGCCGACGTCAGGTCGGAGATCGAAGACGGCCGTTTCGAGGTCAACGCCGACGACGAGGACATCCACATGGCCATCGAGCGCCGGCTGACCGAGATCGTCGGCCCGGTTGGCGGGAAGCTCCACACGGCGCGCTCGCGCAACGACCAAGTCGCCACCGACATCGCCCTCTTCGTGCACGAGCGTGCCCACGTCGCCCGCAAGATGATCTGCGAGCTCATGGGGCTGCTCGCACAGCGCGCCGAGGAGCACCTCGACTGGCCGATGCCCGGCTACACGCACCTCCAGCGGGCCCAGCCGGTCTACCTCTCGCACCACCTGATGGCGCACTTCTGGCGACTGCGCCGCGATGCCCAGCGGTTCGAGTTCTGCGCCCACCAAGCGCAGGTCATGCCGCTCGGCTCGGGTGCTCTCGCAGGGGTCAACTTCGAGACCGACCGCGACGGTATCGCCGCGGAGCTCGGCTTCACCTGGGTCGCGCCGAACTCGCTCGACGCCGTGTCGAATCGCGACTTCGTGCTCGACTACCTGTCGGCAGCGGCCATCTGCGCGACCCACCTGTCGCAGCTCGGCAGCGAGCTCGTGCTCTGGTCGAGCGACGAATTCGCCTTCTGCGAGCTCCCCGACGCCTTCGCCTCGGGGTCGAGCATCATGCCCCAGAAGAAGAACCCGGACGCCGCCGAGCTGCTGCGCGCGAAGGCGCCGCGCATCGTCGCGCACCTGACGGCGCTCCACGGCGTCGTGCACGCACTCCCGCTGGCCTACAACAAGGATCTGCAGGAGGACAAGGAGCATCTCTTCGACACGGTCGACACGATCGAGCTGGCCTTGAACGCCGCCAGCGGGATGATCGACGGCGTCCGCTTCAACCGCGATCGGCTCGCGCAGGCCGCAGGCGACCAGATGCTCGCGGCCACCGACGTGGCCGACCTGCTCGTCAAGCGCGGCGTGCCGTTCCGCCAGGCGCACGGCGTCGTCGCCGGCCTCGTCCGCCACTCGATCGAGCGCGGGGTCGCGTTGTCCGAGCTGTCGGAGGACGAGCTGGCCGAGCTGGCGCCGTCGCTCGACTCCGCCTACTACGACGTGCTCGCGCAGTCGAGCTGGCTCGAGTCGAAGGTCTCGGCGGGCGGGACGGCGATCGGGCGCGTGCGCGAGCAGCTCGAATACGCCCGCGAGATCCTCGAGCAGCAAGCGAGCCTGACCCGGTGAACTACGCGCGCTCGGTTCACGAGGTCGCACGCGACCTCGTTGGCGCGACGCTCCGCCACGGTCAGACCGCGGGCCGGATAGTGGAGGTCGAGAGCTACCACCAGGAGGAACCCGCCTGCCACGCGTTCATCGGGCCGCGGCCACGGACCGAGGTGCTCTTCGGCCCACCGGGCTTCGCCTACGTCTACCGCTCCTACGGCATCCATGCGCTGCTGAACGCCGTCGCCGAGGAAGATGGGGTCGGAGCCGCCGTCCTGATCCGCGCGATCGAGCCGCTCGAGGGGATCGAGCTGATGCGCGAGCGCCGCGGCGTCGCCCGCGACGAGGAGCTGACGAACGGACCTGGGAAGCTTACGGAGGCGCTCGATATCGGCCTGGACCTGAACGGAGCGGACCTCGAGCGCGGGCCGGTCCGCATCCAGCCGCGTGACCCCGCGGCTCGCGCGCCGAAGATCGTGAACGGCGAGCGCATCGGGATCACCAAGGCCGCCGACCTACCGTGGCGCTTCTGCGACGCGACCAGCCGCTACGTCTCGCGGCCGTGGCCGCAAGCGATGAGCCCGCCCGCCCTCGCCGCTCGCTAGCCGGTCCCGGGCGCAGCCGTCGCCGGCTCTGTGCTGGTACCGCCGCCGCCCGTACCGCCCGCGGGGGCGGCGGGCTGAGGCGCCGGCTGCGGCTGTTGCGCCGGTGGCTGCTGTGGCGCCGGCGCTGGCGTCTGCTGCGTTGGCTGCGGTGTCGCGGCCGGCGCCGGCGTGGGCGCGGGCTGCGGTTGGACGGGCGCGGTCTGCGCCGGAGTGGTGGTGGCCGGCGTGACGGCCGGAGCCGTGCTGGTGCTGGTGGTCTCGGGCTTCTTGCCATGGTGGTGCGCGGCGTAGCGCGCGTCGCGGATCTTGATCCATGCCTTCATGAAGTCGTGCCAGATCTCAGCCGGGAAGGTGCCGCCCGCGACCGGGCCGCCGTGGTACTCGGTCAGCATCGGCCTCAGCCGGTCGGGATAGCCGACCCACACCGCAACCGTCAGGTCCTTGTTGAAGCCGACGAACCAGGCGTCGCCGTAGTTCTCCGTCGTCCCCGTCTTGCCGGCGGCGAACTCATCGATCTGTGCAGCCGTGCCGGTGCCCGAGGTGATCACCTGCGCGAGGATGCCCTTGGCCGTCTGCGCTACGCCGTACGGGATCACCCGCGTGTGGCGCGCGTGGTTCACGTCGCGCGTGTCCCCATCAGGGTCGAGCACCTTCTCGATCGCGACCGGCGACCGGCTCGACGGTCCCATCGTTCCCCAGACGCGCTCGCCGTTGTTGGCCAGCGTCGAGTATGCGTATGCCATCTCGAGCGGCGTCACACCCTCCTTCAGGCCGCCAAGCGTCATGGCGAGGTTGCGCGACAGTGGTGTGCGCACACCCATCTGGTGCGCCACGCGCGCGATCTTGTTGGTCCCGACGATGTCCACGCCCACCTCGGCGAAAACCGAGTTGTCGGAGGTGACGGTCGCGTTCTGCAACGTCGTCACACCGGCGTACGCGTCGTTGTAGTTCTTCGGGCAGAACCTCTCGCCCGCCGAGTGCGGCACCCGGAAGCAGTGCGGCGCCGACGAGAACGTCCGGCCCGGGCTAACGCCCTTCTCGAGCGCGCCGATCAGCGTGAACGGCTTGAACGATGAGCCGGGCTGGCGGTGCCCGTTGGTCGCGAGGTTGAATGGCCGGCGCTCGAAGTCGGTGCCACCGACCATCGCCTTGACCTCGCCCGTCTTGTTGTCGATCGCGACCAGCGACGCCGTGGGGCCGATGCCCCCAAGACGGCCACGGATCGCCTGCTCGGCGGCGTCCTGGAGGTCGGAGTCGAGCGAAGTCGTGACTTTCAGCCCGCCCCCGAAGACGAGCCCGGTCGAGCGGTAGCGGTCGAGCAGCTGCTGGGTGACCCAGCTCGAGAAGTAGGGGACGCGCGAATCCGGCTGCGGTGGTCGCACGTTCTTGGGGTTGACATAGAAGTTCCGCTGCTGGTCGTACTGCGCGCGCGTGATCAAGCGCTGCTCCAGCATCTGCAGCAGCACGAGGTTCATGCGGTTGTGCGAAGCAACGGGATGCTGCACCGGGTCGTAGGCCGACGGGGAGGCGATCATCCCTGCGAGGTACGCCGCCTGCCACGGCGCGAGGTTGGAGGCGGCCTTCGCGGCGTGCGGGTCGTATCCGCCGGATTGCGAGCCCCCGAAGTAGGTGCGGGCGGCCGATTCGATGCCGTACGCGCCGTTTCCGAAGTAGATCGTGTTCAGGTACTGGGTGAGGATCTTGCCCTTGGTCCACTTGCGCTCGAGGTGATAGGCGAGCGCCGCCTCGCGCAGCTTTTCGAACACCGTCCGCTTGCCCTGAGCCTCCAGGACGTTCTTCACGAACTGCTGCGTGATCGTGGAGCCGCCCTGTGCTGCTCGCTTGCGCAGCAGGTCCTGGCTCACGGCGCGGGCGATTCCGCGGTAGTCGACGCCGGAGTGTTCGTAGAAGCGCTTGTCCTCGATGGCGATGACAGCGTTCTTGACATTCGGCGAGATCTCGCCCTCGGCGTCGAGGATGCGATTCTGCGCGCCGGTCAGCTTGGCCAGCTCGACGACCTTGCCGTCGGCGGCGTAGAGGTTCGAGTTGCGCGCTACGCGCAGCTGCGCGTGGTTCTCGAGCGAGGGCAGGTCAGACGAGACCGACAGCATCATCCCGAAGATCGTCGAGATCAGCGCGAGCACGGCGACGCCGGTGAAGACCAGCAGCAGCCGCAGCTTCTTGAGTTTCGGCTTGCGCTTGTGGACCTCGGGCGGCGGACCCGGTGTCGACGGCGCCGCAAAGAGGTCCTCGATAGCGCCATGCCCGTTCGAGCGGCTCTCCGGCTCTACGTATGTGAGGTCAGGCACTCGAGGTTCCATGCTCACGAGGGATCCGTCCGAGCGCGGGCAGGGCGGCAGAAAACTGCCCGTCGCGGGACGCGAGCGTAGCATTGCGCGGCCGTGGCAAGCCCGTCCGAACAGGCCGCATACCTGCGCCGGAACGCGGTCGAGGCGCTACCGGCCGGCGAGCTCGAGCGGCAGCTCGCGCGCGCCGAACCGCTGCGGGTGAAGCTCGGTATCGACCCGACTGCGCCGGACATCCACCTGGGTCACACGGTGGTGCTCGAGAAGCTCCGCGAGTTCCAGGACTTCGGGCACACCGTCGTCCTGATCATCGGGGACTACACGGCGCGGGTCGGAGATCCGAGCGGCCGCTCGGCCATGCGTCCGGTCCTATCGGGCGAGGAGATCGACCACAACGCCGAGACCTATCAGCGCCAGGCGTTCAAGATCCTCGACCCGGAGCGAACCGAGGTCCGCCGCAACGGCGAGTGGCTCGACATGCCCGCCGAGGAGCTCTTCCGGCTGACGCGGCACGCGACGGTGGCACAGCTGCTCGCGCGCGAAGACTTTGCGAACCGCTGGAAGGCGCAGCAGCCCATATCAGTGCTCGAGCTGCTCTACCCGCTGCTGCAGGGCTACGACTCGGTGGCGATCGCGGCCGACGTCGAGCTCGGCGGCACCGACCAGCACTTCAACCTGCTGCTCGGCCGCGAGATCCAGCAGGCCTACGGCGTCCCTCCTCAATCGATCCTGACGATGCCGATCCTCCCCGGCACCGACGGGGTGGCGCGAATGTCGAAGTCGTCAGGCAACTACATCGGCGTCGACGAGCCGCCGGAGGAGATCTTCGGGAAGGTCATGTCGATCCCCGACGAGGCGATGCCGACCTACTACTCGCTGCTCACGCACGCCGCGTTCGATCCTGCCGAGCACCCAAACCAGGCGAAACGGCGCCTCGCGCGAATCCTGGTCGCGCAGTTCCACGGCGACGGAGCAGCCGAGCAGGCCGAGCAGCAGTTCGACCGCCTGTTCAAGCAGCGCCAGCTGCCAGACGAGGTGCCGGAGTTCCGGCTGCCGGACGGCGATCCCATACACCTGCCGGCGCTCCTGCGCGACGCCTTCGGAGTCTCCGGGGCCGAGGCCCGGCGGCTTCTGGCAGGCGGCGGCGTCAAGCTGAACGGCGAAGCCATGCCGGGCGAGCAGCTCGACGTGAGTGCGGACCGGCTCCGTGGAGCTATCCTTCAGGTCGGCAAGAGACGGTTCGTCCGTCTTGGTGGGAGGTAGGGTCGCAACCCGGCTCCGCCCGTGGACGCGAGGTCCACAAGAGGGCTATACTCTCCTGCCCGCTTGAAACGCCGGAGGCCCCGGCGTCGAGGAGCAGACGGTCTTTGAAAACTCAGCAGTGCGTGCGGTCGAGGCCACGAGGCCTTGATCGCGTCCAGGTTCGACCCGTCTCGGTTCAGTTTCGGCTGGGCGTGAGGCGGTCTAAGCCAGAAGTTCGGAAGTACCCTGTCGATCGGGATCCGCAAGGTGTACGACGCGGATCCCTTTGGGATCGACAACTCTCAATTAGACAGTGGAACCCATCCGTCAGGGTGGGGTTGATACCACGCAAGTCTTTTACGGAGAGTTTGATCCTGGCTCAGGACGAACGCTGGCGGCGTGCTTAACACATGCAAGTGGAGCGACGAACCGGGCTTCGGCCCGGGGCAAAGCCGCGAACGGGTGAGTAACACGTG
>Ga0126310_10001003_pt1 | contig 10471 bp, 8 predicted proteins | sample Plot60_FD_92540 | JGI IMG/M metagenome (GOLD analysis project Ga0126310, IMG submission 92540) | Serpentine soil microbial communities from UC McLaughlin Reserve, CA, USA - Plot60 | ecosystem: Environmental > Terrestrial > Soil > Grasslands | place: USA: UC McLaughlin Reserve, Lake County... | reverse complement strand
TGGCCAGCAAGGAGTTCGAGATCCGCGACACGCAGCACCTGACCGGTCTGCTCGTGGATGACGGCGTTGCGAAGCGCAGGAAGGTCGCCGTTCTCGGCGGGTCGTACGGGGGCGGCCAGACGTGGCTGCTCGCGACCGTGCGCGGAAAGGGCGCGCCTCAGTACGGCACGTGGCTGTCGCCGAAGGGGAAGGTCGTACGCCTAGCGGCGGCCGTGCCGCAGTTCACCTGGACCGACCTCCTTTTCTCGCTCGTGCCGAACGGCCTGAACGGGAAGACGACGCCGCTCGGCGTCGCGAAGATCACGCTGATCGACGGCTTCATCGCCCTGATCGGCGACAAGATGACCGAGGAACTGGCGCGTTGGCTCGGCCGTCTGAACCAGGGCGAGCCCTACGACGGTGACCCGGTCGTGGAGGACGCGAAGAAGGCGCTGACCGAGGACCGCTCCGCGTACTACCAGGACGGCTTCTTCAAGGCGCTGCGCAAGAGCCCGCGGCGCCAGCGCTCGATCCCGATCCTGGCGGCGCAGGGGTGGACCGACGCGATCTTCGCTCCCATCGAGGTGGTGCGCATGTACAAGCGCCTGCGGTCGATCCGGCGCGACTACCCGATCCAGGTCTACTTCGGCGACTTCGAGCACCTGACGTCGCAGATCAAGATCCCCGACCTGCGCTACTACCACCGGCTCGCCACCAGGCTGCTGGACCACTACCTGCTGGGGAAGAAGCGCCGGCCGAAGTTCGACGCGCGCAGCGCGCCGACCCTCTGCGATCCGGACGCGTTCGGGCCCGTGGTGCGCGTGAAGAACTGGGGCGCGCTTCACCCGGACAAGCTGTCGTTCGACCTCGCGGGTCCGAAGATGACCGGCTCGCCAATCGTCGATCCGCGCGGCGGGTCCACCACCGACCATGTGGTGATCGGGGTGAGGCAACGGGGTTGCGTGACTACCGACCTGCCGGCATCAGCGGGCGTGGCCACATGGCGCGTCCCGATCGAGCGCGACTTTACGCTGCTCGGCATGCCGCGCCTGAAGCTCGCATACGAGGCAACGGGCCCGGACATCCAGCTCAACTCGCGGCTATGGGACGTCGCGCCGGACGGCGTGCAGACGCTCGTCACGCGTGCCGCCTACCGCGTGGTCGCGCCCGGCTCCGGCGAGCAGCACGTCACCTACCAGCTGTACGGCAACCACTGGAAGTTCGGGCATGGCCATGAGCTGATGCTGGAGGTGACCGGCGACGACTCGACCTTCTTCCGGCGCGACAACTTCCCCTCGGCCATCACGGTCAAGAGTGCAAAGCTGACGCTCCCAGGTATGCAATGAGGCGGGCGGCCACGGCGCTCGCGCTCGCGGCGCTCGTCCCCGCGAGCGCGCTCGCCGCGTTCCCCCAGGATCCCCCGAACGATCCGATGTACGACGCCAGCCCGCTGCCGAACTCGCGCCAGGAGCAGTGGGACCTGACGAGCAACCGGGGCATCTCCGTCGACCGCGCCTGGGCGCTGTCGACGGGCCTGGGGGTCGTCATCGCCGACGTGGACGTCGGCGTCCAGGTCGACCATCCCGACCTGGCGGGTCGTCTGACCGAGGGGTTCGACTTCTTCATGAACGACCGCTCCGTCACGTCCGAGACGAGCAACAGCCACGGCACGAACGTGGCGGGCGTGCTCGGAGCGGCGGCAGACAACGGGGAGGGCATCGCCGGGACCGCACCGGGCGCGCGCATCATGCCCGTCCGCACCGCGGACAACATCCTGCATCAGGGGTCGCGGCTGGCCGCGGGGATCGTGTGGGCCGTCGATCACGGCGCCGGCGTGATCAGCATGAGCCTCGGTGCCGAGTCGCGCTCCGCGGCGCTCGACCGCGCCGTGGCGTATGCGCACCGCGAGGGTGTCGTCATGGTCGCCGCGATCGGGAACGAGTCCGCGAACCACCACAACTACCCGGCGACCTACGACGAGGTGATCGCGGTCGGCGGGATCAACCCGGACACGGCCGACGCGGCCGCTCAGGGCCCGCTCGAGCCGCAGACGCCGGTCGCCACGGACTTCACCGTCCGCGCGGCGTACTCGGACTACGGGCCGCACATCGACCTGGCCGCCCCGACCCAGGTGCCGACCACCGACTACGGCAGCGACTACGTGCGCAACTGGAGCGGCACGTCCGCGGCAACGCCGCACGTCGCCGGGGTCGCGGCCCTCGTCAGAGCCGCGAACCCGGACCTGACCCCCGTTGAAGTGCGGCAGCTCCTGATCCAGACCGCCGACGACCTCAGTGGCGAGCAAAACGGGGGGAAGGCCGGCTGGGACCAGTACACGGGCTACGGCCGCGTGAACGCGTTCGAGGCGGTGAGCGCCGCGAAGGCGGGACGCGTGCCGCCCCCCGCCGACATCACCGGACCCGATCTCTTCTCCACGCATCGGCGAGCGGTCCGCGTCCGGGGCTTGGCTGGCGCTGCCTGGCGGCTCGAGCTCGGGCGTGGCGAAGAGCCTGCCGAGTGGGAGCGAGTCGCCCACGGCTCGGCGGGCACGCTGCGCGTGCGCCTGTCGCTGCAAGGCCTGGCTGACGGCGGTTGGACACTCAGGCTGCGCGCGGAGCGGGCCGGCGGGGCGACCGGGGAGGACCGCGCGTTCTTCTTCAAGAACACCGACCCGGCGCTCAAGCGCGGATACCCGAGGCGGCTCGGCAGCTCCGGCGAGAGCTCGCCCGTGCTCGCCGACCTGACCGGCGACGGCACGCCCGAGATCGTGCTCGCAACTACCGACGGCCGCGTGCGCGCGTGGCACGGCAGGAGCGGGAAGCTGGTGCAAGGGTGGCCGCGGCGCAGCCGGACCGCTTTCGCCACCCGCAGCGCCGCGCGGCGGATCGGCCGCGTCCGCGCCGGGTTCCTCGGCACACCCGCGGTGGGCAACATCGCCGGGCGGCGCCGGCCGGAGGTCGTCGCGCCGGGCCTCGACGGCCGCGTGTACGCGTGGCATCACGACGGCCGGCGCGTGCGCGGGTTCCCCGTGCGAATCGACGCCCACCGCCCGCCCAGCCCGGAGCGCGACGCCGCGATCTATGCCAGCCCGGCCCTCGCGCAGCTCGACGGGCGCGGCAAGCTCGACGTCGTCGTCGGGGCCGCGGATGGAAAGGCCTATGCGTGGAACGGGCGCGGAGGGCGGCTGCCCGGCTGGCCCGTGGAGGCGCGCGACGGCGATGACCGCGAGCGGATCGTCTCGTCACCCGCGGTGGGAGACATCGACGGCGACGGGCAGCCGGACATCGTGGAGGCCACCGCCGAGGTCTACGGCTCGACACCGCAGACGACGGGACGCGTGTACGCGTGGAACACGCGCGGGGAGCTGAAGCCCGGGTGGCCGATCGAGCCGCCGGCGCTGGCCGCGGACGCCATCCCGATCGCGGGCGAGGGCACGCCGGCGTCCCCCGCGCTTGCCGACGTCGACGGGGACGGTGCGGACGAGGTCGCGATCGCGGCCTTCACCGGCCAGCCGGACCTGTACCGCGGGGACGGCTCCGAGTTCTCGGGCGGCCAGCACTTCACGACGACGGGCAAGGGCGCCGACTCGCGCACGACCGCCACGTCCGCGCTCGCGCTCGGCTCGAACGGCGCGTTCGGGCGGCTCTCGGAGGACGGGCCGTTGGCGTTCTTCTCGGGCCTCGTCGACACGCGCTTCGCGCTCGCCTCGCAGGCGCCGGCGCAGCGCATCCCCTACGAGCACCTCGTCGGCGGCTGGGACGCGGAGTCGGGCAGCTACCTCGCGGGATTCCCGGCGCCGGTCGAGCAGTTCCAGATCATTGCCGCGCCGGCGATCGCCGACGTAGATGGCGACGGGACGGCGGAGGTGCTCGCGGGAACGAGTGGCTTCTACCTCCACGCGTTCCGCGAGGACGGATCGGAGCCCGAGGGCTGGCCCAAGAACACCGGAGGCTGGCTGTTCGCCGGCCCCGCGGTGGGTGACGTGGACGGCGACGGGAAGCTCGAGGTGACCGCGGTCACCCGCGAGGGCTATCTCTGGCTATGGAACACCCCTGCACCTGCGGACGGACCAGTCGAATGGGGAAGCTTCCGCCATGACGCCCACAACTCCGGGCGCTACCCTTAGGGGGACATTTCGGCCAACCGAAAGCGCGGTCGAAACAGATTCTGAACCCGGCTCTGGAGAGCTCAGTGAACCAACCACTGGTACTCGAGAACCTCCCCGCCCTCAAGGCGGAAGTACGCGACCTCGCACGCGGCCGCAACGCCGTGATCCTGGCGCACAACTACCAGGTGCCCGAGGTGCAGGACGTGGCCGACTACGTGGGCGATTCGCTCGGCCTGTCGCGCAAGGCGGCGGCGGCCGGGGCCGACACGATCGTCTTCTGCGGCGTCCACTTCATGGCGGAGACGGCATCGGTGCTCTCGCCCGACAAGACCGTGCTGCTGCCGGACGCCGACGCGGGTTGTTCGCTCGCGGACACGATCACCGCGGACGCGCTGCGCGCGTGGAAGGCGCAGCATCCGGGTGCGGTCGTCGTGATGTACGTGAACACGACCGCCGAGGTGAAGGCGGAGACCGACTACTGCGTCACCTCGTCGAACGCGGTGAAGGTGGTCGAGCACATCTACCGCGAGCACGGCCCGGGCACCGAGATCCTCTTTGGCCCCGACATGTGGCTCGGCGCCTTCGTCGAGGAGCAGACCGGCAAGAAGATGCACGTCTGGACGGGCGAGTGCCACGTGCACGCGGCCCTGCGGCCGGACGACGTACAGCGGATGCGCGACGAGCATCCCGACGCCGACATGCTCATCCATCCCGAGTGCGGGTGCACGACCGCGGTGATGGAGTACCTGTCGCACGGCGACATCGATCCGGAGAACACACACATGCTCTCCACGGGCGGGATGCTCACGCACGCTGCCAGCTCGGACGCCAAGGAGTTCATCGTCGCGACGGAGACCGGGATGCTGCACCCGCTCGAGGAGGCGAACCCCGAGAAGGAGTTCATCCCGCTCGACCGCAAGGCGGTCTGCCAGTACATGAAGATGATCACGCTCCCGAAGGTGCGCGATGCCCTGCTCGACGAGGCCGGCTCCTACGAGGTGAAGGTGCCCGAGGACATCGCGGCGAAGGCGCGTATCCCGATCGAGCGGATGATCTCGATCACCCCGTAGCGGGCGCGCTCACGCGCAACAGCACTTCGGCGGTGAGCTCGGGGCGGGTCATCGGCCCGTCCTCCACAAGCTCGAAGCACGCCTCCGTGAACGCGTCGCGCAGCGACTCGTACATCTCGAGCGGGAACCAGGCATTGCCCGCGTAGGCGAGGATCGTGAGCCGGCTGCCGAGCCGGCGCGCCTCGGCGATCGAACCGGCCGAGATCCACGCCTCGAGGTAACCGATGGCGGCCTCCTGCGGCACCGCCGCCGCAAGCTCCTCCACTCTCTCGCGCTCGAACTCCTCGTCACCGGCAGAGCCGGAGAGCATCTGGCGAAGTCCGCTGCGGTAGTCGCGTCGAAGCAGGCCCATCAGGGCGAGCAGCACCTCAGTCGAGCCGGAGAACCCGGGTGCGTCGGTCTCGCCCGGCCTACCGAGCGCCGTGCTGGTGAAGACGACCCGGTCGACCAGGTCCGGGCGAGCGTCGGCGATCCGCAGCGCGCGGTGGGCGCCATCGCCGATACCGAGTGCGACCTCGACCGGCCCGGCCTCCTCGAGCAGGGCCTCCACGTCCTCGACCCCGGTCTGCAGGTCGTACGGGCCCTGGTGGGTCGAGCGGGCGACGCCGCGCGGCTCGAACACGACGACTCTTCGAGTCTCCGCCAGCCTGGCGACGAGCCCGTCGAGCGGGTTCAGGTTGAACGTGTTGCAGATCAGCACCCCGGGGCCTTCGCCGGCCTCTTCCCAGTAGATCTCCACGCGGTCGGGGCGGGCGAAATGGGGCATGCCAATAACTAGAGCAGGTCAGGCAGCCGGGCTATCCGTAGATCGACACGCTCGCCGCGGAAGGGCACTCCCTCGGCCTCGAGCAGCCGGCGCTGGCGCTGTCCCTTGGCGAGCGAGCCGTCGGCACGGACGATCCGCTGCCACGGCACGGTCGGGTCGTCGCAACTGTGGAGGACGGTCCCGGCGAACCGCGGCGCGCCCGGCGAGACGTCTCCGTAGGTCCGAACGAACCCGGGCGGCGTCGCACGTATGCGCTCGAGGACGCGCTCAGCCCGGTCCGGAGCTGCCACCGCTCGAGCCGCTGCCCGACGAGTCGTCATCGGGCACGAGTATGTCGTCCGAATCCGGCTCGCCGCTACCCGGGCCAGAGCTGTCGCTGGTGTCGTCGATCGAGCCCGGACCCGAGTTGTCGGTCCGCGTCGGATCGTCCGTGCCGGAGCCGGGGCCCGAGTTGTCCACCTCGACGTCGTCTCCCGACCCCGGGCCGGAGTTGTCGTCGCCGTCGCCGCCGGGACCGGGGCCGGAGCTGTCGTCGTCGCTGCCATCGTCAGCACCGTCGTCGTCACCATCGCCGTCGCCGGGCCCTGATCTGTCGTCGTCGCTGGTCGCCGGTCGCTGGTCGCTGGTCGCCGATTGCTCATTGCCCGCCACCTGCTCGGTGTCGTCGCTGGCTGGCGGTGCGGCCTCGGCGACGTCCGCCGCGGGCTTGTCGTTGTCGCCCTCTACGAGGTCCGGACCGGTGACGGCGCCGCCGAGGAGTGTCGCTCCGATCGCACCCGTCGCGATCACCTTGGTGACGGTGATGCCGCCTCCGACCGCCGTCAGCTCGCCGATGCGCTCGGCGCTTGCACCCTGGGCCGTGTCGGCGGTCAGGCGCATCAACAGGGGGACGGGCACGACCGCGGCGGCCGCGCTGCGGACGCCGTTCCGCGCCCTGCTGATCAGCTGACGCGCGGCGCCTCCGCTGATGCCGAGCTCGCGCGCGATCTCCTCGTGTCCGCGGCCCTCCAGCTCGCGCAGGATGATCGCGTCGCGTTGAGCGGGCGGAAGTGCCGCCACGGCGGCGAGCACGTCCCGGAAGCGCTCGCGCCGTTCGAAGGTCGCATGCGCCGGTTCCTGGGTGCCGGGATGGGACTCGAGCGGCTCGTGGTCGGCGCCGCGCTGGCGCAAGACATTGAGCGACACGTTGTGGGCGATGCTGAAGAGCCAGCTCCGCAGCGACAGCGGCGCGGTGTCGCCGTGGAGCGCGCGGTAAGCGTTGACGAACGACTGTTGCACCGCGTCCTCGCCGCGCCCGTCGGGGAGGACCCGCGAGCAATAGCGGAGGAGCTCGCCTTTGTAGCGCACGACGATCGCCTCGAACGCCCGGTCGTTTCCGGCACGGGTCAGGTCGACAAGCCGCGCGTCGCTCTGCGCCCTGAGTAGAGCCCCGCCCGCAAGCCGTGCGGGCTCGAGTAGATGCCTGGGAGTCATCCGCTACCAGAGTAGACACGGCGAGGACCCCCAACATCACGGATTCTGCGCCATGTTGTGCAAAGCCGTGATTTAGGCGGTGAGCGCGTGTCTAGGGGGAAAGATGGGCCCGTCCGCTTCTCCGAAAGGATCTGGAATGAACTACGAGAGCTCTTACGACCACAACCGGCTGTGGAATCGCATCGGCCTCGCGCTCGCTGTGATGTTCCTGGCCGCGTTCGCGCTGGCGCTTGCCACGCCGTGGGTCTCCGCCGCGCTGGCGCACGACGACGACAGCGGCCAGCAGATCGTCGCGCGCGACGACGAAGGCGACGATGACGACGACGCGCAGGACAACTCCGGACCGGACGGCGACGACGACGACAACGCTCAGGGCGACGACGACTCCCAGGGCACGGACAACGCTGACACCGACGACTCGGTGAGCGGCGCAGGCGACGACGACACGCTCACGGGTGCCTCTGGTGACGACTCGATCGACGGTCAGGCGGGCGATGACCAGCTGAACGGGCGCGGCGGCGCCGACCAGCTGAACGGCGGCCAGGGCGACGACGACCTGAACGGCGGCAAGGGCGACGACGACCTGAGCGGCGACAACGGTCACGACGACCTGTCCGGCGACAACGGCGACGATGTCATCGACGCACGCGGCGACGGCGCGGACGACGTGAACTGCGGCGCCGGCCACGATGTCGTCAAGGCGAGCGCCAACGACGATGTTGCGGCTAACTGCGAGGTCGTCAAGTAGCACTCCCTCGCTGAACGCGACGAAACTGACGAGCGGCGTCCGGCCCCCGGGCGCCGCTCGTTTTCGTCAGTAGGCTCGTCGTCTTGGCCACCGAATCGCTTCATTCCCGCTGGGAGTTCCGCGAGGAGGACGAGATCGTCCCCGGACTCACGGCGCTCACGCTGCTGGGAGGCGGCCTGCGGTACGAGGCCTACCTCGCCTGGCACGAGCGGATGCGGGCGCTCGTCGTCGCCAAGGTCGTGCGGCCCGACCTCGTCGAGGACAGGGCGACCCTCGGAGGCCTCCAACGCGAGATCGAGCTGCTCGAGCGGCTCAACCACCCCATCATCGTCCGCAGCTTCGGGGGTGAGGTCGACGGGCCCAGGCCGCACGTTGTACTGGAGCACCTGGAGGGGCCGCGCCTCTCCTCGCTGAAGCGCCGGCACGGCCCGCTGCTGCTCGAGCAGCTGGTGGCACTTGCGATCGAGATCGCGGCCGCGCTCCACTACATCGCCGCGGAGGGCCTCGTTCACCTCGACGTGAAGCCCTCGAACATCATCATGGGCGGCCCGCCGCGCCTGATCGACCTCAGCGTCGCGCGGACGATCGAGCAGTGCTCCGCGCTCCGCTCACCGGTGGGTACCGACGCATACATGGCTCCCGAGCAGGCGACGGTGCCGTCAGACGACCTGGGCCCGCCGGCGGACGTATGGGGCCTCGGTGCCACCCTCCACGAGGGCGTGACCGGGGAACGCCCGTTCCGCAGGGGCGTACGCGACTCGACGGAGCCCGAGGAGCGGTTCCCGCAGCTGATCGAGGAACCGGCGGAGCTACCGGCGCACGTTCCCACGGCGTTCGCGGAGTCGATCATGGCGTGCCTCGCGCGCGACCCTGCCGCCCGGCCGACGCCGGGCGACCTGGGCGACCGCCTGCAGGTGGTGCTTCAGGGTCTGCCGAAGCCGAAGCTGTCACGCCTCAAGCCGCGGCGGCTCTGGTGATGTTCAGGCAGCTCCTCCCAGAGCCCGCCGAGCTCCCCGACGGCGCCGCCGTCGTCGAGGGGCTGGACTTCAACGCGCTTGCGCACGACGACCGCCCGTACCTCGTCCTGAACATGGTCACGACGGCGGATGGGCGAGTGACGATCGGCGGCCGCTCCGGCCCGATCGGCAACGAGGCCGACCAGGACCTGTTCCACGCCCTCCGAACGCGCGTGGATGCCGTGATGGTGGGGGCGGGCACGTTGCGGGCCGAGAAGTACGGACGTCTTGTGCGCAAGCCCGAGCGGCGGGAGGCGCGCGCGCGAGCGGGGCTCGAGCCGGACCCGCTCGCCGTGATCGTCAGCGGCCGGCTCGACCTGCCGGACGACCTCCCGATGCTCCACGAGCCCGACCAGGAGGTGCTCGTGGCGACGTTCTCCGATCGCGAGCTGCCGGGCGCGGCCGCGATCCGGTACCTGCGCTTCAAGGACGGGGTGGTCGACATCCCGCGGCTCCTCGCGATCTTGCGGGGGCGCGGTGTCCGGTCGGTCCTGTGCGAGGGAGGGCCGACGCTGAATGCCGAGCTGCTGCGCGCCGGAGGGGTCGACGAGCTGTTCCACTGCCTCGCCCCGAAGATCGCCGGGGAGCCCGACGCGCCGACGATGGTCACCGGTGTCCTGCACGAGACGGTGGGCCTGGAAGTGGTCTCTCTGCTGGAGAGTGACTCGCACGTTTTCATCAGGTTTTACATCTGCGGGGCATCCCGCCCCGCATCCTGATGGGGTAGGCGGCGTCCCGCCGCCGGTGACCGTTCGCTTCGCGAACTCATGCAATAAAGCCTGCAACTGGCGAGCGGAAGCAGGAGATCCGCTATCCATCCAGACCCATGGCGACGAGGCCCAAAGAGGTCGCGCCGCGTCGGCGCCCAGCGCCGAAGCCGGCCGCGCCCGTAGTCGAGTTCAAGGACGTGACGAAGGTCTACGACGGCGGCGCCGTGGGCCTCGACCGTGCGTCGCTGCGCGTCGGGCGGGGCGAGTTCGTCTTCCTCGTCGGCCCCACGGGTTGCGGGAAGTCGACCTGCATCCGCCTGCTGCTGAAGGAACTCGAGGCGTCGAGGGGCGACATCATGATCGCCGGCCGCAGCCTTTCGGAGATCCCGCGCAACAAGGTGCCCTTCCTTCGCCGCAACATCGGGGTCGTCTTCCAGGACTACAAGCTGCTCCCGAACCGGACTGTCTACGACAACGTCGCCTATTCGCTTCAGGTGATCGGCGAGACGCGCCAGGAGATCCGGCGCAAGGTGCCCGACATCCTCCGGCTCGTCGGGCTCTCGACCAAGCTCCACAACTACCCGGACGAGCTCTCCGGCGG
>Ga0126310_10001001_pt1 | contig 10503 bp, 14 predicted proteins | sample Plot60_FD_92540 | JGI IMG/M metagenome (GOLD analysis project Ga0126310, IMG submission 92540) | Serpentine soil microbial communities from UC McLaughlin Reserve, CA, USA - Plot60 | ecosystem: Environmental > Terrestrial > Soil > Grasslands | place: USA: UC McLaughlin Reserve, Lake County... | reverse complement strand
GTCAGCATCTTCGGCGCGATGTTCGCCCCGAGACCGTTCGACGTGGCCAAGGAAATGGTTCGCGTGACACGGCCGGGCGGCCGGATCGTCATGGGGAACTGGGTCGCCAATGACCCGACGCTCGTCGCCCAGATCCTGAAGATCAGTTCCGCCTATTCGCCGCCCCCTCCGGAAGGGTTCGTCAGTCCCATGACCTGGGGCGTCGAGGACGAGGTGGTCGAGCGGTTCACCGCCGCTGGAGTGCCCGAAGACCAGATCGCGTTCGAGAGGGATACCTACACCTTCAACTTCCCGGCCGCACCATCGGAACTCGTTGCTGAGTTCAGGGCCTACTACGGGCCGACCATGAACGCCTTCGAAGCTGCGGCTGCCAACGGCCGCGAAGCCGAGCTACAGGCTGAGCTGGACGCTCTCTTCACCAGTCAGAACACAAGCGCGAGCGAGGATGCCACCTCGATACCTGCGACCTTCCTGCGGGTGACGGTCGCAGTGTGAGCTGAAGAAAGCCCGCATTCGCTGGGGTTCGGTTTGGGCTGGCAATCCCCCTCAAGCGTGCGAAAGCGCTCATCGGTCCTCCTCAGGTCTTGTCCGCTTCGAACTCCCGCCTAGAGGCGCCGAGGCGCCACACGCCGTGCAGCAACCAACGCTTGCGCCGCGGCCCGGACCGCGGGGTAAGCGCGACTTTGGGCGCGGCGAGTTTCAAGAGCTCGGCCTCGTGATCGCGTGCGGGCTCTAGCGTGAAGCTGTTGGCGTGCATCGAACTAGATTCAACAGTTCGCTGACGCGGCGGCCAATCCCAAAAACCTGGGATTTCCTTTGAAAGCGGCGTATCGTGAGGCCGTGGCCAACGACCGGGAGCTGAGTCGCTGCCGCGAGCGGCTCGAACGGCTCAGCAGGTCGACTCTCGACGGGCGATTCGATCAAGCGCGAGACGATCGTCGAGCTGAAGCGTGTGATCGGCTTCGATTGTTGGTGCTGGATCGGGTCCGATCCGGACGCGCTTGTTGCACTGAGCGGGATTGCCGAGCACGACTACGGCCCCGGAGTTGCTCGCTCGCTCGAGCTGGAGTACTCGGGAAGCGACTTCGCGGCAATGGACGTCGTCGCCCGCCGAGCAACCCCGAGCGGCAGCCTGAGTGCCGAGACCGCCGGTGACTTGGCGCGGTCGCCACGCTGGGACGAGATCCTCCGGCCAGTCGGGATCGGCGACGAGGGGGTTGTCGCATGTCGCGACGCGTTCGGCTGCTGGGGATGGATCAAGGCTTACCGGGACACGGGGGGATCGGGCATTCGAGGATGCGGACCTCGACTTGCTCGCGGATGTCGCGTCTTGCCTCGGATCGGTCGTCCGTCGGCACCTGATGGAAGGGAGGGGCGATCGGGCGCTGGAGCCGAGCACGCCGGGAGTCATCGTGCTCGATCCGGATCTGTCGTCTGTAAGCCGCACGGCGGGGGCTCAGGCCTGGATCGATTGCTTGCCCGCGGCCGGCCTCTTCGCGGCGTGGGGGATGCTTCCACCGGAGGTGTATCCCTTGGCGACCTTGGCGCGATCAGGCGCAACTGGAGCGCGCGCACTCGAGCGGGCCGCGGACAACAGGTGGGTAATGATCGAGGCTGCGCTTCTCGAGGATGGCGACGAGAAGATCGCTATCACGCTTCGCAGCGCCGGTCCAGCAGAAACGTTCGATCTTCTCGGCCGCGTCTACGAGCTCACGCAGCGCGAGCGTGAGGTCGTTCGGGCCATCGTCGCCGGTCTCGACACTCGCGGGATCAGCGAACGCTTATTCATCTCGCGCCATACGGTCCAGGACCATCTCAAATCGGTCTTCGAAAAGACAGGCGTGCGCAGTCGCCGCGAGTTGACTCGCAGCGTTCAACGCTTCCGCCGACTGGTAATAGCCTCGTTGGGCGACTAATGACCGACGGGCACGGTGCGCGAGAGGCGGCCGCGGTGGGCGGCCCGCCTCTCGCGTCCTTCGTCAACCGTCGATTACCCGGGTAGCGTCGCCAGCACGTTCTCGACGCGGTCGTTCGCCTCGCAGGCGAACGAACTGTCAGTGCCGCTGTCCCCGTTGCAGGTGTCGAAGTTCGGTCTCGGGTCGATCGCCGACTCGAACGGGTTGTTGGCGTCGGGGAAGTCGCCATCGAGGAAGTCGTCGCCGCTGCCCCCGTTCAAGACATCGCTGCCGGCTGTCCCGAAGACCGCGTCGTCGCCGGCGTCGCCGTTCACGATGTCTGGGCCGAAGCCGCCGAAGACCGCGTCGTCTCCTGCGCCGCCCGAGACCGTGTCAGCGCCGACGGCGCCGGTCGCGAAGTCGTTGCCGCTGCCGGCATCGAGGTTGTCGTTTCCGCCCTCGCCGATGAGTTGGTCGTCACCGCTGCCGCCGAGGATCGTGTCGTTGCCGCCTGGCGCGTTTTGGTCGCCAAAGGAGGTGGCGTCATCGCCGCCAAGCACGTCGTCGCCGCTGCCACCGATGATGAAGTCATCGCCCTGACCACCACAGATCAGGTCGTTGCCGGCAGCGCCGATGATCATGTCGTTTCCGGCGCTCCCGACGATCACGTCGTCGCCTGGAGTGCCCACAATCGTGCCCGAGCCCTCGATCGTCGCCGGAAATCCCATGCAAGAGAACTCGTCCTGCGCAGAGGCTGCGGATACCGCAACCAAGCTAAGCGCCGCACATAGTGCGATCGGTAACCAGACCTTCCTCAAGGGTGCTCCTCCCGCTTCGATTGTCCCCCCTTGAACGCGAGGAAGCTTACTTCGCTTCTTCGCCCTTTCCCAGTGCGCTTCAAGCCCTCCGCGAGCCCTGATGCCGCACAGCGGCACGATTTGGTTGGGCCGTTCAGGCGACGGGAGCCGGCTCACCGCTCCACGGCTCTGAGAGACTGCTCTCCACCATGCGAGTGCACGTGGTCGGCGCAGGACCCGTCGGCCTTCTGCTCACGGCACTGCTCCAGTCGGTGGAGGGGTTTTCCGTGCGCCTCTATGAGAAGCGACGCGAGTACACGCGCGCGCGCATGGTTCAGCTCGCGCCGTACCTCGTGGCGGATTCAGTGGAGAGCTACCGCACCGATTCCATCGACGGGGACAGCGTCGAGGCCATCTTCGATCCGGCCGAGCTCGACCAGGGCCTCGCGTTCCGACAGTCGATTCCTGCGGACCTGATGGCGCTTCTTCACGGATGGACAGTCGGGTTCTGCCCGCTCAACGCCATCGAGCGCTCCCTCAGCGATCTGATCGATGCGCGCGGGTCGAGCGCGCTGGAGCGCACCGCGACGGTCGTGACTGCGGAGGATGCAATGGCCATGCTCGAGCCGGGCGACGTTCTGATCGACTGCACTGGCGCTCGGTCGCTACTCCGAGATCACCTCGTGCCCGGCTCCGAAGGGGTGGATGGAGGCGCGAACACCCTCTTGATCCGACTCGAGCACGCGCTCGTCATCACCTTCCTCTACGGCCAGAAGTACGACTGCAACGAGTTCTGCAAGTACTCCAAGAACATCGAGAACCCGCACTACAAGTTCATTCCGATGGTGCACCGCACGTACTACGACGGCAGCGTCAGCCACGTGACGGGCATCGTCAACATCAGCGCCCGGGAGTTCGAGGCGATGCCATCCAGGTTCGACGGTCAATGGCTTCGCAGCAACTTTCCCAGCGTCGCTCAGTCGATGGACCGGTTCATCGACAAGATCGACGAGGAGACTCAGGGCGAGATACTCGGCGACCTCGAGATCGTGCGGATTCCGCTTGATCTCTATCGCGCTCGCAATGCGACCAGCCGGCAGTTGCGCACCGCGGGGGCCAGCGATCACCCCTTCGCCACCTCACCGGTCTTCCTCGCCGGCGATTCGGCCATAGGCTCGCCGTACTTTCAGTCGATTTCGCTCGGCTTCGAGTGCGCGATGTACCTGGCGGGGCTCATCGCGCAGCGCGACCTACCGCTCGGGGAGATGCTCTCGGTATGAGCTGTACAGCTACAAGCAATGGCTCCGCGTCTACATGCGCAGCAAGATGATCAAGCACAACAAGGACTTGTTCGAGTCGCTCGACGACCCGCTCGCGATGCTCGAAAAGCTGCACATCTACTAGCGGAATCGTCGAGCTCAGCCAGGCCGCCGGCGGAGAAACCGCGTGCCTCCAACCGCTGCGCTAGACGTGCGCCAAGACGCGGTCGAGCGGCCGCGGGACGCGCTCGAGGTCGAGTGCCTCCACCAGGAGCACGGCGTACTTCTGCTTGCGGTTCCACATGAAGCCATGCAGCTGTTCCTCGAGCGGCCGGGCGCGGTGCGCGGGCTGCTTCTGGTAGGTCCGGAACGCGCGCAGCTCGCCTTGCTCCGCCAGAACGCGCTCCATTCCATCCGGCCCCACCGCCCGCGTCAGCTCGTCCTCGAGGTCGCGCGTGCAGGCGTAGAACCCGACGCGTTCGAGCTCGCCGCGGTCGGCGCAACCCAACGCGCGCAAGAAATGCCGCTCCTCGCCGACGTCGTAGAGCCCGGCGAGTCGGACGTCGCGGTACTGCCCGAGGAGGCGTGGCAGGTTCCCATAGCCGCCCATCGGCACGATCGCGACGCCCTCGGCCTGGAGGTCACGGCCACGGCGACGCGCAAGCGTCTCGACAGCGCGGCGGTCGCTCGTGCCCTCAACGAGCACTACTCCGCGCAGCTGCATCACCCGAGCCGCCGAAGCTCGCTGAGAGGCATGTGGTTCCGGCAGCCGCGGATGAAGGGGTCATTTGTGACTCTGTCCTGACCGTCCGCCAAACGAAGGAAGTGACGGTTGGCACGAGCTAGGATCAGGCCGTGGCCTGGTTCGGCACCCGCACCTACGTTGGCGCGTCCTGGACCGTGTGGGCCGCAGCGGACGGTTCGATGACCTGGACCGAGATCACGGCCACCAATCCATTTGCCAACACGATTGCCTTGGCGCTGTCGTTCCGCGACGCCAACGGCGCCCCCGACACACGGTTCTTGGCCACACGCACACTCGCCGGTCTGGCGCAGACGACCTTCCTCGTTCGCAACCTGACCGTTCCCAATTCCACCACGGGCTGGTTTACGCTCACGGCGTCTCCGACGCCCATCGTTCCCATGGCGGTCATCTATTGGGCGCTCGCTACGAAAAATCAGACCGAGGTGTACACCGTGCCGATCGAGCAGCTCGACGCGGACGGCTTCCCGATCGGCGATGCGGCTGCGCAGCCGCGTCCGCCCGCGAAGCTCGAGTGGCACCGCCCACTCGCGACAGAGCTCATGGCTGCTGCTGGCGCCAGCGACGAGCATGCGCGCGCGGTGCTCGAGTTCTTCCGGGCCGCGCAGTCCGAGCCGGGATCGCTCGACGCGGCTGAGCCGTTCACGTACGCGGTGGGGCTGCTCTTGGACGACGAGGCAGCCGAGTTCCGCAGCGGTTTTGGAGGGGTTCCCGAGCGCTAAGTCGCCGCCCGAAGCTGACATTTCATTCCCGGCGGCATACCTAGACGGGCGACCCTGTGCCGAGCAAGGACGGCACCTACAGCGCCCCCAGCCGTCAGGCTTCCGTGAGGATCACCAACGTATCGAGTAGCACGCCGTCGTGGTTCGCAGCGTCTACCACCTCGGCGGTCTGCATCGCCTTCGCGAGGGTGTCGATGTCGTCGACTTCCATTAGCAGCGCCACCCGCTTCGGGTTCTCCTGATCGACGAAGGTTCGAATGTTGGTCACGCCGAGCGGGCCGAATACTTCTTCGCGCTTCGGCGACGTAAGCCAGTGCTGGGTGTCCTTGACTTCGTGGTGGGCGATTACCGTCGGCATGGTCGCTGCCTTCGTGGTCGTTTGGCTGCGCGTCCCCGACTATCTCACGGACAAGGCGGTCTACCCGGCCCCTTGCGGCCGCACTGGCGTCGCTGACGCCACCGGAGCTTCGCTAATTGGCCGCTTCAACAAAGTCGCTCGCGATGGCCCGCCGTCTCGGCCATGCCGCCTAGATGCTGCGCGGCGTGTGCCGCGCGTTGTCATTCCAAGAACCACCGCTGATACTTGGCGACAATGCCGCTGAGCCTCGCACAGGCCCACGTCCTCATCGCAGCCGCGCATGACCACTCACTCGCCAACGGCTGGAAGATCGCCGTCGCCGTCGTCGACGAGGGCGGACTCCTCGTCGCGCTAGGCCGTATGGACGGCGCGTTCCCGCTCTCGGCCCAGATTGCCGAAGCGAAGGCAGCCGGCACAGCCCTGTGGCACCGGGACGGCGAGCAGCTCGCCGCCAGCCGCTCGTCACACGAGGGATTCTTCGACGCGGTCAGCAGGCTCGTCCGCCTGCCACTCATACCAGGCCCCGGCTCAGTGTTGATCCGGAGCGGCGAGAGCGTGCTGGGCGCAGCCGGGGCGAGTGGCGCGAGCGGCGACGACGACCGCGTCTGTGTCGAGGCAGGCCTGCGGGCCGTCTTTCCGGGCTGACATCACCGGAGGCTCGGACCGCGACGTCTCGCACGAAGACCGCCGCCTGGGCGAGCCCTCGCAAATGTCCCCGGACGAAGGGCAATGATTGGCGTGTGCCGGGCGTATGCTCGCCTCCGTGGGCGAGCCGCTCCGGACACTGCAAACGAATGACGGGCGCACGCTCGCGTTCGCGGCGTGGGGCGACCCGAGCGGTTTCCCGATCATGGCCTTGCACGGGACGCCGGGCTGTCGGTTGCAGCGCTGGCCCCACGAGGACCTCTACCAACAGCTCGGCGTGTGTGTCGTCACGCACGACCGCGCCGGCTACGGCCGCTCCACGCGCCGCCACGGTCGCAGCGTCGCCGATGCGGTCGACGACGTGGTCGCCATCGCCGACGAGCTCGGCTTCGAGCGCTTCGGCGTAACCGGCGCGTCGGGCGGTGGGCCGCATGCGCTCGCCTGCGCCGCGCTGCGTCCGGACCGAGTCGTGCGCGCGACGTGCAGCGTCGGCGTCGCCCCACACGGCGACGGCGGTCTCGAGCACGACGAATGGGTCGACGGCATGGACCCCGAGAACGTGAAGGAGCTCGAGATGGCGCTTGCGGGCGAAGAGGCGCTGGCCGAATACGTTGAGGTGCAGCAGGCGCAGGCAGAAGCGCGCGTCGCAGTCGACCCGTCCACAGTGCTCGACGACTACGACCTCAGCGATTCGGACCGCGCGCAGCTCGCGCGGCCCGAGGTTATGCAGATCCTCCGCGAGGCGACGGCTGAATGGGCCTTCGACGGCGTCGGCGGCTGGGTCGACGACGACCTTGCCTTTGTCAGTCCCTGGGGCTTCGACGTCTCGAGAATCGCCGTTCCTGTGTTGATCATCTACGGCTCAGCCGACGTGCTCGTGCCGTCGGCGCACGGCCGATGGCTGGCGGCCCACGTACCAGGCTGCATCGCCAAGATCGAGGAAGGCGGCCACCTTGGCGTCGACCCGGTGACCGAGATCACGGAGAAGCTGCGCTGGCTCCAAGATGGTCTGGTGCCGGTCGCCGCAGTCTCCTGATCGCTGACGCTCGCCTGGGCCTGTGTTCGGGAATGCCCCCCCGACGCTGGCCCGTCTCTGTTCGTTCTCCGACGACACGCGCCTTCGTCGGAGACGCACCGCCGCGTCGTGGCGATGGGAGTGGTCTATCTCCTGCGCTGCAAGGCCACGTGCTGCCCGAAGGCTCGAGTGTTCCTGTCTTAGACGTTGGCACGCGTAACGTGGGACTCCTAAAGGGGTAATTGGAATTCGACCGGGCCGGTGGTGTAATTCACTCGTGTTCAGAGTCGCTTCTTCCGCCGGGCTGGCAGCCGTAATTGCGCTAACTCTCCTCAGCTCTCCGTCGGAGGGAGTGTCTGACCCGTGGGCGAAGCTCCGTCGCCCGCTGCATATTCCTCGTATCGCGCCGGGATCTTCGTGCCCGACCACTGGAGCGACCGGCCAACTGCCGAACCCGCCGTTCGTCGGCACCAAGTTCGGCCGCGGTCCGGTCTACCCGGGCTTCGGCCGCGTCAATCGAGCGCTCATCTACTTCCAGTACCCGCCACCTCCGACCTCTGCCTGGCCCAACAGCGCGTGGAGCGGCCAGAAGGTGATGTGGGTCAGCTCGCCGCGGTACCACGGCCCGACGCTGATCCGCGGCCGCCAACTCGACGGCCGAAACAGGCTCAGATTCGACGACGGCCAGCTGCCGTCACTCGAGAAGAGGATCCGCACCTGGGGGCGGAACGCAGGTTCTCGCTGGGGAGCGAGCGCATCGCAGACGCGACTCCTTGCTGCGGGCTGTTACGGCTACCAGATCGACGGCTTGACCTTCAGCCGCGTGGTCGTGTTTCAGGCCGTGCTGTACTCGTAAGGGAGGTCGATCACGTCGAGGCCCAGGGGCATGGTCGTCTCGCTCGCCCAATGGGCCTCCCCGGGACTCCGGAGGCATGAGCTTCGTCGAGCGCATTTCCTAGCCGCGCACGCCCCACCGGGGTCTGGCGCCGCCGCCTGGGCCAACGTTCGGGAAATGTCACTCGACAGGCGGAGGATCAACTGGCCGAGAACCCTCGGTCGAGATGATCCAAGGACGTGCTTCAACCGCGTCGTTGATTTCGGACAGCGCCCTACTCACGATCGCCTTCGCCTTGCGGGATGCCTCCCCCGGCGAATCGGCCGAGACCACGATTTTTACCGTCCGCGCACCTGTCCTCGATTGAAGAATCGACTCGATAAGCGGAACACCGAGAACGCGGACGACGTCAGAGTCCATCGCTAACAGGTTCCGCAGCGCTAGCGTCCGACGCCACTTCCGCCAGCCGACGAGTTCAACCTCCACCGCCCATGAGACGTCGTCGCCAGACATTTGAACGGGTATGCCCGTTCAGTTCGGCCGATGCACCGCAGAGTGGGCCAGAGTTCGCGAATGTCACCAGAGGTCTACGCGGTCGAGCGTGCCCCAGCCTCTATTGCAGCATGACCGAGATCAGCGTCTGTCGGGCGAGTGAGACGAATCCATTGGGCCTCTGGAGAGGGCTCCCAATATCCGCGCTTCCTGAAGGAGGGCGTCACCACAATCTCGCCAGAGGCACGGAGGTCAAACTCCACGAGTCGAGCGCCGCGCTCAAACGTGAGGCGATCTTTGACCCCGGCGAGCCGAGCGAGTGCGAGGGTCCGTTCTTCGGCGAGGCGAGCGTACTCGTCGCCGGAGGTGCTCTCTTCGCTGGAGGCCTCGAGCGACAGGCGCATCGTCCGGCCCAACTCTTCGGGCGAGCAGCCTTCGGAGAGAACGTAGTAAGGCGGAGGACCAAGGATGGTGAAGTCCGGCGTGTCGCTGTAAGGGCCGATGAAGTATCTGCTCGCTCGCAGGTTTAGCCAGGCGCTCTTCACGAGCGCGAGGATAGATGGACTCGCCTGGGCCAGTTTCCGGAATGAAGCCCGAGCCGACAGGCCGCACGGAGCGAGACGCAGTTACGACTCCGGCGCTGGCGGCGCGCCCGCGTAGACCACAACCCCCAGCTGCTCGCTCAAGCCGAGGTCGTCGCGATGGTTCCAGATCTCAACGACCTTCCCGTCAGGACCGAAGCGGAAGATGTTCACGCCGGAGAACTCGGCCCGCCGCCGGGTCGGTGCAATTCCGGCCCAGGGGCCGTTGTGCGTGCCTGATGCAGTCCACCGGGCGGCAACAAGATCTCCGTCCGCCAGGAGCAGATCGATCCGCCACTGCAGGTCGGGAAACGCCTCCCGAAACGCCCGAGCGATCTGCGCATGTCCGAGCGGTCCTGGCGCGGCCTGCGTAGGCCGAAGATCGTGTCGAACGTAGTCGTCCGCGAACACCTGCTCCGCGAACTCCACATTCCCGCACGCCCAAACCTCCTCATAGAATCGCCTAACGAGTCGCTTGTTCGCTTCAGGATCCACTGCCGAGACGATCCCATAGGCGGAGTCGTCGAGGCAACGGTTCCTGGTCTGGGCGAGTGTTCCGTTCAGCGTCCGTTTGAGATGCGTATGGGCAGCCCTCAGTACGGTCGGCTGATCCTCGATGGCGAGGCCTTGAGCGGCTCGCAGGAGATCGAGGCGAGTTCGCTCGTCTGGTCGGAGGACGGTGACCGGCTCGCAGCCCAGGAACTTGTCGACTGGGTTGACGGTCCTACGACCCAGGTCGCGGTGTTCGACACCGAGCGCAGAAGAATCGCGGCATCACGTCCGCGACGCGGGATCGCGAACCCGATCGGGTTCGACCCGGCGGGGTGCTGTTGTACCGCCATTGGAATCAGCGGACAGGGGATCAGGAGCTGCGCCTCAAGCTCGACAGCGAGTAGGCGGTCGCGTGGGCCAGCGTTCGGGAATGACCCCCGAGCTAGTCTCGCTTCTTCTTGTTCATGGTGCAGGCAGTGGTCAGTGGCGTTCGATAGATGGAGCTGTGCCCCCTTGCGGCGTCACGGTGACGCTCGGATTCGACGCATCCAGGCAGAGGTCGCGGCCGCACCCGCCGGCTAGTCAGAGCCAACCTCGAGCACGACCTTGCCACGCTTCCCGCGGCCCGCGACTCGCTCGAACGCCGCCC
>Ga0126310_10001000_pt1 | contig 10511 bp, 12 predicted proteins | sample Plot60_FD_92540 | JGI IMG/M metagenome (GOLD analysis project Ga0126310, IMG submission 92540) | Serpentine soil microbial communities from UC McLaughlin Reserve, CA, USA - Plot60 | ecosystem: Environmental > Terrestrial > Soil > Grasslands | place: USA: UC McLaughlin Reserve, Lake County... | reverse complement strand
GAGGAGCGGACTTTCTCCGAAGTGAAGAGGCTCTGTTGCGCGGGGCGGCTCGACGGGCCAGCGCTGCTGGCCGAGGTGATCGAGCGTTTGCGGCGCGTGGTGCCGTTCGAGGCGTATTGCGCCTCGACGAAGGACCCAGCGAGTGGCTATATCACGCACGGCATGGCCGACGAGATGGGTGGCGCGGATGACATCTTCTGGTCGCTCGAGCGTCTCTACTTCGAGCATCACCAGAGCGTTCGCCGGATGGTGGACACCCACCAGTCCGTAGCCCTCCTCTCCGAAACCACGGGTGGCGATCTGGAGCGCTCCACCCGCTACCTGGAGTATCTTCGTCCGCTCGGGCTCGCCTACGAGATGCGCGGCGCCTTCACCTCCGGCGGGTATCTCTGGGGCTCCATGGACCTGGTCCGCGAGTCGGGAAGCCCGGACTTCAAGCCCCGGGAGGCCAACCTTCTCCGCCGCATCGCTCCGCAGCTGGGCAACGGTCTCAAGATGGCCGCGCTGCGCGTGCAGACCCCCGTCGAAGAGGCCGTGACAGATGTTCCGGGCGTTCTGACCCTCGACTATCAAGGAAGGGTGGTCCAGCACACGCCGGCGGCGGAGCGCTGGCTGCGGGAGCTCGAAGACCTTGGTCCCAGATGGCGGGAGCGGGAGGGTCTTCCTCGGGCGCTCCGTACGATAGTCCTGTCGCTACGGCGTGCACTGAGTCCCGAGCGCGACCGGGACGAGGAGAGCGTCCCGACTCTACGCGCGCGAGCACGCTCGGGGCGCTGGCTGACACTCTACGGTTCTCTGACCGAGGCGACCCCGGAGCGGCATGCACAGACGGTGATCATAATAGAACCCACAAAGCCCGAAGAGTTGCTGCCTTTCAGCATGACCGCCTACGGCCTGAGCCCGCGCGAGGAGGAGATCGTGAAATTCGTCGTGCGTGGCCTCTCTACGACGCGTATCTCCCGGACACTCTTTATCTCCGAGCACACCGTCCAGAACCATCTCCGCAGCGTCTTCGAGAAGGTCGGCGTGCGCAGCCGGGGTGAACTCGTCAAGCGGCTCTTCTTCGACAACCTGTACCCGACGCTTTTGAGGTAGGGCCTGTCTCTGGTGGCTCATGGGATCAACCAAATCACGGGGGTAGCGATGACTACAATCGCCCGATAGTTCGCGGCCCGCTTCTCGTACCTCGTCGCCACGGTGCGCGCCACTGCTTGAGCCGGTTCACGCACCGCTCGAAGGTGTAAACGGTTTGATGGCGGGTTCCGGTGCAATTATTGCCACTCCAGATATTCGAAGTGTAAACGATCATCCGGTCATCCGGTGAGAAGTTAGGGTACTGGGCAGCTCCACATGAGTGATAGAGTGGGGTCCTGAGGGCAGTAAGTGATACGTACTCTCGGTAGCAACAAAGGACAACGAAAAACCTTAGAATCCTAGAAAGGCGACTCTAATGAATATCCCCGAGGAAGTACTCGGCACCATCCAAGAGAGCTTCGGGAGCCGCTTCGTTCGGCACCCTCCTAGCGAAACGGGGGAAGTCGAGGGGGCCTTCGCCTCAGTGTTCCCGCAGGGCGCCGAGGAAGTCCAATTTCTGACCAGGCTCGCCGCACTCCACTCCATACCGCTTGTGGCCCGTGGCGCGGGTACCGCTCTGCATCCGCCCAAGGCGCTCCAAGGGCTCGCGGTACGCTTTGACGCGATGCGCCACGTACGGCTCCCAGAAGGAGAGGAAGAGACCTGGGTCGAGGTTGAGCCGGGGGTCACCTGGTGGGCTCTCGAGGAGCGGCTGCGCGAGAGGGGCATGGGACCGACCGTGTACCCCACCAGCGCACCCAGGTCCACAGTAGGCGGCTGGCTGGCCGAAAACGGGCTCGGAGTTGGCTCCTACGAGTTTGGTTGGCTGCTTCAGAACGTCCTCTCGGTTGAGGCCGTTCTGGCGGGCGGCGAACGGAGTATCATCGAGGGCGGCGAAGCTTTGAGGCAACTGGTGGGGTCCAGAGGCAGCATGGGGTTCGTAGTTAGGGCGTGGCTCACGACGAGGCGTGCAAGTGGCGACGTTCCGGTAGCGGCGCTCTTCCGGGATGCAGGGGACCTTGGGAATGCCGTCTTGGATCTTGATAGAGGTGGGGCGCCGCTTTGGCACTTGGGCTTCCTGAACGCTGCCATGGCTCGGGCCAGGCGCTTCGAGGTAGGACCCGTACTCTTCGGCGCTTACCCCAAGGAGAGAGCACCCTGGGTCGAGCCTGCCCTGCGGAGTGTGGTCGAGTCCCATCGGGGGGATGTCCTTTCCCGTGAGGAGGCTCAGCGCGTCTGGGAGCAGAGGTTCTTCCCGGCGAGCCCCTTGGGACCAATTCCGAGGCCAGGGCGGGCGTTCGTTCGAGTTGGACGCTTAGCCCAGACTCTGCTGGAGCTCGAGAGAAAGCTGGCGGGGGTAGCGATCCAGGGAACGGTGTCACGGTGGGGAGAGGTGGCGCTCTTGGCTTTCGACCCAGCGGAGGGAAGCTCGGGCGTTGTAGACCTCTCTAGCGTTACGGACGCCGAGTTGGTGCAGGTAGCTGGACGCTCCTGGATGCATCAGCGGAGGTAAGCAACTCTGTGACCGCAGACTTATGGCCGGAGCAGCGACTCTCTCTAGGTGAAGCTCGGCATAAAGGAGTTCGCGTCGCCTCAAAGGCCGTCAATTGATCAACTTTGATCACAATGAAGATCAATCTTGATCAAGGCGGAGCCTACTCTAGCGCGGATAATACGTAGTAGAGAACGTAGTAGAGGGACCGAGAGGTAACCCTCCTGAGAGGTTTGACAACCGGAAAGGGCGGGCCACCCGAAGAAGATGGTGGAAAAGTGGGTGACTCCTCGCCTTGCAGGTCGGGGCGATCGCATGCAGAGTGAGCGATCCTCCTCCGCAGCCGTATGAAGGGCGTGTACAAGCCTAGGGGCGGAGACCAACAGTAGGGTGACCTGGATGGTGAGAAGCGAGGAAAGGAACCCGCCCTTCCGCTCCTGGAACTTATGGACCAGGGGCATAGTCGACAGGGAAGGAGGTGCTGAAGTGCTGACCACCCAGGTACGAACACCCGGCCACTACGAGGTGCAGAAGATGGCGTGGGCCACCGACTACGTGTGGATGCCCGCAGAAGAAGAGGTTGAGGAGCGGTTTCTTGAGGAGATCCTCCATCCCTGGCACGCAGCCTACGCGCAGTGGGTAACGGAAGAGAGAGCCCACCCAGAGCTCCAGGAGTGGATGGAGCTCTAGGGTAGGAAAGTGGGACCTCACTAGCAGGGCACCCTGTTAGTGAGGTCCTCGCTGAGATAGGAGGCTTGTAGGACCACCTCCCAAACACACTCTGGGGCACTAGCGACGCACGCAAGGACAGGGCCCCTTGCTCTTCGGGAGCGATGTAATCTGTGCCCCGCGGAAGGGAGGTGACATGATCGGCTTGGTTGACATACTAGAAGGCTACGAAGCGGGTTATATGGGCCCGCAGGAGCAACTCGAACTGTTTGCACAGTTGATCCGTACGGGCCAAGACTGGACCCTTGAAGAGCCCAACGGGCGCACCGCGTAGCACCTGGTCGCTGCCGAGTACATCACGCCTGCTGGCCAGATAACCAAAAAGGCCGGGGCCGAGTCAACCCAGAGGAGGGGCGGGAAGGCTCTCCGTGCGACGTTAACCCGAGGATCGATGGCGCTTCGGACGAGCCCATGCCATTCGCAGCCCCCAATGTGCCGGGTCCTGGGCGGTCTGATACAACAGCCCGAGAATAAAACTCGACCCTTATATCGCGTTCCACCGCCTTGCGTCTCTACTCTCTACAGGCGCCATCAGGAAGCGCGTCCGGGGGCGTGCAGACTATTGCCGGTCGTGGCTGCTGAGGTATGGCCCAGGGTGGCCTTGAGAGCAGGTGGCTCTTGGCGCCCCGCTCGAGGGCGTTGGAGGTTTGGGCATGCCTCATCCAGTAGGGGGACGTACCACCATAACCGGGCAGTGGGCGTGCCGAATCACCGAGTCCGACACGCTGCCCATCAGAGCGCGCTTGACTCCCCCGAGGCCTTGGCTTCCCAACACTATCAGGCCTGCCCCCACATCCTCCCCTACAGCGACGATCTCCTGATCCGGTCGGCCTTTCGTGAAGTGGGCTTCCGCAACAGTTCCCCTGAGCTCCTCGACCCGTCTTACCTGCTCGTCGAGCAGCCGTTGGCCCATCTGCTCGACCTCCTCGTATGGCTTCTCGATCTCAAAGCCCAGGGCCTCGTAGTCGGGGGCATCCTGCGTGCGCAAGACGAAAGCCACGTGTAGCTCGGAGCTGGTCTTGTGGGCAAGGTCCACCGCGGTGCGTGCTGCCAAGGAGGCTTCTCTAGAGCCGTCCGTGGCCAGGAGGATCTTCGTCGGGAAGATGCTCATCGAGTCTCTCCTTCTTACACTTCTGTATTGGGGAATCGATTGTACCTGTCTGTGAAAACCGGTCATAACCATGAACGGGCCGGCGCCAAAGAGGGGGTTTATCTGTATTACCCAGATTTCGTCCGGGTCTGCGTCGGGTAGTTCCCGTATAGCAGGGTTCTCTGCGTAGAGTCCATCCCAGTAGGCTCTCGTTCCGTTGTGCACTGCCCCGAATATGGGCTGGATCGCCGTCGAGGCGAGGATAGCTTCCACGCTGATGCGATCATTGGGGCGGTCGTTGAAGAGGAAGTTGGGGCCCTGCTCGTCCGAGTCCTTGGGTGCTCCAGAAATTGTCTAGCAGCCTTACTCAGGGTCGTCAGAGCCATCCCTACCAGCGCTATTCCTCTGGCGCGAAGGCGAGGAACACGGGTGGGAAGGTCAGAACGAGCCCTATACCCACGAGCACAAGCGTGAGCGTCCACGCCATCTTCCAGCTGACCTCCTTGCTTCTCCACGCTCCGTGCAGCGCTCCCCACACGAGGAGCCACACAACCACGGCGAACGTGGTCTTGCCGCTCAAGGGGCCTACCGGCGCGTAAAGCTCCATGAAGCTGGCTACGCGCTCGAAAGTCTCGGCAAGTATCGTGAAGACGCCCAAGGCAGCGCTCCCTACGCCCGCCGCCACGAACGCCGCCGCCGCCGGTCCGTTGGGTCTCTCTGTGCTTTCCATCAATCATCTCTTCCTTCTAGGGATCAGCGTTCTGACCGTTTAGATAAGCGGAGCCGCCTTCGTGATGAACGCGCCGAACAGTCCGGCTATGCCCGCCGCGACAAACGAGAGGGTGAACAGTATGATAAGCGCCCTGCGCAGGTATGGGCGTTCCGCTATCTCCAGGCCGTAGTAGAGCACCACGAAGGCCACAGCGGTCGCCAGCATGGGAGAGATCCACGCTATGTGCTCCTTCCACTCCATCCCGAACTCATGCCAGGCCGCGGTAGACGGATCGGAGGTGAGGTTGAACTTCGGATACATCGTCAGGTCGGCTCCTTCGGGCGGCTCGGCGCGGTAGGGAACATAGACGATCCACGTCCCTATGATCACCGTCAACCAGGCGGCGATCGCCATGATCCACGTCCCGGCGGTGAGCCGCCTTACATTGTCCTTTATCCCAGCGGTGCTCAGCCACTCGCGCCTGAGGCCGTAGAGTCCAGCAAGGCCCCCAGCGAACGCCAGCAAGAACACAGCCCCGAATACCATTCCGTGCAGCGCCGTCCACAGCTCGAAAGCCGTCAACTTCATCGCGCTCTTCCTCTCCGACCCGCTTTCCCCGACGGGTCATAAGACGCTACACATAATGCCATCCAACAAGCGCGAACGCATCTCCAGAAGGGCTATTCATCAAAGCTTCTAGAAGAGATGGCCTCCAACCAGCCAGCGACGCTCATGAGGCAGGAATAGTTGAGGATCGCGGCACACCCTCCCGCGAGATGGTCAACATGCGCTAGTCGAATGGTCACGATCGATCATGCATTTGTCTAGTGCGCGAGCGAGACTCCAATCATGACAGGGCCGGTGTCCCGCATTCTTTACCACGGGCACGGCCGGAAATACTTGGGCGACAAGGAGAGGAGCCGGAGAGCATGAAGGCACTGGTCTACCACGGTCCCGAGAAGAAGGACTGGGAACTGAAGGAGGACCCCGGGATCGAGCGGCCCGCCGATGCGGTGGTCAGGGTAGACACGACCACTATCTGCGGCACGGACCTGCACATCCTCAAGGGGGACGTCCCCGAGGTGACCGACGGTCGCACTTTAGGCCACGAGGCGGTCGGCACGGTGGTCGAGGTCGGCTCGGGCGTAGAGAATTTCGGGGAAGGGGACAGGGTCCTCGTCTCCTGCATCTCGGCCTGCGGGCGCTGCGCATACTGTCGGCGGGGGATGTACAGCCAGTGCCTGCAGGGGGGAGGCTGGATCCTCGGCCACCTCGTCGACGGTACACAGGCCGAGTACGCCCGCATACCGTTCGCGGACAACAGCCTCTACAAGGTGCCGGAGGGCCTCTCCGACGAGCAGATTATCTTCCTCTCGGACATCCTGCCCACGGGCTACGAGGTCGGGGTCCTGAATGGGAGAGTCGAGCCGGGTGCCACAGTAGCGGTAGTAGGCGCCGGGCCCATCGGCCTGGCCTCGATGCTGACCGCGAGGCTTTACGGGCCGAGCAGGATCATCGCCATAGACCTCGCCGACTCTCGCCTCGCGCAGGCCCGCGGGTTCGGCGCAGACACGACTATCAACAACGCCGAGGAGGACCCGGTCGAAAAGGTCATGGAGCTGACCGATGGGCTAGGGGTCGACGTGGCTATGGAGGCGGTTGGTATCCCGGCGACCTTCGAGCTGTGCACCGAACTCGTCAAACCTGGCGGACACGTCGCGAACGTCGGGGTACATGGCGCTCCAGCGATGCTTCACCTGGAGAAGCTCTGGATCAAGAACGTGACCATCACCACCGGTCTCGTCGACACCTACTCCACACCGACCCTGCTGCGGCTGGTTGAGGAGGGCCGGTTGGATCCAACGCCCTTCGCGACCCACCGCTTTGGGCTCGCAGAGATCCTGGACGCCTACGGCACCTTCGCCGACGCCGCCCATACGGAAGCACTCAAGGTAGTCCTGTCGGCGCAGTGAAGGACGGAAGAGACAAGGCTGGCACCGCGTCATATTGACGTTGGACGCGACTAGAGGACGACGAGGGTCCCAGCCTGTTTGAGGAAGACCTGCAATGGGCTCAGGAGTTGCTCGACGGGCAGGTGAGGAGGATCGAGGAGGCGGGTGGAAAGGTGGCCAAGGTCTACCTGAGGACAGGGGAACCGGATGCCGAGGTAATCTCGCTGGGGGAGGATATCGGTGCAGACCTGATCGTGGTGGGCAGCAGGGGCCTGAGCCCCTTGAGGCGCCCCATCGGTAGCGTCTCGAGCAGCATCGCAGCCCATGCTCACTGCCCGGTGCTGGTTGTAAGGGGAGAGTGATCAAGCAAGGAGGAGCACTTCAATGAGCATCTTTCCGACGAAGATCTTAGTGGCCACCGACGGCTCAGAAGAAGCCGAGATGGCCGCCACAACCGTCATCAATCTGGCCAAGAGCACCGACTCAGAGCTGCACATCCTCACCGTCGCTCCCGGCTATCCCGCCTACGATGTTCGCGTCCCGGAGATAGCAGAAGAACTCAGGCGGCAAGCCCAGACCATACTCGATGAGCAGTTAAAGAAGATCGAGCAGGCCGGAGGGGAGGTTGCGCAGGCGCACCTGAGGCTGGCCGAACACCTCCCAGGCTCCAAACACCACCCCTCAGACGATATCGTGCGGGTTGCCGAGGAGATAGGAGCGGGCCTCATCCTGGTGGGCAGCCGGGGCTTGGGCGGCATGAGGCGAGCCCTTATGGGTAGTGTCTCCGACGCTGTGGTCAGGAATGCTCACTGTCCGGTAATGGTGGTACGTGGGGAACCGGTTTCCTTCCCGACGAAGATCTTGCTGGCAACCGACGGTTCCAGGGAGGCCGAGCTCGCAACAACGTCCGCAGCAGACCTTGCCAAGAGCAGCGGCTCTGAGCTACACATCGTCGCCGTCTTTCCCGTTGCCGGCTACGTACACCCCTACTACGAAGTCCGCTTCCCAGAAGCCGCCGAGCGGTTGCGGCGGGAGGATAGGAAGGAAATCCAGGGGATGCTAGATGAGCAGGTCGAGCGTATCCGAGAAGCTGGGGGAAGCGTCGTGGAGGCGCACCTCAGGACGGGAGAGGTGGCCGAGGAGATAGTCGCCCTGGCTGAGGAGATGGGCGCCGGCTTGATCGCCATGGGCAGCCGGGGGCTCGGAGGGATTAGGAGGGCGTTGATAGGAAGCGTCTCGGCAGCGGTCGTTCCTCACGCCCACTGCCCGGTTATGGTGGTGCGTCCGGAGAAGCAACCGGCGGTGTAAAGCCGACGTTTCCGCTTCGGAACCCTGCTTTCTCCCCGTTCCTATTCATTGGAGTGGAAGAGGTGTTCTCCAAAGTCCGCATCCAGGATTCTGCATAGCCCCGCCCAAGTAGGGACGTGAACCCTGGTGAGCAACCCCAGGACGGCTGAGGTGAAGGCTCCGGGTGGGAGCTACCTGAGCTTCATTGGCAGCATCGGCGAGCCCGGCGGTCGCGCCGAGAACATCACCCCGCCCTCGACGCCCATCACCACAGAGGCTACTAGTCCGACGGGGCAAGGGCAGGATAAGAATCTACCAGGAGGACGGCCGCGCACCGGTTGTGATCTGCTCGCAGCTGCGTGGCGATGACATCTCCGCGGCGAACATGGCCGAGTACCTAGCGGCGGAAGTAGTAGAAAAAGGTGTGTTGTCTCTAGCTTCGCCTATCGGTCGGCTCCGTAATGACAAACGATCGCATCGTTCGCTGAGCGAAGACCCAACTCCTGTGTTCTCCCTCCAACTTGTGAATGAGTACTTCTTCTAGGCCCTGGCCGAAGAGGCGTTCGGATGCAGCGGTGCCGGGCCTTCGGGTGGTCAACGTCGGTCGCCGGTCTCCGGCTTTAGCTCTGTGGCGCAGCCAGGATAGTCCCGCCTGCGCGGCTAGCGTTGCCAACGCCACGGCAACCGCCTTGCTGGCAGGCCCCAGATTGGCAGGCAGGCCGTGACTCATCACCGTTGGCTTGTTTCCCCGACGCGCCACGAGATCGCTGCTAGCCTCCAACGAGGCACCGCATGAGCCACAGAATCGGTTCTCCGGCGGGTTCTCGTGCCTGCATCGCGGGCACCAAGCGTGCTCGATCATATTGTTTTTCCTCCTTCGCCTGTGATTTCCCTTCCGCGGTTTATATCAGCCTCCGCTGCGGCTAGTCCAGGCTTATCAGAAGACCTGGCGTCGAGATACCGCCATGGAGGGCCTAGCGCTCAGTGGGGGATGGAGGCACTAAGGCGCCTCTTCGACGCCGAGCGTGATGAGCTGTTCGGAAGGTTGTCAGGGGTCGAGGTTCGCGAAGAGGACGTCCAGGCCCTCTTGCGGAGGGATCCTCGCGCCGCGCTCCGGAGAATGGGCCTGGGGCGCTCAGCATGGACAGTTATGGGGCTTGGGTGGGCGACGATTTATGCTCTGAGTCGGGGTCAATGGTCACCACCCTAGTCATCGTCCTTTTTTCCGCCGCAACCCCTTCCCTTAGGTGCGGCGGGAAGGAACGGGCATGACTTGGCACTCCACCGCTCCACGAAGGGCGCCAGTCAGCACCTCCTATGCGCGTAAGTCGTCGTAGTGATGTGCGGTACAATCGCTTTGGACCTACGATGCTACCAGTACCGGCATACTTACCGACCAGCCGGAGGGCGCTTTGCTTACGATGGTGATACCGCCAGCTATCGGGGTAGTTCTGGTCCTGGTTGGATTCGCACTGTTCCTCGTGGACCTGAGCGTGACCAACCACGGCTTGCCCACTGCGGGGGCCATCCTAGCGCTCCTCATCGGGGGCTTGGCTCTCCTTGGAGCAAGCGTCCCCTATTCGGGTGTGTTGCTGGGCGCCCTCATAGTCGTCACTGTGCTCATGGGTGGCGTGCTCTTTGGGGTTTTGCGCTCTTCGCGTGCCCTCAGAGGGAGACCGGCCATCACCGGCAAAGAGGGGATGATCGGCGAGGTAGGCACCGTCAGGAGCCCCATCGGAGTGAACTCTGAGGGGTGGGTTTTCGTGCACGGCGAGCGGTGGCGGGCAGTGCTGGCGTTCGCTCCCGAAGGAGGCAGCTCAGGAGATCGCGAGCCAATGATAGGGGTAGGGAGCAAGGTGGCAGTAGTAGGTTTCGGCGACGGAAGCGTAGTGCAGGTGGTGCCCGTCGAGCTGCCCGGTCGCGGCTGGGATCTCGACCGGGCAAGATGAAGGAGGATTTCTATGTATATGACCTTGGGCTTGTTACAGGCCGCCGCTCTAGGTTTCTCGGCCATCGTGCTGGTGATAATCGCGATCTTCGTCGCCGGGATCTTGATCAGCTCGATCAAGGTGGTCAAGGAGTACGAGAGGGGCGTAATCTTCCGGGTGGGGCGCGTGAGGGGAGGTCCCAAGGGTCCGGGGCTGTTCATCCTGCTCCCGTTTATCGACAGGATGG
>Ga0126310_10000999_pt1 | contig 10514 bp, 11 predicted proteins | sample Plot60_FD_92540 | JGI IMG/M metagenome (GOLD analysis project Ga0126310, IMG submission 92540) | Serpentine soil microbial communities from UC McLaughlin Reserve, CA, USA - Plot60 | ecosystem: Environmental > Terrestrial > Soil > Grasslands | place: USA: UC McLaughlin Reserve, Lake County... | reverse complement strand
GAGTCGCTGACCCCAGAGCTCGCGCCGTTCGGCATCCGCACGATGCTCGTCGAGCCCGGGTTCTTCCGCACCGAGCTGCTCACGCCGGAGTCGACGAACTACGCCGAGCCCTCGATCGACGACTACGCCGAGCGCACCGAGCAGACCGTCGCTGTCTGGAAGAGCATGAACGGCCAGCAGGGAGGTGACCCCGCCAAGCTCGCCAAAGCGCTGGTCCAGCTCGCGAGCCAGGACGAGCCGCCGCGGCGCTTCGCGGCCGGCGCCGACGCGATCGCCACTGTCGAGCAGAAGGCGAAGGATCTTCTCGCCCAGGCCGACGCCTACCGCGAGCTGTCCAGCAACCTTGCCCACGACGACGCCTGAGTCACCGCCTAAGGGAGCACACCTCAGGTGAACCGGCTCTGCCTAGGCACCTGAACAAGCACGAGCAGAACGCGCAACATGCGAACTTCCGAGAACCTACCTTCTACGAGCTCGGGTGAATAGCGATGGGCACCGCGCGCCGTGCACGCGAATCAGATCGTGGCTGTCGGCAACGTGCAGCGCAGGCGAGTGCGTGTCCGTCCTCGTGGCCATGCTCATCGTGTCTCCATCTGCTAGGCGGGGCCGCCTTCGCGGTCTCCGTCGGCGTCGCTCTGGCTCGATCTGACCAGCTTCGAGCAGTACGTCTGGTTCTCCTTCGCGATCGTAGTGACTAGGCGGGGAGCGGGGCTCAGGAGCTGGCTCAGCTCACCGCTCTCTTCACGAGCGCGCCGATCCTTGCCTCTTCGGTGGCAGTCAACTCCTTCAGCGCAAACGAGGTCGCAGGGGCGTGCAGCTACTGCGCCTCTTCTTTCGGGGTTAAGGAAGAAGTGGAGAAGAGCAACGTTCCCCTCTTGGAGGAGTACGCCGGGCACCCTAGCCTCCAGAAGCTGGTCTCCGAAGGCTACCAGGTGATCACTTTCTGATCCTTCCCTTCCAGAAGGCGGCCCCGGCCTTCGTAGACCGAGGCCGCCTCTTTACCGGAATTTTTCCGACTCAGTTGACAGAGTAGGCCCTAGCAAGTGCGGAGCCAAAAATATGCGTCCAAAAAATGTAAGTGACAAAGTAAGGCGCGCATGAAGCTTGAGGAGGTTGCGGCGGCCTTCGGCAGGGGCTTCTTTGCCGGGGTTGCCGATGCTAAGCCAGCCGAACGATATCGCTCTGTGAAAAGATGTGTCCCACCTGCATGCTCAGGGTGGGCTTGGCATAGAGAGATGGGGGTACGCTGATGTCGGCCAAATACAGCTCGCCAACGTGCGCCTCGACTCCCGGAGCCCGCAAGCCTTCTTTTGGCAAAGCCAGGGTCATGGTTGCCGTAGCCTCTATGGCGGGGTCGAAGACGGTGCCGGTGGTGGTATCGACGCCGGAGGGAACGTCCAGGGCGAGAATCGGAGAACTTCGGGCATTGGCCCAACGGATAAGTTCGCCAGCTATGCCCGTGGGAGCATTCTTCAAGCTGTAGCCGATGACTCCGTCAATAATCAAATCCGGATTCGGTCCTCGGATGGGGATTTCGGGCAAGGCGACCTCTACGTGCATGTGGCCGAGAATGCGGAGCTGATGGGCGGGGACCGGTGCGAAGTTCTTGTCGGATTTGGTGATTAGGACCTTGACCCGCGCGCCCCAGCTGTGCAGCCGCCTCGCACACACAAGCGCGCCACCGCCGTTGCCGCCCGTACCGGCGACGACGGTGACCTGCTTGTCGAGAGGGTCACCTCCCAAAAAGCGCGCCCTGGCTAGGTGGGCGAGGGCGCGCCCGGCGTTCTCCATCATTTGGACTAGTTCTATGCCGAAGTCTTCTATCATGACCCGGTCCACCTCGATCATCTGCTCGGTGGTCAGGTAGGGGATCTCACCCTGGTAGATCGGAGCCGTCATGGGGCTCGCCTCAGATCGACTCCAGCGCAGCGGGGCACAGCGTGACGTTCGACGAGGAACGTTGCGTGGTGGCAAGACCAGCCTACTGCTGGCGCTTCGAGGGGCCGCTCTGCGCTCACGCGCACCAGCAGGTAGAGGAGGTCGCTTTTCGTAAAGCCGGCCCCAGCAGACCGGGCAGGTTCTTATCCTTGAGATAGTAGGGGTACCGCAACGCCCGCTCCGGGCTCGCACTGCGTGTCTCGGCGAAGGCTCGGTGGTACGAGCGTGCAGTTTTTACAAACAGTCGGGTACGCTCCTCGCCCAAGTTTTGAACCCCTCTTCGGCTGCTTGAAAGGCGTGACTAACTGGCACTGGCGCCGCGTTCGGCGTACTGGGGAACCAGTACGCCGACATGACGTCTGTGACCATATTCTATCCGCTCATCCCTATCTCTGCCTCAGCGCCGCAGTAGCTCGGTCACGACCTCGGTGGTGGCGTAGCCCAGATCCTGGCGGTGCACAATCCCGAGTTAGTGAGGGGTCTGGTGCTTACGAACGCCATCTGCTACGACTCCTGGCCGTCCCCAGCGTCAAGGCGATGCGAACGATGGGGACCGCTGTCGAGCGGCTGCCTAACAGCGTCTTTCGATATGTGTTTAGCGGGTTCCTGCAGCAGGGCCACGACGACTCGGCGCAGGCGAGGAGTCGGTAGGCGAGCACTGGTCCTACTACGAGAGGGCAGGGGGCGCCGCGGCGATGGTCCGGCAGGTCCGCTCCTTGGAGATGCAGGATACTCTTGCCGTTGCCAGCCGGATCCCGGATCTTGACGTGCCGACACACTTGGTGTGGGGAGCGGCCGACCGGTTCCAGAAGATCGGCTACGGATACCGGCTCGCCTACGAGCTTGGTGCTCCCATGGAACGTATAGAGGGCGGCAAGCACTTCGTCCCCGGGGATCATCCCGAGCCGGTTGCGGAAGCCGTCAAGGGGCTGCTGGAGCAAACCGCCTCCACCGAATAGGCGCACAAACAGGACGCGGCGGTGCACGTTCGTGGCACAACGGAGTGCCGGCTGCCGTTCTCCCAGGACAGCGCGTGTGCGGCCTCGGCTACAGCTGGCAGTCCCAAGGTCCACGCCCGCGTTTGGAAGCTCAGGAGGCCTTTTGGGAATCGAGTTTCCGGACATGGTGCTGCGTACCTTCCGGTGTTGCCTACGGAACGTTATTTACAGAGCGGGTTAGGCTTCAGAAAAGTGTCCGACAGAACAACCCGTCGGCGCCTTAGCTCTCTCTGCAGCCTTCCTGGCCCCGCTTGGTCACTATCACGAGCGCCTGCGCTGCGCCAGCAGAAGTACACCCAACGAGAGCATTCCAACGGTCGCCAGGATCATCGTCAGATACGCTAGCCCATCGAAGTACGCCTCCTGAGCGGCGACGCCTCCCAGGGCGTTTCCTACCAGGTAGCCCAGCCCCAGCACCAGCGAGTACAGCCCCATGAGCATGCCCCGATCGCCCGCGAATGCCTCCGACACGTCCGCCAGATAAGCCAGGGCCGCTGGCACGAAACCAGCCTCCAGGAACACACCTGCCATCACCACGGGCACGAACACCAGGTAGGCACCTCCGTGGTTCAACTCGATCAGGCCGAAGCTGGCAACTATGGCGCCGGAGAGCGTTATCAGCAGCGTAGGCAGCTTGGACAGCCTTCCCAGGAAAAAGGCCCAAGCAACCACACAGAAGCTGAACCAGAGCACGTATGCGAACAGGATGAGGCTCAGCTCCTGCTGGTGGTTGTGCAGGCTGCCGACGAAGCGCTGGCCGGGCACCGTGGTGCTTCCTGCCAGCACGAAAACTATCTGCGCCTGCACCCACACCCCCAAGATGGCGTTTACCGCGATCCATGCGGGCACAAAGAGGGTCAGTCGCCGGTCTGAGAGCAACTCCAGGTAGCGGCGAAGATCGAATGGGGATCGGGGACGGAACATGCTTGGGGCGTCGTGCACCCCAAACAGCACGAACGCGGCGCCGATGAGATAAAGGAATGAGAGGGTAACGAAGGCGAACAGGTGTAAGGCGCTCCAAAGCAGAGGTCCGAGCACCGCGCCTACAGCGACGCCACCGGAGGCCGCCAGCTCGTAGAAGCTCATCTGTCGCCCCTTTCTGAGGGGAGCGTGGTCTGTGCCCTCAGAGAGAAAACTAAGGGTTGCGGGCACAGAAGCCGCGCTGCCCAGCCCCTCGACCAAACGGGACAAAGCCAGCAGCCCCACCACCAGAGCCATGGAGGGCAGCACCGAGGTCAAGAATCCTAACGGGGGCAACAGTACGGCAAACGCCGCCAACAGTGGGCCGGCGAGCAGGAAACTCTTGCGTCCACGTCCGTCGCTGAGGGCACCGGCGGGTGGAGCGAGCAGCAGCTCGGTCAGGTAGACCAGCCCCGCTACTACGCCGACTAGCACTGAGGTAATCGGCAGGCCCTTGTCCTGCAACTCGACGAAATAGCCGCCTATAACCAGCACGCCCGCGCTCCCGGCGATGCGCAACAAGAGCTGGCTCCAGATAGCGGCTCCGAGACCTCGGTGGGCGGATGTTTCAGAATACACGGTACCGCTCAAACCGCTCTACTTACTCCTCTACGCCTCATAAGCAGGTTGTGCTCCTTGTGCCGGGTGACGTGCCCCGGCCGAACCAATTCTGCACACGCCATCATCTTCTTGATCTGGCAGGACACGAGATCCTCGAACTCCACCCTTCGCATGCGAGATTCGGTTCCCCAAAGATCTGAGCTCCCCACGCTTATGCGCGAGTTCCTCCAGGGAGCCAATAATATGCGACGATTCCTTCCCTCGATTTGTCCCCTACGTCACAAAAACATCGCCGACCTCGGAGTTTGGTCCCCTACGTCACATCAATCCGTCTGTGTGAAGGCTAAAAATGTGGGTCAAATCGTAATGGTGGAGGGCCTTCCGCACAGCGGGAGCCCCAAGGGCGAAGCAGGAGGTGAGCGTATGGCCACAGCGGCAAGAAGAGAGACGAGTACGAGTGTGCCGTTGGCGCAGCGGATAGTCGCGGGCGTTATCGGCGGCGTAGCCGGCGGGCTTGTCTTCGGGGCGATGATGGCGATGATGGGCATGCTGCCCATGGTCGCGAGCGTGGTAGGGAGCAAGTCCGTGCTCGTCGGCTTCATCTACCATATGTTCAACAGCGTCGTCATCGGTGCTTTGTTCGGTCTGATCTTCGGAGCCTTGAGCCGCACTTACGGCCAGGGTGCGCTCTTCGGATTGATCTACGGGGTAATCTGGTGGGTGCTAGGTCCGATGATCCTGATGCCGCTGATGCTGGGGATGGGCCTGCAGTTTGGCGCGGCCTTCACCCCGCCGATGCTCATGAGCCTGGTGGGCCACCTGGCCTACGGTCTCATCACCGGGCTCGTGTACGTAGGATACATCCGGTCTCGCTCTGTGAGGAATGTCGAGAATACGGCGTAACAACAATCTCAGTCCTCCCTAAGGAGCCGGCCCCGCTCGGGATCACCCTCCGATGCGGGGTCAGCTCCCCCAAACCTTGCTGTATCCCCGCAAGCGGCATTCCAGGTAGTTTACGGATCAAGAGAGGGTTGGGGAGGATGAATGCCCCGAATGTTGGGCTCGTTAATCACGTTTGAGAGCAGGTACAGGACTAAAAGAGGCAATCAAGACGGAAGGAAGAGCCACATGGCGAAAGCGGCGATAGTAATCCTGGCGGATACGGAGTCCAAGGAAGGCTTGGGCCGGGTGGCCAACGCCTTGACCGCCGCCAAGGAGTTCAAGGAAGAGGACCACGAGGTGACCGTCGTCTTCGACGGGGCGGGTACGAAGTGGGTAGGAGAGCTATCCGACCCGGACCATAAGTACAACGGGCACTTCGAGTCGGTGAAGGATAAGGTCGAGGGTGCCTGCGCTTACTGCGCGAGGGCCTTTGGTGTCAAGGAAGAGGTGCAAGAGAGTGGCGTCGAGCTCATGGGTGAGTTCGAGGGGCATCCCAGCCTCGCCAAGCTGGTGTCCGAAGGCTACCAGGTGATCACGTTCTAGACTGAGGTGCGGAAGTCCTGGCCCGGTTCGGCACGGGAGCACCGGCGGCGATGGTGCCACGTTGCGGGCCGGGAGACAATCCGGCGAACTATCCTCTAGCGGGGATAAGGGCTGGCCTGGCTTCCTCGAATCCCAGGAGGTGGTCGAGGGACGGCCTCCCGGGGCCGAGTAGCAAGACCACCAAGAAGCCCGCGATGTAGGCCAGGTCGCGCTCGTAGCCGACCCCCTGTTCGCCGGAGATGAGCCCGATCGCCCCCGTCACCAGAGCGATGGCCACGAGTAACTCCACGGTCATCAGCCCCGCGATCACCCGCGAGAGGAGACCCAGGATTAGCATGGCCCCGCCGACAAGCTCGAGGAGGGTCACGAACCAGGCCAGCAAGAGGCCGGCGGGTAATCCTGCCGACGAGAGAAACTCCCCGAACCCGGCAATACCGGCAACGCCACCGCTGAGCTTGTCGACGCCGTGAGCGAACATCAAGAATCCCACGATCACGCGGACGGCCACCGGGGCGAACCCGGCCAACCTCCCGAGTTGCTGCGCTAGTCTCAAGATCGTCGTCTTCACGTCCGTCTTCCTCCTTCCTTCGGCCTCCGGGTATGCTCCCCGAGCCGGCCTCCCGCACCGGACCTCTTTCTGGACACCTACGGCGCCAGTCTGGACCTCGAACCTGTGATTAGCCTGGATAAACCATAAGAATTCTCATAGAAATAGCCGCGTCTGGGCAGGAAAAGGTATAGTTCGGGAGGAAGATGAAGCGCGTCCTGATAGTGGAAGACGAGGCACTAATGGCCAGGATGCTGGCCCGGGTGCTACGGGAGGAGGGGTACGCCGCCGAGACGGCCGGGGACGGACAGTCCGGGTTCGCACGCGCCACGGACGACTCGTTTGACCTACTCATCTTGGACTGGATGCTGCCCGACCGCAGCGGCATACAGATCGTGCGGGGCTTGAGGGCGGCGGGGGTGGGCACGCCGGTCTTGATGCTCACTGCCCGCGGCCAGGTCGAGGACCGGGTCGAGGGCCTCGACGCTGGTGCCGATGACTACCTCTCCAAGCCCTTCGCCCTCCCGGAGCTCCTGGCACGTGTACGGGCGCTAACGCGACGCCCGCAGGCGGAGCCGGCCGAGACGACCGTCAAGGCGGGCGACCTTGTCCTGGACCCGGTCCTCCACGTGGTCCGCAGGGGAGACGAGGAGATACACCTGACCGCGAAGGAATTCGCACTCCTGCACACGCTCGTCAGGCGCCCGGGGCGCGTCTTCACGCGCTCGGTCTTGCTCGACACCATCTGGGGAACCCCCGGCGAGGTTCGGACCAACGCGGTCGAGATCTACATCTCCTACCTCAGGAAGAAGCTCGACCGGGAGGGCGAGCGCTCCCTCATACGCACCGTCCGCGGCGTGGGCTACACCTACCGGCCCGGACCAACCTCCTGATGCTCGACAGCATCCGCCGGCGGCTCACGCTGGGCTTCGTGAGCATCCTTGCCCTTATCCTAATCGTCTTCGGCGTCTTGATGGTCTTTCTCTTCCGGGAGCAGGCCTACGCCCAGCAGGACGAGCTCCTGCTGCAGGAGGCGAAAAGCAAGGCGGAGAGCCTCCTGGCCGGCCGCGAGGAGGCCTTCATCCCCACGCCCGGTCGACCCTACGCCGCCTGGGCCGAGGTCGAACCCGACGGCCGACTTTCTCGTCCCTCGTCTGCGCCGGCGGCGGTGCTCGATCTCCTCGCCGAGGAGCACGCCCGCCGAGCCGTCCGCGACCGGGAGTCCTCGCTCGCGACGGTCGAAGGGCACGAGGGCGATTTGCGGGTCGCATCCTTCCCCGTAGTTCGGGAAGGAAAGGTGGTCGCCGTCATCCAGACTGGGCAGTTGCGCCAGGAGGTTCAGGGTAACGTCAACCGGCTCATTGTCGTCCTCTTACCCGTCGGCCTCGGGGCGCTGGTGCTGGCAGGCGTGGGCGGACTCTTCATGTCCCGCAGGGCCATGCGGCCCGTACGGGAGTCGTTCGAGAGGCAACGCACCTTCGTCGCCGACGCTTCCCACGAACTAAAGAGCCCGCTCTCGTTAGTGAAGATCAACGCGGAGGTGCTCCTGCGCGATCCTTACGTACCGGACGCCAAGGAGATCTTAGGGTACCAACTCTCCGAGATCGATCGGATGAACGCGCTGCTCACTGACCTCCTCACCCTGGCCCGACTCGACGCCGGCAAGCTCGCGGTGAAGCAGGAACCATTCGATTTGGCGAACGCCATCTCGGAGACCGCCGAACGCTTTTCAGCCCGGGCGTTCGCCGAAGGGAAGAGGCTGGAGGTCCGCCACTCCGGTAAGGTACTAGCCTGGGGCGACGCGGAGAGAACCAGCCAGATCCTGGCTGCCCTCCTCGACAACGCCTTCCGGTTCACGCCCCCTGGAGGGCTCGTCACCGTGGGAGGGCGTGCCCGCGACGGACGTGCCGAGGCGACCGTAACGGATACGGGGGCCGGCATCCCTGCCGAGCAACTGTCGCGCATCTTCGACCGCTTCTATCGAGCCGAGTCTGCTCGCACCCGGGAGGGCGGGAGCACGGGCTTGGGCCTCTCCATCGCCCGTGATCTTGCCCGCGCCCAGGGTGGCGAACTCACGGCCGGCAACGCACAGGACGGCGGGGCCTGCTTCACACTCACGCTGCCCGCCAAGTCTTTCTGAGTCAGAGGGCCTTGCACAAGTAATACCGCCTGCACAAAAAGCTGGGGGCTGCCACGCCCCGTCCTACGCGGGACCCTGACCTATTAAGTCAAGGGCCACTTCGCTAAGTTGCCGCCTCTTCGTTGGGCACGTCGACGCAGAAGTAGGCCTGCACCAGCTTCCGCTCGCCGTCCTCTTGCCGCATGATGGCCGTTAGGCGAGTTGGGATGGTGGCACCGTGCTGGTGGAGGACGAAGGTCGGCTGATCGGCAACCCAACCCACCGAGCCCTCCTCCCAGCCGCGCAAGGCATCGCCGGCTTCGAGCCGAATCCCTACCATTCCGAAAGCCGTATCTCCACTGCTCTCGATCGTCAAACCACTCGTCGGGTGCGTGCCGATTACCATGCTCTCATGCTCCTGTGACACCAACCGGTCGAAGCTCCCAACGTCGTACGCCGTGAACGCCTCGTAGAAACGCAGCATCGCCTCCTTGACGCCCTCGGACTGCTGCATCCCTGTCCCCCTTTCCCCTAGGCCTGAAGCAGCGTAAACAAGATAACAAGCGGTGCCAAAGGGGGTCTAGCCCAGTCCAGCCAGACAGTGGACAGCGCTTAGATCTCTCCAAATACCTCGCAATCTGTTGCTACCTTAGGCCAGAGAGTCTCCATAAGGCCTTGCCCACCTTACTCTTGAGGAACGACTCGATAGAGTAAGCTGAGGCCAGCTGCTGGTTCGCGATCGAGTACGTCGGGTAGACGTGGATAGTGCCCGCTAGGTCACTCATCTTCAACCGGTTCGAGATCGCCAGCACCCACTCGTGGATGGCTTCGCCCGCCCGCTCGACCACCACCGTAGCGCCGAGCACGGTGCCGTGCTTCCCGTGCACGACCTTGACGAAGCCCGCGGTGTCGTTCTCGGTCACGGCGCGGTCAACGCGCTCCATCGGCACGAAGCGCACGCCGACGTGTGCGCCACGGTATTTATTGCGCGCCTCGGTTTCGGTGAGGCCGACACGCGCGATCTCGGGGTCGGTGAAGGTCGTCCACGGCACGGACTCCACCACGCCCTTCGACACACCAGGGAATAGTGCGTTTCGGGCAGCGATGAACGCCTGATAACCGGCATAGTGGGTGAACTGCGGCCCGCCAACGACATCGCCCGCCGCGTAGATGTGCTTGACGTTGGTGCGCAAGGAGCTGTTGACCGGGACGCCCCTCTGTGTAAAGCTCACGCCCGCGCGCGGCAGATCCATAGTGTCGACGTTGGGTGTGCGCCCGGTTGCGACGAGCAGCGTATCGCCTCCCACCTCACTCTCGTTGGTGCGCACGACGACACCGCCGCTGCCGCGCCGCGCGACGTCCGTCACACACGCGCCGAGGTGCAGCCCGACGCCCTCGTCGCGCAGTATCCGCGCCAGCGTTTCTGCAGCCTCGGGTTCGTCTCTGGGAAGCAGGCGGGCCGAGCCCTGGAACAGGCTCACCTGCGAGCCCAACCGCCGGAAGGCCTGCGCCATCTCGACGCCTACAGGCCCGCCGCCCACCACGAGCAGGTGTTCGGGTAGCGCCTCAAGGTCATAAAGCCGTTCGTAGGTGAGGTACGGTACCTCCGAGAGGCCTCGGACGCTTGGGATGGTCGGGCGCGCGCCGGTGCAGAGCAGGATCTTCTTTGCGGTGATGGTCGTCTCTCCTTCGGCGGAGGCAACAGTGATCGTGTTCGCGTCCTCGAACCTTGCCCACCCTATCCGCACGTCCACGCCCTCTCGCCGTAAGACCTCGGGGGTTTTACCCGACAGCCGCGTCCCTGAAATTCCTCGAGGAGCAGCACCTGGTGGACGTAGTTGCGGGCGAGCCTGTCCGGGGCGCTAACCAACAGCACCTCAAACTCGGCCATCGCCGCCGCGTCGCG
>Ga0126310_10000997_pt1 | contig 10521 bp, 6 predicted proteins | sample Plot60_FD_92540 | JGI IMG/M metagenome (GOLD analysis project Ga0126310, IMG submission 92540) | Serpentine soil microbial communities from UC McLaughlin Reserve, CA, USA - Plot60 | ecosystem: Environmental > Terrestrial > Soil > Grasslands | place: USA: UC McLaughlin Reserve, Lake County... | reverse complement strand
TCTACCCAGCAGCGAGCGGAGGAACTCCTGCGGCACGCGGACTTGGCGATGTACCGAGCCAAGCACAGAGGTAAAGCCCGCTACGAGATGTTCGAGCCTAACATGAGCACCGAGGCGTTGAGACGCCTACAGTTGGAGAACGCGCTCAGGCGAGCCCTGGAGCGGGGAGAGTTCAAGGTTTACTACCAGCCCATTGTGACGCTCGAGGACGCAAGGATCGTCGCGGCAGAGGCACTGGTGCGCTGGGAGCACCCGCGCAGGGGATTGCTACTGCCCGAGGAATTTCTATCTGTCGCCGAGGATACGGGCTTGATCGTGCAGATCGGGGAGGAGGTGCTTCGAGAAGCGTGTCACCAGATGCGTGCGTGGCAACAACGCTACCCAACCCTACCGCCCTTGAGGGTGAGCGTGAACCTCTCCCCGAGGCAATTTTTCCACCCCGAGTTTGTCGAGGAGACCATGGCTGAAACCGGGATAGACCCTAGCTTGTTGCAACTAGAGATCACGGAGGGCGTGTTGACGGACAACGGCGTGCACTCGGCCACCGATACCCTCCGTAGGCTGAAGGGTCTAAACATACGGCTTGCGGTCGACGACTTCGGGATGGGCTATTCCTCGCTCTCATACCTCAAGCGCTTCCCGGTCGACTTCTTGAAGATCGACCGTTCATTCATCGCCGGGCTAGGGCAAGACATCGACGGCGCGTCGAAGGACAGGCAGATCGTGTCGGCGATAATCGACTTGACGCACGCCCTTGGTCTGGAGGCAGTCGCCGAAGGAGTGGAGACCGCCGTGCAGCTGGCGCAGTTGCGCAACATGGAGTGCGACTTCGCCCAAGGTAATTTCTTCTCGGAGCCGCTTCCGAGCGAAGCGCTGTCAGTTCTCCTAGTAGGAGGTCTAGCGGACCGAGGTTAGCCTGGAGGTCCTAGCCTAGGTATCCGCGACCTATGCAGCAGTTCCCGTTGGCGCCACACGCCCTTTGTGGTCGCTCATCGAAATACTTCGTGGCGCCCACCTACACCAACCAGTACACCAACCCAGCCCAAAATCTACCGCGAACGACCAACAACAACTGCACGCAAGGGATGAGCGTATTCCCCTTGTCTATACGGATGCGCTCCACCAATCGCACGCCCCCACAAACCCCCATGAACAAGTGCTACCCGCGCTGGCAGCGCGGAGGTCAGGGGTTCGATCCCCCTCGGCTCCACCCCTTCACGCGATACCACTTGGATCGGCCGGGTACGGACCTACCTGTGGACCGTAGCCTGCGGTCGGGTTTGTCTCGGAACCGGTCAGGATGTATCTTGACCTGCCCGAGGAGACCGCAGAAAGGCGACGCGCCATGAGTATACCTATCGGCTTGCTACTCTTATGCGTGGCCATGGCGCTTGCAGTCGGCGGTTTGATCCTCACGCAGCGACTCGTGCCGGTCTCCGTGCGCAGGCAACACAACGACGTGGCCGGCTTCATCTACGCGGTGCTCGGCGTGACCTACGCCGTGCTGCTCGGGCTTATGGTCGTGGCCGTCTGGGAGGAATGGGAGGCGGCAAAGGTGACGGCGGATGAAGAAGCCAGTTCGCTGGCCGAGATCTTCTGGATCGCCGACCGCCTGCCAGGTGACGACGGCCGGCGCATCCAGGAACTATGCCGCGAGTACGCCAGGGTCGTGGTCGACGAGGAGTGGCCCCTCATGGCTCAGGAAAAATCGAGCCCGAAGGCGTGGGATCTGCTGGACGAATTGAGAGCAAGGCTGCAAGATTTCGACCCGTCTACACCCCCGCAGCAGGTACTCTACGAACAGAGCCTGGAGCGCATGCGCGACCTCGCGGACGCCAGACGTGACCGGTTGCTCGAAGCAGAGGAGGGATTGCCAGGGATTCTCTGGGTCGTGCTCGTAACCGGTGGGGTGGTAGTGGTGGGTTTCATGTACCTTTTCGGCATGGATAGCACCGCTATACACCTCCTCATGGTGGCCTCCCTGGCCCTGGTAATCGCCCTCGTCCTCTTCACGGTCGCCGCCCTCAATTTTCCGTTCAAGGGCGACATAACGATCAATCCCGAAGCCATGGAACACGTCCTCCGGAGGTTCGGGACCAGCAAGCTAAGCGACTTGTGACGCCCTCCGAAGCGCCGCTCCACTGCAAGCTGGGGCCGCGCTAAAGTTTTCCTTCGGCCGGTTCGATTACCCACCGTGTGAGGGACGAGCTCTTCGAAACGGCGACGCGTGGTGCAGGGACCAGACGGAGATTGCCTCCCGGCGCCTTCGGGCGTTACGGGCCCCGGGTAGTCGTGTCGATGACAGTCGTAGTCGTACTGGTGGGCGGCGCGTTCTACACGGCGCGGCTCTCGGAGGGTACACCGACGGTCGTCTATACGGCCTCGTTGGAGCAAGTCGAGGACGAGTCGCAGGGTTCGCTTCGGGTAAACATAAACACGGCCGACGTGGAGGAGCTCGACGAGCTTCCCGAGGTAGGGCCCTCGACGGCCCAGAGCATCATCGACTACAGGCAGAACAACGGGGAATTCAGGACGGTGGATGAGCTCGAGGAGATTCCCGGCATAGGACCGACTACGCTGGAGAAGATAGAGCCCTTTGCCACCGTCTAGGGCCGGGCCGGACCTGGATCTCAGCCCTCCCGTAAGGCTCGATCTGTGGGCCGTCGTGCTGTCCGCGGGTATCGCTGTCGGCACAATCGCTCCACCACTCGCCCCCGTGCTCGTCGGGAGCTGTCTCCTCGTCACGGTTGCATCGCTCTCGTGGCGCGAACTCGTACCCCTCGAATGGCGATTGATGGCCGTTCTGGGCCCCTTGTTTGCCGCGGCTGGCGTCGCCATCGCACTGCTTCACGCCGCCACCGAGGACTCGCTGGCGGAGCTGGCGGCCATGGAGCCGGGGGAGGTCATCATGGTAGGCCGCATATCCTCGCCGCCGGAGCCGAGTAGCTACGGCTACATGGCCGACTTCAGGGTAGACCATCTCTGGTACCACGACCGGGAGATTTTGCGTGGCGGGGGCGTCGAGGTCTTCGCCGGCGACCTGAGCGTCGGCGTCGGGGACAGGGTGCTGGTCGAAGGTGAGATCTCCCTCCCCCAGGTTGGCGAAGACGGCTTCGACTACGGAAGATATCTCGCAACGAAACGAATAAGCGCGCTAGTCGAGGCCACGAGCGTCAGGACGATGGGGGAGGGGCGGGGTTGGATCGGCCGTATACACCGCCGCACCGACGTGGCCCTCGGCTACGGGCTCAGGCCGCGAGAGGCCGCCGTGGTACGCGGGATGGTTCTCGGCGACAGGTCGCTAATGCCGGAAGATCTGGAGGCGGCCTTTCAGCGCAGCGGCGTGACCCACGTTCTCGCCATCTCGGGTCAGCACGTCGCCATCCTGGCCGCCGTCATCTACTTCGCCCTGCGGCTCTTCGCCATCCCGGCCCCCGTACGCGCCGGCGTCACCATCGGCCTGATCTGGCCGTACATCCTGATCGCGGGCGCTCCCCCCTCGGCGATCAGGGCCGGCGTCGTGGCCACCTTCGTTCTCGCGGCCCCGCTCCTCGGACGCCAGGTCTCGGCCCTGCACTTCATGACCACCATGCTGGCCCTGGTGCTCGCCTATAACCCCCAACTCGTCTACAACACGGGCTTCCAGCTCTCCGTCGCCGCCGTCTTCGGCATACTCCTCCTCACAAACCCCCTGAAATCCCTGGTCGAGAGCACCCTGCTAAGGCCCTTCGCCGAACCACCACGCCAACTCTCCAACCTCATCTCCGTCTCCCTGGCCGCCCAGATAGCGACCTCGCCCATAGTCGCGGCCACCTTCGACCAGGTCTCCCTCGTCGGGGTGCTAACGAACCTCGTAGCAGTACCACTCTCCGGGCCCATCCTCATCCTCGGCCTCCTTGGCTCCCTGGCCGGCAACGTCCTCCCCCTGCTGGCCTACCCCCTGAACGCCTGCAACGGCTTCCTGGTAACCATCCTCATCCACGTAGCCCAGGCCTCATCCTCCCTCCCCTTCGCCTCCGTAACCACCCCAGGCGTAACCCCCCTCCTGGTAGCCCTCTTCTACGCCGGATGCCTCCCCCCGATACTCGCCGAACGAACCTTCGCCACCCCACGCAGCCCACTCTGGACCGCACTCCTCCTCCTATGGACAAGCCTATGGCTCGTACTCGTAGCCTCAGGTAGCATGTAGATCGTAGATGGGAATACCATAAGCGAGGCCAGAGGCCGAGCGTGCCGACAATCGGAGGCGAAGCCGGAGCTTGCTAGCGAAGCGAGGATGGGATGAAGAGCAAACTGGCAATGGGCAGCTTGATCGTCGGGGCCACCTGGGCGGCCTACAGGCGGTTACGGAGATACACCCCGCTCGGGGGTAACTACGCGACATCGTCCACGAAAATCCTCATCGTCGGCGGCGGGTTTGGGGGGCTTGCGGTCGCGAGGGAGCTGTCGCGCGTGCTCCGCAGGACCGAAGATGTGGGCGTCGCGCTGGTGGACCGCATGAACTACACCACCTTCTGGCCGATGGTGCCATCGATCATCCCGAGCAACGCGGAGGTCAAGCACGTTGCCCATTCCCTCAGGCGCGTCCTCAGACCCCTGGGCGTGGAGTTCTACCAGGATGAGGTGACGGACGTAGACTTCGAAGCCCAGAGGGTAAAGACAGGCGACGGCGACTACCCTTACGATTACCTGATCTTGTGTCCGGGCAGCCGCACCACGTTCTTCGGCACCCCTGGCGCCGAAGCCAACGCCATGGACGTCAAGGGTTTGCGGGACGCGCTGCGGGTGCGCAATCGTGTGATCGATTGCCTCGAGCGGGCCGAGCGACTCGGAGATGAGGTGCCCAACGGTCTGCTCACCTTCGTAGTGGTAGGGGGAGGTCCTACCGGGGTGGAGGCCGCGGCCGAAATGCACGACCTGATCTTCGACGTTCTCCAGGACGACTATCCGAACGTAGACTTCAACCGCGTCCGCATCGTGTTGCTAAACGCCGGGGATCATATCCTGGAGGGCCTGGATCCCTCCCTGGCAAACGCCGCAACGCGCAGGCTGGCATCGCAGCGGATAGAGGTCATCAACGACGCCAAAGTAAAGGACGTCGGGCCCGATACCGTGTTGATCTCCGACGGACGCACGTTAGCGGCCCACACCACGGTCTGGGCCGCGGGGATCGAACCGCCCCCGTTTGTCGGAGACCTCGACGTCGACAAAGACCATCGCGCCCGAATACTCGTCGACCACTATCTGCGGGTTAAGGATAGGCCGGGAGTCTACGCCCTGGGTGATTGTACCAGCATGCAATACGATGGGCCGCCCATACCCGCGCTCGCCCAGGCCGCAGAACAACAGGGCAAGCGGGCGGCCAAGAACCTCGCCGCGGAGATCAAGGGCAAGCCCCCCGGAGCATTCCATTATCGGCCGGTCGGCCAGCTCGTGGATCTCGGCGAGGGTAGCGCCATGGTCGACATCCTGGGAGTAAAGTTCGGCGGTTTTCTCGGAGCCTTGATCTGGAAAGGCGTCTACCTCTACGAACTCGGCTACGACCTCAACCGTGCTCACGTACTGGCCGACTGGACCATCGATTTCTTCGCCCGCCCCGACCCCTCCAAGGTGTTCGAGGATCCCAAACAGCACCAGAACCCCGACAAGTCGACAGGCAGAGTCGGAAACTAGTCATGCGACAAGCGGAGGCGAAGCCTGCGCCAAACTAGTCCATTTGGGTGATGCACCTCCCTCTGGGGGGGTGTATGCTGGCTGCTAGCGATTCGGCACACCATGCGTAACTACAGACATGGCCATAGGCGCAAAAGGAGGGCCTTATGACGCCACTGCTCTACCGTCTAGGCCACTTTTGCGCCCGGCGTTCCGTGCTGGTGCTTGCGGCCTGGGTGGTGGTCGCGATCTCCGTCATAGTCGTGGCCAAGAGCGTCGGCCAGGATACCAACGACGACCTCAGGCTGCCCGGGACCGACAGCCAGAACGCGACCAATCTGCTCAGCGACAAGTTCCCCAAGCAGGCCAACGGCTCGGTCCCCATCGCCTTTCGGGCCCCGGAGGGCCAGAAACTCTCGGACCTCAAGTACAAGAAGCCGATCCAGCGGGTCGTCAAAGCGTATTCCAAGGACCCGACGATCACGAAGGTCACGGGTCCGTTCAGCGAGCAGGGCGCTAGCCAGCTAAACAAGAAGCGCACGATCGGCTACATCTCCCTGAACCTCGAAGACAGCTCCTCCGAGCTCAACCCAGAAAAGGCGCAACGGATCATCGACGTCGCCCAGCCGCTCGACAAGGCCGGTCTGAAGCCGGCCGCTGGCGGCTACCTGGGACAGAAAGTCTCCAAGCCATCGACGCAGATCTCGGTGATAGTGGGGCTCGTGGCGGCCGTGATCATCCTGTTGTACACGTTCGGCACGGCCATCGCGATGGGGATACCCATCATCACGGCGATCATCGGTCTCTCCATAGGGCTAGGGATCGTCACCTTCCTGGGCCATGCCGTCGAGGTGCCGACCTCGGCGCCGACCCTGGCGATCATGATCGGACTCGGGGTGGGAATAGACTACGCACTGTTCATAGTGACCCGCCACAGAAGCCAGCTTGCGGATGGAATGGAGCCGCGCGAGTCGGTAGCCCGCGCCACGGCCACCTCGGGCGGCGCCGTCGTCTTCGCCGCGAGTACCGTGATCATCGCTCTCCTGTCACTTGCCGCCGCCGGCATACCTATGGTGACGACGCTCGGGTACACGGCCGCGATCGTGGTATTGGTCGCGGCCACGGCGGCTACCATCCTGCTTCCCGCCGTGCTCAGCCTGATCGGGACCGGCATCAACCGCCTGCGCGTGCCCGGCATGCGGATCCAACACGATCAGAGACCCCACGGCTGGGCCCGCTGGGCCGCCTTCGTGGGGTCGCATCCGTGGCCGGCCCTGGTAGCGGGCCTCATCGTGCTCATCGTCCTCGCTCTCCCCGTTTCGTACCTCCACCTCGGACAGAAGGACAACGGTGCACTTCCCACCTCCACCCAGTCGCGCCAGTCCTACGACACGATGACAGAAGGGTTCGGATCCGGGTCGAACGGTCCCATGCTCGTTGCCGTGAGCCTCAGCAAGCCGGCCCACAACGACCAGGCCGACCTCGACAAGCTCCGCAACCAGGAGCAGAAATCTACGCAGCAGGAGATCTCCAAACAGCAGTCCAAGGCGGCCAAGGAGATCCAGCAGCAAACCGACAAGGCGCAGCAAGAGGCGAAAGAGAAGGTGAACGCCGGGGCCGAGCAGAAGAAACAGGAAGCGAAACAGCAGATCAACGCCGCAGCCCAACAGCAGCAAGAGCAGGCCGCGCAGCAGATCAACGCGGAGGCCGACCAGGCCAAGCAAGACGTAGGGCCCGACGGTGATAAGGCCATAGACGAGTTGGCCCAGAAAGAGATCGACCAGCAAAACCAGACCATCCAGAAGAAGGCCCAGCAGAAGTTGGACCAGGAGAACCAGCAGATAAATCATCAGGCCCAGGAAGAACTCGAGAAGCAAAACAAGTCCATCCAGAAGCAGGCGGACCAGAAGCAGGCCCAGGAAAACAAGAAAATCGAGAATCAAGTCAAGCAGCAGGCAGCCAAAAAGGAGAAGAGTTCCGGGGATGACCAGAAGGAGCAGTTCCTGGAATCGAAGGCTTCCGATCCGCGCCTCATGGACCTGCGCAAGGACATCAAGAAGACCAAGGGTGTAGACAACGTGACGTATCCCCTGGTCAACGACAAGGGCAACGCCGCGGTCTACACTGTGACCTCGAAAACCTCGCCTTCCTCCCGGGCGACCGAAGACCTCGTAAGAAAGCTGCGCAGCGACGTGCTTCCCAGGGCGACCAAGGGCAAGCACATAGAGGCCGACGTCGGGGGGTCGACGGCCAGTTACATAGACCTGGCGATCGAGATCACGCGCAAGCTTCCGCTGGTTATAGGGATAGTGCTCGTCCTCTCGTTCTTGTTGCTCATGCTCGCCTTCCGGTCCCTGCTGGTCCCGCTCAAGGCGGTGACCATGAACGTGTTCTCCATCCTCGCCTCCTTCGGCGTCGTCAGTTACGCCTTCAGCCACGAGTGGACGGCGCACTTGATCGGGCTCCAAGGCCCCATCCCCATCGTCTCCTACGTGCCTTTGATGATGTTCGCCATCCTCTTCGGCCTCTCCATGGACTACGAGGTCTTCCTCATGACCCACGTCCGCGAGCAGTGGAAAGAGACGGGCGACCCACACGAGGCCGTCGTCCACGGCCTGGCCACCACGGCGCGTGTGATCACCTCGGCCGCCATGATCATGGTTTCCGTTTTCCTCGCCTTCGTGATAAACGGCGATCCCACCGTCAAGCAGTTCGGCCTCGGGATGGCCGTCGCTGTCGCCGTCGATGCGACGGTGGTTCGGTGCGTGCTGGTACCCGCGATCATGGCCCTGCTCGGAAAAGCGGGCTGGTGGTTCCCGAAGTGGCTGGAGCGTATCACCCCGAACTTCTCCATCGAAGGCGAACAATGGTTCGCCGAGCGAGAGCAAAAAGCCACAGAGGAAGCGTCTCCGCAGGCAGAAACGCCGCAGGCGGAAGTGTTGCGCTCGGAAGCGTTGCAGAAGGGGCCGCAGTCGGAATCGTCACTAGAGAACCCCAACACGCCAAACGAACCAACCCGCACCAACTGACCGGCCGCTCACGTCCCTTGCCGCCAGCGGCCTGGACGTAACAGATATACTCATCTCGAACGGCATGGGGGATGAGCGAGGTGAACTTCTTCGCGGAACGTGATGGGCGAATCAGCCACCTGCCCGCCCAACTGACACCCCTGATCGGGCGTGAACGGGAGGTGGAAGCGGCGTTGGAGATCGCGCGGCGTCCTGGCGTGCGCCTGCTGACCCTCACGGGGCCGGGCGGCGTCGGCAAGACTCGCCTGGGGATAAGGGTGGCGTGGGATCTGGCCGGAGACTACCCGGACGGCGTCTGCTTCGTCTCCCTGGCTCCGGTTAGGGATCCGGATCTGGTCGTCGCCACCATCGCCGAGTCGTTGGGACTGAAGGAGATCGGGGAGCGGCCCCTGCTCGAGCGCCTGAAGTCCTACCTTCGAGAGAGGAAACTGTTGCTGCTCCTCGACAACTTCGAGCACGTGGCGCAAGCGTCTCCGGTAGTGGCCGAACTCTTGCGAGCCTGTCCCACGCTCGAGGTGCTGGTTACCAGCCGTGCCGTCCTCCATCTCTCGGGCGAGCACGAGTACCCGGTGTCGCCGCTCGCATTGCCCGATCCCCAACGCTTTCCTGCCCCGGAAGAGGTGGCCCGCTACGAGGCGGTGGACCTGTTCGCGGAGCGGGCACGGGCGGTGAGGCCGGACTTCCGGCTCGACGCCCAGGACGCGACGGTGGTGGCGGAGATCTGCCTCCGGCTGGACGGTCTGCCCCTGGCCATAGAGCTCGCCGCCGCCAGGGTCAAGCTACTGCCACCGGAGGCCTTGCTCGCCCGACTGGAGAAGAGGCTACCGCTGCTGGCGGGCGGACCCCGCGACTTGCCGGCCCGGCAGAGGACCCTCGGGGATACGATCCTGTGGAGTTACGACCTGCTGGACGAGGAGGAGCAGCGGCTGTTCAGGCGACTCTCCGTCTTCGACGGCGGATGCACTCTTCGGGCCATAGAGGCGGTGGACAGCCCCGGAGACGCGGGGGTACTCGACGGCGTATTTTCCCTCATCGACAAGAACCTGTTGCGACAGGTCGAGCAGGAGGAGGGGGGAATCCGGCTCGCTATGCTGGAGACCATCAGGGAGTACGCGCAGGAGCGGTTACAGGAGAGCAACGAGGGAGAGGCCGTTCGGCGCGCCCATGCAGGTTACTACCTGGCCCTGGCTGAGGAGGCAGGACCGAGGCTCACCACCGCGGAGCAGATGCGCTGGCTCGACCTCCTGGAGACCGAGCACAACAACCTGCGGGCGGCGCTGAGCTGGTCGCTCCGGAGCGAAGACGTGGAGACGGCGTTGCGCCTGGCTGGAGCCTTGTGGCGGTTCTGGTACGTGCGGGGCCACCTCAGCGAGGGAATGAGGTGGATGGAACGGGTGCTCGAATTCGAAGGGGGAGATCCTTCCCTGAGGTCCAGGGTGCTCGGCGGCGGGGGTGAGTTGGCGCACAGCCAGGGGGACCTCGACCGCGCGCAGGAGTTGCGCGAGGCCGGTCTCGCGTTGGCCAAGCAACTGGGGGATGAGGCGCAGACGGCGGATGCTCTCAACGGGCTCGCGTTCGTGATCCGCAGGAGGGGCGAGTTCGCGCGGGCCCGCGCCATGCATCAGGAGGCGCTCGAACTGTACCGGAAGCTGGACGACGGGTGGGGCGTCAGCCGGTCCATGGACCTCCTGGGCCGCGCGGCAGCATTTCAGGGCGACTTCGAGGCGGCGCTGCCCCTCCTCCAGGAGGGACTGAGCATGTGGCGGCAGGTCGGGGATCGCGAGGGCATCGCCGAGTCTACCGCCCTGATCGGGATGGTCGCACTGGGAGAGGGGGGGTA
>Ga0126310_10000996_pt1 | contig 10522 bp, 1 predicted proteins | sample Plot60_FD_92540 | JGI IMG/M metagenome (GOLD analysis project Ga0126310, IMG submission 92540) | Serpentine soil microbial communities from UC McLaughlin Reserve, CA, USA - Plot60 | ecosystem: Environmental > Terrestrial > Soil > Grasslands | place: USA: UC McLaughlin Reserve, Lake County... | reverse complement strand
TCCCAGGACAGGGACGCGCTCGATCACTACAAGAAAGCGATCGAGTCCCGCGACAGGGCGGCGGCGGCCGAAGCCAAGCTGCTCACCCTCGTACTAAAGCAGCGGCGCAACGAAATCAGCCCTACCGACATGTTGCGCGACGTTGAAACTCTTTCGGTGACGTGGCGTGGCGACGGCATCGAGGTGAAGACGCTGCAAATACTGGCGCGCATCTATGCCGACAAGGCGCGCTACAACGAATCGTTCGCGGCCGCGCGGACCGCGACCAGGTTGCAGCCCAATTCCGAGGCCGCGCGAGAGTCCCAGGACGAAGCGGCGGCGCTGTTTGCACAGCTCTTTCTCAGCCCAAAGGGCGACGATCTTGCGGCGGTGGACGCGCTAGGCATGTTCTACGAGTACCGTGAATTGACGCCGATCGGGCGGCGCGGCGACGAAATGATCCGGCGGCTCTCGGACCGGTTGGTCGCGGTAGACCTGCTCGATCAGGCCAGCGAACTCCTGCAGTATCAGGTCGATAAACGGCTGGAAGGGTCCGCGCGTGCGCAGGTCGCGGCGCGCCTGGCGACGGTCTATCTGACCAGTCGCAAGCCGGATCGGGCCATATCGGCGCTGCGCACCACGCGCATTGCCGATCTCTCGGGCGAACTGCGTCAGCAACGACTGCTGTTGGAGGCCCGCGCACAAAGTGACGTGGGGCGCCATGACCTTGGGCTGGAAATCATCTCCAGCTTCGGCGGCCGCGAAGCGACCCGGCTGCGCTCGGACATATACTGGGCGGCGCGACGCTGGCGCGAGGCCTCCGAACAGATCGAATTGTACTACGCCGATCGCTGGCGTGATTTCAAACCGCTGAACCCGGTGGAGAAGGGGGATGTGATCCGCGCCGTAGTGGGATATGCCCTCGCCGAGGACGCCATCGGACTGGCGAGGTTCCGCGAAAAATATGCGCCGTTGATGAGCGGGGAGGCCGACCGCGCGGCCTTCGAGACCGCCAGCAAGCCGGCCCCCATCAACAGCGCCGAATTCGGCAAGATCGCGAAGATGGCGGCAAGTGTCGATACGCTCGACGGCTTCCTGCGCGAGATGAAGGTTAGATTCCCGGACACGACAGCTCGCGCGCCGCTGCCGCATGGAACTCAAAAGGCTGACCCGTTCCCGACCGGTGCGCTGCCGCAGATCATCGGATTGAAGCGCGCCGGCGCGGCGAATTAGCCCGGTCAATTGCTAGCTTACCAGCGTGCCACGCTCCCCGCTTTTAGAACCATGCATCCGCATCCCAGCCTCGTCCGCAGTTGCGAGAAGCAGTGATATTTAATGCCTTCGCGCAGGACTATGCCGCTCTTTCATGCAGCGATCTGAGAGACTGTACGGGCGCTTCCTACTTCGGTAAGCTTGGCGGATATTTGAATTTATTTCGCCGGGCCGGAGCGCACCAAAATGGCCAAGCGCGCAAAATCGCGAGCCCCGACCCCCGGCAAAGCGCCGAAGGCGCGAAAACGCGCGGCGGGGAATGCCGGCGTAACAATGCTGAAACGCGAGCTGAGCGAGGCGCTCGAGCGGCAGAAGGCGACCAGCGATATCCTCAACGCGATCAACAGCTCCAGCATCGAACTTCAACCAATTCTCGATACCATCGTGCGAACGGCGAGTCGTCTGTGTGACGCAGAATTTGCGTTGATCTACAAGCTCGACGACGGAAAATACCATCTGGCCGCCACGAACAACACGGCCACAGAGTTCGTCAAATACGCATCGGAGCATCCGCTGTCGCCAGGGCGCGGTTCCCTTATCGGCCGTGTGGCACTTGAGCAGACCACGGTTCATTTGCCGGACTGCCTGGCCGATCCGGAATACCTAGCGCTCGAATATCAGCGAGCCGGCAAGTATCGCACGTCGCTTGGGGTTCCTCTGCGGCAACAGGGAGCCCCGGTGGGAGTCATTGCCTTGATGCGAGCCGTCGTGAAGCCTTTTACCGAGAGGCAAATCGAACTAGTAAACACCTTTGCCGATCAGGCGGTCATTGCCATCCATAACGTTCGGCTATTCGACGAGCTCACGGAATCGCTGCAGCAGCACAGTGCGACCGCGGACGTGCTGAAAGTAATCAGCCGCTCGGCATTTGACATCCGGGCCGTGCTCAAAGCTCTGGTCCAATCGGCGGGCAAGCTATGCCAGGCCGAAAATGTACAAATCTTCCTTCGTGACGGCGACGTCTACCGGCTTGCCGCCCATAACGGCTTCTCACCGGCATATCAGGCCTACGTTGAACAATACCCCATCTCGCCGGGCCGGGGGACGCTGGTGGCGCGAACGGCTTTGGAGGTCGCGCCGGTTCACATCCCGGACGTCCTTGCTGATCCCGAATATACATGGATCGAGGGTCGGGCGCTCGCTGGATTCCGAGCAGCGCTTGGCGTTCCCCTGCTTCGCGAAGGAAGCTGCGTCGGCGTCATGGCCATGACAAGAATGACGCCGCGGCCATTTACGTTCAGGCAGACGGAGCTGGTCACCACCTTCGCAGACCAGGCCGTGATCGCGATCGAAAACGTTCGTCTTTTCGACGAGGTTCAGGCGCGCACGGACGACCTGCGGGAGTCACTGCAGCAACAAACCGCGACCGCGGACGTGCTGAAAGTAATCAGCCGCTCGGCATTTGATCTTCAATCCGTGCTTGCAGCATTGGTCACCTCGGCGGCTACGCTCTGCGAAGCTGAGAAAGGATTTATCTTTCTTCGCGAGGGCAGCTACTATCGTATGGTCTCGAATTACGGGTTCTCAGCAGAATTCGAGGCCTTCGCGAGGGCCAATCCATTTCCGATTGAGGAAGGCAGCACCACGACACGTGCCGCCGCCGCCGGTAGGCCGGTTCAGGTCGCGGACGTCCTCGCTGATGACACGCAAAGCGAACTCGCACGGCAATACCAGCGGCTCGGTGGTCATCGAACCAATCTTGGTGTTCCTCTTCGGCGTGACGGCGAAACGGTGGGGGTCTTTACCCTGACGCGGCAGGTCGTGCAGCCATTTACAAAACGCCAGATCGAGTTGGTCGAGACATTTGCAGACCAGGCTGTGATCGCCATTGAAAATGTTCGGCTCTTCGATGAAGTTCAAGCGCGCACCGAGGACCTGCGTGAATCGCTACAACAGCAGACAGCAACCGCCGACGTGCTGAAGGTCATTAGTCGCTCGACGTTCGATTTGCAGACAGTGCTCGACACTCTGACCGAGTCCGCGGCGAGGCTATGTGATGCCGATATGGCAACCGTTACCCGGCAGGGCGGCGGCGGGCATTTCTATCACGTCACAAACTACAACTTTCCCGCCGATTGGATTGAGTACACCAAAACTGTTCCCCTAAAGCCGGGGCGGGGCACTGTGGTTGGCAGGACGCTTCTGGAGCGAAAGGCCGTTCAGGTCCCGGACGTTCTGAACGACCCAGAATACACTCATGGTGAACAGCAGAAAAAAGCGGGGTTCAGAACGTTTCTGGGCGTTCCGCTGCTTCGGGAGGGCGAGCCGATCGGCGTCTTCAGTCTATGCCGCAAGACTGTTCAGCCCTTCACCGACAAGCAAACTGCGCTGGTATCAAGTTTTGCCGACCAGGCCGTGATCGCGATCGAGAATGTGCGACTGTTCGAAGAACTGCAAGCTCGCACGGAGGACCTTCGAGAGTCGCTGCAGCAGCAGATGGCCACGGCAGACGTGCTGAAAGTCATCAGCCGCTCGACTTTCGATCTTCAGACTGTGCTCGACACCCTTGTCGAATCCGTCACTCGGTTGTGCGAAGCGGATCATGCCTGGCTATTTCAGCGGGATGGGGAGGTCCTGCGCTTCGCGGCGAGCTTTGGTCACGGCACGGAAGTGCACGCGCGAATTCGGGATTACTTTTTTTCCCGGGAAGTTCCGATAGACCGAAGCAGCATCAGTGGACGAAGTGCGCTGGAGGCCGGTGTGGTGCACGTGACCGATGTTCTGGCGGATCCCGAATACACCTGGGGTGGTGCGCAACAGATCGGAGGTTACCGGGCCGCGCTCGGCGCTCCACTCTTGCGCGATGGAAATGTTGTCGGCGTGATCTTTGTGGCCAAAACCGTGCCGCAACCCTTTACATCGAAACAAATCGAGCTTGTCTCCACATTTGCCGACCAGGCGGTGATTGCAATCGAGAATGTGCGTCTATTCGAGGAGGTTCAGGCAAGGACGCGCGAACTCAGCCAGTCGGTGGATGAACTGCGGGCGCTTGGCGAAGTCAGCCAGGCCGTGAATTCGACCGTGGACTTGCAGACTGTTCTGAACACAATCGTGTCCAAGGCGACGCAGCTATCCGGCACAGAGGCGGGCGCGATCTATGTCTTTGACAGTGCCGTGCAAGAATTTCAGCTACGCGCAACTTACGGGATGGACGAAGCGATCATTGCCGAAATCAGGGATCGTCGTATCCACATCGGTGAGACCGTAGTCGGGGAAGCGGTAGACAAGCGCACGCCGATCCAGATTCCGGATCTCCAGGGCGCTGCCAGTTCAGCCGTCCTGGACGTCATTGTCCGCGCCGGCTTTCGCGGGTTGCTGGTGGTACCGTTGTTAGCCGGCGATCGCACCGTCGGCGCACTCGTGGTCCGGCGCAAGCAGCCGGGCGAATTCCCAAAACACACCGTCGATTTGCTTCAGACGTTCGCCGCCCAATCAGTGTTGGCCATCCAGAATGCGAGTCTGTTCGAGAACGTGGAAGCGCGGACGCGCGAATTGGCGGTTTCGTTGGAGGAGCTGCGTGCAGCACAGAACCGCCTGGTCCAGACCGAGAAACTGGCTTCGCTCGGCCAACTCACGGCCGGCATTGCACATGAGATCAAGAATCCGCTTAATTTCGTCAATAATTTTTCCGCCTTGTCGGTGGAACTGATCGACGAGCTCGCTGATGTGCTCAAGCCGGTACAACTTGAGGAGAAAACGCGGGGGAATACTAACGAGCTGACTGCAATGCTCAAGGGCAACCTCCAAAAAGTTGTTCAGCACGGCAAGCGCGCAGACTCGATCGTGAAGAACATGTTGCTGCATTCGCGCGAGGGGACAGGCGAGCGCAGGGCCGTCGACCTAAACGCAATTGTAGAAGATAGCCTCAACTTGGCCTATCACGGGGCGCGCGCCGAGAATCAGGACTTCAGAATAAAATTAGAGCGATCTTTCGATCCTGCGGCCGGCCAGGTCGAGCTGCTTCCGCAGGAAATTACGCGGGTATTGCTCAACCTGATTTCGAACGGTTTCTATGCGGCGACGAAGCGCAATGCGGAAACGCCTGTTAATGACTTCGAGCCCTTGCTTGCTGCCCAGACCAGGAATTTGGGCGATAGCGTTGAAATCAGGATTCGGGACAACGGTGGCGGCATTCCACCGGAAGTGCAGGAAAAAATGTTCAATCCATTTTTTACGACGAAGCCGCCTGGGCAGGGAACGGGTCTCGGTCTCTCCTTAAGCTACGACATCATTGTCAAACAGCATTCCGGATCGATAGAGGTCGATACCCAGCCCGGGGAATTCACCGAATTCAGGGTCATTCTTCCGCGCACCTCTACCGGCGGCAAGGCAGGAGCGAACACGTGAGCTTGCGTATTCTCCTGGTCCACCATCATTCCGATTACCTCATTGACTGTACGAATATCGGCTGATTGGTTAGGCTTACAGCTGAAGGGTTCTCCAGGACGGAACGGACCTCAATGGGGAAGCGCGGAAAATCGGTGCGCAGCGCTCCACGGCGCCGAAAAGCGCCGACGGCCCGCAGGCGCGCGCCGGCGGGTGTCAACGCAAGAAAGAAAAACTTAAAACCGAAGCAAGCTCCGCGAAAGCTTCTCGCGGCGGCGAAGCCGAAAGCGACCACTGTACAGGCGCTATCATCTGCCGAGCTACGAAGAGAAAATAGACATCTTAAACGCGAGCTGACTGCAGCGATCGAGCGGCAGAACGCAACGACAGATGTCCTGAAGGTAATAAGCCGCTCGACGTTCGAATTGCAGGCAGTTCTCGACACGCTGACGGAAACGGCCGCGCGACTTTGCAACGCGGATATGGCTTCCATCGCCCGCAAGGACGAAGCGGGGTTCTATCATTCGACCAACTACAATTTCCCCCCAGAATGGGTGGAGTTTACCCAGGCCTTTCGAACCTATCCCGGCCGTGCCAGCGTTTCCGGCAGAGCGCTGCTGGAAGAGAAGGCTGTCCAGATCAGCGATGTGCTGGCTGATCCAGAATACCGATATCAGGAAATGCAGCAGCGCGCAGGATATCGCACGTTCCTGGCTGTGCCGCTTTTGCGCAATGGTCAGCCGATCGTACTGCTAAATCTGGCCCGCAAGACCGTGAGACCGTTCACCAAGACGCAAATAGAGCTGGTGTCGACTTTCGCTGATCAAGCCGTGATTGCCATTGAAAACGTACGGCTGTTCGATGAGCTTCAGGCGCGCACCCGCGAGCTTGCGGAGTCGCTGGAGCAGCAGACCGCGACCTCCGAGGTTCTACAAGTTATCAGCAGTACGCCTGGCGAGCTGGAGCCAGTGTTCCAGAGCATGCTGGAGAATGCGACGAGAATCTGCGGGGCCAAGTTCGGCGCCATGAACCTGTATGACGGCGAACAGTTCAGAAATGTCGCGCTTCACAATGCGCCACCGGCCTTTGCCGCCGAGCCGGAACATATGTTGATCCGGCCTCATCCTGAAAGCGGGCTCGGCTACGTGGCTCGGACGATGCAGATAGCGCATATTCGCGATCTGCGCGAAAGCCCGGCATATCGCAAGGGCGATCCTGCCGTAGCAGGAATCGTCGATGCCGGGGGTGCCCGCACGCTTCTTATCGTACCAATGATAAAAGATGACGAACTGATCGGCGCGATTGCGATCTACCGCCAGCACGTTCAGCCGTTTACCGAAAAGCAGATCGCATTGGTCGGCAATTTCGCGAAGCAAGCCGTGATCGCCATTGAAAATACCCGACTGCTTAGGGAATTGAGACAGCGCACGGACGATTTATCCGAATCGTTGCAGCAGCAGACTGCGACCGCGGACGTGCTCAAGGTCATCAGCCGTTCCACGTTTAATTTGCAGCCGGTACTCGACACGCTGGTGGAATCGGCCGCACGGCTGTGCGACGCGGAAAGGGCGTTCATCTACCAGCGCTCAGATGACGTTTACAGACTCGCAGCGAACTATGGCTTCTCGCCCGAATACGAAAAATATTGCCGTGAGAACCCGATCACGCTGACGCGTGGGACAACGACCGGTCGGACGGCCCTCGAAGGTAAGATCGTTCATATCCCGGACGTCTTGGCCGATCCAGAATACACCGCGAGTGAATTTCAGACGCTCGGCGGTTATCGCAGCAATCTTGGTGTTCCCCTCCTGAAAGATGGAGAGACCATCGGCGTGTTTACCCTCACCCGATCCGAGGTGAGGCCATATACTCAAAAGCAAATCGAACTTGCGAGCACCTTCGCTGACCAGGCACTGATCGCGATCGAGAACGTCCGGCTATTCGCCGAGGTCCAGGCGCGGACGCGTGATCTCGCTGAATCGCTGGAGCAGCAGACAGCAACAGCCGAGGTGCTGGGCGTCATCAGCAGTTCGTCCGGCGATCTTTCAAAGGTTTTCGATGCGATGCTCGACAAGGCGATGGTTTTGTGCGGAGCGCAATTCGGCGTGCTTAACACCTACGACGGCACGGCTTTTCACACTGCCGCGATGCGAGGTTTGCCCCCGGCATACGCCGCTTACAGACTTCAACACTCCTTGGATTACGGTCCAGGTACTGCGCCGGCACGTCTTCTTCAAGGCGAACCCGTTGTCCACCTCCTGGATCTGAAGGAGTCAGAGGCTTATCGCGATGGTGAGCCCAACCGGCGCGCGTTGGTCGACCTTGGCGGCGCACGCACCTTGCTTGCGGTGCCGCTTCTGCGGGACAGGCGGGTCATCGGCGCGGTTATGATTTTTCGTCAGGAGGCGCGACGTTTTTCCGACAAGCAGATCGCGCTTTTAGAGCATTTCGCGGCGCAAGCCGTGATAGGCATCGAAAATACCCGCTTGCTGCAGGAACTGCACCAGCGAACCGAGGATCTGAGCGAGTCACTCCAGCAACAAACCGCTACAGCCGATGTCCTGAAAGTCATCAGCCGCTCGGCATTCGATCTGGAAACTGTTCTAAAAACGCTGGTTGAATCGGCGGCCCGGCTATGCGACGCCGACATGGGCACCATCACGAGGCAAAAAGACGGCGTGTTCTTTCGCGCTGAAGCCTATGGCTTTTCAGACGAGTTTATGGCTTACGCCAGAACTGTTCCAATTGTGCGGGATCGAGGCTCGGCTGTTGGGCGGGCGCTGCTGGAGGGTGTCGCCGTTCACATTCCGGACGTCAAAGCAGACCGCGAGTACACCTTTACCGAAGGGCAGCAATTGGGCGGTTTCCGTGCCGTCCTGGGCGTTCCCATGCTGCGTGAGGGTGTACCGGTTGGGGTAATTTCGCTGACACGCTTGCAGCCGAGGCCATTCACCGACAAGCAGATCGAATTAGCCACGACTTTCGCCGATCAGGCCGCCATCGCGACCGAGAACGTCCGCTTGTTCGACGAGGTGCAAACAAAGACTCGCGACCTTTCCGAGGCCCTGACCTATCAGACGGGAAGCGCAAACATTCTCAGTGTAATTGCATCCTCACCTACCGATGTCGAACCGGTTCTCAAAGCGATTGTGGAAAGCGCCTGCGAGCTTTGCCAAGCCTACGATGCTGTGCTTGTCCTGAAACACGGCGGCGAACTGCGGGTTGGTGCGCATCAGGGCGAGCTTCCGCTAAATCGGACGAAATGGCCGTACGACCGTGGCAGCGTATCCGGGCGAGCGATGGCCGATCGATCACCGGTGCACGTCCAGGATATGAGCCTCGAAAATGCAGAATTCCCCATTGCACAGGAGATGTCGCGCCGAGACGGAGGTCGCAGCGTTCTGGGAGTCCCAATGCTCAGTGAACGCGAGAGCATCGGGGCGATCGTACTTCGACGCACTGAAGTGCATCCATTCAGTGAAAAGCAAATCAAGCTGTTACAGACCTTTGCCGACCAGGCTGTGATCGCGATCGGCAACGTCCGCCTGTTTGAAGAAGTGCAGGCAAAAACCCGCGACCTCTCGGAAGCGCTGGTGTACCAGACGGGGAGCGCTAATATCTTAAAGGTGATCGCCTCCTCGCCCACCGATGTCGGGCCGGTTCTCAAGGCGATTGTTGAGAGCGCCTGCGAGCTCTGCGATGCCTACGACGCGGTAGTGCGCCTGAAGGATGGGGACGAGCTCAAATTTAGCGCTCATCACGGCCCAATACCCATAAATACGGATAAGTGGCTGATCAACCGCGACTGGACGGCGGGCCGCGCAGTCATCGACAAAACGCCGATACACGTGCACGACATACTTTCAGCCGAAGGCGACGAGTTTCCGGAAGAAGCGCAGGAAAAAGCGCGTCATCAGCGTCATCGCACAATTTTGAGCGTGCCGATGCTGCGCGAGGGGGAGAGTATTGGCGCGATCGTGCTTCGACGCACTGAAGTGCATCCATTCAGTGAAAAGCAAATCACCTTGCTGCAGACCTTTGCTGATCAGGCTGTGATAGCCATCGGCAACGTCCGCTTGTTCGAAGAGGTCCAGGCAAAAACCCGCGACCTTTCGGAAGCACTGACCTATCAGACGGGAAGCGCAAACATTCTCAGCGTCATTGCATCTTCGCCCACCGATGTCGAACCGGTTCTTAAAGCAATTGTGGAAAGCGCCTGCGAGCTTTGCGGTGCTTATGATGCGCTTCTACGTCTCAAGGTAGGGAACGACCTCCATGCAGGTGCACATCACGGCCCTATTCCGATCATCACGAACAAATTGGCGATCAGCCGGGATTGGACCGGAGGACGCGCGGTCGTCGACAAAAAACCGGTACATCTGCGTGACGTGCTCTCGGCCGAAGGCGACGAATTTCCGGGATCGCGGGAATTGGCTCGCCACCAGGGCCACCGCACCACTTTAAGTGTCCCCCTTCTGCGCGAGGGCGATAGCATCGGGGTGATCGTCCTTCGCCGTAACGAAGTTCATCCGTTCAGCGATCGGCAAATTGTCCTGCTGCAGACCTTTGCCGATCAGGCTGTGATCGCCATCGGCAATGTGCGGATGTTCGAACAGGTGCAGGAGCGAACCAAACAGCTTTCCAAGTCGCTTGATGAGCTACGCACCGCGCAAGATCGCCTGATTCAGACAGAAAAACTTGCTTCGCTCGGTCAACTCACCGCCGGCATTGCGCACGAGATCAAAAATCCGCTTAATTTCGTGAATAACTTCTCGGCGATGTCGGTGGAACTTGTCGGGGAACTCGATGACGCGCTCAAGCCCGTGGCGCTCGACAGCAAGACGCGACAGGAGACGAGCGAGCTGACGCAGATGCTCAAGGGCAATCTCGAAAAAGTCGTACAGCATGGAAAGCGGGCCGACTCGATCGTGAAGAATATGCTGCT
>Ga0126310_10000995_pt1 | contig 10525 bp, 11 predicted proteins | sample Plot60_FD_92540 | JGI IMG/M metagenome (GOLD analysis project Ga0126310, IMG submission 92540) | Serpentine soil microbial communities from UC McLaughlin Reserve, CA, USA - Plot60 | ecosystem: Environmental > Terrestrial > Soil > Grasslands | place: USA: UC McLaughlin Reserve, Lake County... | reverse complement strand
TCGACACCCAGCTCCGCGAGCTCGTCGCCGGCCTCTTTGGCCCGAATCGCCTGGGGCAGGAGATCCTCCCCCACGAGCGCTCCCGAGGTGTCCGAGACGGCCCTGTAGACGACCTCGATGCCGTGGTGTTCGCGCCAGTCCTTGCGCTCTTCGAGCACGATCTGGGCGACCGCCCGCCCGACGTGGCCGAGCCCGATCTGGACTATCTCCAGCCGCTTCAAACGACCACCCTCTCTGCGGGCGAGAGCAGCCCGTCGTGCAGGGCGCGCAGCGCTTCCTCCGCTACCCCTGCGGCCACGAAGAACACGAGCCCGATGTCGGCGCCCTCCGCGTGCAGCGGCGCTATCCCCGCCTCGCGCAGGCACCTCTGGCCACGTTCCAGGTTGTCGGGCTGCGGCGATCCGATGCAGATCACCGCCGCAGCCTCCCGCCTGTGGCCTGGAGCACACGGGATCTCGGCCTTGAACCGCCGTTGCAGCGCGACGCACCGGATACCTTCCCCGGGCGTGAGACCGGAGACCCTGGTATGGGCGCCCTCAGGGTTGAAGGTGTTGCGCACCAGGACCTCGATGCCCACCTCTGAGGCCGGCTCCATCGTCTTCGGGTGCAGGACCTTGGCGCCCAGTGCGGCGAAGAGGCTCGCCTCCCGGTAGGAGAGCTCGGGGAGCGTGGCGGCGTCTGGCACGAGGCGAGGGTCGGCATCGAGCACGCCGTTTACGTCGGACATGATCCAGACCTCCATCGCCCCGAGAGCACGTCCGAGGACCGTGGCGGAGAGGTCGGAGCCGCCCCTGCCTAGAGTCGTCTCGAGCCCCTCCGGGGACCTTCCGACGTACCCGGGCACGACCGCGACCACGCCCCTTTCGAGGAGCGGCGCAACGTGGCGCGATGTTCGCGCTCGCGTCTCCGTGGCGTTCACCTCGGCCCCGTCGAAGCTCGAATCGGTGGCTATCGGGTCCGTCTCGACTGCTGCGGCAAGGGTCCCGCGGCTCTTTATGGCGCCGGCCAGAATCTCAGCCGAAAGCCGCTCGCCGTGGACCGCGATCCCGGCCCTCCGGGCCGCCGGGTTATCCCTCAGATCATCGAAGGTCCCCACGAGGTCAGCGAGCAACGCCCGCAGGTGCTCCTCGACGGCCGGGAGGTGCTCCGGGGAGAGGACCTCGCGGGCCGCGCGCAGGTGCCTCTCGGCGAGCGTGCGGTAGAGTTCGGCGAGCGACCCCTCATGCGTCGCGCCGGTCAGGGTTCGGCCCCAGCGCCCACCGGTGGCGTCGGCGTAGCCCAGCAGGGTGTCGGTAGTGCCGCTCATCGCAGAGACGACGACGGCCACCGGGCGGTTTTGGGCGGCCTCGGAGGCGATCCGGGCGGCGCGGGCGAAGGCCGCGCCGTCGCCGACCGAGGTGCCGCCGAACTTGATGACGAGCGGTCCGCCGCTCACGCCGTCACGCCCCACTGAGCGCCTGATCCAGGTCGTGGAGGATGTCGTCGATGGACTCGAGGCCGACCGAGAGCCTGACGTAGTCCGGGGTCACCCCGGTCGACTTCTGCTCGTCCACCGAGAGCTGGGAGTGGGTGGTCGAGGCCGGGTGTATGACCAGGCTCTTCGCGTCGCCCACGTTCGCCAGCAGACTGTGCAGCTCCAGCCGGTCGATAAACCGCTTGCCCTCCTCCAACCCGCCGTCTATCCCGAAGCCTAGGATCGCGCCGTAGAGCCCGTTCCTGTGGTACTTGCTAGCGATCTCGTACGAAGGGTGATCCGGGAGTCCGGGGTAGTTGACCCAGTTGATCCTCGGGTGGTCCTGCAAGAACTCCGCGACGGCCATGGCGTTCTGCGAGTGGCGCTCCATGCGCAGGGGCAGCGTCTCGAGCCCCTGCAGGAAGAGGAAGCTGTTGAAGGGGCTCAGGGCCGGTCCGTAGTCGCGGAGCATCTGCACGCGGGCCTTCAGGATAAAGGAGAGCTCACCTAGAGTGGGGAAGATCTCGAGCCCGTGATACGAAGGATCGGGCTCCGTGAACCCCGGGAAGCGGCCGTTGTCCCAGGGGAAGCGGCCGCCGTCCACTATCACGCCCCCTATTGAGGTCCCGTGCCCGCCGATGAACTTGGTCGCCGAGTGGACGACGATGTCGGCCCCGTGCTCTAGGGGCTGGACCAGGTAGGGCGAGGGGAGGGTGTTGTCTATGATGAGCGGGACACCCGCCTCGTGGGCCACCGCCGCCAGCCCCTCGATGTCCAGCGTGTTGAGCGAAGGGTTCCCCACGGTCTCGGCGAAGACCGCCTTGGTCTTGTCGGTGATGACGTCCCGGTAGGCCTCCGGGTCGTTCCCCTCGACGTACCTGACGTCGATCCCGATCTTTGGCAGCGTGTAATGGAATAGGTTGTAGGTGCCGCCGTAGAGCTGCGCGGCCGAGACGAGCTCGTCTCCCGCCCCTGCGATGTTGAGGATCGCCAGCGTATCCGCCGCCTGGCCCGACGCGGTAGCCAATGCGCCCACGCCCTTCTCAAGCGCTGCGACGCGCTTCTCGAAGACGTCGGTCGTGGGGTTCATGATGCGGGTGTAGATGTTCCCCATCTCGGAGAGCGCGAACAGGTTCGCGGCGTGGTCCGTGTCGTTGAAGACGTAGGATGTGGACTGGTAGATCGGGACCGCCCGCGCCGTCGTCGCGGGGTCCACCTCCTGCCCGGCGTGCAGCGCCAGCGTCTCGAACCCGTAGTCCCGTACGTTCTGGTCGGCTATGTCTGTCATCCTCTTCTCCCTTCTAACCTTTATCTTTCGAGGAACGGCCTGAGCGCCGCCTCCAGCTCGTCCCAATCTTTGAGGAACGCGTCGTGCCCGCTCAAGGAGTCTATCTCAACGTAGCGCGCGTCGGCTCCGGCCTCCCTCGCCTTCTCGGCTGAGGCCTTCACCTCGGGCGCCGGGAAGAGCCAGTCGCTGGAGATCCCGACGAACAGCACCTCTGCCTCTATCCGCGAGTACGCCTCCTCCTCTGACTCGTATCCCAACGCGACGTCGTAGAGGTCCATCGCGCGCGAGAGGTAGAGGTAGGAATTGGCGTCGAAGCGGCCCACGAGGTCCCTGCCCTGGTAGTGGAGGTAGCTCTCGATCTCGAAGCGCCCGCCGAACTCCTCATACAGCGCCGGACGGCTCGCGGGCCTCCGTCCGAACCTCTCCCACTGTCCCGCGGCGCTCTGGTAGGTCATCATCCCGGCCATGCGGGCGATGGCGAGGCCGTCCTCGGGGAAGCGCCCTGTCCCATAGTAGTCGCCGCCCTGCCAGTCGGGGTCGGACATTATGGCGCGCCGCCCGAGCTCGCTCATACCCACTCCTTGCGGACCAAGGGCCCCCGTCGCCGCAACCGGTATGGCCTTCTCCACGAAGCTGGGGAACTCCACCGCCCACTCCAGCGCCTGCTGCCCCCCGATGGAGCCCCCGATCACGAGCCGCAGCCGCCTCACCCCCAGAACATCCAGCAGGAGCTTCTGCGCCCTGACCATATCCCTGATGGTGACGACTGGGAAACGCATCCCATAGGGGCGTCCGCTCTCTGGGTCCAAGCAGTCTGGGCCTGTGCTCCCGTAGCAGCCGCCGAGCACGTTCGAGCAGACGACGAAGTTCTGTTCGGTGTCTATGGGGCGTCCCGGCCCGATCAGGGGTCTCCACCACCCTCCGCGCCTGTACGCGGGGTCCGGCTCGCCTGCGGCGTGGGTGTCGCCGGTGAGGGCGTGGACGATGAGCACGGCGTTCTCGCCGGCGTCATCCAGCTCGCCCCAGGTCTCGTAGGCGAGCACGGCGTCGTGCACCACGCCGCCGAGTTCCGGCTCGAAGCTGCCTATGTGGTGGTGGAGTCTGCCCGCTCGGGCCGGAACCTGCCTAGCCCCGGCCCTTGGGTCTAGTGTCATACTCGGTAGTAATATAGCCTCCTTCTCTCGTCGGGTCCTACGCCTTACGCGCAACCCGCTCCGCAGAAGAGGCCGTCTGCCTCTCCCCACATCTCCCAGAACCTTGGGTCCTGCTGGACTTGGCACCTCACGGCGAAGAGCTCCGCTCGCTCGCCGCCGGTTGCCGCGGTTTCTCAGGGCCAGTTCCCTCCACCGCTCTAGATGCGAGTTGGCGCTAGGGTAAGGATGCTAAAACACCGCCATGCCCGGCGTCAAGGGAGAGCCAGGTCCGAACCGGCCGCCAGGTCCCTAACGCTTTACCCAGGGATAGCGCACGTAGACGCGGGCCAGGCCCTGTCGCTGTATCCGGTGCTTGATTCCCATCCGCTTCGCGACGGCCAGCGTCAGGTCTATGCCGGCGGGGTTGCGGACTATCCTGTGCTGGTCGTCCCTACCTCTGTGGTAGTTGTCGAAGTAGGCCGCCTGGGCCTCGGGTACGCAGCGTGGGAGGTTGTCCCACATGTCCCGTTTAGCGCGAGAGCTCCAGTAGTTGTCGCGCGTGTTCCACGGCCCGACCTCCTTGACCGGGGCACTGGCGCCACGCCCGTTAGCAACCGGCCTGAGACGGACCTTGCGATGCTTCTCACGGAACTTGAGCCTCTGGTGCGGCAAGGCGACCTCGTACCTGCTGAACGCGTCGTAGTAGGTCGCGTAGACCTTGCACTTCACGCTGCGGGACCTGGTAGCCGAGAACTGGGTATCCTCCACCGCAGTCTGCGCGGCCTCCTGGCCCTCCTGCGTGAACTTCGCGTCCACCCACTCCTCGAGATGCTGTATCTGATCCTCGGTCAGCAAGGCTTCTATGCTGGACTTCGTCCGGGCGACGGCCTCCCTGACCCGCTCGTTGTAGTCGGACGCGGTGGTCTCCTGCGTCCCGCTCTCGGCGGACGCTCGCGCGAGCGTCTCGTTCTCTTCGCGTACGGCCGCGAGGACGCGTTCCATCTTCTGGTCGTCGAGGCCGAACTCGCTCCGGAACTCCTCGGCGTTGCTATCCTGCGAAAGGACGAAAGCTATGGCAGGCTTCTCGGGATCCGAGTACGCCGAGTACGACTGTGCCGGGGCAGGGCTGCAGGCCAACGCGAGGCAGCCGAGCGAGATCACGACGCCGAGCACCAACCACGCCCCCGGGCCCCTCAGCATGCTTCTGTGTATTGGCGAGACCACGCCACGGCGCACCAGACGTCCCAGGGACGGTCTCATGGAGGTTCCCCCCTCCTCTTGCAAACTTGCTCACAACCGCCTGGCGAATACTAAACCCTCCGTAGCGGGTAGTCAAAGAAGCTCGCGGTACCGCGCCTCAGTATGCACGGGCGAAGACGGCGGTCTTGCCGGTCTTGCCGGAGACGAGATCTCTGCCCTCCTGCGGGTCGAAGGGGAGGAGCCGGATCGTGGCCTTGGTCTCGTCTTTGATCTTCTGCTCAGTCTCCTCGGTACCGTCCCACGGGGCGACGACGAAGCCGCGCTTCTCCTCGATGATCTCCTTGAACTCGTCGTAGCTCTCGGCCTGCCGTGTGCTCTGGTCTCTGAACTCGGTGGCCTGGCGGAGCATGTTCTCCTGGATCTCGTCCAGGAGCGCTCGCAGCCGTCCCGGGAGCTCTTTTCGACCTACGAACTCCTTCTCCCCCGTATCTCGACGCACGAGTACGGCCTGACCCTTCTCGATGTCCTTCGGCCCGAGCTCGATGCGCACGGGAACTCCCCGCAGCTCGTGCTCGTTGAACTTCCACCCGGGCGAGTGCTCCTCGTCGAGGTCGATCTCCATCCGGAGGCCAAAGTCTTGGAGCTGCGAGTACAGGGCCTCGGCCTCGCGGCGTACCTCGCCCTTGTTCTGGCCGCGCCAGATCGGAACTATGGCGGCCTGGGTGGGCGCGAGCTTCGGCGGCAGCCTGAGGCCCCTGTCATCCCCGTGTACGAGTATGAGCCCGCCGATGACGCGTGTCGAGAAGCCCCACGAGGTCTGGTGCGCGTAGACCCTGTTCTGCTCCTCATCGAGGAACGTTATGTCGAAGGCGCGCGAGAAGTTCTGACCTAGGTCGTGGCTGGTCGCGGCCTGCAAGGCCCGACCGTCGCCCATGAGGCCCTCGCACGTGAAGGTCTCGAGCGCCCCCGGGAAGCGCTCGGAGGCGCTCTTCGCGCCGGTCAGGACCGGGACGGCGAGCGCCTTGTAGAAGCAGTCGCGGTAGACGCCCTGCATCCTCAGCGCCTCCTCGCGCGACTCCTCGGCCGTCGCGTGGACGGTGTGGCCCTCCTGCCAGAGAAACTCGGCGGTCCTGAGGAACGGGCGCGTGACCTTCTCCCAGCGCATCACGTTGCACCACTGGTTTATGAGGATGGGCAGGTCGCGGTAGCTCTGTACCCAGTTGCTGTAGAACTCGCAGATTATGCTCTCCGAGGTCGGCCGGACCGCGAGGCGCTCCTCGAGCTCCTCGCGCCCCCCGACCGTCACCCACGCGAGCTCCGGGTCGAAGGCCTCGACGATCTCGGCCTCTTTCTTGAGGTAGCTCTCGGGGATGAGCAGCGGGAAGTAGGCGTTACTGTGGCCGGTGGCCTTGAAGCGGGCGTCGAGGTCGGCCTGGATGTGTTCCCAGATGGCGTACCCGTAGGGCCTTATGGCGAAAGTGCCGCGCACCGGCCCGTAGTCGGCGAGCTTCGCCATGCGGACCAGCTGCAAATACCACTTGCTCGGGTCCTCGCTCTTCTTCGTAAGCTTCTCGACCGCCTCAGTCATCCGGACCCTCCTCTCTGGTTTACAAGCTGGCGCCGTAAAAAGTATAGCGTCCTGTGCGGGATCAGAGGACCGCGGCCTCGACGATCTCGAAGCGCCTCGCGTCGATAGTAGCGCGGCAACTGACCGGCAAAGTGAACACAGGCGAGGTGTGCCCGAAGTCCATTCGGCGACGACCGGGAGGTTATACCTCTGGTGTGCTCCAGGATGACCTCGTGGAGCTGCTCGCGCTCCTCCGGCGTGTAGTCGAAAGGTCGGCCGAAGAGGAGACCCCGGGGTCCCGCGAACGCGCCCATGTTCTCGTAGCCCATGAGGATGCCGTCGACCCTCTCCGGGTCCGGCCTCTCCTCCGAGGTCTCGAGAAACAGGATCACACCGTCCAGCTCGGGCCAGTACAGCGTGCCCCGCAGGTGCTGCATGGACTCCAGGCAACTGCCCACGAGCACCCCTTCGGCCCTCCCCCTTTCAACCACGCCCAGCCCTCCGAAGCCTGCCGCGTTCGCGCCCGGGTGAGATCATCCTTCTTGTCCCAGTCCAGCATCTCATCCGTCCACCACGCGGAGGGCTCGACTTGGCCGACCGGCTTCGCCGAGCACAGGGCTTTGAGCATGTGCCGTTCCGTGTAGCCGAACACCTCCGGGTACTCGGCCAGCTCGACCATGAGAGCGGGACCGCTGAAGTTGACGAGGCTGGTCTTCGTCCACAGTGCCACGCTCAGCACCGAGACATCAGAGTAAGCCATGAAGATCTTGGTGTTCTCCCGGATGAGGTCGAAGTCATGAAGCGGAAGGAGGTGGCATGAGTGATCCCCGCCGATCATGGGCACGATGGCCTTCATCCCAGGGTCGCGGAACATCTCGTGGATGTCCGCAACACAGTTCTCCGCCGTATCGGATACGTAACCGATGTAGTTCATCACGTGCGGCCCCATCTTCACCCGGAAACCTAGCGATTCGAGGTACCTCACCCCGCGCTCGACGCGGTGAGGGTACTCTGCTTCACCTCCCCAAGACGGGCTGATCACACCTATCTTGTCTCCCTCCATGAGCCGCGGCGGCTTCACACACTGACCCTCCATCTCGACGCAAGCCTGGTTAGCAGCAGATTATAGGGCTAGGGGCGGTAGATGAAGTTCTCGGCGAAGAAGTAACCGACCAGCGTAACCAGCAGCAAGAGGCTCACGGCCACTACCGCGATGTTCCAGAACCTGGCCTCCAACCTCACGGTGCCAACGATCGCGCCGTCTTCCCTGCCGACGTTCAGCCGCAGGACGGCATACGCGTTCAACACCAGCGCGACACCCAATCCACCAAGGAACATCACGGGGGAGATCAGGTTGAAGGCCTGTCTCGTCGCGGGGTCGGACAGGAGAGACTCCAGCGGATCGAACAGAAACCCTATCCCGAGCTCGTACTTCATAAGCGACGCGCACACGAAGAATAGAGGGGCCAGAACAAGGACGAAGCCCACCTCGGCCAGCCTGCGCTCTCTCACCTGAACCTCCCCGTCGCTCTTGCGCTCGTCCATCCTCTGCGCCACGGCGGTCGTCGCGAGATCCCGGACCACCCTGGCCCACAACCACCACATACCGCCCATCCCACCACATCGCCGCTGTTCCCGACACAGATCCCGGAAGGCCTGCAGCATCTGCGCTCCACACTCCTGCCGAAACCCTTCGGGATAGGCCCGGAGCAACGCTTTGTAGACACGGTCCGAGAGGCTCCGGTCCGGGTCGTTACGCCTGGAACACCTCATCTCAAGCGGCGATCACACGCTTCGCCAGCTTCCCCGCGTAAGCCCCGGCGAACGCGATCGCCAGGGCCGCCCAGGATCCGTAGTTCTGATCCAGGACGACGCCCAGCACCAGGATCCACAGGCCCACGGCCAGAGCCCACACCCACGCGCGCGCAGGGTGTAGCTAGCCCCCAGAAGACCGCTACAGGTGAACACTGCCGCAGCGGAGACGCCTGTGTCATCCGAACCCGGGCTCGTGTCGACGAGGGCTATGAGCAGCCCTAGAACCAGCCCTACGGGCACCAGGTACGCGGGCCGCACGGTCTTGCTCCTCTCGACAAAGGCGGTCCTGACCAGATCCAGCATCGTGCGAGCCCACAACCATATCAGCCCAGAGACTTCTCTCCGCCGCCGCTTTTCGCTGCACAGGTCACGAAACGATTGCGCCATCTGGGTTCCTTAAATGTTCCGAGACTCTTCTGCATAGGCCAACAGCAACACCCGGCAGATGCGTTCAGCCACGACCACTACTCTGTCGGACCCGGGCATCACGCACCCTCCAGAATGCTCTGGGTCCCCGGCTCGTGAAGGAGCTTCTTTCCGCGCGCCGAGCTCACCAGAGCTTCCAGCCGTTGCGCCTCCGCCCCGGCCACCCGCCGGCCGAAGTCCGTTATGCGGTAGTAGCGCCGGCGCTGGTCGTCCATCTCCGGATCCGGGCGCTCGTCTGACTCCTCTATGAGCCCGTCTGCGAGCATGCGCTTGATCGAACCGTAGAGCGTCCCAGGTCCGAGACGTACCTCACCCTCGGTCCGCTCCTCGACCTCCTTCATGATGCCGTACCCGTGCCGCTCCGCGTCCGCGAGCGCCAATAGCACGTGCAAGGCCGCCGGGGTCAGCGGTAACAGCTCCCGAGGCTCGCGCCCTGCCTCCCTCACATCCCTCCTCTACCAAACAGTCCGGTGTCGATATATCAACGAACGATATATTGCTGGAAGGAGGGATGTTTGTCAAGAGGATCTCTGGGATGGTCCCTGGGTCAGCTCAGGTGTGAGTTACGCCATTCGAGGGCGTCTTCGAGGCGATCGTCGCCCCAGAATATCTCGTCTCCTATGACGAAGGTAGGCGAGCCGAAGATGCCCATGCTGCGGGCGACGTCGGTCTCGGCGTCGTATTTGTCCCGGATCTCCTGAGAGTCGGCCCTGGCCACCACGGTCTCGGGGTCTTTATCCAGAGATGAGAGGAGCGAGCGGAGGTGTTGGAGATCTCCGGGGGGGCCTGTCCTCGAGAAACCAGGCGCGGTAGGTTGCCTTCGTGTACTCGGGGCACCAGCCTTCGATGGCTGCCAGAACGCCGACCCTGTTGGCGAGGGACTCGGGGTCCACCGGGTACGTGGGGATGCTCTTAAAAGGGATGCCGTACCTGTTGGCGTGCCGCCCTACGTCCCTCCACATGTAGGCCATCTTCACCGGTTTGTCGCGGAACGGGATGATGTTCTGTTCGAGCATGATCTCCCGGACGTTAAAAGGACGCCAGCGTACATCGACGCCGGCCTCCGCCGCGGCCTGCTCGATGCGCATGACGGTCAGGTAGGTGTACGTGCTGCCGCAGAAAAAGAAGAAATCAAGCTGGTTGGACATGCCATGACCTCCACGGGTCCGTGTCTAATGTGCGATCCTCTCCCTGCCGACGTAGGGGATCAGCACCTTCGGGAGGAGTATAGAACCGTCCTCCTGCTGATAGACCTCAAGCAGCGCTATGAGGGCGCGGCTGATGGCGAGGGCGGTGCCGTTTAGGGTGTGGAGGAGCTGGGGGCGCCTACCATCTTTGCGGTACCGGACCTTCAACCGGCGGGCCTGGTAGTCGGTGGTGTTCGAGGTGCTCGTTACTTCTCCGTAACCGTTACGACCGGGCATCCAGGCTTCCAGATCGAACTTGCGGTAGGCGGCGCCGCCGAGGTCTCCGGTGCAGATCTCCACGACTCGGTAAGGGAGACCGAGTCCCTGGAAGATCTGCTCCTCTATCTCGAGCATCTCCGCGTGCAGGCTCTCGGATTGCTGCGGCGCCGTGAAGGCGAACATCTCGACCTTGGTGAACTGGTGGACGCGGTAGAGGCCGCGGCTCGCGCGACCGTG
>Ga0126310_10000994_pt1 | contig 10529 bp, 14 predicted proteins | sample Plot60_FD_92540 | JGI IMG/M metagenome (GOLD analysis project Ga0126310, IMG submission 92540) | Serpentine soil microbial communities from UC McLaughlin Reserve, CA, USA - Plot60 | ecosystem: Environmental > Terrestrial > Soil > Grasslands | place: USA: UC McLaughlin Reserve, Lake County... | reverse complement strand
TATAGATAACATACTATCTGGCATGCCAGTGACAGCGAAAGGAGTTGTGCGCGGCCATGGATATGAGGTAATCAAGCCCTCAATTCTCCTCATATCTCTTTCCCATTAAAATATCATATACACCCAAAACCATCTTGAACATCTGTGGAAATAATAGAAAAGTTGAGACACCTGAGCATTATAGGCTCAATAGTAGTGATGCCTGACTTTTTCGTTGACCGAATAATCAGACTCGAGTCAAAGGAGAATCTTTTTGACATGCTTACTGAAAAGGCAAAGGCTGGAGGTGGAAGCATAAGGGGCATCCCCACAACGGATGTCAAGGGCGGAAACGCTGTTAATGTAGCGTACTGTCTTGCAAAGCTGGGAGCCAAAGTATCACTTTTTACCGTTGCTGACGAGTTGGGCGCTACAATGATAAGGCAGACATTTTCACAATTTGGTGATAAGGTTACACTCAGAATAGCTAGTGGTAGAAGCGGCCTCAGCACATGTGTTGAGTTTCCCTATGAAGACACACTTGTAAACGTGATGGTAAGCGACATAGGAGACAATGAAAATTTTGGTTCTGAGAGGATAAGCTCAGAAGCGGACAGGACGATATTGAAGAATGCTGATGGGGTGATGGTAGTCAACTGGGCCAGCAACCTCAAGGGAACAGAGCTGACAGAATTTTCTTTCAGGAATTCCCCTAGCGCCTTCCATTTTATTGGCCCTGCTGACATTGAGACAAGAAAGCATGATTTTCGCGACTCGCTAGCCAAGCTTGCAAGCTTGACTGACTGCCTCAGCATAAATGAAAACGAGTGCAACTCGCTTGCCGATGCACTTGGCTTTGGCCGCCCCCTACTTGGACACGATTACAGTTTTGATGAAGTTAAAGGAGCTGCCAAAAGAATTGCCGAAAGAGTGGGCATCAGTACTGACCTCCATACAAAGATAGGAGCAGCGTGGTCAAACGGGAAAGATAGTGCATTTGCACACACAATTAAGGTCGAGGCAAAAAGACTGACTGGTGCAGGAGACGTATGGGATGCGGCTGCTATTGTAGGTTACCTTGCAGGTCTGCATCCTCAAGAACGACTGCTGTTTGCCAACTGTTGTGCCTCACTCTATGTAAGGGACCCAAACGGCGAACCCCCCTCAATGAACAAGGTCTTTGAGCTGGTAGAAAGGGTGTTATAGTTATTACGCCATTTTCCGCGCATCGAAAGGTTCCTTTATTGAGCGTAACATGAAAAGCATCTTGTGAATGTAACGCCGCTTTGATGGAATTTCGACCAGCTTGCGTTGATAGAAATCGATCAGGTGCTCGATGAGACAGTCGGCGTCTCCTCTGCTATCCGAGAGGTTGACCATTATCATTGAGAACCAGTATTCTACAAGGGCATCATCGCCATGCTTTTCCTCAAGCTCTACAAGATATGCAAAGTTGGAGTGGCATTTCCTGCAAAGCCCATGGTGTGCCCTTGCGTAAGACTCAGAGACATAGTGGCCATATATTGCCCTCATGATCTATTGTTATAGCTGGCAAGCATAATATTTGAACTTCTGCAGGAGGTATTTTAAATTGACAATCACTCCAGTAATATTTTGATGATAGAAGCTGAAGATTCAGTGAGAGTAGTAGACACCATAGCCAAGAACCTAATGGGAGTCGCAAACAACAAGTCCAACTTTGAGCGACTGCCTGACACCTTCTGGGGTTACTATGCAAGAGGTCACAACGGCAAGGGCAAGTTTGGAGTTATTGTTGTATATTCGGAGAATGGCAACGATGTAGACGAATTGATCAAGATGTATGAGCAGTGGGTTGCCAAGAACAAAACTAAATGACCTGTTCGATTATCCACTCGCGGAATTTCGATATCGCAAAATCCTCTGACTGCTTGACAAATGCGGGATCTTTGACTTGCCACTGATCCTGTGGGATGCCGTCAAAGAACTCCTGCATGCATAAAATAAATCGGAAGCGCAGATTGCGCGCATTTTCGACAATACCGTAGCGATACAGGATCTGGGCTATTTTGCCAAAGGCTTCATCGTAGCTTCGCTTGAATGCAGGTACCTTAAAGGTTTCATTCAGTATTGCACAAATTGTATCAAGGTCATCACGTAGCGTTATTATCATATGTTCTTGTTTTCAACATCTGTCCCACTTTTTGGTGTATAAAAGGCTTTTATGCTATTATTACTTCAAGGCCGAAGTGTTGCAATTTTTTGTCGTTGTCGCTGTTACGCTGTTGATAATACTTGCACTACCAGACAACATTCAACTATTGGAATGCGTATATAATGAATACAAGGCCGACACTCATCACTGATAACTTCACCCATTATCCACCAACTTCTATTTCGTGTTTCTTCTAATATACCACTTCTTGGCAAGCAACAGCAAAAGAGCCTTTTTTGATATAATAGCACAATCAGAGTATTATTATTCTAAAAATAGAATAGTACTAATAAAATAGTGCGGGGGGTGGGATTTGAACCCACGAACCCCTAAGGGATGAGGTGTCCCAGTCAATTACAACATCTGAGCATCGCGTCATCATCAGAAAATATAGATGATGATCTCACGCCGTTGACCGGGCTTGGCGACCCCCGCCTAGGTTCGTTGTGCTATTTCTGCCTCACTAGAATAATATTGTTGTTCTTATTCGATGTTGATTGGCACGCCGCCTCCGCTCTTGCTCTTGAGCTTAAAGGACACTTCAAGTATGCCGTTCTTGTAATTGGACTTGGCTGTAGTTGCATCGACTGTTTCTGGCAGCTCAACTCTTTTGTGATAACGCGGCTGTCCAGTAATCGATTCAATAATAAGGGAGTTTTCGTCTGCCCTCAGGCGCAAATCTTCTTTGTTGACGCCTGGCACTTCAGCAACAACACGCAGCTCCTCTGGCCCTTTGATGATGTCTACTAAGGGTTCGCGCTCTTCCTTCACTGTAAGGTTACCGCCAAGGATGTTTGGAAAAGCATCAATGTTGCCAAACTTGCGCACCACCGGCTTGCCGTCTGGACCGACTTTGACAGAATATCCATATACAATAGGCCCCATTTCACGAACTATAGAGCCATCGTCTAGCTTCCGCTCCTTTACCAAATTCTTTGGAACCTGTTGCTCGACATTCTTGAAAGCCTCTTGCATCATCTTTTCAACATCTCGCATCATCTCATCAATATCTGGAAACCAAGATCCAAAACGCCTTCTTCTACCAAACCATTCGTCAAACGGAGATGACATATGTCTAAAAATATGAGAGGAATTGCTATTTTAAAGTATTTGTTTTTCACTGTTGTTGGTTATCTAGTTCTTTATGGAGCTCTTTCAGAAGCGCCTTCTGCCTGTCTGTAAGATTGGTTGGAACCTTGGCATTTATCCTCACGTGAAGGTCACCTCTCCCAGTACTGCCATAGCGGGGAAGTCCTTTACCCTTTATCTGCAAAATAGCATTTGAAGGAGTGCCCTGTGAGATCTTTAGTTTCTCTGACCCTTCAAGCGTTGGAACACGAAGGTCTGTACCAAGCGCAAGGTCTGTAAACTTGACATCAAGGTTGTAAAGCAAATGCCCGTCTTCAAGCCTTTCAAACTTGGGATGCGGCTTGATATGGAGCCTGACTATAAGGTCTCCAGATATGCCTGCTTCTGACATTTCGCCTTCACCCCGTAGCTGAAATGCCATACCCTCTTCAACCCCCGGTGGAATTTCTAGCTTGATTTTTTTAACTTGTTGTGCTCTGCCGCTTCCCCTGCAGTTGGTACAAGGCCTGTCAATTATCTGACCCTGGCCTTGACATGTCCTGCAAGGCTCCATTGTAACAATTGTTGAAAACCTATTTTGACTATATACGCGCTTTGTCTGACCCTGCCCGTCACATACTGTGCACTTGCGTGGTTTGGTCCCCGGAGCAGCTCCACTGCCACCACACTCTTTGCATCTGTCAAAACGCGGTACCTCGACTTCTTCTTTTTTGCCCTTGAGCACATCTTCAACTGTGAGTTCCATATCGTAGACAATGTCTCGGCCCCTACGCCTGCTGCTGCTGCCGCCACCCCCAAAGCCGAAGCTGAAGAGGTCGTCGCCGAAAAAGCCGCCACGGCGGCCAAATATCTGATCAAATATGTCGCGAAATCCTCCAAAGCCTGCATCGCGGAATATCTCTTCAAAGTTGGCTTCAGAGCCTCTGAATGCTTCCTCAGCGCCTACATGACCGTAGATATCGTAACGTTTACGCTTTTCGTCGTCAGAGAGTACTGCATACGCTTCAGATAACTCTTTGAACTTTTCTTCTGCAGTTGGCTCCTTGTTTCTATCCGGATGGTATTGCAATGCAAGCTTGCGGTATGCATTCTTGATTTCTTCCTTGCTTGAGTTCTTTTGAACACCTAGAACCTCATAATAGTCTCGCTTGCTACTCAATGCAGATCTTTATCCTCTATTATTTTAGACAAGTGTCTTCCAAATATTGTTATGGCGAGGGATTTGGTCCAGCCGCGCTTCCTGTTGGACCACCACCAGCAAAGTCAGACCCTGCTGCCCCGGCCTGTGCCGATGAGGCACCGGCGGTGCTCTGGTATGCCTGCGTGCTTATTTCTCCCAAGACGTTCTTCAGCTCCTGTATCTTAGCCTTGATGTTTTCAATGTTATTGCTTGCAATAGCATCGCGGATTTCCTGCGTTAGTTTATTCACTTTTTCTACTTGATCTGGACTTACCTTGTCCTTGAGATCCTGCTTTACCAGCTTGTCAGCGGCGTAAATGAGGTTATCTGCTTCGTTCCTTATCTCTGCCTCTTCCTTTTTCTTCTTGTCGGCATCAGCGAATTGCTCTGAATCTCTCTTTAGCCTTTCAATTTCATCCTTGGATAGTTTGTTGTTTGCAGTTATTGTGATCTTTGCTTCCTTTTGCGTAGCCAAGTCTTTTGCAGTGGAGTTTAATATGCCGTTTGCGTCGATATCAAATGCAACTTCAATTTGGGGCACGCCCCTTGGAGCTGGCGGAATGCCAGATAGGTTAAACATGCCAAGTGAGACACAGTCAGCTGCCATTGCTCGCTCACCCTGCACAATATGTACTGTTACCGCAGTCTGGTAGTCTGCAGCGGTAGTGAACACCTTGCTTTTCTTTGTTGGAATTGTAGTGTTGCGTTCGATCAGTGGCTCCTTTATTCCGCCCAGTACTTCTACACCCAATGTAAGCGGCGTTACGTCCACAAGTAGGATATCGGTTGAAACGTCTCCTGCTATGACTGCACCTTGGACTGCCGCACCCATTGCCACTGCCTCCATTGGGTCAATTCCACGTTCAGGCTCCTTGCCCATAACTGACTCTACGAACTGCCTCACCATGGGCATCCTTGTAGGGCCACCAATCAAGATGATCTTGTCAATGTCTGCAGGTGTCATCTTGCCATCCTGCAACGCCTGCATCATAGGCTGCCTGCAGCGCTCAATTATCGGCCGGAGCAGTTCCTCAAGCTTTGCCCTCGTCAGCTGTAGTATTAGGTTCTTTGGTCCTGAAGATGGGTCATATGCCAAGAAAGGAAGGTTGATCTCTGTCGTAACAACGTTTGACAGTTCTATCTTGGCCTTCTCTGCGGCCTCTCTGATCCTCATCATTGCAGCCTTGTCGTTTCTAACATCAAGGCCAGATTGCTTGCGGTACTCCTGTACTATGTATTCGACAAGTGTGTTATCCATATCGGTGCCACCAAGCTGTGTGTCACCTGAGGTAGATCTGACTTGGAACACACCACCTCCCATCTCCATTATCGTGACATCAAGAGTTCCTCCTCCAAGATCAAAGACCATTATCTTGAGGTCCTTGTTTGCCTTGTCAAGCCCATAGGCAAGCGATGCAGCAGTGGGTTCGTTAATTATCCTTACTACCTGAAGACCTGCAATTTCCCCAGCGTCCTTGGTCGCCTGGCGTTGATTATCATTAAAGTATGCCGGCACGGTAATGACTGCCTTGTCGACTGTTTCTCCTAGGAACGCTTCTGAGTCTCTTTTGATCTTTTGCAGAATGAATGACGATATCTGCTGTGGAGCGTATTCTTTGCCGTATACCCTGAACTTAAAATCTGTGCCCATCTTTCGTTTTGCCGCAATGACGGTTCCTTCTGGGTTCGAAATCATCTGACGGCGAGCTGGCTCGCCAACGATGAGTTGCCCATCCTTGGTAAATGCTACCACTGAGGGGAACGCCTTGCCGCCTATAGAAGTACCTTCCGCTGCCTGGATTATTGTTGGCTTACCGCCTACCATAACTGCAGCCGCTGAGTTGCTCGTTCCAAGATCAATACCTACTATTTTCCCCATATTATCCGCCTCCTTGTTCTCCTTGAATATTCACCTCTTTAGTGTCATTAACGCTATTTTTAACTATCTTTGAAATTTCAACTAGGCTTGGTCTTAGCACCCTGCCGTTGAGCATGTAGCCCTTTCTTATCTCGGCAGTGACTGTATTCTCTGCCAAGTCATCCCGTGCAGAATATGCTATAGCGTCGTGCACATTTGGGTCAAAAGGTGTCCCGACTGCTTCTATCTCTCTTACTCCTTCCGATGCAAGGAGGGAGTCAATATTCTTCAGTATTCCTTCCAACCCTTCAATGACTACTCCCTGCTCTGACTTGCTTTGCCTAGCTACTGAGAGTGCTCGGAGGTAGTCGTCACGTATGTTAAGAAACTTGAGCAACAACTCAGCCTTGATCGATTCTGCCTTTGAGGCAAGCTGCTTTTCCATCTGCTTGCGGTAGTTATCGAAGTCTGCCATTAAGTACCTCATCTTGTTAAGACTGCTCTCAGAGAATTCCTTTGCCTTTCTCAGCTCGCTCTTGACTGACTCGAGCTCAGCTCTCAGTGCCTCAACTTCTGCTTCTTCTTCCTCAATTGGTTTGCCCTCTTGCTGCTCGGCCATCATATTGCCTCTTTCATCATTCTCGACCAGAGTGAATCACCTTCTCTGCTCCCAAAAAGGGAGCCCATCTAATAATTAGATATCGCTCGTAAGAAATATAGCCCATCTCTACTAATGATCTAGTGAGTATGAGCTCAGACGATGAACTTGAGGCGATCAAGCATAAGAAACTGGCCGAGCTGCAAAAGGAAGCCGCCACTAAGGCAATGATGTCATCCATTAGCGAGCCAATAGTGCTCACGGATTCTAACTTTGCAAGCGAGGTTACAAAATATCCTATCATGCTTGTTGACTTTTGGGCGCCTTGGTGCGGCCCTTGTAGGATGGTTTCACCAATAATTGAACAATTATCTCGAGAATATTCTGGCAGGGTAGCATTTGGCAAGGTTAACGTAGACGAGAATCAAAGAATAGCGGCTTCATTTGGCATACAGAGTATTCCCACCCTGATGGTATTCAAGGGCAGCAAGGCAGTCGACGTAATCATAGGTGCTATGCCAAAAGGACAGATCGAGATGAAGCTAAAACAACAACTATTGTCAAATAACGATTCAATTTACAGATAATTATAGTAGAAAAAGAAAAAAGGTTGCACTTAGTTTATCCCTAAGTGCGGGAATGAAGCAACGCTTATTCCCAACTCGCCTTGAAGCTTTCTGATCTTGGTCGCGTATTCAGTCATCTTAGCATTGTCGCCCTGTACCTTGGCGATCCTGTATCCCTTCCATGCCTTCCTCAGTGCGCCCCAACTCTGGCCTGGTGTAAAGTTGCTTTTCGATACAACTGTTTCACGGACTGACATTATTGCTGTCATGCTGAGATAGATTCGTAGTTGGTACTTAGCACCGGTAGTCAACTTTCTCAGGTTTTGTAGTGAAAACAGTTGGCACAGAGCAAGCTATGAGATGGCAGTTGCAAATTTTGATTTTTGAGATAGTGTGATAGAGAATTTGCATTCTTTCCCTTGTATACCTATACTAGATCTATATAGACATCGCGCCATACTTGTTATAGATCTACAAACTCACATTCCTTGCTTACCGTGTCAAATATCGCAGCAGTTGCCTTGTAACTAAAGAACCACCCGTTAGCAGTTCCGGGATTAATAACAATTGTTTTTCCAACAACCTTGTTATCTACCTTATGAGTATGGCCATAAACTACAACATTGTATTTGCCTGATTGAATCAGAGCTTCTCGTTTTTTAAAATCAGTTCCATGATAGACGGCAATTAGAAGGTCATCTTCTTCAATTTCACAAAGCTCACCTCTAAGCTGGCCCCCTATTTTTTCAAAAGCATTGTTAAGCCCTTTTTTGTCCACATCATTATTTCCCAATACGCCGATCAATTTTAGTCCTGCAAAAGCTTCTACTGCTTCAGGAGTAGTTATGTCGCCAGCATGAATTACATAGTCTATTCTTTTCTCTCTAAATATCCTGACAGCACCTTCTATGGTCTTGAAATTGTCATGGGTGTCTGAAATTAGTCCAATCTTCACTTTCTTTTGCTAAAGAATAAAGTACATATTAATATAAAGCTAAGAACCAATACAAAGGAAAGCGAGAGGTTGAAATAACAATAGATAATTTCGCTTGAATTCGTTCCAAATCTGCTAGATTTAGTCATATCTCTCTTCATTAGCTGAAGACTTGGCGTTGAATGTCTCTATAATGTATGTAAACCATGATTAGTTGATACAGAAATGCCTCCTAATCACACAAAAGATGAAATTGAAAAGCGAAGTGACTCACAAGAGTTAGAAGGCAGCAAAAAAAAGAAGACGACAGATAAGAGTGAAACAACAACCAAAGGTAGTACCTTTGATCTAACAAAAGCTGGTAGCACACGAAGCGAGATAATCGATATACTGGATAATCCGGACGTTGCAGTATGGTCTAAGGGAATAATGAATAAGACCAATACGCCTGCAGACAAAGTCCGGGAACCTTATCACATTAAATCGACAGCCACACATATTGAATATAGGGAAGGGGAGGAAAAACAAAGTCATTTGCAGCAGACAGTGGATCCAGCTAACAAAGAAGATGTCGCCAAAGCGATAGACCTGGGAACTTCTCTGACTGATAAAGCAACAGACTTTGTTCAAAGAACCAAAAAGGCAACATCGTCAGAAGAAGAGCAAGAGTCCTTGTAGAATTGTCTTCTGATTACGTGATGGATATACATAGATGTATGTACTTTTTCCTAAGCCTCTCAAACAAAAAATATGGTCGCACATCCTCTCAATGCGAGAGGATATAATTCTCTGAAAATTGTAAAATTTATTATTGCTTTATTGCTGCATCTTGTACTAGATATCAAGACATGTCAGACAATAAAAAGACAATAAAATTCCACGGCTTGGAGGTAGCTAACGTAATTGTTAGGTATTTCCAGAGAGAGATAAACAAGCCAGATGCAATAAAGATCCAAGAGTTTGACGCAAGAAAAGATCCACAGATTTGTGAAACAATAAATATTCAAGTTGTGTCAGATTTTGTTACAATTACATTTTACAAAAATGAATCTGACAATATAGTCATTCGCAGAGAACTAATTCCAACCTTTATTGTGGAGCATATTTGGGTTAGCGATTTGCAACAATAGTTTCAACCATCTCTTATTTTTTTGAGCTCTTTGTTTTCTTTTGCTTTCTCAGTCCATTCTACTTCAGAAATTATAATTTCTCTTCATATGCTCTTCCATTAGCTAGACCAAAGAAGACTCATTGATTCTTGCCATTAGTAAAGCCAGAGGCTCAAAAGCAAAAGTTGAAAGAAGGAGTGCATCATAGGGGAACTTCTCTTTTCTTTTTCCTCGCTCTAGGAAAAGAGGCACAGGCATATAGATATGCATTAAATGCGCGTAATGCAAAAAACTTAAGATGAAAGAAGTAGTAACTGTACGCTTTCTAGGACAATGTCTGCCAAGGAACCTTGGAGGTATAGCGTGTTATGCTTACATTATTAGGAATAAAGAAGGTCATTTATTAGATGAGTCTTGCGGTCTAGCTGCCGAGCCAAATTCTCCATCGTCTACTAATACCGTTGCCACTTATACTGCCTTGATAAGAGCGCTTGAATGGCTTATCAAAAATGGTTATAGTAACGATATCATAAAAGTATATGGCAATTCGAAGCTTGTAATTTCTCAGATTAATGAGGGAGAAGTTGCTGCCATCATCAGGAGCAGCAACAAGAACAATATATCAAAAAGCACTCTTCCACTGTATACAAAAGTAATGAGGCTGAAGTCAAAATTCTATTATGTATCATTTGAATTGAATAACGACAATGATAATAGGCATAGTGATGATAAAGAAGTCGAAGAGCTGTCCCTATTAGCGTACATAGAAGCAAAAACGAAAATACTCAAACAAAGCGGAAGTGGGCTTAATAATATCAACGATAAAAACAGACAAGAACTCAAGAAAAAATTATTCTCTACTGCTGCAGAATTAATGATGGCGGCAGCAGCAAAATAAATAAACAAGAGCGACCTGCTCCTTTAGGAAATGGCGAAAAGCTCAAAACAAAAGTTCTCAACATCCATTTTTATAATGATATCCTTTCTCTGATTGAGAATCGGGTTGCTAGTTGTCAATTCGC
>Ga0126310_10000993_pt1 | contig 10533 bp, 11 predicted proteins | sample Plot60_FD_92540 | JGI IMG/M metagenome (GOLD analysis project Ga0126310, IMG submission 92540) | Serpentine soil microbial communities from UC McLaughlin Reserve, CA, USA - Plot60 | ecosystem: Environmental > Terrestrial > Soil > Grasslands | place: USA: UC McLaughlin Reserve, Lake County... | reverse complement strand
TCTTCGGCGAGGCGATCTGGGACCCGGTCGCGCTCATCACGCAGCTCGCCGGAAATATCCCGGTTGTCCTGATCCTCGCCATGATCATCATCGTGATCGCCCAGATCTCGACGAACATGGCGGCGAACGTCGTCTCCCCTTCGTTCGACTTCTCGAACCTGGCGCCGAAGTACATCTCGTTCAGGACCGGCGGGATGATCACGGCCATAATCGGCATAATCTCGTTCCCCTGGGTGCTCTACAACAGCGCCGGGGCGTACATCTTCACCTGGCTGGTGGGCTACGGGAGCCTCCTCGGGGCGATCGGGGCTGTCATGATCGCGGACTACTGGATCGTGCGCCGCCGCCAGCTTAGCCTGCCCGACCTCTACAAGCACGATGGCCGCTACGCCTACTCTGGCGGCTGGAACTGGAGGGCTATAGCGGCGGTCTTGATCGGCGTCTGCCCCGTCCTGCCCGGGTTCTTCAAGGCCGCCACGACCCCTGGCTTCGCTGGCGTCTTCCAGAACCCGACCTTCATCGAGGGGCTCTACAACTACGGGCTGTTTTTCACGTTCTTCGTCGCGGGGCTGGCGTACCTGCTCTTGAACATGATCCCCGGCCTCGCCCCGCAGCCGCGCCGGGAGCCGGAGGCCACGTAGGAGACCGCCGATGCCCGACGCATCAACGTTCGCCCTTTTCGTAGCCGCCGCGCTTGCGCTGCTGCTCGTGCCCGGCCCCGCGGTCCTCTACGTCGTCGCCCGAAGCGTGGATCAGGGACGTCCGGCCGGCTTGGCCTCCGTTCTCGGCGTGGGCATTGGCAGCCTCGTGCACGTCGCTTTCGCCGCTGTCGGGCTCTCGGCGCTGCTGGCGTCCTCCGCGGCCGCCTTCAGCGTGGTGAAGTGGTTGGGCGCGGCGTACCTGATCTGGCTCGGTCTGCAGCGACTCCTTGCCCGAGATGAGGAGGAAGTCCCCGTAGAAGTCGAGCCGGAACGCCTCTTGCGCGTCTTCTTGCAGGGCATAATCGTGAACGTGCTTAACCCGAAGACCGCGCTGTTCTTCCTGGCGTTCCTGTCCCAGTTCGTGGACCCGGCGCGGGGCGCGGCCTGGACGCAGATAATCGTGCTCGGTACCACGTTCGTCGCCGTCGGGTTGTGTACCGACAGCTTGTACGCGCTGCTCGGCGGCACGGCTGGGGACTGGCTGAGACGGAAAAGTCGGGGCGCGAGCTTTCGGTGGATGCGTCGGTACGTGCCCGGCGGGGTCTACATAGTTCTTGGCGCAGCAACGGCGGTCTCGGGCTCAGGGAAGGATTGAGGTAAGCAAGATGGACTCGGAGGTATTCGACCGCTGGCTCGACGCCTACGGCCGGGCCTGGGAGACGAAGGATCCCGAGGCCGCGGCAGACCTGTTCGTCGAAGACGCGACCTACTATGAGACGCCCTTTGACGAGCCGATGAGGGGTCGCGCGGAGGTCGTGGAGTACTGGTCCGGCGTGCCACGCTCCCAGGACGAGATCCGTTTCTCCTACGAGATCCTCACGGCGTCGGCGGGAGAAGGCATCGCCCACTGGGACGCGAATTTCGTGAGGCTACCCACCGGAACCCCGGTCGAGATCGACGGCGTCTTGCTCGCGAAGCTGGACGCAGATGGACGCTGCACCGAGTTCCGCGAGTGGTGGCACAAGCAGGAGTAGAAAAGGAGCGCGTATGAACTTCGGCGTAACCCTGCAGACCGACCCGCCAGCCTGGCGCGTCGTCGAGCTGGCCCGGAGAGCCGAGGCTCTCGGCTTCACCTACACCTGGACCTTCGACTCGCACATCCTCTGGCAGGAGCCCTACGTCATCTACTCCCAGATCCTCTCCGCGACAGAGAGGATGATCGTCGGCCCCTTCGTCACGAACCCGGCTACCCGCGACCCCTCCGTAACGGCCTCAACCTTCGCCACCCTGAACGACATGTTCGGAAACCGCACGATCTGCGGCATCGGGCGCGGCGACTCCGCCCAGCGCGTCCTCGGCCGGAAGCCGACCAGACTCGCCGAGGTCGAGGAAGCGATGTACATCATCAAGGAGCTGGCGGAGGGTCGAGAGGTGGACTACGACGGCACGAAGGTCCGCATCCCATGGATCAGGGACGGGAGGCTCGACGTGTGGATGGCAGGATACGGTCCCAAGGCGCTCAGCACCATAGGGCGCAAGGCCGACGGCTTCATCCTCCAGCTAGCGGACCCCGTGATCCTGGAGTGGACCATGCGCCACGTCCACGACGCCGCCACCGAAGCGGGCCGCGACCCGAAGGACGTAAAAGTCTGCGTCGCCGCCCCGGCATACGTCGGCGACAACCTCGCCCACCAGCGCGACCAGTGCCGGTGGTTCGGCGGGATGGTCGGCAACCACGTCGCCGACCTGGTCTCCCGCTACGGCGAGGACAGCGAGGTTCCGCATGCGCTAACCGATTACATAGGGGCGCGCCAGGGCTACGACTACAGCCACCACGGCAAGGCGGATAATCCTTCGACAAACTTCGTCCCCGACAACATCGTGGACCGCTTCTGCGTGCTTGGTACCGTCGAGGACCACGTGGAGAAGCTCAAGGAGCTAAAGGACCTCGGCGTAGACCAGTTCAACGTCTACCTCATGCACGACGCGATGGAGGAGACGCTGGATATTTACGGGGAGGAGATCATACCGGCAGTAGAGGCGAAGTCTGCCTTATAGGAGTGGCCGTTTTTAACGGCTGACGAGTTCTACAGTTTACTGTCTTGGCTTGACGCCGCCAACTCTGCCTCGCAAGGGGTAGCGTCGCCTACTCTTGGTCGAATAATATTCATTCGGGGGCGAGAGAGGTTCGTGGAGTGGCGGAGCCTGAAGTAAGCATCCGGAACCTGACATACCGGTACAGGGGACGAAAAGACCCCGCGCTGGACGGTATCAACCTGGAGGTGGCCGAGGGGGAGTTCGTGGTCATCATGGGGCACTCCGGGGCGGGGAAGAGCACCCTGTGCACCTCACTGAACGGGCTCGTCCCGCACTTCTTACGAGGCCGGATGGAGGGTGAGGTGCGCGTCGGAGGTCGCTCGACCCGTGAGGGTAGGGTTGGCGAGTTCGGCCAGGAGGTCGGGCTCGTCTTCCAGGACTTCGAAGCCCAGCTCTTCTCCACAAACGTTGCCCTCGAAGTCGCCTTCGGTCCGGAGAACTTCCAGGTGGAGCACGAGGAGATGGTGAAGCGCGTCGAGAACGTGCTCAGGCAGGTGCGCCTGGAGGGGTTCGAAGACCGCACGCCGGCCACGCTCTCTGGCGGCCAGAAGCAGCGCCTCGCCATAGCGTCGGTTCTTGCTATACAGCCGCGCATCCTCTGTCTGGACGAGCCGACCACTGACCTCGACCCGATGGGGAAGCTCGGCGTCTTCGAGATCGCCGAGGAGCTAAAAAACAGGGATGACGTGACGCTCATCGTCGTCGAGCACGAGACCGAGGAGACGCTGGATGCCGACCGCATCGTCGTCCTGCGCGACGGGAAGATAGTCGCCAACCGGCCCGCGCGGGAGGTCTTGCAGGACGTGAAGCTACTGGAGGAGTCCAGCGTCATGCCGCTCCAGGTGGCCCGCTTCTTCCATGAGAGGGGAACGGAAGACGAACAACTGCCCCTTACGCCCGAGGAGGGGGTCGAGGAGTTCGAGCGGCGGGGCTGGCGGGTGAGCCCGGAGCGCCACCGGGAACTCGTCGAGGCCGACGAGGAGAGGGAACAAAGCTACGGGGAGACACTCATCGAGGTCGAGGGTCTCTCGCACCACTACCCGAACGGCGTGGTGGCGCTGGAGGGGGTGGATCTTAGCGTGCGAGAGGGCGAGTTCCTCGCCGTCCTCGGCCAGAACGGGTCGGGGAAGACGACGCTCGTCAAGCACTTCAACGGGCTCTTGAAGCCCACCGAGGGATCGGTGCGGGTGGATGGGGAGGAGACGGTGAAGCAGGGGATACGCCGGCTCGGGCAGAGGGTCGGCTACGTCTTCCAGAACCCGGACCATCAGATCTTCTCGGACACCGTCGCCGACGAGGTAGCGTTCGGGCCGAAGATCCGGGAGATGGATGAGGGCGAGATAGGGGAACGGGTCGAGGAGGCCCTCACCGCAGTAAGCATGGAGGGGCGCGGGGACGAAGATCCGTTCGGGCTCACCAAGGGAGAGCGCCAGCGGGTCGCGGTGGCCTCCATCCTGGCCGTGCGCCCAGAGGTCCTGATCCTGGACGAACCGACCACGGGCCTCGACTACGCCGAGCAGCGCAGCATGATGGAACTGATCAGACGCCTGAACGAAGCAGGTTCGACCATCATCGTCGTCACCCACACCATGTGGGTCGTCGCCGAGTACGCTCACCGGGCAGTGGTGATGAGGGACGGGAAGGTTGCTCTGCAGGGCAGCGTACGGGAGGTCTTCGCTGAGGAAGATGAGTTGCGGGATGCTTCGCTCCGGCCTCCGCACATCGTCTCTTTCGGCAACGCTCTGGGATACCCGGTCCTGTCGGTAGAGGAGATGTTGCGGGTGACCGAGGGAGGATAGATGGACCCGTCTCTGTACCTCGACCGGGGCACCTGGGTCCACAGGCTGGACCCGCGGACGAAGATGTTCCTGCTGATAGGATCTTTTGTGCTGGCGTTCGTGTTCTTGAACCCGCTCTACCTGTTAGGGGTGCTGGCGGTGGTGCTCCTCTTCGGGTATCTGGCGGGAGTTCTGGTGAACCTGAGGCGCATCTGGTTCATCCTGGTGGCTATCGCCATCGTGAGCGCCATCCTGTGGTCCATCTTCGGCAGCGGGCGGACGCCGCTCTTCCTCTTCGTGGAGCGGGAGGCGGTCACGTACGGTATCGGCGTCGCGCTCCGCATAGACATCACTATCATCGCGGGCATGATCTTCCTCTCCACCACCCGCAACGAGGAGGTGGCGATCGGGCTGGTACGGCTCGGGATACCGTACCGGTTCGCGTTCGCGGTCTCGACGGCCCTGCGGCTGGTCCCCACGATTGTGGCCACGGGCCTGACCATCAGCCAGGCCCAGCGCTCGCGAGGTCTCGACCTGGAGTCCGGGAACTTCATCGAGCGTATCCGGAAACACCTGCCGCTGCTGGTGCCGGTCTTCGTCACTACCGTCCGCTCGACCAACGTCTTCTCCATGGCGTTGGAGTCCAAGGGGTTTGGAGCCAGCCCGGAGCGCACGTACTTCCTCCAGATCGCAATGGGCCGTCGAGACGTGCTGGTTCTGGTCGTGTTCGTCTTGCTCCTGGCCGGATGTATCGCGTTGCGGGTAGTTGGAGGTTACGGGGGTCTGGAAGGCTTCACCCGATAGTAGTGCAAGCGAGTTTCAGGGGAGGTGTGTGATGAAAGAAGTACTCACGATGTGGCGGCACACGCAGATGGTGGTGCTGGTGGCCCTGAGCGCTGCCATCTACGCGGCGGTCCTGATCCCCTTCAAAGGATTCCCCATCATCCCGGGCGCCGTCGAGATCCGGCCGGCGAACGTGTTTCCAGTTATCTTCGGGCTGCTGTTCGGCCCTGCGGGGGCCTGGGGGGCGGCTATAGGAAACTTGATCGGAGACTTCTTCGGCACCCTGAGCCCGGGGAGCATCGGCGGGTTCGTGGGGAACTTCTTCCTGGCCCTTCTGCCGTACAAGATGTGGGGGGCGTACTTCCGGCGCGATGAGAACGTGGAGCAGAACGTGAGTTCCGGCAAGAAGCTCGCGGTGTACATCGCCGTGGCCGCCGTTGCCTCGATGGCCTGTGCCGTCATAATCGCCTGGTGGGTCGCCGTGCTGGGCATCTTCCCGTTCCTGGCAACCCTGGTCCTCATCGTCTCGAACAACGCCATAATGGCGATCGTGCTGGGGCCGGTGCTCCTGCTGGCCCTCTACCCCCGCGTGAAGCAGTGGGGGCTCCTCTGGACGGAGATAATGAACCCCGAAGAGGTCCCGGCCTCCAGGCTCCAGAGAGTAGGCAACGTTCTGGTATGGGTCGGCAGCCTCGGCGGCGTGGCCGTGGGCGTGATCCTCTCGCTCACCGGGGTCGCCTCCGGCGTGGGTATCGGGCTCGCGCTACTCCCGTTCCCGATCCTCATCCTCGTCGGCAGCTTCATACTCGGCGGGCGGGAGCAGGTCGAGGCCGCCCACGAGATGATAGCCGGTGAAGGACAGGAATCCGAAGCTTAAAGGAGCGACATGCAGAGCGAGTCGTTGGTCCGGGACCCCGGCCTCGCGCCGGACGGTCACAGGAAGATCGAATGGGCCGCCCGACACTCACCGGTTCTGAACAGGGTGGGCAATACGTACCTCAATGACGGCACCTTCAAGGGCCTCGGCATGGGCGTAGCCCTCCCAATTGAGGCGAAGACCGCCTACTTGACGGTCGTGCTCGCCGAGACCGGGGCTGAGGTCGCAGTCGCGAGCCCCGGTCCTTACTTCGTCCAGGACGACGTGGCCGCCGCTCTGGCCGAGCGTGGCGTCACGGTCTACGCTTCCTCGGCGAGTCCGCCGGAGGAGGCCGACCGGGAGCTCGAGCGGGTCCTCGACATGGTGGCGAGCGACCGCGAGGCGGTCCTCATAGACGACAGGGCGGGGCTGGTGAGGCTGGCGCACACCACCCGCCGCAACCTGTTGGGAAACATACGCGGGGCGTCGGAGGAGACGACGAGCGGGGTCGCGAAGTTCAAGGCGATGGAGAACGAAGGGATCCTCGAGGTCCCCGTCATCGCCGCCAACGACGCGCGGTGCAAGTACCTCTTCGACAACCGCTACGGGACCGGGCAGTCCACGATCACGGCCATAATGCAGAACACGAACCTGATGGTCGGGGGCAAGCGCGTCGTGGTTCTCGGTTACGGCTGGTGCGGAAAAGGCATCGCCCGCTACGCCGCAGGGTTGGGAGCCAGGGTGACGGTCTGCGAGGTGGACCCCGTGCGTGGCCTGGAAGCCTACGCCGACGGGTTCGATGTGCTGCCGGCTCTCGGCGCTGCTGAGATAGGCGAAGTGTTCATAACGGCGACCGGGAGCACGGACGTGCTCACCGCCGGCCACTTCGAGCGGATGCCGGACGGCGCGATCCTGGCGAACGCCGGCGGGGTGGACGTGGAGATAGATGTGGAGGGCCTGAGGGCGACTTCATCGGACGTCCGCGAGGTCCGCCGCAACGTCGAGGAGTTCACGATGGCCAACGGCCGGAAGCTGCACCTGATCGGGCGCGGCATGGTCGTGAACCTGACGGCGGGGGACGGGCACCCCGTGGAGATCATGGACCTGACCTTCGCGATCCAGGCTCTCTGTGCCCACCATCTCGCGAATAACAGCCGGACCATGGCAAACAGAGTTCACCTCCTCCCGAACGCGATAGACGACGAGGTCGCCCGCATGAAGCTCGACGCCGTGGGGATGGGTGTGGACTCCCTTACTCCGGAGCAGGAGGGGTTCCTGGCGAGCTGGCGCGAGTGAGCCGACCGCAGAGCTAGTCCACGACCCTCACGACGTAGCCCTCGCTGGGCGGCGCGTAGTAGAAGCCCGCGTTCCGAGCGCCGAGCGCGGTGTTGACGATGATCGCACCTCCATGGTAGTCGAGGACCTCGGACGTGTCGGTGAACTCCACCGAGACGACGTCGTAGCCGGCGTAGCGGGCCTTGAGGTCCCGGGTGATGAGGGTGAAGTCCTCCCGGCCGCGCGAGCGGGTGTCAACGACGAGCAGCGCGGACCTGGCGCCGGCGCTCTCGGCCGGTGTCTCCTCCAGCACCTCATACCCCGGCACACTCCCGGGTCGCTCGAAGCTCCCTACCCGAATCTCCGCGAGCTCCTGGGATGCTCTCCGTTGCGCCACCTCGAAGACCCCGGGCGCCTGGCGCACCTCGGGCGTCTCGAGCGCGCTGACAGGCCCTTCGCCGGCCCGCCACAGGAGAACGGCGATCGCGGCGACGGAGACGAGGACTGCCACACCGAGCAGGGTCATTCCCCGGAGGGGCGATCTCAGAAGGATGGCTGGTGTCGGCCGGTACGGGTGGCGCTCAGCCGGAGAAGAAGCCGGTTGTGTCCCAGACCATGAAGACGCCCTGGCTCGTCGGGTCGGCAGAGACGCTCACCAGCTTCCAGCTGTGGGTGGCGTGCTCGTTGATCGCCTCTTGCACCGCAACCAGTGCAGCGCCCTCGCCACCCGGCAGCGGGATGTACTCGGCGAAGTAGCGTTCGGGCTCCGGCTTGTCGTGGGCTACTCTCTCTCGCTCGGCCATTAACCGACCTCCTGTGTCCGCTGCGGATAATTGGCTCCAATAATAACTTTCCAGGACAGTATGCGCGAGTTCGAGCCGCCGCGTTTCGCCGGCTCCCGGTGTGAACGGTCGAACCATCCGGCTTGCGGGATGTATTAAAATAAGGAAAGTTGGAGATTTGTTTATAAGAGTATATAAGAGGAGTATTGGGGATGTCTGAAACATACGACGTTGTGATCGTGGGCTCAGGCCCGGCGGGGTACACGGCGGCTCTGTACGCCGCGCGGGCGAACCTCGACGTGCTGGTGTTCCAGGGTTTCGAGGTCGGCGGGCAGCTCATGCTCACCTCTGACGTAGAGAACTACCCGGGCTACAGGGACGGCGTGATGGGCCCGGACATGATGGACGACTTCGAGGCGCAGGCAGCCCGCTTCGGTGCGAAGATGCGCCATGAGAACGTCGAGAGGGTGGACTTCTCCGAGCGCCCGTTCAAGCTCTGGGCCGAGGGCGAGGAGGAACCTACTTTAGCCAAATCCGTCGTCATCGCCACAGGGGCCAAGGCCAGGTGGCTGGGGCTTGCGGGCGAGCGGCGTCTCATGGGCCGCGGGGTGAGCGGCTGTGCCACCTGCGACGGTTTCTTCTTCAAGGACAAGAGGGTGGCGGTCGTCGGGGGCGGGGACACGGCGATGGAGGAGGCGCTCTTCCTCACCAAGTTCGCCGCCGAGGTGCTCCTGATCCACCGCCGCGACCAGTTCCGGGCTTCCAAGATCATGCTGGACAGGGCGCGCAAGAACCCCAAGATTACCTTCCTCACCGACACGGTGGTCCAGGATGTCCTTGGCGAGGACTCGGTCGAGGGGCTAAAGATCAAGAACCTCGAGACCGAAGAGGAGCGCGAGATCGAGGTGGAGGGCTTCTTCGCGGCCATCGGCCACGCCCCGGCGACCGGCCTCTTCAAGGATCAGGTCGAGATGGACGAGGGCGGCTACGTCCTCCAGAGGGAGCACACCATGACGAGCGTGCCAGGCGTCTTCGCCGCGGGCGACGTCTCGGACAAGCGCTACCGCCAGGCCGTCACCGCCGCCGGCGACGGCTCCCGCGCAGCCATAGACGCCGAGCGCTGGCTCGAGGAGCAGGGCGAGGCCGAGGGTGCAGAGGACCCCGCCGCCTGGACCACCGAGAAGGAGCGGAACGCGGCAAGCCTGTAAGTCCTCTGATCATCACAGAATGCGCCCCCGGTTTCACCGCCGGGGGCGTCTCTTTTCTGCTGGCGTGCTCAACGCTGCGGCGGGTATAATGCGCCGCCAGCGTGAGGGGTTAAGCGGCGTGAGCGAGAAGACCATACTGCTTGTCGAGGACGACCGGGATCAGGTCCAGCTCGCCATGCGCAAACACGGCATCGTCGAAGAGGTGGACGACGTGGGCGTCGCCGGGGACGGGGCGGAGACGCTCGACTACCTGTTCGGCGAAGGCCCCCACGCCGGCCGCGACACCACGACGATGCCTGAGTTCGTCCTCCTGGACGTGCATCTGCCGAAGGTTGACGGGCTCCAGGTCCTCGAGAGGTTGCGCGAAGACTAGCGGACGGACCTCGTACCTGTCACCCTATTTTCGTCCTCGCGGAAGGAGATAGTCGAGCGATACAGGCTCGGCGCGAACAGCTACGTGACCAAGCCCGTGAACTTCGACAGGTTCTCCGAGGCCGTGCAATTCCTCGGCTGGCAGTGGCTCGACCTCAACGAGTCGCAATAGAAGAGAACCCGTCCGGCTTGCCTCGGAGATGATCTACCGCTCTTCCTCGTCTTCCGTTCCACCGATCGGGGCATCATATTCACGCGCGGGGAGGCGGCACATCCCTCAGATAGGGCCTTTATCCGTTTTTCGGAGGGCTTCGGACGGTTGCTCGAGGTTGGCTACTTGCCGCTATTGAGATACACCTCGAACTCGTTCCAGGGCAGAGTGTTTATGACATTGTCCTTCTCTACCCACGCGCGGCGAGCCTGGGAGACGCCGAACTTCGCGAAGCTTAAAGCCGTCTCGTCGTGGGCGTCGGTGTCTATGGTGATACGGACGCCGGCGTTTATGGCTTCCCTCATGTAGGGAACGGAGAGGTCGAGGCGGTCTACGTAGGCGTTGTGTTCCAGGGCCGTGTTCGTGGCGGCAGCCTCCCTTATGAGGCGCGAGACATCCACCTCGTAGGGGTCGCGGCGGTTCAGGATGCGGCCCGTCGGATGGCCGATCGTGCGCACGTGGGGGTTGTTCATCGCCCTGATGATGCGCTCTGTCATCGCCTTCTCACCGACGTTGAATGAGGTGTGGAC
>Ga0126310_10000991_pt1 | contig 10539 bp, 16 predicted proteins | sample Plot60_FD_92540 | JGI IMG/M metagenome (GOLD analysis project Ga0126310, IMG submission 92540) | Serpentine soil microbial communities from UC McLaughlin Reserve, CA, USA - Plot60 | ecosystem: Environmental > Terrestrial > Soil > Grasslands | place: USA: UC McLaughlin Reserve, Lake County... | reverse complement strand
GGAGAGCGCGGCGAGGGCTGGGGCACATCAGGCGACACCGGAGCGTTCCGTGATCGCGTTGCAGCGGGCGAAGGCCTGTGCCTTCAGTGCAGAGCCGCCGAGCTGCTCGCCTCCCTGCCTTCAGGGGACGGGGAGCGGGAACGACGGCTCGCCGAGTTCGACGCTTGGCTGTCGTTCCGCGGCGAGTACCGCGAGGTGCTGACGGCGTTCCGTCAGGCGTTCGGAACCGATGCGAGCGACGCTGCCCCTCCTTCAGGGGAGACGGGCGGGCGGCGGATGCTCGACACGGCGCTCGGACCGATACGCGTCCACCCCGAGTGCAGAATCGCGGCGTGTTGCGCGAACGGTAAACGCTGTTGGGAGGCCGGGCACTGCTTGCGCGACCCGGCCGCCGCCCCGCCCGCAGGGGAGACAGGGAACGGGCGGGTCACGCCCCTGTCGCGCATTCGCGAGCTGTCGATCCACAGCGGCGAGGAGGACTTGGAGCAGCTCGACTCGTTCGTCTACTCGTGGGATCACGGTCACGACGTACTGAGAGCGGGCGGCGTCAACTACAGCGGCACGTTCCATCCCGGCGACGGCTGCTGCAAGGGCAACCCGTGCAGGTACTGCGGGCGTTCGTTCTTCGAGGATGAGCCCGAGCCCGTCCGTGAAATCCCGTCCGAAGGGACGGAGCGGTGAGCGCAGTGGCGGCTGATCAGGGGTGGGTGTGCGCGCGGAGCCGGTCGGCGACGTCGATGCACGCGTTCCCGAGGTCTCGTAGCTGCTCTTCCGAGGCGTCTGAGACCAGCTCTTCGTCCAACAGGACCTCTCCGCCGCCGATATCGGTCAGCCACGCAATCCTGCATGTTCGCTCGAAGTACTTGGGGATGAGCGAGACGAACTGCTGCTCGTCCGTACTGATGGGGCCGGTGAAGGTGCCGGGGATGGAGCCTCTCGCGGTCACGCCCTCGGATGATGCCCTCCAGGTCGCTGACCGACACGCCGCCCCGAGATCGGAGGCCCCCGTTGTCGAGCACTGAGCGGGAGCCGATCTCGGACTCCGAGGTCGAGATCCTCGCGACCTGGATTCCGTTCGCGCGGGCTTGCGGTCAGAAGGGGCTGCTCAGCGCGAGCTTCGTCTCGCTCGGCCTGCCAGCGCTCGGTCAGCACGCGCGCCTCCAGCTCGTGCTGGGAAATGGAACGGCGGCGGCTTGTCGAGCGCGCCGACCAGCCGGCGGACCACATCGTGGGCGAGCCGCGCTATCGCGAGACGAGAGCACTCGCCCCCGCTCGCCGGCCCCCCAGAGGCAAGGGGGCGTGAGCGTGGCGTCTGTGGTAGCGGCGGAGCGCCTGGTCTACGCGGTGTGCTCGTGGAACCAGTCGGCGACTTCGCCGCATGCTCTTCCGAGGTCGCGCAGCTGCCGTTCGGAAACTTTGGCGATCTGCTCCATAGGCGCATCAGGGTTTTTGGGGTCCGTCATTAGGACCAGCCCAATCACGCGCTCGGTACGGATCGGCACGAGCACGAGGAACCGCTGTGGGTCGTTCGGGCCGATCGGCAACATTGCCGCGCCGGGTACGTTGCGCTTCTCCTCCATGCCCGTATGGCATGCCCGCTCGGTGCTCAAGCGACACCGCGTTGAGGCCTCTTTCTGGCTGATCGCTAGTCGGTCACAGGTTGGGTATCACCCCTTCAGCCCTTGGTCGCGAGGGATTGGAGAAGAGGATGGGTATCGAGGAGGACTTCACGTCTACGGGCGCGATGATGCTGGACATCCAGGGCACTCAGCTGCACAAGGAAGGGCACGTGTCGCTGCCCGACGCGGAGAACCCGGCGTTCGCGTGCTTGGACGACGAGGTGTTCACAGCGGACGATGCCGACTTGCTGAGCGAGGCGCTTCATCGTCTCGCGACGAATGCCAGGCGTTTCAACCAGGGCCGGTTCTCGTAGGGCCGGATGATGATCACGCGGAGACTCTTGCGCTCTGGTGCGCTTGCGCGGATGGTCGAAGACGAGGACGAGCGGCTTGTCGTCAACGCCGCGTCACGGTTGCCTGCTGGAGAGCGACCGGCGGACATCGATTGGGCTGTGAACCCGGAGATCGACTCGATATCCGACCAGACCGCGGGCGAGATCCAAGAGGTGCTCGGTGAGCTGCGCGAGAACCTGTGGGTCCTGGACCGGATCCATCGCGAGCGTTGATGCGCCGCTGAGCACCCCCCGATCGGCGGAACTTCTCGGCCTGCGCACGCTGACACAAACGGTTACGTTCATCCATGCCTGCTGTGTCGTCGCCGACGAAGGCGGAGGGTCGGGGCGGCCCCCGCAGGTTCGCGATCGGGCGCCCCAGGCCACTTCCCTTCGTGGCCTGGGGTCCCATAACGCCAGGAGATGTTGCGGTGCGGTCGGAGTGGTGTGCGATCGATGTAGAAGCCAGCTCGCGGTGGCGGACCGACAGGAGTCTCGCGATCCAGGACGCGAACTTGTTGATCCAGGCAGGCGAGGAGGGCGTGTACATCGCGGAGCGGCTTGTTACGGAGCCGGAGTACTCGGACTGGGCTACGCAGAAAGCGTTCGCGTTGGCGCTTGCTGCTCTGAGGGTGCAGGCCACGGCAGAGCTTCGAGGTCGCAGCGGTGAGACCGGGAGCACCAGGCAGCCGGGAAGCGGTCGCGGCGGGCTGTACATGCCCGACCCGCCAGCCTGACCACGACCGCGACGAGTACATCGCCGCGAAGGACTGTCCGCTGCATGGGCTCGGGATGCTGGCAGCCGAGCTCGGGTTCGACGACGACCCGGACGGACAGGAGGAGCGATGAGCGAGATCGAGATCGCGCGCGTCCCGAGCCCGCCGTGTCGATGCGGGTCCACTTCGTGGGAGGGGCTCGGCGAGGGCGATACACAGTGCACAGACTGCGGCGCCATCTACACGTCCACCGTCGAAGTGGAGCGGATCCCGAACGCCGATGGCGTGATCGAGCGTGTGCAAGCCCATGTGCATCGTCCGCTGGACGACGCTGACGATAGGCACGTCCTCATACGGATCAACACCGGGCGCGATGACCAGCGGCCCGACCCTGACCCCGACCGCGGGATCTTTCGGCCGTTGTGCGTTGCGCGTCACCTGTCCCCGAAGGAACCCGGCGACTCTGACAGCGACGGCATCCACACCTATCTGAAGTACTGCGGGCATTGCCGCCACAAATGGGGGAGCCTTGGCGAGAGCGGCGACTGGGTCTACTGCCCGTATTGCGCCTCGCGTATCGGCAACTACGTCTTCGCGGACGGCGTCGAGCACTGGCGTCCGCCAAGGCGCTGGGCAATGTTCGAGGAGGATGGTCACCCGCCTGAGGTCTGGCCGTCGCTCGACGTATGTCCTGGGCGCGACCCCTGACGAGGAAACGCCCCCGCCCCGGAGGGCAGGAGCGTTCACGTGAGACTCGACCGCAAGACGAGCGTGGACAAGCTTGCCAACGGGACCGGATGGAGCCACATGATTCTCGAAGCAGCGTTGTGCCGGGCGATCGATGCGGGCAGGGCGACGCAGATCCGCCGGGTCATTGTCGCGAGCGAGCCGCGCTACCGACGCCGCAAGGACAGACACGGCAGAGCGAAGCGTGGACAGAGCGTCGAGCTCGTGAAGCCGTTGGTCCCGAAGGCCGGTGATCGCTTCCCGATCAAGGCCGCGAGCGACAAGCCGGTCATGTGCCGAGTCGTCGTCAGGTCGCTCAGCACGGAGCGCCACGGCGCGATCTCGTTCGCTGACGTGCGCGCGTCGGGCTACAGAACGACCGTCGAGTACAAGGCCGCATGGGTCCGGCGACACGACGCGGGTTGGATCGAAGGCAAGGAGGTCACGACCGGAGCTGGCGGCGTCGAGGACGTGAACCGCTTCCTCACGGACGAGCTGCTCGCCGTCCGCTTCGACGAGCGCTGGGCAGGCCGTGACGTGTACGTCCTGCATGTCGAGGTTGACCGCACAGGCGAGCGCTACCTTGCAGCTGATCCGGCCGCGATGGAGACCGACTATGTGCGTTCGCCAGTCCGGGCGCTGGCGGGAGAGCCGGCAGCGGTCGACGAGCAGACCCTTGCCGCGTTCACGAAGGCTGCACGCGAGAAGCCGAAGGTCACGCAGATGGAGGTGTGGGCTGAGCGTCGCGCCTCGCTTGAGTCCGAGATCGAGCGGATGGAACGCGAGCTGGGAGAGGCTGGCGACGTCGGCCGCAACCTCGGCACGAGCATTCGTGCGCTGCGACGTCAGCTCGACATTGTGGAAGGGAAGCTGCGACGGTCGGCGGCGTAGTGGACTTTCGCCGACGAATGCGAGTACAATTTGCGGCGCGTCTCCTTAGCCGCGCTCCGACATATCGAGCGTCCGGCCGCAGAGCGCAGTTCGGCGACCCTGGAAGCAGGCGCCGCCGTTCCTCTCTCATGGATAGTTCCTCTGCCGGTGTGCAGGTCGTCCAGCTGCGCACAGACACGTTCGTCGAGTCGACCCGCGAGCCCGTCCCATGCACGGGCTCGTTGCTGTGCCCGTGTGAGCACTGCATGGTTGATCGGCAGGCGGCGGTGTTGCGCGGCATCCGCAAGCGCACACCACAGCCATGGGAGCCGGTCGCCCCTCGTGCACTCCGTGGAGCGGCGGCGTGATCCTGCCGTTCGTGCTGATCTTCGGCACATGGGCTGTCGCCGTGGCTATCGCGCTCGCGGTCGGTCGTCGTGAGGTGCCGGAGTGGTCTGAGGTGCCGCTGATGTTGAGCGTGAACGTCATCGGTGTGAGCGGGTCCATCGTCGCCATCTGCATCGCATAAACCAGCCGTAGAGCGGCGTAGACTCCAGGGCATTGGTGGACGTGATGCGCGAGCCGAGAACGCTGACCGACGCGACCGCCGCTCTTCGCGCCGCTGTTACCGATTCGCTGGATCCGGCGGCTCAGTGGCTGACGCCGCGCCGAATGGTCGCCTGCCTCACCGTCTGCTTCTTGGTGCTGCTCGTCATCGTGATCAGCACTGGTCTGCCGGATCCGCTGGTACTCGGCGTGGTTGCCTGGTTCGCGGGCCGACCGTGGCGCGAGCTGGCGTAGTAGGATGACGGGCATGGGTCTTGTGTCGCGCGTTCGCGCGTTCGCGAACTCCGGGCGTCGCGATCGGCGAAGTCTCGTCGTGTTCGTCGATGGGGTAGAGAAGCCGGCCTGGGCGCTTCGAGCGGGGCAGCGAATCATCGCGACGGAGTGGCGTCACAGCGAGCAGCGCATGACCGTTCGCGTCGAGTCTGTGAAGCCGTGATGGCGGACATGGAGCCCGAGGCGGCGCTGGAGGAAGCCGCCGAGCTGCTCGGGGCCATCGAGGCGGGCGCTGCTGCGAGGGCTGAGTACCTTCAGCCGAATCAATGCCCTGGCTGCGGTGCGTACCGGCTGGACTGCCTGCCGGCCGAGGTCCATGAGCATGGGTGTGCGTGGGAGGCAGACGGCCTCGACCGCACCGTCAACCGCATGCTTGGCCTCCAGTAGATCTTCGCTGCCCGTCGACCGTAGAGTCCATGGGGCAGCATTCGTGCCGGGACGCGCCCGGTCGCCGGTATCTTCGGACCGGCTCCCGAGCCTGAGTTAGCCGCAGGCCGGACAGAGGAAATGGGCGGTAGCGACGCCCTACCGCCGGGGATCGGCTCCGGCGGTCCGACCACTTCTTTCGTGCGGGCAGCCTCGGTAGGCAGCGCGGGCTCATAACCCGTCGCGAGGCAGTTCAACCCTGCCGCCCGCTCCCACTGCCCCCTCGGGCGTTTACCGACCGGCTCCAAGGATGCCGTGATCGAGCGCGCCGCTCTTCCCGAGACGGCGCCGAGAGACGTCCGAGGGGCAGAACACTTCAATCGAACGGGGAGAGCGACCATCGTGCTGACCCGACTGCGTCAGCGTCGTGCCGAACGCAGGATGGAACGACTGATCGCCCGGCGTACCCGTATCGACCACAAGCTGCATCGGATGGGCGCGCAGCCGGGCTGGCTCTCCGACCGTTCTTCGCCGGAAGACGCCTCATCGGCTCTTCATGCCGCCTTCTCGACGGGCCGCCCGAGGCTCATCGCGTTCTTCGCGAGCGAGATGCGGAACGCGCTCAAGCGCCCGTGACCGTCACCCGCTGGTGTCACCGCTGCAACGGCACGTATGACGTGAACACGCGCGGCGGATGCCCTCACTGTCGTGGGGCATCGGGCAGCACGGGACGCTCGACGACCCGCAACCGACAGGCTCAGCAGCGCTTCCGCACCGCGGTGCTCGAGCGCGACGGCTACCAGTGCACGTGGACCGACCCGGAGACCGGGAAGCGCTGCGTCGCGATCGACGATCTTCGCGCCTGCCACTCGCCGAGAGCGCTCGCCGACTACCGGCCTAGCGACCCGGCCGCGTTCCACCCCGACGCGGGCCGCACGTTCTGCGGGACGCACGATCGGGCGACGGATCCCTACGCGAGCTGAGCGCGATGGACCGCGTGCACGACACCGCCATCGCGGCGGCGGTGGGCGAAGCTCTGACCTACCTGCCCGCGGGCATCCGGCGAATCGCCGAGTCGGCGGACTTCCTTCTCGGCGCAGATCCTGTCTTCGTTGGCCTGCACCGCTACGAGGCGATAAGCGCGCAGAGTTCGTACCGCAACACCGCACACGTCAGCTACCCGCACCATTCGCTCGACCAGTCGCTCACGCTCGTGATGACGCCGCACGACGGACCCTGCGTCAACACGCTGCTGCACGAGTTCGGGCACGTACTTGACTACCGGCTCCGCGAACGCCTCGGCTACTGGCTACCCGCACCCAGAGCGCTCGGCGCCTACGCTGCCAGGGATCGTTGGGAGTCATTCGCCTGCGCCTTCCACTCGTGGCGCGTCGACCCGGCATATGCAGACGACACGCTCAGAGCATGGGGCTGTGGCGGATACGACCCTGCGTCACGTGCCTGGTTCGACCAACTTGCAGCAGAGCTGTAGGCGTGCCATCAGAACGTCGGTGCCAAGTGAACCCTGCGGATCCCGCCCTTGATCATCGGCACATGGCTGCTTGCGGCCCTGCTACGCGTGAGTTTGGGTGCCGAGGCGGCGCTGCTCGCCGCGGCGAACGCGTTCGCGCTCGCGCTCGGGTGCGGGGCCGGCACGCGAGTCGTCGCCGTCTGCATTTACTGAGGCATCAACCCGGCAAGCAGGACGGGGGGAGGGGGTGCCGCGAGGGGACGACCCGCCCGTCTAGCACCGCGCCTGCTCGTGGCGAAAAAAACCGGGGTTGCGAGTTCGCCCTGGGGGATCTCTTACCTCGCGCGCCCGTAGGGAGGTCGCATGGGCAGCAACATTCCGACGGCGGAGCAGCCGCCCGAGGGTCTCGACGCCCATCACCTCGGCGTGTGGCGTCACTGCGTGAAGGTGCTCAAGGAACAGGGGTCGTGGAGCTGGGAGCAGGCGCCCCTTCTTGCCGAGTATGTCTATGCGCTGATGGGCGCGAAGGACGCGCGTGACGGTTGGGAGTGGCTCGGCCGGTTGACCGATCACGTCGAGCGGCTCGCCGACTCGGCTGACCCGAACTCGGTCGACTGGGCTGCGCTGTCGCGCGTGACGGGACGCCTTGAGCGAATCGCGGCCGGGGTGCCGGTGCAATGGGACCGGCATACGAAGCGGGCGGCCGCGCTTGCGGACCAGTTGGCGTTGACGCCGCGGGGCAGGAAGGCGGCTGGCATCGGTGAGCAGAACGACGAACCCGAGGACCCGTTCGCCGAGATCGACGCGCACGACGAGCTCGCCGAGAAGCGCAAGAAGAAGACGGGATAGGTCAGCGCACAAGCCGCTGCGACCGTTCACGGTCGATCACTGGCGCAAGTACGCCCGCCTGATGGTCCTCGATACCGAGGTCTTCTGGGATCCGGAGGACTTCCAGCTCTACGTCGTCGAGGACATCTTCTCCGGCACGCCGGAGATCCTCGTGGTGATCCCCGAAGGGAACGCGAAGACGACGCTGCTCGCCGGCGTGAACCTGTACTTCGCGGACTTCAAGTCGACCGCGAACTGCCTCGTCGCAGCTGCGTCACGCGAGCAGGCAGGGATCCTGTTCGACCAAGCAGCCGGCCTGGTCTACCGCTCGCCTGGGTTCCTGAATCGCTTTCGCGTCTTCGAGGGCTACCGCCGGATCGTCGCATATCGCTCGCACGGCAAGATCCAGGTCAAGGCCGCGGACGACCGCACCGGCGACGGCGCGATCCCCGACCTCGCGACGGTTGACGAGCCGCACCGCGCGCGGGACATGCGGTTGTGGCGAACGTGGCGCGGCAAGCTCGACAAGCGCTCTGGTCAACTGCTCGGTATCTCGACCGCTGGCGAGCCGGGCTCAGAGTTCGAGGACGTTCGCGAAGCGATGCATCGTGGCGCCGCGGAGACGATCACCGTCGGACGCCACACCCGGTCGTACACCCCCGGTGAATCGCTGATCCACGACTGGCGGCTGGCGCCGGGTGATGACCTCGACGACATGGAGATTGTGAAGCTCGCGAACCCGTTGCCCACGCACACAGTGGAGTCACTGGCTCGCAAGCGGAGGTCTCCATCGATGACCGAAGCCCACTGGGCACGCTTCGTCGCGAACGTGCCGACCCGGCTGAGTGGTCCCGGCGTCGAGTCGGATGTCTGGGATGGCCTCGCCGAGAACCGCCTCGATGCAGACCGTTCGAAGTGGGCGGTCGGCATGCTCGACCTCGGGTGGAGAGTCGACACGACCGCGATGAGCGTTCTTGTGTGGGAGTCGCAACAGCGACGGGTGATCACCGGCACGCGGATCATCGAGCCGCCCGTCGACGAGAGCGCTGTGGTGATCGGCCTCCTCGAACTGCAGGCGGAGTACCCGGAACTCATCGGGATCGTGTACGACCCGAACGCTGGCGGCCAGCAGATGGCGCAGCTGCTGGCCAAGGGCGAGCACCCGCTTCAGCGCGACAACAGAATCCGGGCGAGATACAGACTGCCTTTGCTCGACGAGCCGCTGCCGCCGCTCGACTTCATCGAGCACTCTCAGGACAACGCGCCGATGGCGCTTGCTGCGGTCCGCTTCGACGAGGCGTTGCGCGCGGGCTGGCTCGTTCACGACGGTCACAGAGGCCTGCGTAGGCATGTGCTGAACGCGGTCAGACGCGAGCTGTCGGGCGAGAGATGGAAGTACGACCGGCCGAGAGACGCCAAAGGCGAGAGACGCGGCAGATACCCGATCGACGCGTTCACGGAGGTTCTCATGGGACACAGCTACGCGGTCGGGATCATGGACAGACCGAGACGCAAGGCGCCGCTGATCGCATGGGGTTGACAGCGGAGAAGCTCGCCGTTGGGCTCGTCCTCGTTGGCGGTGCTCTGGCGTGTGCAGGGCTGGCGCTCGTGTACGTGCCCGCAGCGCTGATCGCCGCCGGGACTGGCCTCGTGTACGTCGGCGCGTTCGCGGATCTCGAGCGCAGAGACGAGCGGTAAATGCCGAGCCTCTACCGCTCCCGCGTTCGCGGCGAAGCAAGGTCGACGCTGAGCCTTGAAGACTGGGCATCGTTCCTGTCATGGAGAGGGCTCAGCTACTCGATGGGCCTGAACCAGACGATCTCTGGCACTACCGAGGAGATCCCAAGCGACTTCGCCGGCCTCGTGGAGATGGCCTATAAGCGCAACGGTGTCGTGTTCGCGTGCATGCTCGTGCGGCAGTTGCTGTTCAGCGAGGCGCGTTTCCAGTTCCGGACGATGGCGAGAGGGCGACCGGGTGAGCTGTTCGGGACGCGGGCGCTTAGATCGCTGGAGAGACCATCGCCGGGCAAGACGACCGGGCATCTGCTTACGCGGATGATTCAAGACGCCGACCTCAGCGGCAACTGGTACGGGGCGCTGCGGGCCGGCGGCCTGATCCGGCGGTTGCGACCCGATTGGGTGACGATCGTCGGTGGCTCAGACGACGATCCCGTGTCCGATACGCAGATCGGCGACATCGACGTCGATGTGATCGGCTACCTGTACCACCCTGGCGGCCGCGGTTCTGGTCGCAGACCCGAGGTGCTGCTCCCGGAGTTCGTAGCGCACTTCGCTCCGGTGCCGGACCCGCTGGCGACGTGGCGCGGAATGTCCTGGCTTACGCCGGTTATCCGCGAGGTGATGGGCGACCAGTCAATGACCGAGCACAAGCTCAAGTTCATGGACCAGGGCGCCACCCCGAACGTGATCGTCTCAACCGATATCGAAGACGCGGACGAGTTCGAGCGCTGGACAAAGCTGTTCTCGTCGCAGACCGAGGGCGCCGGAAACGCCTACAAGAACATGTATCTCGGAGCAGGCGCGAGAGCCGAGGTCGTCGGCGCCACGCTGAGACAGGTTGACTTTCGCGGCGTCCAAGGTGCCGGCGAGACGCGAGTCGCCGCCGCGGCTGGCGTCCCCCCGGTCATCGTCGGCCTCTCAGAGGGACTCGCCGCAGCGACCTACTCCAACTACGGCCAGGCCCGCCGACGACTCGCCGACGGCACAATGCGCCCACTGTGGCGCGAGGCGGCCGGGGCACTCGCGACGCT
>Ga0126310_10000990_pt1 | contig 10543 bp, 10 predicted proteins | sample Plot60_FD_92540 | JGI IMG/M metagenome (GOLD analysis project Ga0126310, IMG submission 92540) | Serpentine soil microbial communities from UC McLaughlin Reserve, CA, USA - Plot60 | ecosystem: Environmental > Terrestrial > Soil > Grasslands | place: USA: UC McLaughlin Reserve, Lake County... | reverse complement strand
GTCTCGTAGATGCGCTCGACCAGGACAGGCGCGAGCCCCATCGACGGCTCGTCGAGCAGCAGTAGCTTCGGGTTCGCCATGAGTGCGCGTCCGATGGCGAGCATCTGCTGCTCGCCGCCGGACATCGTCCCCGCCTTCTGCTTCTCGCGCTCCTTCAGCCGGGGGAACAGCTCGAACACGCGATCCAAGTCGCTGCCGATCTGATCGGCGTCACGCCGCAGGTACGCCCCCAGCTCGAGGTTCTCGCGCACCGTCATCCGGTCGAATATGCGCCGACCCTCCGGCGACTGTGAGATCCCCCGCTGGACGATCTCCTGCGGCGGCGTCTCACCGATCTCCTCGCCGTCGAACCGAATCGAGCCCGCGCGCGGGGGCGTGAGCCCCGAGATCGAGCGCAACGTCGTCGACTTGCCGGCACCGTTCGAGCCGATCAGCGTGACGATCTCGCCTTCGTTCACTTCGAGCGAGATGCCTTTCAGGGCCTCGATCGTGCCGTAGAAGGTGTGGATGTCCTGAATCTCGAGGAGCGCCATCGCCTCAGCTGCTCTCCCGCTTCCCGAGATACGCCTCGATCACGTGCGGGTTCTTGCGGACCTCCTCCGGCTTCCCCTCAGCGATCCGCTCACCGTGATCCAGCACCGTAATCCGCTCCGACACGCCCATCACGACCTTCATGTCGTGCTCGATCAGCAGAATCGTCAGGCCACGGTCGTCGCGCAGCGTGCGCATGAAATCCGTGAGCCGCCGTGACTCCTCGGGATTCATCCCGGCGGTGGGCTCGTCCAGCAGGAGCAGGCTCGGATCGGACGCGAGCGCGCGCGCGATCTCGACCCGCCGCTGGTCGCCGTACGCCAGGTTCACCGACATCTGGTCGACATTGTCCGGCGCCAGTCCGACGTACTCGAGGATCTCGCGCGCCTTCTCGCGCGCCTCGCGTTCCTCCCTGCGCACACCGGGCGTACGAACGATCGCGCGAAAGAGGCCCGCGCGCAGGCGCGCGTGCTGGCCGACGAGCACGTTCTCGAGCGCGGACATGGTCGCGAACAGGCGGATGTTCTGGAACGTCCGGGCCATGCCGCGGGCGAGGATCCGGTCCGGCCGCGTGTATGTGATGTCGCGGCCTTGGAAGAAGATCCGGCCCGACGTCGGCCGGTAGAGCCCGGTGAGCATGTTGAAGAAGGTGGTCTTCCCTGCTCCGTTCGGGCCGATGATCGAGACGATCGACTTCTTGGGGATGTCGAAGTTCACGTCGTCGACCGCGGTCAGGCCGCCGAACGCCTTCGTCACCGACAGCGCGTTGAGGATCGCGCCGTCGGACTGGCCAGCATGCTCCTCGGGCTGGGCGACTTGCGTCTCGTCCGCGCTCATGCGCGCACCTCGTAGAACGCCTCCGGGTCGGTGCCGACGCCGGTCGTATCGCCGGCTCCGATGCCGCCGAGCTCGAGCTTGCGTCTTCGCTCCGGAAGCAGGCCCTCGGGACGAAGCACCATCATGATCACGAGCAGGAAGCCGAAGATCCCGAAGCTGAGCTCGGTCAGGTCGAAGTCAAGCCCCACTTCCTGCGGGAGCGGGTTCAGGACGTCCGGGATCAGGTAATTGTTGGCGAACGAGAGCACCACCGCCCCTAGGACCACACCCCAGATGTTGCCCATCCCGCCGAGGATGACCATCGCTAGCACGAAGATCGAAAACGAGAACTGGAACTGGTCCGAGTTCACCGTGTTCAGGTACGACCCGAGGAACGCGCCGGAGATCCCGCCGAACGCCGCGCCGGTCGCGTAGGCCAGCAGCTTCGTCCTGACGAGCGGGACGCCCATACTCGCCGCTGCGATCTCGTCCTCGCGCAGGGCGATCCAGGCGCGGCCGAGGCGTGAGTCGCGCAGGCGGAAGTTCACGAACAGGACGATCGCGACCAGGCCTAACGCGGTCCAGAACCAGGGTCTCAAGTTCAGCGAGGTGAAGGTCTCTGTGAACGGAAGATCGATCTTGTCCACCGGCGTGATCCCCTGGGCGCCGCCTGTGAGCGTGTAGGTGCCGCCGAAGCCGATCTCGTTGCCGTTCAGCGCGAACACGCGGATGATCTCGCCGAAGGCGAGCGTGACGATCGCGATGTAATCGCCGCGCAGGCGCAGAGTGGGCAAGCCGATCAGCGCTCCCGCGATCGCGGTGGTCATCACCGCGGCCACCACCACGAGCAGGAAGTTCAGGTGGATGCCCGGGAGGTTCTCGACGAACCCGCTGACACCGACGTGGACGCCCTCCCCGCCGTTGACGTCGAAGGCGAAGCCCGAAGCCAGCCAACCGATCGTGTACGCGCCGATCGCGAAGAACGCCACGTAACCGAGATCCAGGAGCCCGGCAAAACCGACCACGATGTTGAGCCCGAGCGCCATGACCACATACGCGAGCGCCGTCACGGCGTCGTCCATGAACGGAGACCCGGTATCGAAGAAGAACGGCAAGATCGCCGCGCCGCCGAGGACGACTAGCGCGATCATGAGATCGCGGTGCTGGTCTACGAAGCGGCGCGCGCTCATCCGGCCTCCCTGACCTGCTCGCCGAGGAGGCCCTGGGGCTTGAAGACCATGATCAACACGAGGTAGACGAAGACGATCGCCGGAGTCCACTCGCCGCCGATCCGGTTGTCGGAGATCTGCTGGATGCAGCCGATGATCACGCCGCCCAACACCGCGCCCTGCAGGCTTCCGATGCCGCCCATGACGGCGGCAGTGAACGCGATCAGGCCGGCGTTGAAACCCTGGAAGTACCAGATGGTCGTCTGGTACAGCGCGTAGATCAGGCCGGCGGCGCCCGCCATCAGCCCACCGAGCAGGAACGTGAACGAGATGGTGGTGTCGACGTTGATGCCCATCAGCCGGGCGGCCTCCGGGTCCTGGGAGGTGGCGCGCATGGCCTTGCCCATACGGCTCTGCGTGACGAACCAGCCGAGCAGGAGCAGCAGCGGCGCGGTCGCAGCGATCGCCAGGACGTCACCCTGAGTGACCGTGACCCCGGCCAACGTGAAGAGCGCCTTCTGGGATTCGATCAGATCGGGCGCCGCAATCTGCTGCGGACCGAGCCAGAGGATGCCGACGTTCTGGAGGATGAACGAGAACCCGACCGCAGTGATGAGGGGTGCCAGCTTCGGGGCATTGCGTAATGGCCGATAGCCAACGCGCTCGATCATCACGTTGAGCACCCCGCACGTGATCATCGCGACCACGAGCACCGCGAGCAGCCCGGCGGCGAGGCCGATGACCGGGTTGCCCGACGCGAGGCCGAACGTTCCGTAGAGGCCCACGGCGGCGAACGAGCCGATCATGAACACGTCGCCGTGGGCGAAGTTGATCAGCTGGATGATTCCGTAGACCAGCGTGTACCCGAGCGCGATCAGCGCCCAGATCGCGCCGTTCGAGAGCCCGTCCTTGAGGTTGCTCGCCAGCCGCGAGAGGTCGTTCTCGTCGGGGCCGTTGAACTCGATGAAGGCGAACTTGTCCGCGTCCGAGAGGTCGCCGATGGCGCAGACGACCGGCAGCGCCAGCAGCACGACGATCAGCCCGTAGCGGTCGATCCACACACGGGCGCGCTCGATCGCCCGGCGGCCGAGCGGGGTACGGGGAGCTGCGGTGGTGGCGGCCTCCATGGCCTTTACCGAGCCGCCAAAGACGCAAGCGGGGCCCGGGGGAACGTGCCCCCGGGCCCCGACTCGCGAATCTGACTAACCCAGCGGGTTGCCGTTGCTGTCTTCCTCGACGGTAACGGTCTTGATCGGCGACAGCTCGCCGTCGACGATCAGATGGCGACCGAACTCATTCAGCGTGACATCGCCGTCCTCGTCGATGTCGTACGTGCCGGTCACACCCTCCTTGTCCTTCGTGTTGAAGAACTCGTCGATGACGGCCTGCCTGTCGTTGCAGGAGTCACCGGCGCGATCCAGCGCGTCGAGGACGACGTCCATCGCCTCGTAGCCGTAGATGGCGTAGGGCTGAACGACCTTCTGGTTGTACTTGGCCTTGAAATCGTCGAAGAACTTCTGGCCCTTGGGCCCGTAGTCCTTCGGGTTGATTGTCGCGACCGTGAGGTACGTCCTATCCGCGATATCCACGGGGAGGGGGTTCGTGAACGTGGACGTCGCCAGGCCGTCCGGTCCCCACAGCGTCGCGTCCGGCAACGCCGCGCCGAGGTCCTTCCAGAGCTGGACCGCGTTGTTGTCCACGATGCCGCCGAAGAAGACCGCGTCGGCACCCGAGTCGGCGACCTTCGCCGCAAGCGAGCGGTAGTTCGCCGCCTTCACATCGATCCCATCCTCACCGACGACCTCGATGCCGCGGAGCTCGGCCGCATCACCCGTGGTCTTGGCGACACCGGCGCCGTACACCTGCTTGTCGTTGAGGAGGTAGAGCTTCTTGACGCCCTTCTCCTCCATCCAGTCGGCCTGAGCGGCTCCCTGGATGTGGTCCGCCGGGACCACGCGCCCGTAGGTGCGCTCGCCTGTCGGGTAGTACTTCTCCGGCGCGCCCTTGTCATCCGGGCCCGCGTCCTTCGTCAGCTCGAGCGCCGTGTTCGACGGGCTGACCTGCAGGATGCCCGCCTCGTTCGTGATCGGGATCGAAATCGCCGACGCGCCCGAGTTGAACTCGCCGAGCAACGCGATCGCGCTGTCGTCGTTTGCAACCTTGCGCGCGTTCGCCGAGGTCGCCCCCGGGTCCCACGTGCCGGCCTGCGCCGTCGAATCATCGAGCTTCGTGTAGTCGACCGTGCAAGCGCCGGCCTTGCCGCCGCGCTGCTCGAGCGCGAGGTCCTCGCCGCGCTGCACGTCCAGAGACTGGACGCGACTCGCTCCCTGGAGCGGGAGGCTCGAGTAGATCGTCACGTTCTTACTCGCAGTGGTCCCGCCACCGCCTCCGTCATCGTCGTCGTCGTCCCCACACGCGGCGATGCCCAACGCAAGCGCCCCGAGAAGGCAGACGAGAATCCACCGTACTCGCAAAATGTCCCTCCTAAGAAGAGTTATTCGACTCCAACCGCGCCGCATCCTAACCGCAATTCCGGCGCGTGGGCAACGGGGGCAACCTAAGCACCATTTGCGCTCAACCTCAGCCACGCACGGGGGCAAGCTCCGCCTCGAGGTCGGGGCGCCGGGACTGGACCCACGCGACGGCCGCCACGACGGCCATGCCACCGGCTATCTGAACTGCCGCCAGCGCCTCGTCGTGGATGATCCAGGCGAAGACGGCGGCGAGCACCGGCTCGAGGGTCGCCACCACCCCGGCCCGCGGCGCCGGTAGATGGCGAAGCGCGGCAACCATGCAGATGAAGGGCAGCAGGGTGCCCACCACCACTACCCCCGCGGCGAGGGCGACATTGCGTGCCGAGTCGAGCTCGCCGAACGGGAAGTTCCACCACGGTGCCGCGAACGCCCAGAAGAGGCTCGCAAAGCCGAAGGCCCAGAACAGCGTGGTGACAGGCTCGTGGCGGTGACCCGCCCGCTCCGAGCCGACCATGTAGACGGCGAAGGAAACGGCGGCGCCGAACGCCGCAAGGACGCCGACCGTGTCGAGAGCGTCTGCGTCATAGGCGCGGACCACGAGGAAGCAGCCGGCGGCGGAGAGGAGGACGGCGCCCCAGAGCCCGGCGGCCAGCCGACGGCCGTGGACGACGCGCAACCAGACCAGGAGCAGAAGCGGCGCCAGGTACTGGATCGTCACCGCCGGGCCGATGTCGAGCCGGTCGATCGCGGCGAAGTAGCACGCGTGCACGGCGGCCAGCCCCGCCACGCCCAGGAAGGCGAGCGCCGGCAGCTCGTCGCGCTCGACCCGCAGGAGCTGCGGGCGCGTGGCGGCGAGCACCACGAGCAGGATCAGCCACGAGCCGAGCGAGCGCATCTCGGAGAGCTCGAACGGGCCGACCCCGTCGTCGAGCAGGTAGCGGGCCATGCTGCCGTTCAGCGCCCACATCGCCGCCGCCGCCGCCGCGAGGGCGTAGCCACGCGCCGGATGGCGCTCGCGCTGCGGCACGGCTAGCGGCCCGAGCCGGGCGCCGGCCCGCGGTACTCCAGCTTCCCGCGCTCGAGGTCGTAGAGCGCGAGCCGGCTGCGCGTCGTATCACCCCGGCGGTCGAACCGGTAGCGGCCGATGACGGAGCCGTCGGGGCCGTGCTTGCGGGCTGCGGCGATCACCGCCACACGATCCGTGGCGTCTTTGCCGGCCGCGCGCAGGGCTTCGAGCACCACGCGCATCGACTCGTATCCGTAGAGGGCTTCGACCGGCGGCGTGCTCCCCTGCTCCCGGGCGATCCGGGCAAGTATCCGGCGGCCCGCGGCCGGGTACTGCCGCGCTGGGAGCATCGGCGTGACGAGCGGGAGCGGCTGCGCCGGCTCGCCCGGCGGCAGCGCGTCCGGTGTGGCGAGCGGAGCCGAACCGATCAGCGGCGTCCCCGCGACCACCGGATCCGCCATGGCCGCGAGAATCGTCGCGGCGGGGTCGCCGCCGATCCCGAGGTAGACGACCGCATCGGGGGAGTCCTCGGCGAGGTCGGCCGCCAAGTCCGCCGCCTCGTCGAGCTCCGGCTCGATGCGCTCGACGGAGGTCACCTCGAGCCCCTGATCGGATGCAGCCTGCTCGACGCCGCCGGCGAGCTGGCGGCCGAAGATGCCGCCGTCGTGCGCGATCGCCAGCGTCGCCGCCCCCGACTGGCGCGCGACGGCGACGAGCGGGCCGGCCTCCGCCGAATCCGGCGGGACGAGGCGGAGGAAGTTGTGCGCCTCCTCGGGGTAGAAGCGCTCGGGGCCGGCGCCGGGCCCGGACTGCGGGACCGTCAGGCTGGTCAGCCCGTCGGTCGGCGACACTTGCAGGATCGATTCCTCGTTCGTGACGGGCAGCGAGACGGCGGACGCCCCGAGCTCGAGCTCGCCGAGGTATGCGATCGCCGCGGGGTCGTCGGCCGCCCGCCCGGCGTTCTCCGCCACGCGGTCGGGATCCCAGTCGCGCTCGTCGGGCTCCGCGCTGTCGAGCTCGACGAGCTTGATCGGATGCGAGCCGACGCGTCCGCCCGCGTCGGCCAGCGCCAGCCGTTCGCCGGCCGCCACGGCGTCGCCGGTCGCCTGGGAGCCGCCGGTCCGCGGGAGGCTCGAATAGACGACCAGCGTGTCCGCCTCGACCGGCTCGGGACGGTCGCTGTCGCCGCCCCCTCCGCACCCCGCGAGCAGCGCCAGCAAGAGCACGGCTGTGACCTTCCGCGGCAAGTGCGCGATGGTAGCTCCGCGGCCTCTCGGGCTAACGTGGCGCTCGTGCGCTTCGGCGTCCTCACAGGCGGCGGCGACTGCCCCGGCCTCAACGCCGCGATCCGGGCGATCGTCCGCAAGGGCGTCGACGGCCACGGCCACGAGCTGGTCGGCTTCCTCCACGGTTGGCGCGGCCCAATCGAAGAGGAATGGATCGACCTCACGATCGACGCGGTGCGCGGCATCCTGCCGCGCGGCGGCACGATCCTCCGCTCGTCGCGCACGAACCCCCTGAAGCGCGAGGACGGGATCGACCGGATCCGCGAGACCATGGACAAGCTGTCGCTCGACGGGCTCATCGCGATCGGCGGTGAGGACACGCTCGGCGCGGCCCAGAAGCTGCACGAGGCCGGCGTTCCGGTACTCGGCCTGCCGAAGACGATCGACAACGACCTGAACGGGACGGATGTGACGTTCGGGTTCGACACCGCCGTTCAGGTCGCGACGGACGCGATCGACCGCCTGCACACAACCGCCGAGAGCCACAACCGCGTGCTGGTGGTCGAGGTGATGGGGCGCCACGCCGGCTGGATCGCCCTCCACTCCGGCATCGCCGGCGGCGCCGACGTGATCCTCATCCCCGAGCGGCCGTTCGACATCGAGAACGTCTGCGCCCATTTGAAGCGCCGCCACGAGCACGGGCGCTATTTCTCGATCGTCGTCGCCGCCGAGGGAGCGACCCCGCGGGAGGGAACGCTCGCGACCCTGGGCGGGGACAAGGACGAGTTCGGCCACGAGCGCCTCGGCGGCATCGGGCAGGTCCTCGAGCGCGAGGTCGAGGCGCGCACGGGCTTCGAGACGCGTGCGACCGTGCTCGGGCACGTTCAGCGCGGCGGCACTCCGACGGCGTTCGACCGCGTGCTCGCGACCCGCTGTGGAATTGCCGCGATCGACGCGGCGAGCGAGGGCCGCTGGGGCACGATGACCGCGCTGCGCGGCGCGAAGATCGAGCTCGTCCCGCTAGCCGACGCCGTGTCCTCGCTCAAGACGGTCCCGCCCGACGACTTCGCCGTGGCGGAGGCGTTCTTCGGCTAGCCGACCTGCTCGCCGCGGCCCAGGAAGCTCTGGACGTACGGCCGCGCGACGTACCAGGCGGCTGCGATCACGACCACCAGCGCCGTGACCATGAACGCGTCGAAGGACTTCACGCCCAGCGCCCAGGCGCAGACCCACCAGACCATCCCGATCGTGAAGGCGACGAGAATCGGCATCTAGCGGGACAGTACGTCAGAGACGGCGCCGCGTGCCTTGGTGAACGCGTTGAACGCCCCGAACATCGCTTTCTCGGCGGCCGATCCCTGGGGCGGGATCATCCCCATCCCCCGCGCGAGCGCCATGCCGTCGGAGAATGCGGTGTTGCGAACGACCTTGTCGCCCTCGACCTCGAGCCAGTCGAGCCCGCGCATCTCGATTCGGCGCCCGGTGGGCTCGACGCCCATCAGCGGGCCGCCCGTGAACGTGCCGTTCATCCGCCACTGCACGAGCACTTCGCTGTCGTGCGCGAGCACGCGGTCGAGAGTCATGTCGAAGTCGGGGACCGCGGTAAAGAGCTCGGTGAACCAGGCCTTGACCTCCTCCGGCCCGCGGAAGATGCCGACGGGGAGGATCTCCTCGATCCCGTCGTCGGCCCAGTGCTCTGCCATCGCCTCCGCGTCGCGGGCGATCACGGCGTCGAAGTACGAGCGGACTGTCTCTTCCGGGGTGCGGAGCTTCTCCTCAGTGGCCATGGCCGCAGCCTACTCCAGCCCGGTTCCAAGCTCGCGGACGGCTGCGCCGACCGCCTCCGCCCCGCCCTCGCCCGCCGCCCGCACGATCCGGCTGCCGACGATGACCCCGTCCGCAATCGCGCCAACGTGGCGGGCGTGCTCGGCGGTCGAGATGCCGAAGCCGACCGCGACGGGGACGTCGGCGGCATCGCGGACGCGGTTCACGGTGCCCTCCAGCTCGGGCGCGAGCGCGTCGCGCTCACCGGTCGTGCCGGACAGCGAGACGGTGTAGACGAACCCCCGCGCGGCGCGGCCGATCTCCGCCAGCCGCTCGGGCGTGGTGGTGGGCGCGACCAGAGGGACGAGCGCGAGGCCGGCGGCATCGCAGGCGGCACGCACGGCGTCGGCCTCGTCGAAGGGCAGGTCCGGGACGATCAGGCCCGCGGCACCGGCCGCTGCCGCCTCGTCGGCGAACCGCTCGGCGCCGCGCTTCAGGATCGGGTTCGAATAGACCATCAGCACCACTGGCACCTGGGCCGAGATCGCGCGCGCAACACCGAGCACGTCGTGGACGTGCACGCCGCTTCGCAACGCCTCCGTCCCGGCCGCGTGGATCACCGGGCCGTCCGCGAGCGGGTCCGAGAACGGCACGCCGAGCTCGATCAGGTCCGCGCCCGCGTCCGCGGCGGCGAGGCCGCACTCGACCGACGCCGCGACGCTCGGGTAACCCCCCATGAGGTACGGCATCAGCGCCGCCGCGCGGCCGTGGCCGCTGAATGCGGCGGCGATCCTCTCGACGCCGGTCGTCACTCGTCGAGTCCGATTACCTCGGCGAGGTCCTTGTCGCCGCGGCCCGAGAGCGTGAGCAGGTCGTAGCCGGGCGAACCGTCAGCCGCGCCGTCGGCGAACAGCCACGCGATCGCGTGTGAGCATTCGAGGGCGGGAATGATTCCCTCGAGCCGGCACGTCTCGCGGAAGGCGCTCACCGCCTGCTCGTCGGTGACCGCGACGAACCGGACCCGCCCGGCGTCGCGGAGCTGCGCAAGCTCGGGCCCCGAGCCGGGATAGTCGAGCCCGGCGGAGATCGAGTGCGCCTCGAGGATCTGGCCCTCCTCGTCCTGGAGCACGGACGACATCGAGCCATGGAGGACGCCCGTCGCGCCCGCGGTCAGCGAGGCGCCGTGCCGGGTCGTGTCGAGCCCGTCGCCGGCTGCCTCGATGCCGACCAGCTCCACGTCCTTGTCCTCGAGGAAAGCGGTGAACGTCCCGATCGCGTTCGACCCGCCGCCGACGCACGCCGTAACGCGAGCGGGCAGCGCGCCCGTCACCTCGAGCGCCTGCGCGCGAGCCTCGTCGCCGATGACGCGCTGGAGGTCGCGCACAAGCGCGGGATAAGGCGACGGCCCGACCGCGGAGCCGATGATGTAGTGCGTGGTGGCGGCGTTCGCGACCCAGTCACGGATCGCCTCGCTCACCGCCTCCTTCAGCGTCCGCGCACCGGCCTCGACGCCGACGACCTGCGCTCCGAGGAGCCGCATCCGCTCGACGTTCGGCC
>Ga0126310_10000989_pt1 | contig 10548 bp, 5 predicted proteins | sample Plot60_FD_92540 | JGI IMG/M metagenome (GOLD analysis project Ga0126310, IMG submission 92540) | Serpentine soil microbial communities from UC McLaughlin Reserve, CA, USA - Plot60 | ecosystem: Environmental > Terrestrial > Soil > Grasslands | place: USA: UC McLaughlin Reserve, Lake County... | reverse complement strand
TAATCCAGCCGAACCAGCGCGTCGAGGCATACCCTCAGGTCCTCCGTACGATCGCGCGTGCAGACGGCCACGGTGACCAGCGGCGTTTCCTTGCCATCCGCGTGAGCAGGCGGAGGATGCGGCGTCTCTAGGAGCTGTTCAACGTCCACTGCGTCAGAAGGTGGCGGTATCGCAGTGAAATCAAGGAGATGGTGCCGCAGGACCGGCCATGCGAGCCGGCGTAGGATAACCCTCCGAAGATCTGTTGCCGTATATGGTGTCCCGGGGAGGAGTGGAACCTCTACATCTCCAACGGGAACGCCATGCAGGCACGCCAAAGCCCGTAAGGCCTGGTACCCTTCGAGATCTCCTAACTCTTCGGGCAGGCTATCCAACTCTACATCGAGCAACTTTATCCGCTTGCGCGTTTCCTCGCTGCTCACCTGGGATGAAGAGTGTTGGCGTTTCCCGTCTGTGCCACGCGCCATTACTCTAACTCCGCAGACTCCGTGGTCCACTCTAACATCGGGCGCACGGCACCCACCCACTTGTCATGCCAGCCGCCGCGCATTTCAACGGCATCCCGGACGTCGAAGGTGAGCACCTCGTCGTGCTGCACGATAGTGCGCCCGTTCTTACTGATGTAGACCGACACCCAATGCATCCCGTCGTTGAGCAGGTCACCCGGCACGCGGCATGAACTTCGGTAATCTCCCTTAGGGAGCCCTTGTTCGTACCGCTCGGGATCGAGAGCGCTCCCGCTCGTAAACACACAGATACCTTGTTCGTTGTATAGAGCGATGCTCAATACAAAGTGCCCGCCAGCCCGGAGGTGACGGTACTCGAATTGCAGTTCCAGGGGCGTGCGCACAGTGATGACATCGACGGGGGTACTATCCACAGGCCGAACGCTGGCGCGTAGCAAGCGGACGTCTTCGTTCCCTGGGGCAGTCAAGGGTTCTTGCCATGAAGTCTCAGTTTGTGAAGAAAGCGTCGTCTGAAGGTAGGCCGAAACCACATGTTTGGGCTTCCCCCGCTCGATGATCCGACCGTCGCTCAGCCAGATAGCGTAGTCACACAGATCTTCTATGGCCAGCATGTTGTGGCTGACGAACAGTACTGTCCGGCCCGTTTGCGCCACGTTGCCCATCTTACCGAGGCACTTTCTTTGGAAACTGGCGTCCCCTACTGCGAGCACCTCGTCCACGACGAGTATGTCTGGCTCCAAATGGGCGGCCACCGCGAATGCAAGCCGCATGTACATGCCGCTCGAGTACCACTTCACTGGCGTGTCGATGAACCTCTCCACCTCGGAGAACGCAACGATCTCGTCGAAGCGGCGGTGGATCTCGTTCCTCTTCATGCCAAGGATAGCGCCGTTCAGGTACACGTTCTCGCGGCCGGTAAGCTCCGGATCGAAACCGGTGCCAACCTCCAGGAGCGAGCCTAGCCTTCCGTGAATCTCGACGCAACCGCTGGTGGGTTCGGTGATGTGCGAAAGAATCTTGAGCAAGGTGCTCTTGCCCGCGCCGTTGGCGCCGATGATGCCGAGCACTTCGCCGTGTTGTATCTCGAATGAGACGTCCCGCAAAGCCCACAGCTGTTCGTCACCGGACCGTCGTGGAAAGTGAGCCGATGACCGATCAGGTGTGAGGAGGTCGCGACGCCGAAACGGCGTCGACATCTTCTCAGATAGCAGATCGCGCAGGGTATCGTGGCGCCTGCGCTGACCAATGCTATAGAGTTTACTTACCTACTGCGCCCGGACGGCTACATCGCTCATGTGTTACACCACATCTGCGAAGATCTTTTCCATCTTGCGGAAGTAGTACAGCCCGCTAACAAAGATCGCAGTGACCATCACGACCGAAATCAGCAACGTTATGCTCGGCGGCTCACCTGTACCCAGCAGAGCCCAACGAAAGCTCTCCACCACGCCCACCATCGGGTTGAGTACTTCGTATAAGGTGCGCCAACCCTCGGGTATGAGATCGGTGGGGTATATGATTGGCGTCGAGAAGAACCACAGCTGGACCAGAACGGGCACCAAGAACCGAATATCCCGGTACTGAGCATTCAGTGCCGAGAGCCAGAGGGATACTGCCAGGGCAGTCATCACGGCAAGTAAGACGAACAAGGGCAGCGTCAAGACGGCAGCAGTGGGTACGAAGCCGTAAGATATTACCAGTGCCACCAGCACGGCGAAGGCGATGGCGAAATCCACAAGGCCCGCCATGACGGCAGCCACCGGGATGAGCAACCTCGGAAAATACACTTTGGTGATTAAGGACTCGTGATCTAGTATGCTGTCACTGGCTCGGCTGAGGGAGTTGGCGAAGTATGTCCACACCACCAAACCGCTGTAGGCGAAGATGGGGTATGGGATTTCACCCGTAGGCACCCTGACCACGAGGCCGAAGAAGACAGCGAACACCACCATGACAGCTAAAGGCTGGATGATGGCCCATGCCGCGCCAAGCACGGTCTGTTTGTACCGAACCTTCAGGTCGCTCCAGATCAGAAAATAGAGCAACTCGCGAAACTCAAACAGTTCTTTGAGCTTGATGGGGGACCAACCTTGTGTACGTTGGATGGTTATCGTGGGCAAAGACTCACCCAGTGGTTGTGGTCTTCCTAGGCTGCCAGAAGGATATTGCTCTCTTAATTGCTTTTCGGTGCTCACCTGACCGCCTTCATGAGTCTACCGCCATCATCGACGGCTTACTTTACCATCTGATTCGATGCATCGATGTCCCAACAGCTTGCTGTACCCGCCTCGGATCGGCGCTCTCAAGAGCAGCTCGCCCATCGGCCAGGCGACGCTTTTGAGGTCGCACGCCTACCCCCTACCTGCGTGGTGCTGCGTACCACGGCCACGCTACTCAGACAGCTCAAGCAGCCCCAGCTCCAAGGCCCTGACCACGGCCTGCGTACGGTCGGAGACGCCCAGCTTGGCGATAATGTGCTCGACGTGATTCTTGGCAGTCCCGAGGCTTATCACGAGTTCCTCGGCGATCCCGGGGTTGGTGTATCCCAGCTTCATCAGCCTCAATACCTCCGTCTCGCGGGACGTAAGCGGCTGGACGTGTGGGTCCCTCTTGCCCGCTGGAGCCGACCGCTCGACACCCTCGGCGGCCAGGCGCCTGAGCAGCCGGGTCGCTAGGTCTGGATCCAAAGGCGACTCGCCCTCGCTTACCTGCCGCACGGCCCTGACGACCTGGTCTTGGGACGCGTCTTTGAGAACGTAGCCGGCTGCGCCCCCCCTGAGCGCTTCAAGGAGGTAGTCTGGATTGTCGTGCATGGTGACCATCAACACGCTAGTTTTGGGATACTTTCGCTTGATTTCTATGGTTGATCTGAGTCCATCCATCTCCGGCATGCGCACGTCCATCAAGACTACCTCGGGACGCAGTCGGGAGCAGAGCAGGAGCGCCTCCCGTCCGTTGGCCGCCTCGCCAACCACCTCGATGTCGGCTGCGTCGGCCAGCATGTCTCGGAGACCTTCTCGAGCGAGTTCATGGTCATCCACTATGGCGACTCGCACTGGCTTAAGCTCTGTTTCCTGCAATGCCCTCGCCTCCGTAAGATCGATACTCCGTGACAATACTATACCTGTACGATCGTTTTACTCCAGCGTACGCGTAATTCGCATCCCCCAAATGAGTGATTTTTTGCTGCTGTGCGACTGGATGGGTAACCACGTTTGCTGTCGCCGTCCCATAGGGCTTCTCGGCCTGAAGTCGTCAAAATACTCGCCTCAGAGGTATGGTCACCACGATTGACGTACCAGCACCCGGGTGGCTGTCAATCTTGAGCTCGCCCCCGAGCATGCCAACTCGCTCCCGCATCCCAGCGAGGCCAACCCTTTCGCCGGGTCCGTGTCCGGTGGATGTCAGGGCCGGATCGAATCCACGGCCGTAGTCCTGGATCTCGAGGCGCGCCTCGTCTCCGACGCGCAGTAGTTGTATACGCACCCGCCGTGTGTGCGCGTATTTGCGTATGTTGGTCAGCGCCTCTTGCGCGCTGCGGAAAAGAGCGATCTCCACCGGGTCCGGTAGACGTTCGTCGCCGAGATTCTCGTCGTAGTCGACTTGGTAGTCGTCGTCGCGGAGGTGGTCGACCTCCAAGGAAATTGTGGCCGCCAGCCCTAGATCGTCCAGAATCGTCGGCCTCAGGTTGGCGATGATCCGGCGCGCGTCCGATACCGTCGCCCGCACAAGCCCTACGATCCGGTCCAGATCCTGTTGCCCTTTCTCCGTAGCTGGAGTGTGACGCCGGGCGAAGGCCTGTAAGCGTTGGTGGGCGGCGACCGCGATCTGAGCAAGCCCGTCGTGCACCTCGTAGGCGACGCGGCGGCGTTCCTCCTCCTGCGCCCTAAGCAGTTTCCCTACCAGATCCTGCAGCGCCCGCTCGCGATCCTCCAGTTCCTCGTAGAGGCGGGCATTCTCCAGCGCACTCGCCGCCTGGCTGGTAAGACTGTGCAGTATCTCAACCGTATCGTTGTTGGCCAGCGATTCCGGACCGTACGCCTCGAGAACACCGACAACTTGCTCCCTAATCTCGAGTGGCAGGCATAGCCCCACCAAGTGCGTGCTGCCGGAACCTGGAGGATACACACGGAAAAGGCGATCCTCCTCGTTAGCTAGCGCCGCATGGCGTGCCGCCTCCGCCTCCGGCGCAAATCGCGCCCCCTCCCATAACGCCTCAAGCCCAGCAGAATGCCAGATGCGCGAACTTCCGCCTTCGTCCACTACGCTGATAACAGCCGTAGTAAGGTTTGAGACGCTACGCATGATCTCCAGCAACCTTGAGATGATCTCTTCGGACGCAAGCGTAGAGCTCAAGATCTGGCCTGCCTGTCGGAGGGCGAGCAGCACGCTCAGGCTCCGGCGGAGGCTCTCTTCGGCCCACTTGCGCTCGGTGATGTCGTGGGCGACGATACCCATCACCTCCCTGCCTCCGTAGGGGACGATGCTGGCGTTGACCTCCATGTCCACCAGTGTTCCATCCTTGCGCCTGTAGCGTCTCTCGCCGATGACGTGACGACCCCCGGCGATGAGGCGTTCCGCGTTCTCGTCTATGCTCTTTCTGGTGTGGGCAAAGATGTCGTAGAGCGACATACCTCTTAGCTCCTCGGGGGAGTAGCCAAGCGAGCGGCTGAGCGCCGCGTTGGACTCGAGGACACGCTTGGTCTTCAGATCTACCATGAAGATGTTCTCCGCCGCCTGCTCGACCACGGTACGGTAGAGCACCTCGCTCTGGCGCAGAGCCTCCTGCGTCCGCTTGCGTTCAGAGATGTCCTCTACTACTCCAACGAAATACTCGGGCTCGCGCGAGGAGTAGATCAGCGAAACGGTGAGGTTGATCCACTTCAGGGAGCCATCCTTCCGCCTGATGCGTTTCTCCTCCGAATAGTGTCGTAACCCCCCGCCCAACATCCGCGTGCCACGGCGAAGATCCCTCCGCAGATCTTCGGGGGTGAGGATGTCCCTGAAATCGATCTGAGGTAGCTCCTCGCGCGTGTAACCAATGATCTCACAGAACCTCTCGTTGAAGCTGAGCCAGCCCCCATCTAAGCTGACCTGCACGATGCCCACCGAGGTCTGCTCGAATATGGCCCTGAACCTCTGCTCGCTGAGCGTGCGAGCCTCCTCGGCCTCGTTTCGCTCGGTTACGTCCCGGTTGGTCTCAAGGACTACGTCTGGTCCTCCCCCGTAGCGCGTCAGGATTTCTCGGGTCTCTATCTCGAGCCGTCGTCCGTCCCTGGTGTGATGGACCACCAGCCCTTCCCAGCGGCCCTCCCTTCGCAGTGTGCTCTCCAACTCCTCGAGAGAAAGCTGACGTTCCGTGTTCAACAACTCGTCACCGACGCAACCCGTGGCTTCCTCTTTGGACCATCCGTAGAGCAATTCTGCTCCCTGGTTCCAGTAGACGATCACGCCGCCAAACTCCCACCCGAGGATAGCATCGTGCGTCTGCTCAAGTATGTCGGCTTGCCGCCGCAACGCTTCCTCCGCCTGTTTGCGTTCGGTTATGTCCTCGACGACGGCGATGAAGTAGCCGGGCTCTCCCGAGGGCTCACGCACCAGCGACACCGTCAGGTCGACCCAGACCACAGAGCCGTCCTTGCGGATGTGGCGCTTCTCCATAGTGTAGGTCTCTATCTCACCGGCCAAGAGCCTGCGGTTCTGCTCCAAGTCGGCGTCAAGGTCGTCGGGGTGGGTGATCTCCTGAAAGGTCTTTTCGAGCAGCTCCTCACAGGTATACCCGACGATGTCACAGAACCTTTGGTTGACCCTCAACCAGCTCCCGTCGGGAGCGTTGTGGGCGATGCCTACGGCGGCCTGTTCGAAGGTAGCCCTGAACCGCTCCTCGCTCTCTCTTAGCTCCTCCTCTACCCGCTTGCGCTCTGTGATGTCGTGCTGTACGCCCTTCCAGTAACGCGGACGACCATCCTCATCTCGCACCAGCACAGCCTCGTCCCTGATCCACACCACACGTCCATCGCGGGCGATCTGGCGGTACTCCATCATGAACGGCTCACCGGTCGCGTCCGTACGCCTGTCCTCGGCCAAGACCTGTTCACGGTCTTCGGGATGCAACAGCTTGATCCAGAGCCCGGGGTCCTCCACGAAGGATTGCGGTGGGTAACCCAACTGCGATTCGATCTGCGGGCTTGCGTACAGAGTGGGTTTGGTCTTGGATTTTCCTGGCTCAGCTATCTGCTGGGTATAGGTCGCAGCGGGGATCTGCTCGACCAGAGTACGGAATTGTTGCTCGCTTGTTCGTAGCGTTTCCTCGGCGCGAGCGCGCTCACGCCGCTCTTCGGATTCGCGGATGGCACGACGTACCGCCGGTACTAGCCGCTCCAGGCGATGCTTGAGCACGTAGTCCGTGGCGCCGCTCTTGAGGCTATCGATCGCTAATTCCTCGCCAGCCCTGCCGGAGACCACAATCACCGGCACCTCAGGGCGAACCTCTCGCGCGAGCTCGAGGGCCGAAAGACCGTCAATAGATGGGACGGGGTAGCTTGTAAGGATGAGGTCGAAGTCGCCTTCTTCCAGCGCGGCGACGAAATCGGCTCGCGTCTGCACAGCAACCATCTCGCAGTCGATGCCACCCTCAATCATGTTCGTGTGAAGAAGCTCCGTGTCCAAAGGGCTCGTTTCAAGACTGAGGACGCATAACGGCTTCGACCTTTTGGAACCGGGCTCCACGGAGTTGGTCAAGCCGGTCAACGCTGCCACTTCCCTTTATCCGAAAGCGGTTGATCAAAGACCCGCAACGAGCGCTCCGCCTCTTCTGGCGGCTTCGACAAAGCCGCGGTAACCAGCCGGCGCCACGACGTGCGCGGTCGTATCATGATCGTGGCTTCTCATTAAGAGGCCGCGCCAATAGGCTAGCAACTTTTCATACTTGCCAGCTCCCAGAGCCATGGCACAGCCTTCCCACTATTTATTTACACATATGCTACTCGCCTATTGGCGCAAGCTCTAAGTTTATCCTCTAGAGACAAAGAAGCATACACACCAGGATCGCGCTCAGCTCCCGGGTACAGCGACGATCAAAAGCACTGACCCAGATACGGTCATAGAACACCATGGTCTGGCGGTTTCTCTCAGCACTGCGGGGACCAAGAGTTGCGTGTTCGCTACCCGCCGACGAGCCGTCTGACCGCGTCGACTATTTTCTCCGCTGGTTGCGCCACGGGTAGCACCTCGTCTGCCCCAGCCTCCAATGCCCGGGCGCGGCGCTGCAGGCTTCGGCCGGTCGTAAGCGCCAGCACTGGCAGCCCGCGTAGTTGCTCGAGTAGTTCGATCCCGTCCTCATCCGGCAGGTCAAAATCTACGATTACGCAGGCTGGCTTGTCGTTGGTGTCGCTCAAGATACGCTGTGCCTCAGCGAGCGACCCGGCCTGGACGCTACCCAACCCCGTACGCCTCTCGAGCATGAGCGCCAGGCCTTCGCGGAACAAGGCTTGGTCCTCGACGAGCAGTAGCCGCCGCATCCTCGCATTCGTTCGCCCATTATGCTGGTAGGTGCTCTCCATTATCACTCTCCGGCTGCCTCGCAACTCTTTGTGCTCTTTCTGTGAAGTGCCGGCTCCAGCGCTTCACCGTTCTCTTGGACCTGGATAGTGGTCCTCCTCTCAACAGTTCGGCTACTACGAAGAGGTTCGTGGAAGTTCCCACTTTTCCTCCTCTCGCGGACACCTTCACAATAATGTTATGCCTCTATGAGGGCCGATAAATACTCCAAGGTCAGATTTCTCAAGTCGTCGCCTTAGCGGACATGTTCTTACGCCCCCTGTGGCTCTAGCGTTGAAAGCCAAGATCTGTATGGCTGGACTCAGAAAGTTAGAGTTTGGGTAGACTGGAGATTGCAGCCCGTAGGTACACTACCATGCTGTACAGCGTGACCAGGTGAGACATGAAGCGATGCTGGAATAGGAGAAACCTCTATCTGTAGGCGTAGACTTTCTTCTCACCCTGCGTAACCTGGAGTATCTCTAGCCCTCTGTAGAACTCATATCTTGGGAAAAAACGGGCCAATTAGCTGGCGCTCGAGATCTCGACCACGCGCTGAACTCGGCACCGTAAGACGTAGTCTCCGTGGATGCGGCGACGTGGCACTCCCGAAACGTCAACTTCGGGATCGAGGGCCTGGAAAGGCGACACAAGGGAAAGGGCGGGAGAGCCACGTCGTGGCGAAACCGGCTCCCCACCCGCTTTTTCTGCCAACCAGTAGGGAGGGCGCTCGCCCATCCCGACCGCGAAGCATGAGCGAAGGTGTAAGAGGGATTGTCTTATCGGTGGAGGTGGACAAGTCCAACCGAGCAGTCGAGCGGCTGACGCAGGCGACTATTGACTCTCACGGAACGTCTACTAGAATAAGGAACTCCGATAGGTGATAGTAGAAGCTAGTAAAGAAAGGACCTTGATACCTGAGCTGGCCATCGTTCCTGCGCCAGTGATTTGGCCAACGATGGGACGGAGGCGTGCATCCGCGGGGCTTGGAGAAAGCCAGGTGGGAGATCCTTGGCCTCGAGGAGCACGGTGGCTACTGTAATGATCTGGGGCTTGTCCTCGGAGGGAAAGACGTCGCTCATGCTGGCACCCCATCTGCTCGGTGTGCGCGACCAAACGGGGCAAAGAGGCCGACCTATCACAAGACGCCCGACAGTAGATCGGGCAAGGACGATTGAGATATAGCGCAGCGCGGAGCGACTTGACGAGGCGACTTTGGGATCTTGGCAGGCAGTGAGCACCAGAAGACTGCGGCAACACCGAGGCGTAATGGGAGCGCTCGTCCTGGCGCTGTGTCTGCTGATGTTGTCGGGCGCCGCCGCTCGCGCGCAGGCTGAGCCCCCATTAGGGGACTTCAAGCCCAGCCAAGTCGTGGTCGAGCTACGGACCACCGGCGGTAACCAATCCGGCCAAAACAACAAGGAGAAGCTCAAGAAGATCAATGCTGAATACGGCACGAGCACCCGCGACGAAACCCTGGGCAGCACGGGCGTCTTCCTGCTCAATGTGCCAGCCGGCTCGAATGTGCAGAAGACAGTGAGCCGGATGGCAGGCGACCAGCGACTGCTCTATGCTGAGCCCAATTACATAGTCCGGATGCTCGACGGTGAGGGGCGGCACAGATCCTGGGGTGTGAGCGACGCCGAGCCCTCACCCCAAGAGAACGCGGCCTCGGCGCTCAACCTCTCGAGTGCTCACAGCATCAGCTTGGGTAAGGAGGCCACGGTCGCCGTCCTGGACACCGGCGTGCAGCTCGACCACCCGGCGCTGGCGTCCAACTTCCAGGATGTTCCGCGCTACAACTTCGTGGAAAACAACAATAACCCCTTGGATATTGCGACAGGCGAGGACGAGGATGGGGATGGCCTCAAGGACGAGATGGTGGGGCACGGAACGCATGTAGCTGGCATCGTCGACCTCGTTGCACCCAAGGCCAAGATCATGCCGCTTAAGGTGCTCACCTCGGAAGGCATCGGCGACGACTTCACGATCGCCGAGGCGATGTCCTATGCCGAGAGCAACGGCGCGGACGTGATCAACCTCTCGCTCGGCTCGGCGAGCCGAGCGAGGGTGCTGGAGAGCGTGTCGAAAGACGCCATTGAACATGGCGTGGTGGTCGTCGCCGCAGCGGGCAACTCGAACAGTGCTGCGCCGATGTACCCGGCTGCGGGAAGTCAAGTCGGGGCCCCCTCGGGCGGGCTGGTGGCCGTAACGTCGGTGAACATGTATGGGCAGAAGTCCGACTTCGCCAACTACGGACCCTGGGTCGACATCGCCGCGCCCGGCGAGGGCGTCCGAAGCGCTTTCCCGGTCAGCAAGTACGCGTACTGGAGTGGCACCTCGATGGCGACACCGTTCGTCTCCGGCGAGGCGGCGCTCATCCACGCAGTCTACGGCTCACTCGACCCCGCGGGCGTGGCGGAGAGGATAAGCTGCAGCGCCCGGCCCCTCGTTGACATAGACCCTAGTTACGCTGCCAAGCTAGGCGCTGGCCACGCCGACGTGGCCGCGAGCCTCGCACCGGGCGCTTGCGACACAACCG
>Ga0126310_10000988_pt1 | contig 10548 bp, 8 predicted proteins | sample Plot60_FD_92540 | JGI IMG/M metagenome (GOLD analysis project Ga0126310, IMG submission 92540) | Serpentine soil microbial communities from UC McLaughlin Reserve, CA, USA - Plot60 | ecosystem: Environmental > Terrestrial > Soil > Grasslands | place: USA: UC McLaughlin Reserve, Lake County... | reverse complement strand
CGCGGGTGACGTCGCACACCACGATCGCCACGCGCGCGCCGGCCGGGACGCGGTCACGCAACGGCTCCGAGGCGTGCGGCTGGCGCATCGCCTGGCGTAGGGCGGCGGCCTCGTCGGGCAGGCCGGGGAGGTAGCGCGGCTCGATCACCGTCGTCCGATCGGACGGTAGCTCGATCTGAAGCCCGCTCTTGCCATACGCCAGCGTGATCTGCGTCTTGCCCATCCGTTTCCTCCCAGCACCTTCAAGCATTGTAGCGGGCCGCGCGCGCGCCGACAGGCTCAGCGACGCAACTCGGTGAGGTTCTCCCACAGCATGTAGATCGCCGAGACCGAGACCACGGCCATCAGCAGGTACGGCCACAGGTTGATAATCAGGACGGCCACCGACGCCATCGGCAGCCCGACCGCCACCGCCGAAACCAGGCGCGCCAGGCGTCGCTGGAACACCGACTCGATAACCACCAGCACGCCGACCAGCGCGAGTGCCCCGCCCAACAGGTGCGTCGGCGCGACGACCATCAGCGCGACCATGCTCACCAGCACGAGCCCGACGCTGGCGGCGGCCCAGACCTCCAGCAGCGACCGCAGCCGAGGGTCGGGTGGCGACGCCGGCCGGGCAAGCCGCTCGATGTGAGCGCGACGGTCGCCCGGCAGGGTGACCGCACTCGGATCGCGTCGCTTCAGCAGCGCGAGCCTGGCCGTCAGCGCCTCCATCAGGATGGCGTCCTGGGCGCGCTCACGGCGGCGCTCGTACACCTCAAAGCGCGCCGCCTCGACCCGCGTCTCGAGGGCGGCCCGCCGGCCCTGGAGGTGGTCGAGCCCCCGAACGGCCGCGATCTCGGCGCCGAGCGCTTCCAGCACCCGGGCGCCCTCGGCGATCTCCACGTCAAGCTCCCGCTGGCGCGCTTCAAGCTCGACGATGGCCGCCCTCACGACCTCGACCTCGCGGCCGGGCGGCGGCACGTCGTCGAGGCCGGCCCAGCCCAGCGGGTCGAACCACGCGCGGCGGACGGTGCCGTCGCGGTTGTACATCGGGCCGGCCGGTGCATTCTCGCCGGCGGCGGGATCGCGCGCGAAGTAGCCCCAGAGGCCACGGAATCTCGATATCCAGGCCGGCACCGGATCGAGCACGATCGGCGTCCACTGCTCCGGCTGGCCCGGCCCGATCGCCGGCCCGTTGCCGCGCGCATAATCCACGAATGGGATGTGGAACAGGTCGAGACGCGGTCCGGATCCCACGAGGCCGGCCTGGTGCAGCGTCTGGTGCCAGAACGCCGCCAGGCGCTGGACCGGCGCCGCCAGCCGGTGCAGGTACGGCAGCTCGATCTCGGTGACGTATTCGCCGGGCCGAAAGTACGATGCGTGCGAGCCCGCCCCGATGTACACGATCGGGTGGTCTCCCACCCGATCCAACTCATCGGGGTCGTCCCAGGCGCGGCGGAGGTCGTCGCCGGAGTAGTCGTGGGACGAGTAGGCCACCCAGGCCGGCGCGAGCACGCCGTCGGCCGCCTCCGACAGGTAGATGGACACCATTTCCCAGTCGGCCTCGTGGTCGTTGGCGCCAAAGAAGCCGGAGCGCCAGTTGTTGAACGGATAGAACACCCAGTACTGGAGGACGACCCAGCCGTTCTCACGCACCACCCGGCCGTAGTAGGGACGGAGACGCTCGTCCTCGGGTCGTTGCCGGCACGCCATCAACGCGGCGCCGGCCAGGTCGCCGGTCACCCGACCGCGAAAGAACAGCGTCAGGGAGAAGATCGCGTCGAGCAGCCGCGAGGCGTACCCGACCCGCGAGAGTCGCGCGACGTCCGCGCTGAACCGATTCGACGGATCGCCGTGTCGGCGCCGACGCTCCTCGAGCGATGACTTCACCATCTCCGCCAGATTCAACGGGTCGCTGAACGTCAGGTGGAGGATCGCGCCACGCGGCAGCGCACGCTCCTGCCCGAGATCGTCGAGCGTGAGCTTGCCCTCCTCGATCAGCAGCTCGCGGTGGCCGTCGGGATATGACAGCCAGAGACTCGACTGCTCGACGTACCAGTCGACGTCGGTCGGGAACAGCTCCTCGCCGCGCGTGAAGCGAAAGATCGGCTCGAAGCGGCGCAGCAGCGCCAGGTCGTCCAGTTCGTCTGCGCCATCGTCGCCGTGGCGTGCGCCGTTGAGCGGCCGCATGTCAGCCATGCTCGTGCCGCAGGTCGAACGCCTGGCGGACCTCGCGCTGGTTCAGCACCAGCACCACGAAGCTCCCGAGCGCCAGCAGGAGGTACGGTGGCTGCCCCGTGGCGGCTTCGTACAGGGCATCGGCGAGGCCAATCGCCTGGAGCGCCATCGCCAGCACCCATCCCCCCTCACGCATGCGCATCAGGCTGAGGCTCGCCAGGGACAGCCCCCCGCCGGCCACCACCACGACGGTCGCGAGGCCGAGGCCCGGCAGCTGCCTGACGACCTCGCCGAAGGCCCAGCCGGGAGGGTCCACGACGACGGGCAGCATCCCGAGCTGCTGCGCCGTCATGACCGCGCCGACCAGCACGACGAGCAACGCTTCCATCAGGAGCAGTGAGGCAACGAATGAGACCGCGCGAGGCCGGGGTCGCCGTGTCTGAGGAGTCACGTGGTGGTCGCTCATCGAGTTGAACCTGGCCAGGAGTCGGGCAGTCCCGGGCGGGCTCGCGTCGAGGCCCGGGGCACCGGGGCACGATGATAGCGCGGGCGCCGAGCTCGTCGTGCGGTAGCATGTGACTCCGAAGCCGCGCCGCAAGGCCGTCGTCATCGGCGCGCGCGGGCGCGGACACCTGGAGGGGTCATGAAGATCACCGCGATCGACACGCTCCACGCCGACGGCGGCGGGCGCGTCTTCGACTACGTGAAAGTCTCCACCGACGAGGGTCTCATCGGCTGGAGCGAGTACAACGAGAGCTTCGGCGGCCTCGGTGTCACCCAGGTCATCGAGCGGCTGGCGCCGGTCCTGATCGGCAAGGATCCGCGCGCGGTCGAGGCGCAGGTGGCGCTGATGCAGGCGCTGCGCCGGGTTGCCGCTGGTGGCGTCAACCAGCAGGCGATCGGCGCCATCGAGAATGCCCTGGTCGACGTCAAGGCGAAGGCGCTCGGGATTCCGGTCTACGAGCTGCTTGGCGGCCCGATCCGCGAGTCGATCCGAGTGTACTGGTCGCACTGCGGCAGCTTTCGGGTAGGTCCGCGCGCCGAAATGCTCACGACGAAGCCGGTGCGCACCCTCGACGACATCGTGGAGCTCGGCAAGGAGGTCGCGGCCAGCGGCTTTACCGGCTTGAAGACGAACGTGATCCTGTTCGACGGCCCGGCCCGCCAGCACGTCCCCGGCTTCGCGCGCGGCGACAGCTTCCCCGAGCTGAATGCCGACCGCTACGTCGTCGACGCGATCACGGCCCAGTTGGCGGCCTTTCGCCAGGGGACCGGCCCGAAGATGGACATCCTGGTGGATCTCAATTACAACTACAAGACCGAGGGCTACCTCAAGATGGCGCGGGCGATGGAGCCGTTCGACCTGTTCTGGGTCGAGATGGACACCCGCTATCCCGAAGCGCTCCGCTACATCCGCGAGGGCACGACCATCCCGGTGGCGTCCTGCGAAACGCTGTACGGCCGCCGCGAGTTCCGGCCGTTCTTCGAGCGCGGCTCAATGGACACCGCCATCGTCGACGTGCCGTACAACGGCATCCTCGAGTCGCACAAGATCGCCTGGATGGCCGACGCCTACGAGGTCAACGTCGCGCCGCACAACTTCTACAGCCCGCTCGCGACCGCCATGAGCAGCCACTTCGCGGCGGCGGTCCCGAACCTCCGGATCATGGAGATCGACAACGACTTCGTGCCCTGGTACCACGACCTGGTCACCGTGGCGCCGAGGGTCGAGAGCGGGCACCTCAAGCTCCTGGCGAGTCCCGGCTGGGGCACCGAGGTGAACGAGGAGACGGTCCGAGCGCATCCGCCGCGCTGAACCTGGGAGCGCGGCCATCCTGGCCGCTTCGTACCCCGGGGCAGCCAGAGCCTGTCCTGAGCGCAGCGAAGGAATGCCCGCGCTCCCGGGCCTATCAAGTAGCCGCCGTCACGAAACCGGCACGACCGGGCGGTCGTTGACATAGCGAACGGGAGCGGCCAGCATCCGCTGAGCCCGCTCCAACGTCAGCCGGCGCTCGCCAGCGGGTGAGGCGGCGCCGACGGCTTCATGAGGTCAAATGGTGCCCCGATGCGCATGGACCCTGGCTCGTTGCGCCCTGCTCGCCTGGCTAATCGTCACACTGTTGCCGCCGAACGTCGCGTCGGCGCAGCAGGCTGACGCTCGCCTCTTCCCACAGACCGGCTACCGCGTCGCCGACGACGCCTTCTGGACCTACTTCCGACGCCGAGGCGGTGTGCGGACGTTCGGTTACCCGGTCTCGAATGCATTCACCTTGCAGGGCTTCAAGGTCCAGATCTTCCAGCGGGCGATGTTGCAGCTCCAGCCGACCGGCGCCGTCGCGATGGCCAACATCCTCGACGAGGGGCTGCTGCCGTACACGGCGATCAACGGCTCGGTCTTTCCCGGCGCCGATCCTGACCTGATCCGGCGCCAGCCGAAGGTCGGCGAGCCGGACTACCACCAGAAGGCGCTCCAATTCGTCCGCGACAACGCCCCGGACACCTGGCAGGGCAAGCCGGTGAGCTTCTTCCAGACCTTCTCCGGGGCGGTCAGGGCCGAGGAGGCCTTTCCCGACGGCGGCGCGAACGCGGGCCTGCTGCTTGGCTTCAACCTCGAGGTGTGGGGCCTGCCGACCTCAAAGCCGACCCCCGATCCGAGCAACGCCAACTTCGTCTATCAGCGGTTCCAGCGCGGCATCATGCACTACGACGCCACCTGCAAATGCACCCAGGGCCTCCTGCTGGCCGACTACCTGAAGTCGGTGCTGACGCTGCTCAACCTGCCGCCGGACCTGGCTGCCCAGGCCCAGCGTAGCCCGTTCTACGGTCAGGTTGACCCGAGCCGCCCCGGCTGGCTGAAGCGCCCCGGCGACCTCCCCAGCTCGGACCTGACCGATGCATTCCTCGGCGAGATGTCGGCGCTTATGAGCGCCAGCCAGAGCGCCGCCGCGATCGCGTCCCCGCCGTCGAGCATCACGCCGGTCCCGGCGACCCCGCCCGCCCCGGCGGCACCACCTGCCCAAACAGCACCGCCCGACCAGGCCGCCCCGGTCCCGGCCGTGAGTCCGGGCAAGGGCATCGTCTTCGTCGATGCCGGGCACGGCGGTAAAGAGATCGGCGCCAGTTTCACGTTCGACGATGGCAAGGCGCTGATCGAGAAGGAGTTGAACCTCAAAGTCGCAACCCGCCTCGCGGCGCTGCTGCGTGAGGCCGGGATCGGTGTGGCGCTCAGCCGGACCGTCGACGCCCAGGTCAATACGACCCGCGACCTGAACAACGACACGAAGGTGAACCTGACCGACGACCTTCAAGCACGGGTCGACGCGGCCAACGCCGTCAAGGCCGATCTGCTGGTGGCGGTCCACTTCAACGGCATCGACGACCCGACGAAGCGCGGGACGCAGACGTTCTACTCCGAGGGGCGTCCGTTCAGCGCCAAGAGCCAGGCGCTCGCGGATCTCGTGCAGGCCAGCCTGGTGCGCAACATCCGGTCAGCCGGCTACCAGACCACCGACCGAGGCGCTACCAACGACAGCAGGATCCTCGGCCAGGGCAGCCACTACTACCTGCTCGGCCCCGAGAGCCCGGTCATCCGGCGCGCAAGCGAGATGCCGGGCGTGATCGGCGAGGCGCTGTTCGTGACCAATCCCGAGGAGGCCCAGGCCCTCCGCCAGGACAAGGTGCAAGAGGCAGTAGCGCGAGGCTATCTGGACGCCATCCGTGCCTACTTCGAGCGCTTCCCGCCGAAGTAGCGGCCGGGCTATCCTCAACCCGTGCCACCGAAAAATCGTGCGCTCGGAGCCGCACCGGTCGCTCGGAGCAGGCTCGCTCGCTCGCGGGCGGCGCTGATCGCACTGGTGCTGCTGGCCGCCTGCAGCCCGCCGCCGGAGAGCCCACCGGCTTCGCCCGGTGCCAGCCCCGCCGCCTCGCCACGGCCGCCGCTGACCGCGCGCCAGACGGTGTACGTCGGGAACACCGACCGCTACGGCGCCGACTTCCGTCGGACGCCCGGCGCAGGCGGAGAGCTGATCCGCGTGGTGCCGGACGGCGCCGTGCTGGAGGCCACCGGCCGGGCGCAGCAGGTAGACGAGCAGACCTGGAACGAACTCCGCGACTCGACCGGCGCGGTCGGCTGGGTCATCGCCGACTACTTGAGTGCGGCGCCGCCACCGCTCGCCACGTCGACTCCGATGTCGGTCGCGCCGGCGCCGACTCCCCTGCGCATCGCGACCCCGATCCCGGAAACGCCGCCGCCGACGGCCGGCCCGCGCCCGACCGACACGCTGGTGCCGATCCCACCCCCGGCCCGGGATCCGGCGCTCGCGCCCCTCCCGCCGGCGCCCACGGACAGGCCGGCCCCGCCGACCCTCCCCCCGCTGGCCCCGGTTCGCCCGACGTCCGATGCTTCCGGGGCGGACACCGAGCCGACCCGGACGCGTGGCGCGACGCTCGTTCCGACGCGCGGGCCGACCGGACGCTGACGGGCGGGGCGACCGCACCCCGCCCGTGCGTCGATCAGACCTCGGTGACGACCGAGAGGATCATTGGCCGGCGGCGGACCCGCTCGTAGATGAAGCCGCTCAACACCTCGCGGATCTTCCCGACCAGGAACCCGTAGCTCGGCTCCGGCCGCAGCACCTTGCGCAGCGCCTCGACCAGGACGTCGCGGGCCTCCTCAAGGATCGCATCCTGGCGCGGGTCGACGATCCCACGCGAGATCAAGTCCGGATCGGCCATCAGCTCGCCGGTCTCGCGGTCGACGACGATCGCGGCGATCAGCACGCCATCGGCAGCCAGCCGCTTGCGGTCGCGCAAGACCACGCTGGTCACGTCGCCGATGGTCAGCCCGTCCACCAGCATCGAGCCGGACGGCACCGTGCCGTTCAGCGCGATCTGGTTCTCAGAGATGTCAATCACCTCGCCGATGTCCGCGATCAGGACGTTGTCCGATGGCAGTCCCGCCCTGACGGCGAGCTCCTTGTACAGCACCAGCATCCGGTACTCGCCGTGGATCGGCACGCAGTACTTCGGGCGCAGCAGCCCGAGCATGTGCGTCAGCTCATCCTGGCTCGAATGGCCCGAGACGTGGACGCCCTCGTTGATCGCCCGGTAGATCACCTTGGCGCCGCGCCGGTACAGGTTGTCGATCGCCCGTGCGACCGTCTCCTCGTTGCCGGGGATCGGGCCGGCGCTGAAGATGACCGTGTCCTCGGGGATGATCCGGACGTTCGGATGGTCGCCCATCGCCATCCGGCTCAGCACCGAGGTCGGCTCGCCCTGGCTGCCGGTCGCCAGAACGACCAGCTTGCTCGGCGGGATGTTGCTGCTCTCCCGCAGGTCGATCAGGGTACCCTCGGGTGCGCCAAGATACCCGATCTCCCCCGCAACCTTGATGTTCTGATCCATGCTGCGGCCGGCCACGGCCACTCGACGTCCCAGCCGGTGCGCGATGTGCACTACCTGCCGCAGCCGCGCCAGGTTCGAGGCGAACGTGGTGACGATCACCCGGCCGGACGCCTCGCCGATCAGCTTCTCCAGATTTTCGCTGACCATCGTCTCGGAGCCGGTCCAGCCCCGGTTCTCGACGCGCACGCAGTCGGAGAAGAGGGCCAGCATGCCCTTGTCGCCGAGGCGGCGCAGGGCCTCCTCGTCGGTGGGGCGACCGTCGACCGGCTGCTTGTCGAACTTGTAGTCGCCAGTGTGGAACACCGTTCCCGCCGGCGTCTCGATGGCGAACCCGACCGAGCCCGGCACGCTGTGATTGACGTGGACCGCCTCGACCGTGAACGGATCGAGGTCAATGATGTCGCCCGGCTGGAACTCGATCAGCTTGACCTTGTCCATCTGCCGATGCTCGCGGAGCTTAGTCTGGATGAGCCCCAGCGTCATCTTTGTCCCATAAATAGGGATGGGGTCCTCGCGGTCCATCTGCATCACCAGGAACGGCAGGGCCCCGATGTGGTCCTCATGGCCGTGCGTGATGATGATGGCGCGCAGGTCGTCGGCCGCCTCGCAGACGTAGCCGAAATCGGGGATCACCAGATCGACGCCATGCAGATCGGCGTCGGGAAACTTGACCCCGGCGTCGACCATCAGCATCTGGTCGTCATATTCAAAGAGCGTGGAGTTCTTGCCGACCTCTCCAACGCCGCCTAGCAGGATCGCGCGAAGCGCCTGATCCACGCTGCCTCCCTTATACCCATGCTAATTGAATCACGCCGTCGAGAACCGGACAAGGCATGCTAGAATGGGCCATGCGCTGTCCGTTCTGCTCGTCGCGCGATACTCGGGTGCTCGACAAGCGTGATGCCGACGACGTCGCCATGACGCGGCGACGCCGCGAGTGCCAGCAGTGCAATGGCCGCTTCACGACGTACGAGCGCCCCGAGATCTCCACGCTCATGATTGTGAAGAAAGATGGCCGCCGGCAGCCGTTCGATCGAGCGAAGCTGCGGGCGAGCATCCAGACGGCCTGTACCAAACGTCCGATCAGCGCCGAAACAATCGAACAGATGGTAGACCAGATTGAGCGGTCGCTGCGGACGCGGGACGGCCTCGAAGTCCAGAGCAGCGTGGTCGGGGATCACGTCATCGACCGCCTGCGTGCACTGGATGAGGTCGCATACATTCGCTTCGCGTCAGTCTACCGGGCGTTCACCGACGTCTCGTCGTTCGAGGACGAGCTTCGCAGGCTGGTCAAGAGCTGACCAGCCGCCGCCACCACGATGACGGCTGACGATCCCGGCGCGCGGCTGCCGACGAACGATCGTGGCGCGCCGGTCGCTCCGTCTGCCCCATCCATCCGCACAATCGAGCTCATACCGTCTAGTATGCCGTCGCACGCGCCCGTGGCGTCAGGCTCGGAGCTGCGCTTCGGCGGCGGAGTCTCGCTGACGGTCTCGTTGCTCGGCCTGGTCGGCGCGGCGGTCGGGTCGGTCTGGCTCGGCCTGAGCGGCCGGTACGCCGTAAGCCCCGAGGGCTGGCTCGGCGGCGCGCTGACGCTGGTGGCGGCGGCCCTGACGGTGCTGGGCCTGCTGCTGCTGCTTGGCGGGCTCGGCTACTACGTGCTCGCGCCGGCCTTTGCCGGTCCCGGCGCGGCCTGGCGCGGGGTCGGCTCGCACCGCCTGGTGATCGCCACAACTGCGCTGATCGTCCTGCTGGCGAACGCCGGCCCGGTGGCGTACGTGTCGGTGGCCGGCGCCGACGCGCTGCGGACGGTGCCCGGCTTCCTGTCGGCCGCGCTCTCGGTCGACGTCGTGCTGCTCGGCGTGACCTATCTCCGCTTCATCCGACCCGGCGTGCTCACCATTGCCGACCTCGGACTCGACCGGCCGGACCGTGCGCGGCTGGTCGGGATCGGCGTGCTGGTGGGCATCGGCGTGCTGGTGATGAGCGCGGTCGTCCAGTCGGCGATCCAGGCGCTCGGCTTTCGCCAGACCCAGCTGCTGAGCCTCCAGTACATCCGCGACTTCCCGCCGCTCGGGTTCGCGGCGGTGGTCTGCGCCGGCGGCATCGTGGCGCCGATTGCCGAGGAGCTGTACTTTCGGGGCTTCGTCTTTCGGAGCTATCTCCGGACCCGCAGTCCCGTGGTGGCGTACGGCGCGACCTCGGCTCTCTTCGCGACGCTCCATCTCAACCTACCGGCTCTGATCCCGAACCTGGTGCTGAGCCTGATCCTGTGCCTGGCCTATCGCCGGACCGGCAGCATCATCCCCAGCATCGTCGGCCACGCGCTGAACAACACGGCCGCCTTCTGTATCCTGTACTTCACCAACGCACCACTCTGAAGCAGCCCCCTCGGCCCGCCTGCCAGTTTCGGGAGTAGCATGATGGACTTCCCACGAGCACCGTTGCCGCGCATGCTGCGCGTTCGCCAGCAGCTTCCAGACGAGCACCTGCCCGACGTCGTGGCCGCCGTGCGCGCGGCGCTGGCAGCCGGCGGTCTTCGCGAGCGGGTCAGGCCGGGCCAGCGAGTCGCCATCACGGCCGGCAGCCGGGGCATCGCCAATATCCAGGCCGTCATCCGGACCGTCGCCGAAGAGCTCAAGGCACTGGGAGCCGAGCCGTTCGTGGTGCCGGCCATGGGCAGCCACGGCGGCGCCACCGTCGAGGGGCAGCGGGCGGTCCTGGCCGAGTACGGCATCACCGAGGCCGAGGTCGGTGCGCCGATCCTGGCGACGATGGACACCGTCATCGTCGGGCACCTCAATGACGGGACGCCCTGCTTCATGGATCGCCACGCCTGGGAGGGCGACGCGGTCGTCATCGTCGGGCGCGTCAAGGCGCACACCGCCTTCCGGGGCGACATCGAGAGCGGCCTCTGCAAGATGCTGGCGATTGGCCTCGGGAAGCAGCGCGGCGCCGAGACGAACCATGCCCGGGGCCTCAGGG
>Ga0126310_10000987_pt1 | contig 10548 bp, 13 predicted proteins | sample Plot60_FD_92540 | JGI IMG/M metagenome (GOLD analysis project Ga0126310, IMG submission 92540) | Serpentine soil microbial communities from UC McLaughlin Reserve, CA, USA - Plot60 | ecosystem: Environmental > Terrestrial > Soil > Grasslands | place: USA: UC McLaughlin Reserve, Lake County... | reverse complement strand
TCGGGAGCGTGAAGGGCGACTCGTAGCACATCAAGAGGACGTGCAGGCGGCGCGCGTCGCTCTCCCGAAACGCCAGAACGATCACGTCATCATTCCTCATGCAGACAGGATGTGCCTGGGGGTAGATAAATCCCGCGTGACACCTACCGCAAGCGCAGACGCTTGAGCGCCGCAGGCGTGAACGCAACGAGCAACTCGCCGGGTGACACGTTGAGTGCGCGGCACAAGCGGAGAATCACGAAGAGTCCCGGCTCTTGATCGCCCGTCTCCAGGCGTGAGACGTAGTTCTCGTGCAGATCAGCCGCTTCCGCGAGCGCCTCCTGCGTCAGGCCGCGTTCTTTGCGGTAGGAACGGATCGTTCCACCAAGGCGTTCGAGGGCAGCGGAGCGCATACGCGTCGTCGTTGACTTCCGCCGCGAGTCCACCCTATCGTGTGGAGAATCACCATGACCGATCGTGTGGAAACCGGAGGCAAGTCGATGCGCTCCAGAGCACTCATCGCCCTCATCCTGATTGCCACTGCGCCAATGGCAACGGCCGGCGGCAAGATGCCGCCTTTGCCTGCGATCGTTGGCGTCTGCCGTGACAACGGCTTTCCGGAGGAGGTGTGCAACCCCTCACCACGGCTGGCACCACTCATCGGCATACCGAAGGCACGCCTCGCGAATGGGAAGACCCGCCCCTTATGGATCACGGTTGCCGGTATCAGCTTCACCTCCGCGCTCAACGACGAACGCTTCCTCCTGCGGTACGAGGAGATTACGGGCATCTGCGCCGACCACACGCCAACCGAAGCAAGCAACGGCGACGAGCGCTTCACGACGAGCGTGCGGCAACGCCACTACTTCCGCATCACGACCAGCGACCGCGAGGTCATCTTCTGGGTGCCCGGCGGGACAACGGAGACGAATAAGGCACCACTCTTCTACCACGCCATCCTCGGCCACATCCTGCCGGTGAGCGCGTGCGAATTGCGACCAGCGGAGTAACCATTGCGACACGTCCTCCTGCTCACGCTCCTCCTCGCCACCACCGCGCGCGGTGAGGAGCCACTCACGAACGCCGACGTACTGCGCATGCTCAAGGACGGCGTTCCTCCAAGCGTCGTGAGCGCGAAGATCAAGACGAGCGAGACGCGCTTCGACCTCACCACGGACGCCATCGTGACCTTGACCAAGGCGGGCGTGCCGGAGTCCGTGCTCACCGCAATGCTCGAAAGCACGACACCATCGACGGCGGCACCCGCGGGCGCACCACCGTCCCAAGCGAGTGGTCCGGATCTGCTCCTCTGGAAGCAGGAGTGCGAGAAGGCGGGATGGTCGGACGCCATTTGCCGGCCGGAAGAGTCCGGGATCACGTTCCCGGCGATCTTCTATCGTGAAGGCGCGCGCACACCCGGCGCGGGCGGTGAGATCAACGTCACGAACCACCGCATCAGCGCGTCGTCACTCGGGAGAGAGGTCTTCGACATCCCCTGGACAGACGTGAAGAGCTTTTGCGCCGAGTTCGCCTGGCGCAACATGTTCTACCTCCAGACGAAGGATGGCGAGATCAAGTTCGACTTGGGCGGCGGCAGAGATGAGATGAGCAAATTCTTTCGCAAGATGCTCCTCAGCATCCGACCCGAGGAGTGCCCAAAGTAGGAAGACCGGTAGCTACCCAAAGCCGAGAGCTTTCTCGATGTTCATTCTCGGGAACGTCTCCGCTGGCAGCTGCGGATGAATTTCCCTGAGGAACGAGCTCACGGACGGAATCGTCCATCCGCTTCAGCAGCGCATCTACCAAACTTGAGATTCCTCGTCCGCTCCGCATGGCAGCACGCGCGGCCCTAAGAACCTCGTCCGTGGACCCGTTGCGCAAGGAACCGAACCGGTTCCGCCACGTCACGTCGAGCATGTCTCGTTCACCAAGGGCTGAGAGCTGCAGCATGAAGTCGGCCGCCTCGTCGGAGCGGTTGGCGAGCATCGCGTCGCAGGCGGGCCTAGCCGCGATCGTAGCGTGATCTTTGAGCTTCGCGTGCCTCTTCAAGTGCCCTGCTTAGCACACGGAGTCCCGATCGGGTTATCTCGTCGGTCTCCTCAGAACTCAGCTTCGGTACGAGAACGCGAAGGAACTCGTGCGGTCGCGATAGATACATGGGGTGAATCTCATGCACAACCTGCTTGACGAGGCCGAGTTTGAGTAGATGACGAACCACCGCCTCCGCAGTAACGGGATCCTTTCGAAGCCCGATCATCTGCGACACGAACGGTCGGATGTAGTCCGTGTTCTTCGCTTCCGGCCACGCGACGATTGCTGCGAAACGCTCGAAGTCACCCCGTGTCAACGCCCCTTCGGCAATGTCGAGCACAGTCCGCCGTAGCTCTGCAGCGCGTTCTGGAAACCCTTCCATAAAAAGTCGATGAGGACGAGTCCACGGCTAACGTCGGCGATGCGAAGCGTCAACGTGGCGACGTTGATCAGAGATTGCGCATCGTCGTCGTCGGCAGCACTGCGATGCGCCAGTAGCGTCCGCCCGAGTTCGCCATCCACGTCCCAGTTCAGCGCGAAGCGTTCGTTGAAGCGACCAATGCGCGCGGATACGGCGCGACGGGTATCGCCGAAGACGTTGTCGTGCGCCAGCATCCAGTCTTCGATCGCTCTCACGAGATCTCCGACCGGCGACTTTGTCGGAGCGGATGAGATGAATGACGGGAACAGCAGATCCGCAGGCGTTTTCCACTTCTCAGGGAGTAAGTTTGCGCGAACAAGCGCGTCGGCTAACGTCGCGAAGTCGCGCGTGCCCAGAAGGTCGCGCGAGCAGCGCTCCAGCACGTTGCGGGCAGTATCTGGCGCAATGAGCCTCCAGTAGTCGAGGAAAGAGGCAAACCGAACTACCGCTCCCACGTCCACCTCGCGCGAGGAGAAGATGCCTAGGGAGCCGTGCTCGGGTCCGAACTCGTACCAGAGCCAAGGCAGATGCCGCACGGTTGCGTGCAACTCGGCTATTGAAGTGTGAAAGACGTGAAGCGGGTGCGGCGACGTTGCTTGGAATCGATGAACTTCCGACGCCACGACTTGGTCCTCCAATCCGCTACAGAGAAGGAGGATGTCGGGACGCATCTCGCCGCTCGTGCGGATGTTATCCAGAACAGATGTGAGCGCGCCCACATCCTGTGGTCCTTTCCAGTCCTGGATGGCGACGGCCGCGATGTACCCGCTGACACCATCAAGCGTTCCATGCATGTAGTCCGTACGCTCCTTTCCCACCTTCCGCTTTCGCGCCGTGATACCGGCCGCGGAGGCATACGAGACGAGCGCCAGCAACTGGTACTCCCGTGACACTTGAGACACGACTCCGGACGGTGGACGCCATTCACCGAGCGGGGACCACGACAGCTCTAACTCCGGGAGCAGCCGGATGGGAAACGCGAGCGCTGCTGCACGTTCTTCATTCGTGCGGTACCACAACCACTTGTGTTGCGAGACGCCGAACCAGAGCGTAAGACGCGGCAGCCCGCTTCCGATGATCGGTACACCCTCATATTGAAGTTCGCGCGCGTCGACACCGAACTCGCCCAGCAAGAAATCACGATCCGAGGGCTTGAGAAACGAATCGATACTTCGCTTCTGCTCGATGAGGTCATCGAATTCATTGCTGCGGACGAAATCCGTGAGCGGGCCGACGGGGCTCTTCTCTCGGCCAAGGAAATTCGCGGCGAGACGATTGGCCTTTTCCGGCGTTTCGCAGTCGAACACGTCACGGTAAGCTTGCGCGAGGACATCTCGCCCGATCCATGTACCTGCGCCGGACGTTCCCGTGTTGCTTCGATTCTTCTCCGGGTGCGCATGGTCGGGCGCGAGTTGCGGGAAGGTGTGGCCACAGAGCCTAGCGACGACATCACCAGCTTTACTCGGTCGCTGACGCGTTGTTCGTTCGGCCGCGCGCAGGAACGCCCAGAGATATGCGAAAGATCGGACGGGCTCCATCAGGACAAAGTTTATCTACGCGCCTCGCTTCCCGCCTCACCATGTTCGAAGCTCCGTTTCCACCTGTCTTGCAGACTGCCTTCGCCGTTTCCGAGGAGTTCGACGGTCCCGATGCGGTGCTCGACTCCGTGCGGCTCTCGCAATACGTGCGCCCGTGGCACAAGGACGTCTGCTCCCACAGCATCTACCTCGGCGGCCGGCCCATGCTCGATCCCCCGGCTTGGGAGACGCGACGGTCGAGGGAGGGCTACAACATCAACATCACTCGCGGCGCCGGCGATCACCGATGTCCTAACGACTATGAGGACCTGCTGCTCCGCCGGATCTATGACGCGCTCACCACGATTGCTGCTCCACACTTTCGTGACGGGTCGCAATCGCGTGACCATCACGAACTCACGCGTATCTTCAAAGTCGATGCGCTCACTGTCCTGCCTCGGCCGTTTGCGCGCAGTGTCGAAGAGCTTGTGAGGTCGCTAGCCCCCGACTTCAAGGTTACGGAACTCTCGCTTGGCGCATGGCCGCGCCGGTACACGACCAGCGAAGCAACTGCGGTTGCTGCAACCGCAGTTACCTATCAATAGCTCCCGAGCGCCGGCGGTTCTCCGAGGTATGAATATTCACGCCTTCCACCACGCCGGTATCGAAGACGCCTCTCAGCCGCATCTAGCGATTCGAACCGTCGAAGATGAGCCATACGCACCGAGACCAGAAGCACTCGGATGGGCAGTACTTGTCGTCATTCCTACGCCTGTAGGAACGGCTACCGTCGCTCACGTTGTCGGTCACGATCAACGGTTCATTGTGGGAGTGCGCGCGTGAGCATCGCTGCCGAAATCAGTGAGGTAATGAGTTGCTTCGGCGGTCAGCAGGTTTTTCTCCCTGACGCCGGTGTGTGTGGTGTCGAGGTGCGTCATCGTGGCCGCTCGATCGTCGCGCATCACGCGCCGGACCACCCGTGGTCGCCGTCGTGGGTGTTCATCGATCCTGCGCCCTCGCATCCGCACTACTACCGGCACGATGGCGAGAAGGTCGCGCGCCTCTGCTTTGCGCGCCCCGAGCAGTGGGACCCCTCGTTTCATCTCATCGTCGCGGTCGGTTGCGCCATCCGCTTCATCAATGAGGAACTCTGAAGGAGGAGCTATGGATGTCACGTTCACCGAGACTGCCGATGAGCAACGCGCCTACCTCACCCGTCGCGCAGTCGCCAAGGGCACCGAGTCCCACGCGTATCTCCTCGGGAGACGCACGAATGGCAACGTGCGTATCGAGATCGTCATCCGGCCGGGCAATCCTTTGAAAGAAGTTGCCAGGACGCGTCCCGACTACGCTGCTGCGGGACCTGCCATTGCGCCGTACCTCGATGCTGGCCTCAACGTCGTCGGCGAATGGCATCGTCACGATAGCCTGCCGCGCCCAAGCGGCGGAGACGTCCGGACGTTGCGCGAGATCGAGGAGCAATTTCCCGGTTATCTCTGCATCATCACGAGCACGTTCCATGACGACCGCGCGCCACTGACGACCGCGCATAGCATTAGCAGCGGCATCCTCGTTGAGCACACCGTCCATGTCGAGCGCTACGAGGTGCTGGGCCGCGAGACGACACGGGAATGGTCGGTTCTCATGACTGGCGCAGGAAGTGGTGGCGCCGCGATGTTTCCGCAGCTCATCAAGCTTGGGCTCAAGTGCCTCACGATCATCGATCCTGACACCTTCGAGGAGCGCAACCTCGATCGGCACATCGCGGACCGCTCAGCGATCGGCAAGAGCAAGACGTCCTTCCTGAAGCGCTTCGCGCGGGGACGGACCACGACCAAGGTGCGCGCACTCACGATTCGCATCGGCGCGAGTACGCAGCACGAACTCGACGACCTTGTTCAGTCACACAACCTCATTCTTAATGCGACCGGCGATCCGCTCGCAAGCCTGCGCATCAGCGCGACAGCACGACGGCATCGCAAGCCCGTCATCCATTCCGGGGTCTTCTCGCACGCCCGAGCCGGATTCGTCTTCCTCGAACTCCCCGATGGTCCGTGCTACGCGGACGCCCAACAACTCGACGTACGCACGATCACCGATGACAACGCGACGATGCACCTCCTGCGCGAGCAGTACGGATACACGGAAGAGGAGCTTTCAGCAGTGGCCGGCTTATGGGCGGATGTGAACACGATCGCCGCGCTTCAGCTCAAGGTCCTCGTCGAATACCTCAAAGGGAAGACCCCTTACAACCTCTACGTCATCGACAACGAACACCTCACGATCGAACGGCACAACATCGCGCAGCGCGCGACGTGCATCTGCAAAGGAGAACCCGCATGACGGTCCGCCGCATCCCTGTCCGCAACGCAATGGCCAACCAGCAAGAAGTTCTGGAAGGAGAGGTCATCGACGTTCTGCCAAATGAGAACTCCGTGTACGTCGACCGAGGCGGCAAGACGTACGACGCAACGAAGGGCGTGCGGATGGGGGAACTGCCGCAGAGTGGCGTGATTCAACTCCCCCGCACCACGTGGTACGCGTTCGACCCCCAAACCCGTCGCCGAAGAACTCGTCGTCGTCGGCTACCTGAATAGCCCGGACGGCTGCGTTCCGATTCGGAGGACCCATGCGCACAGTACGAAGCGCCGTCCACGCACTGATGATCTGGGCGGCCGTGCAACTCGTCGCGGTCGTCGCAACTGGCGCGCTCGCAAAGCTGCTCGCGCCCGTGAATCACTGGCAGTGGCTGACACTGAGCGTGGCAGCAGCGGTCGCACTGAATAAGGACGGAGTCGCCGGCGCCATCCTGCTCGCAAGCATCCTGCTAGACGATCCACCCGCGCCGGTACCGGTCGCGTGTGCGCTGGGCGCCGGATTACTCCTGGGGACACTGCTGCGCAAGCTTCTCGGAGGACGTGATGGACAACCCGTACCAGAACCCACCGCCTGGCCAGGTGTACGTGCAGCGCACGGTGATGATCGACCCGACTGGCGCACCAGTGACCCTTTCGGCGTTGACCGAGCGCACAGTCCTCACGCCCGACGGTCAGCGGGTGACGGAGGTTACGACGACGCTCCCGCAGACGGCAGAAGGCGTCCTGCTCAATGAGTTGCGCACCGTCTATCGCTGCGCCGCGTGCGGCATCCTGCCGCTGCTCCGCGTGATGCGCTGCGTCGGGTGTGGTCGCGCGACGTGCGCGACATGCACGACGCTCATCGAGGGGGAGACGGTGTGCCGCTTGTGCGCTGAAGTCCCGCTCCTGCAGCAACTCATCAACTTCGTCCTCAGGAGTCTCACATGGCTGCGCCCGCGCTGAGCCGCGAGACGCTGCGTACGATCACGCAGTATGAACTGGTTGCGCACAACGATGAGCTGCGCACGCTGCTGCTCCTCGTCGATCCGGCGCGAGAGACGCCCGGCACGCGCAGCGCGCTGCGCCGCATCGAGGACATCGTCGCGCCGTTTCGTGCCTTCCACCAGGAGTACCCATTTGCGGTCCTTCCTCGCGATGTCCTCCAGCGCGGGCCGATCAGAACCGGCTTGCGACAGAAAGCCGACGGGACAGAGCTCACACTCGCACGCGAGGATGTCTCGCTCAGCGGCCTCCTCCCCGGACCGACTGGTGTCGGCAAATCAACAGCGGCCAGGCACATCGCGCATGGCGCGCGAGCGACAGGCATCAAGCTCATCGTCATCGACCCAAAACCCGAGCGCGGATTTCAAGCGCTCGCGGCACGCGACCCGGACTTTCTCATCATCGATCGCGACGCGCCCTTCAACCTCATCGCGAGAGATGACTCGCTCGACGTGACGGAACACATCGCGCTCCTCGTCGAGACGGGTGGTGATGCGCTCTTCGCCGCCGAAGACTACCGGCAAATCATGAACACCGCCTACCACCATGCCTACGAGCACCACAGCGAACCAACGATGCACGACGTCGTCGAGGAGATCCGCAAACTCCCGAGCAAGGGAGAGACCTACAAGTTCCGTGACGCACAGCGAGGCGCCGAGCTTCGCCACACGCGACTTATCGAGCGGTACCCCGGCCTGTGCACCAATCGCGGCGCGTCACCGAGTGCGCTCTTCGAGCATTCCCTCTATCTGCCACTGCCGATGAGCAACATCGAGGTTTTCCTCATTACCTACCTCCTGCGACGCCTCGTCGCGTGGAACACCTGGAGACAGGCATGCACCTCGTGATCGCCGACGAGGGCCGCGGACCATTCGCGGAGGATGCGAACACGATCAAGGGCCACTCCACGCTCTCTGAGCTGCAGGGCACGGGTCGGTCGGCCGATGTCTCCTTCTACGTCCTCACGAACGCGCTGACGCTCACCGACCGCGGGCTGCGCAGCAACATCTTTCTCACCGCAGCATTCCGACCCGCAAACGGCGAGGACGCGAAGCTCCTGCAGCGCACGCTCGCGCTCTCCGACGAGCAGGCGGCATACCTCGATCGCATGCCGCGCGGCGAAGTCGTCGTGAAACTCGGAGGAGCACCAGCGTTTCTCGCAACCTTCGATCCACTCCCGGATACGTTCGACACGAATGCCTACGAGCGATCACGCGAACGCACACGCAACATCCTGCTTGCGAAACGGCGAGCACCTGCAGCAAGGGAAGGAATGACGGGGCAGCCGGCGCCGGCACACCCGTCACCCTCAGCGTCACACGCAGTCGCGGCGCCGCTGCTCAAAATCATTGCGCTCAACACCCACGCCGAAGCACTACTTCGCTACTGCGCACAACACGGCGTCATCCTCACAACGGAAGCATTCCGCGATCTCGAGTTGCACCCGCAAGCAGGCACGCGCGCGAAGAAACAACTCCTCGATCTCGCGCTCATCGAGGAGGAACGCATCACGATTCGCCGCGGGCGCGGCGGCACCGCCGTCGCGATCCGTCCAACAACGTCAGGCTACCACCGGACGCGTGTGAAGGGCCACGGGACACGCGGCGGTGATTCCATCCAACACGAGTACCTCGTACGCGCACTCGCGAAGCGCATAAGCGGCGCACGCATCGACGCACTCGCCGGCAGCAAGGCATGCGACGTCCTCATTCCGTACAACGCAGCGAACCATCAGCGACTCGCGGCGGTCCTCGGCATCGCACCGCGAGATGGCGAGATCATCGAAATCGAGGTTGAAGTGAGCGATCCCGAACGCACGGCCCCGCGCAACATTGCGCGCACCGATCATGCGGGTATAGCGCACACGATCATCGCCACGATGACGCCATTGCGCCGAACACCGCCCGGCGCGATCGTCGTCGACGTTTTCGAGCTTCTGGAGGCGCTGTGACGTGCGGCAGACGCCACCGCCGACCAACGCCGGGGGAACGCCGCAACGCAGAGCATCGCGCACGCGCGAGCATTGAGTCACGCTATGGCCGCTCCCTCACGGACGAGGAGTGGAGTGAGGCGAAAGCTAACTTGCGACAGCTCTTTGGTTTACTGGCTTGTTGGCAGCTCTCGGCCCATGTTGTTGCCGGAGCACGACATGAAAAAGAAGACGAGTGAACCGAGCGTCCTGTACGCACGCGTCAGCAGCAAAGAACAGGCGGAGGAAGGCTTCAGCATCCCCGCCCAGCGACAACTCCTGCGTGGTTACGCACAACGCGAGGGACTTCACATCGTCGTGGAGTTCAGCGACGACGAAACCGCGAAATCAACCGGCCGCACCGGGTTTGGGCAGATGCTCGCGTACTTCAAGGAACATCCCGAGGTGCGCACGCTCATCGTCGAGAAAGTCGACCGCCTCACGCGCAACTTCGAAGACTACGGCGCGCTCAAACGCCTGGGCCTCTCGATCCACTTCGTGAAGGAAGGAACGATCCTGCACCCGAGCGCGCACTCCAGCGTGCGCCTCTTCACCGGCATGCGTGTGCTCATGGCAGAGCACTACGTGGAGAACCTCAGCGAAGAAGTGAAGAAAGGCATGCACGAGAAAGCGGCGGAAGGTGGCTGGCCGACCTGGGCGCCGCTCGGGTACCGGAACATCAAAGGACCGTTCGGCATCGAACCAGACCCGGAGAAGGCACCGCTGGTCGTCGAGCTCTTCGAAGCAGCAGCGACCGGCGCGTACAGCCAGCAAGACATCGCGAAACTCGCACGAAAGATCGGCCTGCGCGGTCGACGCGGCAAGCACATCGCACGCAGCAACATCGCCATCCTCCTCGCCAACCCCGTCTACACCGGCACCTTCCGCTGGGGCGGCAAGACCTACGAAGGCAAGTACGAGCCACTCATCACCCGGCGACTCTTCGAGGAAGTCCAGGACGTCCTCGCCGGACGCACCCGGCCATGCGCGCGCAAGTACACGTTCACGTACACCGGCATGATCACGTGCAAGACATGCAACGGCCTCCTCGTGGGCGACCGCAAGAAAGGCAAGTACACGTACTACGCGTGCAACAAGTGCCGCACGTACTACCCCGAAGCATTCTTCGACCAGCACACCGCACGTACCCTCGAACGCATCGCGATCGACGAGGACATGACCGACTTCCTCCTGCACCAACTCGGCGATTGGTACGACGAGACGACCAGCACACAGACCAAGAGCACGGAGCGCCTGCGCAAACGCATCACG
>Ga0126310_10000986_pt1 | contig 10553 bp, 11 predicted proteins | sample Plot60_FD_92540 | JGI IMG/M metagenome (GOLD analysis project Ga0126310, IMG submission 92540) | Serpentine soil microbial communities from UC McLaughlin Reserve, CA, USA - Plot60 | ecosystem: Environmental > Terrestrial > Soil > Grasslands | place: USA: UC McLaughlin Reserve, Lake County... | reverse complement strand
CGCGTCGACCTGGTCCTCGACGGGGATCTCGTCCAGCTCATAGCCCTGGGCGGCCAGCCGGACCGCGACCCCGCCGTCGGACAGGTCGACCTCGTAGCGGTACCAGCACAGCTCCCATGAGACGACGATCGCGATCAGCGAGTCCTGCTCGTCGCTCGGCCGCACGACCACGACCGGCGCCCCGAGCGAGCGTGCGACGCCGGCCAGCGTGCGTGGGTGCTCGCTGCGGTTGAAGCGCTCGATCGCGCTCACGCTGCGCTGCTCGACGCTCGTCGGGACCGCATGCACCTGGCGCGGCTCGGACGCGAGCAGCGCAAAGGCATCTTGGTCCTCGGCGGGCGCGTGCCAGCCGTTGCGCGTCCCACTCTCCTCCGGGGGCGCAGCCGCCGACGGCGCCTCGGCGCGCCCCGCCGAGCTTGCTCCACGGCGCAGCCGCCCCAGCAGCGAGCGGCGCCGCTCGGCGCCGAAGCTGCGCGCGGCACGTTCGAGCGCGACCCCCTCGCGCACCCAGCCTTCGTTCACCGCACGCGCGGTGCACAGCTCGCACACCTGACGGCGACTGCCGCCGGCGAGATACGTCTGGGCGTGCTCGCCGCGCAGCAGCGTGCGGCCGCAGACGTCGCAGCTGACCTGCACCTGGGCTGTGCGGATGTCCTTCGTCGTCATGCGGCCGACGAGCCTAGCAACGGGGTGGGCCCCCAGCCGCGTGGCGCGTCAGCGCTCGTGCATTCAGGCCGCGGCCTCCGCCGCCGCTCTCGTCTGCGCGACGACCTTCTCGACGAGATGGCCGGGGACCTCCTCATAGCGCGCGAGCTCCATCGCGAACTCGCCCTGGCCGCCGGTGATCGCGCGCAGGTCGGGCGCGTAGCTGAGCATCTCCGCCATCGGCACCTCGGCGCGCACCTCCGTCATGCCGCCCGCCGGTTCCATCCCAAGCGGCCGCCCGCGGCGGCTGTTGAGGTCGCCGATCACGTCGCCGACGGCGTCCTCGGGCACCGCGACCGTCACCTGCATGATCGGCTCCAGCAGAACGGGGCTGGCGGCCGCGAGCGCATCGCGCATCGCGAGCATGCCGGCCGTCTTGAACGCCATCTCGGAGGAGTCGACCGAGTGGTAGGAGCCGTCGTAGAGGCGCACGCGCACGTCCTTGACCGGGTAGCCGGCGATCGCCCCGCGCTGCATCGCCTCTCTGACACCTCTCTCGACCGCCGGGATGAAGCCACCGGGGATCGCGCCGCCTCTGATGGCGTTGACGAACTCGAAGCCCTCGCCGGGCGCAAGCGGCTCGAGCTCGATGTGGCAGTCGCCGAACTGGCCGCGGCCGCCGCTCTGCTTCTTGTGCCGCCCGTGCGCTCTCGCGCCGGCGCGAATCGTCTCCTGATACGGCACGCGCGGCGGGTGCAGCTCGACCTCGGCGCCGAAGCGCTCGCTCAGGCGGGCTATCACGACCTCGACGTGGATCTGCGAGAGCCCCGCGACGATCTGCTCGCCGGTCTGGTCGTCGCGGTGCAGGTCGATCGTCGGATCCTCCTCCTGCAGGCGCCGGAGGGCGGTGAAGACCTTGTCCTCGTCGCCCTTCGTCCTCGGCTCGATCGCGAACGCCATCACCGGCGCCGGCAGCGCGATCGCCGGCATCTCGATCGGCTCGTCGCGCGCTGCCAGCCAGTCCCCGGCGCGCGTCTCCTTGAGCTTCGCGACCGCGCCGATGTCGCCCGGCCCGAACTCGTCGACGTGCTGCGTCTCGCGGCCGCTGAAGCCGAGCAGCTGCCCGATCCGCTCCTTCGCGTGGGCACGCGTGTTGAGCACGTGGCTGTCGTGTCTCATGACGCCCTGATAGACGCGGAAGAGGTTGATGCGCCCGGCGAACGGGTCGGCGCGCGTCTTGAACACGTAGGCGTAGAGGTCAGCGTCCTCGACCGGATCGAGCGTCATTCCCGCCACCTCGAGCCCGCCGTGCTTGACCGGCGACGGGAGATCCTCGACGATCGCGTCGAGCAGGCGATTGGTCGCGAGGTTGCGCGTCGCGACCCCGCAGGTGACCGGGAACAGCGCGCCGTGGTTCGTGCCCTCCTTGAGCGCGCCGACGATCTCGTCGTGGGAGATCTCCTCGCCCTCCAGGTAGCGCTCCATCAGCGCGTCGGAGTTCTCGGCGACCTCGTCCATCAGCTTCTCGCGGTATTCCTGCGCCTGGCCGGCCAGCTCCTCGGGAATCGGGATCTCGCGACAGTTCTCGCGCCCGTCGCCGTCGTAGGCGTAGGCCTTCATGTCGACGAGGTCGATCACGCCCGAGACCTCGTGCTCGGAGCCGATCGGGATCTCCGTCGCGACGACGTGCGGGCCGAATGCGCCCTTCAGCGCCTCGAGCGTGCGGAAGAAGTCGGCTCGCTCGCGGTCGAGCATGTTCACGAAGACGAGGCGCGCGAGGTCCAGCTCGGCCGCGCGCTGCCACAGTCGCGTCGTCGAGACCTCGACGCCCATCACCGCGTTGACGACGAAGATCGCCGACTCGCACACGCGCAGCGCCCCGAGCGCGTCGGCGACGAAGCTCGGCTCGCCCGGCGTGTCGAGCAGGTTGACCTTGCGCTCCTGCCACTCGAAGGACGTGAGCGCCGCGGAGATCGACATCTGACGCGCCTTCTCGTCCGTGTCCGCGTCGGAGACGGTCGTTCCCTCCGTCACGCGGCCGAGGCGGCTGACGGCGCCGGCGGTGTAGAGCAGCGCCTCGTGCAGCGAGGTCTTGCCGCTGCCGCGGTGTCCGACGAGGGCGACGTTGCGAATCCGGTCGGCGGACGTGTGCATGCCGGTCTCCTCTCGTGAGCTGGAGATCCGACCATACCCGTGCACGGCGGCCGAGGCCACCCTTTTCGGGCGCCTACCTCAGCCCGCCGTCGCCGTTCTCCTCGGTGAGGCGAGAGCGCAGGCGCAGGACGGCCTTCGTGTGAAGCTGCGAGATGCGCGACTCGGTGACACCGAGCACTTCGCCGATCTCGCGCAGCGTCAGGTTCTCGTAGTAGTAGAGCGCGATCACGAGCTTCTCACGTTCGGGAAGGCGGGCGATCGCCTCCGCCACGCGGTCCTTCAGCTCGCTGGCGTCGACCATCTTCTCCGGATCGGGTGCGTCCGGGTCGTGCAGCGTGTCGAGCAGCGAGATCTGGTCGCCGCTCGAGTCGGAGACCGTCCACAGCTCGTCGAGCGCCGCGATCGTCGAGTTGGAGATCTGCACGAGCGCGTCCTGGAACTCCTCCATCGACATGTCGAGCTCGTTCGCCATCTCCTCATCGGTCGGCGCACGCTGCAGCTTGTGTTCGAGCTTGGCGTTGGCGCGCTCGATCTCCCGCGCGCGGGCGCGCACGCTGCGCGGGACCCAGTCGAGCGAGCGCAGCTCGTCGATGATCGCGCCTCGGATGCGCGGGATCGCGTACGTCTCGAACTTGATCTCGCGACCGAGGTCGAAGCGTTCGATCGCCGAGATCAGGCCGATCAGCCCATAGGAGATGAGGTCCGCTTCGTCCACATGCGCAGGCAGCCCCGAGGCCATGCGCCCGGCGACGTACTTCACAAGAGGGGAGTAGGCGACGACCAGCCGCTCACGGGCCCTCCCGTCGCCGCTCGCCTTATAGCGGCGCCAGAGGTCCTTGAGCTCGATCGCTTTGACGTTGGTCTCCAGGGTCGCCTCCCGCTAGGCCCGCGGATGACTTCGCGCGTAGGCCGATCTCAACCGCGCGGACTCTACCCGAGTGTAGACCTGGGTCGTGGAGATCGAAGCGTGGCCGAGCAGCTCCTGGATCGAGCGCAGGTCAGCGCCGCCGTCCAGCAGATGCGTGGCGAACGAGTGCCGCAACGTGTGCGGCGAGGCGCCCGCGACGCCCGCTGCGTGGCGCGCCCATACGCGCAGACGGCGCCGGACGTCTGAGGTCGACAGACGCCGTCCCGACTTCGAGATGAACAGCGCCCGCGTCGCATCGGCGGTCAGCAGCGCCGGCCGACCGCGCGTCAGGTAGCGGTCGATCGCCTTCAGCGCGGGCTCGCCGGTGGGCACGAGACGCGTCTTGGCGCCCTTGCCCTCGACCCGCACGCGCTCGCCGTCGAAGTCGATCGCCGCGACATCGAGGTTCACCAGCTCCTCCGCGCGCAAGCCCGAGGCGTAGGCCAGCTCGAACAGCGCACGGTCGCGCAGCGCCAGCGCGGTGTCCGCCGGGATGCGGTCCAGCAGCGCGGCGACCTCGACCGCCTTCAGCACGCGCGGAAGGCGCTCGCCACGGCGCGGAGCCGACAGCAAGTCGGCCGGGTTCTGCTCCAGCAGCCCATGTTCGACGAGCGAACGGAACAGCGCCCGCATCGAGGCGAGCTTGCGCGCGACCGTGCTTGGCGCCTGCCCAGCCTCGGTGAGACTGGCGGCGTAACGGCGCAGCAGACGCGGCGTGACGCCGCTGAGCGCGAGCCGCTGGGCGCTCGCCCAGAGCACGAACTGGCGCGCATCGACCGCGTACGCGTGGCGCGTCTTCTCCGCCGCGCCGCGGCGCCGCAGATCCTGCTCGAGCAGCGCGAGCGCACGACGCCAGTCGTCGTCGCTCGGACGCTCGCCGCTAGGCTCAGGCGCAGTGGCCGTCTTCTTCATCGACACCGACACCGGTCAGGTCGCCACGCGTCGGCAGCTGATCGAGGCGGGCATCGCGAGCGAAGCGGAGCTGCCGGCGCGTCCGTGGCTGCGCATCCAGGGCAGCGACGACGCGACCACCATGTGGTACGCGGTGCTGCGCAAGCGTGAACGGGGCGTCTTCATCGGCGCTCTCGCTATTCGCCATGGGGAGCACCATGCCTCTTTGCTGCAGGCCGGCTGGGAGGAGATCGCCGTCGAGCAGCTGCGGCAGGGGCCGGCGGCTCAGGCGATGTAGACCGTCGTGCCGACCGGCGTGCGGTCGTAGAGGTCCATGACGTCGGGGATCGCCATGCGGATGCAGCCGTGCGACGCGGCGCTTCCCAGCGAGCCGACGTCGGTGGTCCCGTGGATCCCGGCCCCGGCGTAGATGCCCATCCAGCGCGCCTTGATCGGGTTCGACGGACCGGGCGGAATCACTCTGCCGGCGAGATCCCCGGCCCAGTCGCTGTCCGGCACATGCCAGTAGGGGTCGATCTGCTTGTCGTTGATCGTGTAGACGCCGGACGGCGTCTCGAGGCCGGCCATGCCCACCGCGATCGTGTAGGTCTTGACGAGCTTGAGGCGTCTCCACAGGCGCAGCCGGAAGCCCGAGCGATCGACCGTGATGACGGTCGGGTACTTGGCGGCCAGCTGCGCGGTCGTGACCTTCGGCCGGACGATGCGCGCGCGCACGCGCACCGTATGCGACGCGCCTGGGGCCGTGAGCGCGCGCACGATCGCGCGGCGCAGCGGCCTGCGGGCGATCGTGACGCCGTCGCGCGCGGTCACCGGCTCGAGCGATGTCGGCGAGAAGTCGATGGTCGCGTCGCGCGCCGGGCGGTCGAAGCCGTCGCCGACCTGTGCGACGAAGTGCGCGACGGCGAGCCGCGAGTAGATCACGGGGGGCTCCAAGTCGGCCTCGACGCTTCCGCCGGTCACCTCGCGCGCCACCCGCGAGACGAACGAGCCGCCGCGGCTGCGCGCGAGCGCCGCATCGACGGCGCGCTCGATGTTCACGGCGACGCCCGCGCGCCGCGCCGAGAGCACGACCCGTCTGCTGTGGTACGCGGCGGCGACCGGGTGACGCAGCCGGCCGAGCAGCTGCTCGTGCAGCGTCACGCGTGCCTTCTGCGCGCTCATCCCGCCGACGTCGATGCCGGCCACGCGCACGCCGTCCGCGATCGTGTCGCGCCTGCTGTGGTCGTAGGCCCAAGCGCCGACGGCCGCGACGACGAGCAGCACGACCGCGATGGACACCCCGATGACGATTCGACGACTGCGCACAGCGCTCCGGCGCGATTCTACGCAGGGTCGGGACGTTCAGTGAAGCGCTGCACGGGATCTGGCAGCGACAGCGGACGAGCGTTCTACGAACGCGTCCGCAGCGGCGTCGAGAGCACGCTCGTCAACCGCTCCGCCAACTCACGCCAGTCGCGTGCGCAGATGACGCCCTCCTCGCGGCACAGCTCGCGATTCCACGGGTGGGCGATCGTCGCCGGAACGATGCCGGCCTCCTGTGCGCGCAGGATGTTCTGCGGGCTGTCGTCGATCAGCACGTCGATCTCGATCTCCGTGCAGCGCGTGATCTTGTCCCACGAGCAGTGCAGGTCGTCGTAGGGCAGCCCGATGCGCTCGAGCCAAGCGGCCGTCGTCGCGTGCGCGTCGCTCGAGCGGTGGCTCGTGACGTGGATGAAGTGGCCGTCGTCGCGCCAGGCCGCCACCGTCTCGACCGCCCCCGCGTACGGAGCGGCACCGAGGACGTGCTCGGGGCGGTGGCTCTCGGCCACGAGCGCCGCGATCTGCTCTCGCCGCAGCTGCGCGATGTCCCACGTGACCTGTTCGTCATAGGCCAGTGCAACGCCGAAGCGCCGCCGCGCAAGCAGCGCGAACAGGTCCCAGTAGTGGTGCAATGTCGAGTCGATGTCGATCGCGATGCGCATCCGCGCCAAAGGGTAGAGGGCGACGTGGCGCGGGACGCCTCACCCCTCCGCGACGGCTACGGCGTGCAGGGCCGGTCTGCCTGGCTGGACATCGACTGGCCGGCGCACCAGCGCTGGGTCGCGCTCGACGGAGCGATGGCGAACGTGATCGAGCTCGGCGAGGGACCGCCGCTGCTGTTCGTGCACGGGCTCTCGGGCTGCTGGCAGAACTGGCTCGAGAACCTGCCGCACTTCGCACGCAGCCACCGGGTGGTTGCGGTCGACCTGCCCGGCTTCGGCGCCTCCCCCATGCCGCCCGGGGAGATCTCGATCTCCGGCTACGCGCGCTTCCTGGAGCGCGTCTGCGACGCGCTGTCGATCGACGCCGCGGCCGTCGTCGGAAACTCGATGGGCGGGCACATCGCCGCCGAGCTTGCGATCGCCTCGCCGCAGCGGGTCGAGCGTCTGATGCTCGTGGCGGCCGCGGGGATCACGGCCGAGCAGATTCAGCGCAACGCCGTGATGACCGGCGGCCGCGTGGTGGCGGCGATCGCGACGCGCTCCGCAGCGCGGCACGCCTCGCTCGCACGGCGCCCGGGCACGCGACGGCTCGCGCTCAGCTTCGTGGTGCGGCATCCGGAACTTCTCTCCGCACCGCTGGCGCACGAGCTGATGGAGGGCTCCGGCAAGCCGGGCTTCCTGCCGGCGCTCGAGGCGGTCCTGACGCACCGCATCAGCGAGCGCCTGCCGCAGATCGCCTGCCCTACGTCCGTCCTGTGGGGCACGGACGACCACGTGATCCCCGCTCGCGACGCGAAGCGCTTCGGCGAGCTGATCCCCGACGTCCGCGTCGAGGTGTGGCCCGACACGGGCCATGTGGCGATGCTGGAGCGCCCGGCGCGCTTCAACGCGCTGCTGGAGGCGTTTCTGAGTGAGCGGCCGGGCGAACGGGGCGTTCCCGCTCCCGCTCCCACTGCCGCAGGCGCCACAGATCGCGCTTGACCTGGCGCGGGTCGAGCTGGCGACCTGGCAGATGCAGGTTGGCCGTTCCGATCAGCCGGCGCTCGTCGCCGGTGAGAGCCATCCACTTCGCGAGCACGTCGTCGGAGTCGGGCAGGCGTGCGCTGCCGTAGGGCCGTGTCTGGTCGGGAAACGCGACGCAATACTCGTTCAGCAGCCGGCCGGTCTGTGGAAGGTAGGCGAGGACCGGCTTGTGCGGGTAGATCAGGTAGGCGTAGGGCGTGCCGGCGGTCGCCTCGTGCTCTCCCGGCCGCTCGGACTGCGTCCCCCACACGCGAATGAAGCCGAGGTCGCGGTACATCGCCCAGTCCTCGTCGTTGACGCAGGACCTGAGCAGCTGGCGGGCGCGCGACTCGGCACGTCGCTCGCGCCCGGGGTCGTAGTCGGTCGTCGGCACGCGCTGACGACGCGCACGGTGACGCGAGAGCGCCTCGGCGAGGCGAGGCGCAACGACCTCTCCCAGCAGGGCGATGACGACGAGCGCGGTGGCGGCGAGCGCGAGCAGCACGACCGCTTCCTACCCGGCGGCGCGCACGCTCAGCGCCCGCCCGCGGCCCGCGGAAAGAAGATCACGCGCTCGGCGTCACGCGGCACGTCGGCGAAGCTGCGCGCGAGCTGCGCCGTGCGGCGGCCCTCGCCGTCGAGCGGGACCGCGGCCCACATGCCGGCGTCCAGCTGGGCACGGAACTCCTCGACCAGCCGCTCCTCGTCCTCGCGCACCTCGACGTCGCCCTCGGCGATCAGAACCTCGCCGTGTCCGGGCTTCATGCGCAAGAACCTCATGCGCCGATTATGGCAGAGGATTATGTGCCGTTGGGACGGTGCGGATGCCGCGTACGGACGCCCAGCACGTCGACCGGGCCGGGCCCCTGGCCGATCTCGTGCAGCCCGTCGCGAACTGCTCCTGCGGCGCGCGCCTTCGCCGCGCGGGCGGCCTCGAGCGGCGTGAAGCCGTGCGCGAGGTAAGCGGCGAGCGCCGACGAGTGCGTGCATCCGGATCCGTGAGCGGCGCCTTCGGGGAAGCGCTGGCCGGCGAGCTCGGTGAGCGCCTCGCCGTCGTAGAAGACGTCGGTGGCGCGCTCGCGATGCCCGCCGGTGACGACGACGGCGCGGGGCCCGAGCGCGTGAATCGCGCGCGCCAGCTCGGGGGCGTCGAGCTGAGCCGGGTCGATTCCGCCCGCCACCGCTCGCGCGCGCTCGGAGCCGGCCACGATCGCCCGTGCCTCGGGCAGGTTCGGCGTCGCGACGGTGACGCGCGGCAGCAGCCGCTCGGTGAGCGCCGTGCGCGCCTCCCGGGCGAGCAGCTCGGCGCCGGACTCGGCGACCATCACGGGATCGAGCACGATCGGAGTGCCGGGAGCGAGCGCGTCGAGCGCCTGCTCGACGGCCGCGATCGTCTCGACCGTGCCGAGCATGCCGATCTTGACGGCATCCACGCCGATGTCGCGTTGCACGGCGTGCACCTGCGCGACGATCAGATCCGGCTCGACGGCGCCGATCGCGTCGACGCCGACGGTGTTCTGGGCTGTGATCGCCGTGATCGCCGTCATGCCGTGCACCCCGCAGGCGGCGAACGCCTTCAGGTCTGCTTGGATGCCGGCCCCGCCCCCAGAATCCGAGCCGGCAATCGAGAGTACGGCCGGAAGGCAAGGCTCAGACGTGGTCACGGCGCGCAGGTTAGAGCGTGCCCGGCCGCGCCGTCCGCTCGCGTGCACAAGCCGGGTTCGCCACCTCCCGCGGTCTCGACGACTCATCCGTCGGCCGGCCGGGGTGGATCTAGGCGGTGGCGGTGTAGCGCCCACCCGGACCCCGCCTCAGAAGGCCGCGCAGCTCCAGCTGTGCGAGCCCGGCCAGCACGGCGTCGACCGCGACGCCGCCGCTGGCAAGCGCGGACACGGTGTCGCAACCGCTGCCGACGCGCTCGAGCAGGGCGCGCAGATCCGGCTCGAGGTTGGCGGCACGATGGTGTGAGTCGGCCGGGAGCAGCGACAGGGCGGCGGCGCCGAAGAGCAGCTCGAGCACGTCGCGTGCGCCGCGCACGAGTTGCGCACCGTCGGCGATCAGCGCATTTGTCCCGGCCGCCATCGGCGCGGTCACGAGGCCCGGAACAGCCGCGACGTCACGGCCGAGGTCTGCTGCCTGACCAGCGGTGATGAGCGATCCCGACCGCTCCCCGGCCTCGACGACGACCGTCGCTTGCCCGAGCGCGGCGATGATGCGATTGCGTGCGGGGAAGCACCAGCGACGCGCGGGGGTGCCCGGCGGCAGCTCGGCCACGACCGCCCCGCTGGCGACGATGCGCGCATGTAGACGTCGCTTGCTCGCCGGATAGGGCAACTCCGGCCCACACGCCAGCACCGCGATCGTGAGGCCGTCCGCGTCGAGCGCGCCGAGGTGTGCGGCGGCGTCGACGCCCAGTGCCATGCCGCTCACGACCGTCAGCCCAGCCGCGGCGAGCCCGCGACCGAGGCCACGTGCCTGCTGCAATCCGTACTCCGTCGCCCGTCGCGCACCGACGATCGCGACGCGATCTGTCGCGAGCGCACGCTTCAGTCGACCGAGCTCGCCGCGGACGTAGAGCACCGCGGGCGCGTCGGGCAGGTCGTACAGCGATGCCGGGTAGCGGGCGTCACAGCGGCAGAGCGCGTGCACGGCGCTGGCCGCGCAGGCGCGCCGCGCGCCGTCGGGGTCGAAGCGCGCGTATTCGGCGACGATCTCCTGGCGTCGTCCGCCGGCGAGGGACGCGATCAGCTCCTGGTCGTCAAGGGCGAGAAGGCCGGCGTTGCCGCGGCGCGCGCTCCAGGCCAGCTCGATGTGCCCGGCGAGCCGCGCGATCAGCCAGGAGCGGCGCAGACAGCGAGCGCACGGCAGGCGATTCACAGTGGGTCTGGACGTGCTCATGCTGCGAGCGCGCCCTCGGTCGTCTCGCGCGTGCGCAGCGCGAGCGCGTGAAGCACGTCGTCGAGCTCGACCGT
>Ga0126310_10000982_pt1 | contig 10570 bp, 9 predicted proteins | sample Plot60_FD_92540 | JGI IMG/M metagenome (GOLD analysis project Ga0126310, IMG submission 92540) | Serpentine soil microbial communities from UC McLaughlin Reserve, CA, USA - Plot60 | ecosystem: Environmental > Terrestrial > Soil > Grasslands | place: USA: UC McLaughlin Reserve, Lake County... | reverse complement strand
CACCACCCTCTCTAGGCTCGGCGCCATGAGCGGAGTGCTGCACCCGGTGGGGCCAAAGTCCGCACAGACCTATTGGGCTCGGCGGGGACTGGTGTTCGCGGCAGGAACGGTCTTTGCGGTCGCCCTGACGTTGATCATCAGCGGCACAAGCACCAGCTCGGTAGCCGCTCCTGGCCCGGCCTCGAGAGGTCGGACATATGCAGCTCCGCCGTCACCAAGCGCCATGGAAACGGCCATACTCACCGCATCGTCCGCAGAGGTCTCCACTTCGGCCACGCCAACGCCGTCGGCAAAAAAGGCTCCCAAACTGAAAGCATCCCCGAGAAAGGCACATCAAAGCGCTCCCGCCTCCTGTGCCGCTAAGGACCTCCGGCCGACACTAACTGGTAAGCAGCGCATCGCCCCAAAGCGGCGCACCACCTTCCAGTTGTCCTTGATCAACGGCTCGGAGAAAACCTGCACTGCGACGGTGACGTGGAAGAACTTCGAGCTCAAGATCAGTTCTGGCGGTAATCGGATCTGGAGCACCACTGACTGCCCGTCCATGATCAAGACGATCAGCCACAAGCTTGGCTCTGAGCACGCTGTCGCCTGGTCATTGACTTGGGACGGCAAGCGTTCTAAGCCCACCTGCAAGTCAGCTAGCCCCGCCCTGCGCGCCGGACGCTATGTTGCAACGGCGCAATTGGATGGCGCAGCGCCGGTCAAGCTACGGATGATCTTGAATGAAGGACGTTAGGCGAGATGTTCGGTGTAAGCCGACTCCGCTAGCCGGACTAGGCCATCACGAATCACCCGGGCGCGACCCTCGCCAACTCCTTCCACTGCCTGCAGATCATTGGCGCTAGCTCCAAAGAGGGCCTGGAGCGTGCCGAAGTGCTCGATCAATCGATCTCCGAGGAAGGACGGCAACCGGTTGATCTGCGCCATCTGCCGGAAGCCGCGGGTCGTCACATGACTTTCCAAATGCATGTTGTGCGGGAAGCCGGCGGCGCGCGCCACCGTCAGCGGATCCAGCAGCTCGTCGGTATTCAGATGCTGCAGACCCACCAGGCCAAACGTCGATGATCCGTATGGGTGATAGTCCCTCTCGAGCAGACAGCGCAACTCATCAATCCCTGCGCGAAGCTCATGCAACTGCAGCGTCAGCAGACGGCCGTCACTACCCAGCTCAACGACATAGGTGTCCAGTTCCTGCTCAAGGCGCCGCACCATCTCCAGTCGCTGCGCCACCAGGGCGAAATCGCGGACCGTTACTTGATCTTGAACTTCCAACGACGACAGCTTGGTGGTTACTTCCCAGAGCCGCCCGCGATACCGCTCCAAGGTCTGCAACGCCTGGTGTGCTCGCGTCAGGATTTGATCGGAATGCTCAACCAGATGGCGATGGTGATCAAGATACAGGGCAATCGTTGACATTGATGCCGAGATCGAGACCACAGGCAATCCAGACTGCCGTGATACCCGGTCAGCCGTACGATGCCGAGTCCCGGTTTCGACGGTGTTGATGCTCGCGTCGGGCATCAACTGCACGCCGGCCCGGATGATGCGGTCAGCCTCCCAATCGAAGATGATCGCCCCATCCATCTTTGCGAGCTCCCGCAGCGCCGTTGGCGTGTACACCACGTCCAGGGCGAAGCCGCCGGTCGAAATCTGAGAGATGATCTTGTTTCGACCAAGCACCAGCAATGCTCCGGTACGGCCCCGAAGGATCCGCTCAAAGCCATCACGCAGTGGAGTTCCGGGGGCCATCATCGCGAGGTAGTCCAACAACCGGCGACGCCGATCGACGTCTGACGCCACAATCGCTCCCTCCGTCAGCGTCAGAGATTCGAGCGGGGGCGGGCCCTGCCGCGCCGTTGCGACTAGACCCACTCCCTCGGCCGACCGTATCAACCGCGTGACCTGCGTGAGAGCCAGTGTCACCTTCGGTCTCCTTGCTGTGTCCATTGCGCTCTGACAGGCCGCCCGCCGGATTCGCCTCCTTCGTCGCCCGCAGACTTCAAAGACGGCCTGTCACGCGGTCCCTCCGCGGACTCCTCCAGTCGGCGAAGCCGGCGACCTGTCATAGCGCGAGGGAGAGCGAGGCCAGCGCCTGCTCGACGGTGGTCACCGAATGCACGAGCATGCCGGCGTGGACCGTCATGATCTGCTCGCCTGAGTCGCGAGACTCGGCCGGGATGACCGCTTCGGCGAACCCAAGCCGTGCTGCCTCGCTGAGCCGCCGACTCGTTCCGGGCACCCGGCGCAGCTCCCCGGCCAGTCCAACCTCGCCCAACGCCACAATCCGTTGCGGCACCGGCTTGTTGCATGCCGCCGAGGAGACTGCCAGCGCCGCCGCCAGGTCCGCGGCGGGATCGCTCACCTTGGCGCCACCCACCGTTGAAACATAGACGTCACGATCGTCTAGGCGTAGGCCGCAACGCCGATCTAACACCGCAAGAATCATGGCGAGCCGGCCCGACTCAACGCCGTTCACAATGCGACGCGGATGCGCCAAGGAGGACTTGGCAACTAGCGCCTGGATCTCGGCAAGCAGCGGTCGGCGACCCTCCATCGTGACCGTCACCGCAGTTCCCGGCACTGGCTCGCCGTGCTGAGACGTAAACAGCCCGGACGGATCGGGCACCTCCAAGATTCCGGAATCCACCATCTCGAAGCACCCGACCTCATCGGCCGGCCCAAAGCGGTTCTTGGTCGCACGGACCATCCGGAAGCCCGAGTGACGATCACCCTCAAATGCCAGGACTACGTCTACCAAATGCTCTAGCAGCCGAGGACCAGCGACACTGCCGTCCTTGGTCACGTGCCCGACGATGATCACTGCCATGCCACGCCGCTTGGCCACTCGGACCAATGCACTTGTCACTTCACGGACCTGTGTCACGCCGCCCGGGGAGCCGTCGGCCTCGGCCGTGCCAATGGTTTGAACCGAATCGAGCACCATGAGGGACGGCTGGACCTCTTCAATGTGCCCGAGGACGGTAGCCAGGTCGGTCTCGGCCGCCAGGTACAGCTGATCCGCCACGGCATTGGTGCGCCCAGCGCGCAGCCGTACCTGGGCGGCCGATTCCTCACCGGTGACGTACAAGGTCGTATGTCCCTTGCGTGCCCACCGAGCCGCGACCTCAAGCAGCAGGGTGGACTTTCCCACACCCGGCTCGCCGGCAAGGAGCACCACCACCCCCGGTACCAGACCGTCGCCAAGCACCCGGTCGAGCTCGGCAACCCCAGTGCGGGCATGAGTCGCCAGCTTTGCGCTGACCTCGCCGATCGGCACCGCCTTGGTCACCGGCACCGACGAGGAGATCTGGCTCAGCTTTGGCCCGCCGTCCGCGACAACACTGCCCCAGGTCTGACATTCTCCACATCGGCCGACCCAGCGGGTCGATCTCCAGCCGCATTCGGTACAGGTGTGGCTGGATCTGGTGCTCGTCTTAGGCATGCCGAAGAAGCTAGAGCCCACGGCTGACACTTTTGGCATGGCGCTCAAGGCGTGTCTTATTGCACTCTGACGAGTTGTCCGCCCGATCCGACGCCTTCGTCGCTTGCGTTCTACAGAATCTGGCATCAAAGTCGCGCCGCAAGCTGCTCCAGGCGCCGGAGCGAACAGCTCGTCATAGTGCACGGCTCGGCTACTCTGACACGGCAGCAACCACTCGTCCCTTGGAGCGTCATGACGATTGAGCCGGTAGACGACGTCCGCCGGACCAGATCGGACGAAGCTGGCTGGTTCGCGGGCGGCGCATTACTGATCGCCGCTGGCCTGGCAACGGGGCTTTCGGCCATGCTGCAGTGGTCGCTCTGCGGCACCAATGCGCCGTCGCAAGCCTGCGCGGCATTGCGATCAACCATGAACATGCTGCCGATACAAGCCGACACACCTGCGCTGCGAGTGGCATGGGCGGCACCGCTCGCGGCTTTGGGTCTGACGCTTGCAACTGTGGCCTGGATCGCTTTCTTGATCTTGTCGCCGCTCGCTCGCAGCACCAAGATCTTCGGTGCGGTGGTCGCGGCACCTTTGGTGCTCATGACCATTGGCGGCTGGCTTGGCGTCTGGGCGGTCGAAAGCTGGGTCGCTCACGGCGGTGCCTGGATCATCATCGGCACCATTTCAGAGTTCCTCGGGATTGGCTTCCTGGTTTACGCCACCATGAGCCGGCAGGCGGTGGATTTGATCATTACGCGGCGGCTCGTAGTGCTGCTGTTTGGTGTCACAGCATTCGGCACCATGCACCAGTCCGCAGAGTTCATCCTCTTCGGCCTACCGAACCAGGCAGCGACCGGCGTGCCGCGCTACCTAGGCCTCGGTACGGCGATCACGTTGGTAATCACTGGCGCCGCGGTGATCTGGATGACGGTCCAAGCACGGAAAAGGCCTCCTCGCGCCCGCGACGTTTCGATCCTTGGCTGAGGGCTAGCTTGGAGCCGGTCGTGGCAGCGTTGCCGCTACTTCCAAGACTCGTGCGTTGGCGGCTGGCTCCCCGACTGTAATCCGTAGACCATCCCAGTCACCGCCGGAGGCGTACGCCAGCACCATCAGCCCGGCTTCCGCGAAGATCGCCATGTACGCCTCGGCGTCTGAACCAGCCGGCAACCACACGAAGTTGCCTTGCGCGTCTGGAATGTCGAAACCAAGATGACGCAATCCGCCAGCCAGCGCGTCGCGCGCCTTGACCAGCTCGGCCACCCGGTCCAGCAGCTCACTCTCGGCTTCCAGCGATGCGATCACCGCCGCCTGGGCAGCGATCGACACCCCAAACGGTAGTGAGACTGCGCGTACCGCGCTAGCAAGATCAGCGTCGGCCACGCAGTAGCCGACCCGGAACCCGGCAAGCCCGTACGCCTTGGAGAAAGTCCGCAGCAGCACGACATTGGGCCGCCCCAACATCGCCTCCAGACCGCGCAATGCTTCCGGGTCGCTGACGAACTCCACGTAGGCCTCGTCGAGAACGATCATGATGTGATCAGGCAGCGAGTCGATGAAATCGATCACCGGTTGATGTTGCAGCGCCGGGCCGGTCGGGTTATTCGGCGTACATAGCATGATCGCCTTGGTAGCCGGCGTGACCGCCCGTTGCATCGCATCAAGATCATGAACAGCGCCGGGGCCCAGTGGCACTGGCACCGGGGTCGCGCCGGTCACAGCTGTCGCGATCGGATAAGCCTGAAAGCTGCGCCAGGCGTAGACCACTTCATCCCCGGGCTCGCAGGTCGCCTGCAGCAGGTGGTAGAGCACCCCGACTGAGCCGGTGCCGAAAGCAAGCTGCTCGGCAGGCACGCCAAGTCGGCTGCTGAGCGCGTACGTCATCTCAGTGTTGGCGATATCGGGGTAGCGGTTCATTTCCGAGGCAATCGCCGCGGCAGTGGCCTCGATGACGCCGGGAAGTGGTGGGAACGGGTTTTCGTTGGCGTAAAGCTTGAATGACAGGTCCCGGTCCCTCTTTGGAGCCGGCTTGATCGCCGAGTAGCTCGGCAGTCCTGCAACGGCCGACCGAATCTTGATCAAATTCGAACCTCACCGCGCGGCGTACTGAAGATCGCAGCAGCAAGTCCTGGTCGGTCTCGTGGCGGACACCAGCCAATGTCGACATCAGCCAAGATTTCTTTGCTCCGGCCTCCCAGCCACTCATCTATCCGGGCTGGATCGCCGGCAATCTCGATCTTGAGGAGCTCCACCTCACGACCGCCGGCCGAGGGATGAATCGTGTCACTGGACCACTTCACGAAAAAGGGAAGTTGCGGGTCGACCTGAAGATCCTTGACGCCCAGCTGATGCCAAGTCAGCACCGTCCCATTCGGTAAGTGACGATGGCCCTCGATCGCCGGCCTACCTATGCGCTGCTCGAGCGGAGCAAGATCATCAACCGCGACCACCCAACCCAGCCAACCGCCACCTTGCGCCGAGCGTGCCCGGACCGCCTGACCGAACGGCACCTTGTCAGCCGCAGGATGATCAAGAACACCGACCACTTCAAGATAGTGTCCGTCCGTCAGCGGCAGGATCCGATTGCGCGTGCCGAAACGCGGATGGAATCCACCATCAAGAAAGGTCACTCCTAGCTGCGCCCCGAGTCGCCGCGCCGTAGCCTCCAGACCATCCGGTCCGGCCGCGAACGACAGGTGGTCCAAGTGCATGCCCACATTGTGTCGGGGGGTGTTCCGCACGAAGCAGGGGGTCCGGGCACTGGCGGAATGGTTCGGGGCCTATCATTTCGGGTCTGCCGGATGCCGCATGGCGGCGCCGCGCCTGGAGTCGAACTCCTCACACATGCTGATGAGCACCTCGTACGCTGCCGCACCCATGAGCGCAATCAGCTCGGCGCGATTCTCCAGATACACCGGGCGTACGCCGTGATGGGCCTCGGTATTGGACGAGCAGTACCAGTGAAGGTCGGCGCCGCCGGGCCCCCAGCCGTCGCGGCCATACTCGCCGATGCTGATCTCTGTGTAGGTCGTGTCATCAGTGCGGGTCACCGTACGGAACTGGCGGCGGATTGGCAGCTGCCAGCAAACGTCTGGCTTGGTTTCCAAGAAATCGCGGCCCTGGCTCAGGGCAAGCAGGTGGAGTGCACAGCCCTGACCGGCTGGAAAGCCGGGGCGATTGAGAAAGATGCACGCGCCATCGATCACCCTTGTCTTGCGGCCCGGCAGTTCGCCCTCGGCAACGTGTTCGGGCCGCTCCTCTTCGACCCAGCCGCCGACGCGCCCGTCCTTCTTGTACTGCCACTGGCTCGACTTGAGCTGCTTGACTGCCTTGCCGACACGCTTCTCGTCCTCGGCGTCTGCGAAGTGAGCGCCCAGGGTGCAGCAGCCGTCATGCGGTCGATCGGCGTAGATTCCTTGGCAGCCCTTGCCATAGATGCAGGCCCACCGCGATGTGAGCCAGGTGAGATCGCAGCGAAACACCTGGCTGTCATCGGCTGGATCTTTGAACTCCACGAACGCGCGCGGAAAGCCGATCAGCACTTCTGGCACGCGCGCCAGTGTATGCGTCTTACGGCCCGGTTAGGCTGGGCCCGTGCCCGCAGATGACTCGTCGCCCTCAACGAAACGGGGTGCCGGGCCGGTGCGGATCAATTCTGAAGGCCACCTGATCAAGATCCCACCGGCTCGGGTTGGACTCTCGACGTCGTCGGTGTATCCGGAGAGCACCTCGAGCGCGTTCGAACTGGCTCGGCGCCTGGGTTACGACGGCGTGGAGGTCATGGTTGGCATTGACCCGGTGGCGGCCGACATCGATGCTGTGGAGAAGCTCCGTGACTATCACCAGGTCCCGGTGCTGGCCGTCCACTCTCCCTGCTTGTTGATCACCCAGCGGGTCTGGGGAACAGATCCGTGGGCGAAGCTGGAGCGATCAGTCGAGGCGGCGCGTCGGCTAGAGGCCGGTGTGGTCGTTGTCCATCCGCCATTCCGCTGGCAGCGCGACTATGCCAGAAGTTTCGTCGAAGGCGTCCGGCGGCTGGCGGAGAGCAGCGGCATTTTGTTGTCTGTCGAGAACATGTATCCGTGGCGAACACCGGGCGGCGAGCTGAAGGCGTACGTCCCTGGCTGGGATCCCACCGATCTCGACTACGACGATTTGACGCTAGATCTCTCACACGCTTCAACTGCGAATCAACAGTCGATTGATCTTGTTCGTTCCTGGGGCTCGCGGTTGCGGCATGTCCATCTCACCGATGGCACAGGCTCGGTCAAAGACGAGCATCTGGTGCCCGGGCGTGGTGATCAGCAGGCGGCGCTGGTGTTGCAGTACCTGGCCGAGCGGAACTTCTCCGGCCACGTGGTGCTCGAGGTCAACTCGCGCAAGAGCGGCACTCGGGCACAGCGCGAGGCAGACCTTGCCGAGTCGCTGGCCTTTGCGCGGTTGCATCTGGCAGCGCCGGTTCATCCCTCGTACGCGGTCGATGCCACCGGGGTGGCCAGCGCACTCTGAATAGTGCCCTGCGGCCCAGGCATCGTTGCACCCCCATGACTGTTCCAACGTTTCCCGTCTTAGGACGGCCAACGAGTGTGTTTGAGCCGGATTCGACACTCGTTTGCCGTCCGGCGACGGCAAACACTGAGCGAGGGACAGGCCGAGCCTATGGGGGCCAGACAATGACATCCGAAAGTGAACGCCCAGCTGGTCTAGGCCGCGGACGGGCGCGCCAGGCGGCGATCTTTCGAGCCGGGGCCCTTGGTCGCGTCCCTTCGATTCCCACGGACGCGCCCAGTCTGGAGCGCCGCGCGAAGAAGGCCATGTCTGCCACGGCGTGGGCCTACGTCGCCGGTGGTGCGGGGGAGTGCCGGACGATGCGGCACAACCGCGAGGCCTTCGAGCGCTGGCGAATTGTGCCGCGCATGCTGCATGGAGTGGCACGGCGCGATCTGGCGACTTCAGTGGCCGGGACCCAGCTGTCATCTCCACTGTTGCTAGCGCCCATCGGAGCGGCGTCGGTGGTGGCGGCCAACAGCGACGTGACTATCGCGAAAGGCGCAGCCGCAGCCGGCACGGCGTACGTCATCTCCTGCCAGGGATGTAATCCGCTGGAGGAGACAGCAGCGGCGATGAAGCCGTGGCCGTTTTGGTATCAGCTGTACTGGTCCACCGATGAGGCGCTTGTCGACTCCATGATCAGACGGGCCGAACGGTGCGGTGCCGCGGCGCTCGTCGTCACCCTGGACACGACGATCCTGGGCTGGCGCCCACAGGATCTGAACCTCGGTTCGTTGCCGTTTGTGCGCGGACAGGGTCTGGCCCAATACAAATCTGATCCTCGATTTCGCGAGATCGTCCGAGATCGAGTTGCTTCAGCCACAGGTCGCCCTAGAAGACGTGTCAGCCTGGGCGCGCTTCGTACCTTGATCTCGATGTCTCGGGAGCATCCAGGCTCCCTCACAGCGAATCTGCGATCCCCGGAGCCTCGTGCCGCCGTTGAGGCGTTCCTCGACATCTACTCGAACCCCGGCCTGTCCTGGAACCACATTGCGACGCTGCGGCATCGCACATCGCTGCCGATTGTGCTGAAGGGAATTCTTCGTCCAGATGACGCTCGCAGGGCAGTGGAGCTTGGCGTCGACGCCATGATCGTGTCGAACCATGGCGGCAGGCAGGTCGACAATGCGATTGCCTCGCTTGATGCGCTCGTCGCCATCCGAGATGCGGTCGGACCGCAGCCGACGGTTTTGCTCGACAGCGGCATCAGGTCCGGCACTGATGTGCTGATCGCGCTGGCACTAGGCGCCAACACTTGTCTGATCGGTCGGCCGTACGTCTACGGGTTGGCCGTTGGCGGCGCTGATGGCGTGCGCCAGGTCATCGAGAACATCGTCGCCGAGCTTGACCTGACCATGGGTCTGCTCGGCGTTCAGGCCATTTCAGATCTTTCCCGAGACCTGCTCGCGAATGGTCACAAACTCAGCGGGCGCGCCTAGCTAAATCTCATTGCAGGAAGGTAAACAGTTGCCGGCCTGGGACGAGCGGCTGAAGTGGACCGCCGTAGCGGGCTGAACCAAGTGCGGCGCGTTCAGCCTGATCTTGATCGAATTCCCGATAGCCCAACTCGGTGAAGCCCGCATCGGCCAGCCACGCCCGGACCGACGCGTTCTGGTCGGTGCCGTTTGTGCTGCGCGACCATAGCAAAGTCGCACCGGGTCGGCACAGCTGCGGTGCGGTCTGGATCGTCCGTCGCACATCGTCGTCGCTAATGTTTCCGAAGATCCCCATCATGATCACCAGATCCGCGGGAACCGATCCGGCGTACGCCGTGGTGTTTCCAGCGTCTTGGCTCCGCACTGTGACACCGGTCAACCCCGCATCGGCCGCAAACGTACGCGCCCGCTGCGCCAGCACGGGGTGCAACTCGATCAGTGTGGTGCGGACTCGCGCAGAGTCGTTTCGATCGGCCAGCACTTGCAACACATCGCGACCATCGCCTGCACAGAGGCTGATCACCGTGACAGGTCCTTCGAGATGATCAAGCGCCTGACGAATGTAGGCCTGGGCTTGCCTAAGACGCCAAGAGAGATCGGAGCTCGGGTCGTCGTAGCCATCGTGCCATTTCAGGTAGTCGCGCATGCCACCAGCATGCGATGCCTACGTTGAAGTCCATTGCACTCTGACGGTCGCCCGCCAGATTCACCTCCTTCGTCGCTCGCGAGAGGCAAGCGATCCTTCCGCAGACTTCAGCCGCGAGCTTCTGCAGTCGGCGAAGCGGGCCGCCCATCATAGTGCGGCGCCCGACACGAACTCGACCAGCAGCTCGGCAAGGAGTTCGGGGTGTTGAGCTTGCCAGCCCGCACCGGCCTGTGACATGACGCGCAGGTTGCCGAGTGGCAGCGATTTCGCCAGCGCCGCGCTCGGGCCTCGGTTGGCGACATCGCGCTCGCCCACGACGACAAGAGCAGGTGCGCGTACCCGCTCGGCAAGCGGTTTGAAGTCCACCGGCCGTACCTGATCAAGGAGGGCGGCAACATCGGCGGGCTTGCCACCGAGCTGCTGTACCACGGTGGCGAGAAGCAGACTGAGGACGCCGTAAAAGATGGAGCGAACCATGATCATTTGAAGCCGCGCGTTGGTGCTCAGCAT
>Ga0126310_10000981_pt1 | contig 10584 bp, 6 predicted proteins | sample Plot60_FD_92540 | JGI IMG/M metagenome (GOLD analysis project Ga0126310, IMG submission 92540) | Serpentine soil microbial communities from UC McLaughlin Reserve, CA, USA - Plot60 | ecosystem: Environmental > Terrestrial > Soil > Grasslands | place: USA: UC McLaughlin Reserve, Lake County... | reverse complement strand
TGCTCCCGAATGAGGACACAATCGTGACGAAGAGAGCGCTCATTACCGGAATCACCGGTCAGGACGGTAGCTACCTCGCTGACTATCTCTTGAGTTTGGGCTATGAAGTACACGGGCTCGTGCGGCGCGTGGCCCTCGAGGCGCCTGAAACCAGGTTCAGTCGCATCGCCCATATACTCGATCGCTTAACGCTGCACCCAACCAGCCTGGAAAGTTACGCCAGCATTTTCCACGTATTCAGCAAATACGATTTCGATGAGTGCTATCACCTCGCGGCGCAGAGCTTCGTGGCTGAGAGTTTTGCCGACGGCTTCTCCACGATGAACATGAACATCAACGGCACTCACTACGTGCTGGCTGCGCTGCGTGAGTTGCGGCCCGGGTGCCGTTTTTACTTTGCGGGTTCGAGCGAGATGTTTGGCAACGTCAACGAGGTGCCGCAAACAGAAAGCACTGCATTTCAACCTCGCAGTCCTTATGGAATCAGCAAGGTCGCCGGCCATCACTTAACCAGAAATTACCGCGAAGCGTACGGGCTCTTTTGTGTCAGTGGGATTCTGTTCAATCACGAGAGCCCGCGGCGCGGCTTCGAGTTTGTGACGCGCAAGACGACCAGCACTGTCGCACGAATAAAAGTCGGTCTGGCGTCCGAGCTCCGGATCGGCAATCTCGAGGCCAAACGTGATTGGGGTCATGCGAAGGATTACGTGCGCGCAATGCACGCGATGCTCCAACAACCGGAAGCGGATGACTTCGTAATTGCCACAGGACAAACTCATAGCGTGCGGGAGTTTTGTGAGATAGCATTTGGGGAAGTTGATCTTGATTACCGTGAGTTCGTTAAAGTTGACGAGAGATACTACCGGCCTGCGGAAGTCGATCTACTGATTGGGGATGCTTCAAAAGCGCACCGGGCTCTCGGGTGGGAACCAACTTACACGTTCCGCGAGTTGATCAAAGAGATGGTGGCTTCCGATCTTGCGGATGCAAGCGCCGGCGATTTCTCGCGCAAAGACGCAAAGGCGCAAAGGTTACGCAATCATGCTTAAGCACTCTTCTTTGCGTCTTCTTTGCGACTTCGCGCCTTTGCGTGAGAACTCTTTTTTATTTAAACACCATGCCTCCAGCACTCCGCGTTGACGCGGTATCCAAGCAGTACCGGATCTACGATCGGCCCGCCGATAGACTGAAGGAAACAGTGACGCGCGGCCGCTGGAAAGCCCATCGCGAATTCTGGGCGCTCAGCGACGTTAGCTTCGAAGTAGAACCAGGCACGACAACCGGCATCATCGGTCCAAATGGCTCCGGCAAGTCCACGTTGCTGCAAATCATTACCGGCACACTCGAACCGACACATGGCACCGTATCGCTTGAAGGCCGCGTCGCCGCACTGCTCGAACTCGGCGCCGGATTCAATACCGAGTTCACCGGTATCGAAAACATTTTCATGAACGCCTCGTTGATGGGGCTTTCAAAAACTGAAACTGAGCGTTTGCTGCCGGAGATCGCAAGCTTCGCGGAGATCGGAGATTTCATTTACCAGCCGCTCAAAACATATTCGAGCGGCATGTACATACGGCTTGCTTTCGCCACCGCGATCGCGACTTCACCGCAAATACTGATCATCGACGAAGCACTTGCGGTCGGCGACGCCGTCTTCCAGCACCGTTGCACGCGCCGCATTAAAGAAATGCAGGAGAACGGAACGACGATCCTCTTCGTCTCGCACGATCCGGGCGCGATTCGCGCGTTGTGCAATCGCGCCATTCTGCTCAACGGCGGTCGCGTGGAAGCGGATGGATCACCGGTGGACGTGCTGGGTCGTTATCAAAAACTAATCATGGCCCAGGAAGCTGCCTATGCCCAGACCGAGCTGGTGCGAGAAAAACCTCAGCTCATTGCTACACCTGCGGAAGAAGTGAGCGCGCCTCAATTTAGCTACCGGCATGGCAACGGGGCCGCGGAAATCTTGCGTGTGGATTTTCTGGACGCCGCACAACAGCCGGTCGCGATCGTCGAAACGGGCCAACTCGTCAACTTACGCGTGCAGGTGATATTTCATGAAAATATTGTCGATCCCGTCTATGGTTTCATCATTCGCAATCGTCACGGCATTCACCTCTACGGCACGAACACACGAGTTCAAGGAATACGTGGGGGGTTGAGCAAAGCCGGCACGCGCACGGAAACAACTTTCTCGTTCAACTCCTGGCTGGCGCCCGACCTCTACGCGATTTCTATTGCCGTTCATAGTCCCGATGCCGTGAGCTTCGACTGGCTGGACGGCACACTCTTCTTTCGCGTGATCAGCGCTATTCCGATTGAAGGTGTTGCCAATCTCAATGCAACCGTCACTACCGAGCCTGTCGCCGCGACTGCTGGTTGGGCCACCACGACAACTGTTCAACCGATCCCCAGCTAAAGAATGAAAGCCGATCTGCTAAAGCGTGCGGGAATCGACGACGAGGCCTCGTTTTACCGGGATCGTTTCCTGAGCGGTAGCATTTTTGAAGCGACTTATTTCGACGCCATCGATCGTTTTGACATGAAGTTTGCGCGCACCATGTGGATCTACGATAACGTTCAGCGCGGATCTTCGCTGCTCGACCTCGGCTGCGGCGAGGGGGTGCTGGCGCTATTGAAACGTAAAAACGTGTATCTTGCCGGCGTCGATCTCTCAGCGGACCTGGTGGCTCAGGCGCGTCGCAACGGTTATGACGCCGCCTGCGTTGGATTGCTGACAAACTTACCGTTCCCGGCTGCCTCTTTCGATTACGTCGTTAGTCTCGACGTATTTGGACACATTGGGTTCGATGAAAAGGATCTGGTGCTGAAGGAAATCAAACGAGTGTTGCGACCTGCTGGCGTGACGATGCATGGCATTGAGACGCTGGATTCAAAGCTTCACTCTGATTATCACTCGATGACTCCGGCGAAACTGGCGCGCTTCATCGGTATCGACGGCCACATCGGATTGGAAGTAGACGAAGACATCGCGAACCGTTTCGCAAAGTTTTTTTCATTCGTACAAACCGAGCCACGTTATACCTTGTGCCTGAGCGTCGACGAATTTATCAAACAGTTCGATCACTACGGCGTGCCTTTTGACAGGGATTTTATCGATTATCTGCGTGGACTCTCGTTTGACGAACGACGTGCGTTCGATCGGGCGATGGGTTACGTGTTCGGCAGGATTTCGGATCTGCACGTGCGGCTTCCGAGTAGCGGACTGTACCTGCTGGTGAAGGCGTCGAACGCCGCGCCGGAACCGTTTTACAACGCTTACCGCGATTGGAATGATCTGTTTTCAACTGTATGCTCGGACGCGCCTGGCCCGGTTCATCTGGACAGAAACTCACGTGCCGTCTTTGGCAACGGTTGGTATTCAGCTAATGACCTGCCTCCGGTAGCTCGTTGGATGAGCGATCGGTCGTGGCTGCGTTTTGAAGCCCGGCCGTTCTCGCGGATTCGGCTTCAACTCACCACACACATACCCGAACTCAGAACTTCGCCGATAGAATTGGAGTTCAAGCTCAATGGCGAACGGATCTGTGGCCTGTGTTTATTTGAGTATGGCTGGTTAGAACTGGAGATAGACGTAGCGGGGACGATTACCCGAGGACGCTCGGAATTCAAACTCGATATCGTTGCAGGCCGAACCTGGCAGCCTTCGGTGGCAAATCCAAACAGCAACGACGATCGGCATCTCTCAATCGCCGTCTATTCCCTGGAGATAAGCTAGCCGCAGATGAACGCTGATCACACGCCAATAAAAAACCAGGCAGTCGTGCAATATGTCGCCGCGGCAGTGCTGTGCGGGTTGATGCTCTGCGTCTTTTTTAAAATCTGGCGCACCGACCTGCGCATTCCTTTTTACTACTCAGGCGACAGCATTTTTTACGCGATGTCCACAAAAGGAATCATCGAGAACGGCTGGTACTGGCAGAACCCATCTGTCGGCGCCCCGGACGGCCTGCAGATGTACGAGTTTCCCACCTACGATAATGCGGTCGTGATTTTCCTAAAGCTCATCTCCGTCTTCACTCACAATCCTTTCCTGGTAATGAACATCTTTTATTTGCTGTCATTCCCATTAATCACGGTCACGTCTTTATACGTTCTGCGCCAGTTCAATTTGTCTTACGTTCCTGCGCTTTTCGCCAGCCTTTTGTACGCGTTCCTGCCGTTCCATTTCATGCGCAACCAAACTCACCTCATTCTTTCGGCGTACTACATAATTCCCCTGGCGATCCTCGTCACACTTTGGCTCAGTACGGAGCTACTAGCTCCGCGAGCGAGAAAGCTCATCATCAGCGTGCTGATCTGCCTGCTGCTCGGAACCAGTGGCGTCTACTATCCTTTCTTCTTCTGCTTCCTGTTGCTGGTGGCTGGAGCTGTCGGAGCGCTGAAGTTTTGGAGTTTGCGACCGCTGGTGATGGCAGTCGTTTTCGCGGGCATAGTCACTGCGACCATCGTTATCAATTTATCACCCAGTCTCATTTACACGTACAAGCACGGCGACTCGGGAGTGATGTTGCGAGGTCCTGGAGAAGCAGAAACTTACGGATTAAAGATTTCTCAGTTGCTGTTGCCGATCACGCTTCACAGAATCAATCTCCTTGATCGTCTCAAGCGCTTTCACAATGCGAACTCGATGGTCAGTGAAAACGATTCGTCGTCGCTCGGGATGGTGGGCAGCATCGGTTTTCTCGGGTTACTGGCACAGTTGCTGTATCGCAAAGAGCTCGTGTCGGGCGCGAGTGGTCTTTTTCACGATCTCAGCGTACTCAATATCTTCTCGGTGCTGTTGGGGACCATTGGCGGCTTTGGGTTGCTGTTCTCGCTTTATGTCTCTCCGGGGATCAGATGTTACAACCGGATCAGCATGTATATCGCGTTCTTTTCGTTGATGGCGGTCGCGATCGGGCTTGAAAATCTTTATCGCAGGACTACTTCGAAATATCGAGGCATCTTTTATGTTCTGATAGCAGTGGTCTTAATTCTCGGTTTCCTGGACCAGACGACTCGCTGGTACGTTCCAGCTTACGCGACGACAAAGACCGAGTTTCTTAGTGACAAAGAATTTATAAATCAGATCGAGTTGTCAGTGCCTGCGAGGGCAATGATCTTTCAGCTACCTCACATTCCGTTTCCCGAACATCCAAGGATTCAGAAGATGATCGACTACGATCATTTCCGAGGCTACGTGCATTCGCAGAACCTCCGCTGGAGCTACGGAACTATAAAGAACCACGACGCGGATCGGGTGCAGCAAGAGATCGCATCATTAGGCATTGGGAGATTTGTCGAAGCACTTACCTTCGGCGGCTTCAGTGGAATTTACGTGGATCGGTACGGGTATGAAGACCACGGCGCCGCGCTGGAGTCGCAGTTGTCTGAGACACTGCAAACCAAACCGCTGATTAGTCCGAACGGTCGCCTGCTATTTTTCAATCTCGCGGATTATGGTGGACGTCTGCGTCAGAGGTACTCCGATAGTGAATGGGAAGCGAAGAAGGAGTTAAGTTTTCATCCGCTGCTCGTTGACTGGAAAGGCGGTTTCTCAGGATTGGAGAGCCGGCCGGGCAAGTCATGGCGGTGGTGTTCCAGTGAAGGCGAGTTACATATCAAGAACATGTCACAGCTCCCGAGGACAGTGAAAATCGAGATGGCCTTCGCTACTGGATACCCGGAACTCGATGACTTCATGATCAGCGGCTCGATTTCGGAAGAGCTGAAAGTGAGTAACATCCCCGCTCCTTATTCGAAGACAGTGACGGTGCCACCGGGAGAGTCAGTGATTCGTTTCCGCAGCGCTGCCAAACGAGTCAACGCGCCAACCGACACACGCTTCCTCGTGTTCCGAGTTGAGGACTTCAAAATGACCGAACTGGAGTAAAAATCGTTTTCTGCCGTGTTCACATCCAGCACCGGCGCTAAAACCCCAGTATGGGAGACAACTTTCGAAAGCAAGTTGATTGACAACGCGAAGAGCCATACCTATACTCAAAATCGGCTTTCGCAATCGTGTGAAGCTTGGAGTGACCCCAGCCTCAGGGCCTGTTCAAACGACGATTATCCCACCCTATATTTTGTAGGAGCCATATCCATGCGGAAATATTTGTTTGCTTTGCTGGTCGTGATTTTCGCTTTCGGCGGCGCCTTGGCACAAAGCCCGCCCACTTTGCGAATCGAGACCGAAACTCCCCAATTGCCGTCAGAACTCTTTTACGGTGACATAAAGGTCAAGCCACTGCGACTAAGACCCGGAACTAATACCCCGATCACCATCGATGATGCGGACTTTTTCACCCAGCAGCATTACATCGACTTCCTCCGACGCTTGCCCGATGCTCCCGGACATGCTCACTGGACAGCCGAAATCACGGAATGCAGCGACCCGGCCAAGCGCCGTGTTGGTGAAACCGAAGCGCTGTGTATAGATCGCAAGCGCACCAACACTTCCGCTGCATTCTTCGTTTCACCTGAATTTCAGAACACCGGCTCCTTCGTGATCCGCGTCTACTGGGGTACGTTAGGGAAACTGGAGTCGGCGCAATGTCCTGGCGTTCCGCAGAACCTGCCTGCTTCATGCAGACCGCTGTACAGCGATTACATCAAGGATATGGCGCAGGTCAACAACGGTATTGTGGTAAACGACGCGCTGTCTCCGGAAGTTATCAATTCGAACAAGCGCGCCTTCGTCCAGCAGTTTATTAACCGAGCGGAGTTTCAGGCGGCCTACGGAGGCCTGAATGCAACCCAGTTTGTCGACAAGCTCGCGCAGACCACTGGCGTCCCGCTCTCGTCTGCCGATCGCAGCGCGTTGATCGCTGAAGCCAGCGACTCCACGAAGCGAGGCAGCGTGGTTTTCAAAATTGTCGACGGCACTCAGACAACGACCGGCGGACAGCTGCAGTTCCAGACTACTTACGGCCAGCAGTTCTACAACAAAGAGTTTGACACTGTGTTTGTATTCATGGAATACATCGGCTATCTGCGGCGCAATCCGGACCAGGCGGGATTTAATCACTGGCTTGGCAAGTTGCAATTCTTCGGGAACTGGGTTGACGCAGAGATGGTGAGGTCGTTCGTTGTGTCGCCCGAGTTTCGCGCCCGGTTCTAACGTACCGCCTGCTCGTAAACTTCGCGAGTGAGCGCTGCCGTGCGCTGCCACGAAAACTCCTGAGCGTGTTTGAGACCACGTATGGATAGTGACTGACGCGCTGGCTCATCCCGCAGTAACTCAACTACATTGCGAGCCAACTCAATCGAATCCGTGGCCGAAACAATTCGCGCCACGGATTCTTTTATGCTCGGAATCCTGCTGGCAATCACCGGTGCGCCGCACGCCATCGCTTCCAACGGCGGCAGTCCAAAGCCCTCGTAAATTGACGGGTAGATAAATGCGCGGCAGGCCGAGTAGAGCGCACGCAGATCTTCGTCTGACACAAACCCGATGAGCTTGATGCGCTCGCGAGCCGGTGACCGCTCGAGCTGCGAAAGCAGTTCTTCCGACTTCCATCCTATCTTTCCCGCAATCACTAACTGCGGACTCAGATCAGTCGTTCGGAGCACTTCTTCCAAAGCCCGGACAAACGTCGACAGGTTCTTCCGCGGCTCGATCGTTCCAACAAACAGCAGGAACTGGTCCTCGACCTCAAATCGCTTACGAACCGTTATGGTTTCGGCAGGCGTCATTGGCTTGAAACTGCTGCGCGGCGCGAGCGGTATCGCAAATACCTTCTCTGGTTGTATTTTGAAGTGTTCGCAGACCTCATTTTTAATGGGCTCCGAAGGCGTGATGATTAGCCTCGCCTTGCGAGCCATTCTCGGCATCAGCAACCGCGCGCGACGGACAGCTCGCGCTTCGTGCGTGCTAAAATGGAGCAGCAACGAGAGATCGTGAATAGTAATGACCGATGGACAGCTCTCGCGTAACGGCGTCTCGTAGTTTGTTCCATGAAACAGCGCGAGGGGGTTGCGCTTGATGTAAGCGGGCAAGCCAATAGTCCACCAGCGCCGCTGAAAGAAATTTGGCTGCGAATAGATGAGTTGGAGATTGGCAGGCCGGGCATCGTGAGAAACGGTCCCCTCGAACGGCAACGGTGAAATCAATTCGAATTCATCTTGTGGGGCTGCCGCAGCCAGTGCACGGGCCAGCTCGAAAGTATACGTTCCGACGCCTGTTCGCGACTGCGCGAGGGGCATTCCGTCGAGACCTATGCGCATGAATCAACCTCGGCTCGAGATCGACGATCTGGCGGCAGTAATCCGTAAATCGATGACAGCGCAGCAGAACGATCAGGCGCCGCGCCGCGCCGCGCCAACAGTTTCACCGGAAAACGGTCCTCCATACCTCAAGCTGCAACCGGATTTCCAACCGAACCCGGACCATCGATACCACATTAACGATCTTTTGCGATACCACGACCGCGCATTTGTGTGGGCCGCCTATCGTGCTGTCTTAAAGCGTTCTCCTGAAGAATTAGAATCAGAGCGCGCGCTGAAGCCCCTGCGCTCCGGCGGCATCAACAAGCTCGATCTGCTGGCCGCCCTGCGTTTCTCTCCCGAAGGAAGAGCCAAAGGAGTTCAGCTTGACGGCCTGCTCTTTCCGTCTCTGATCAGGCGCCTCGGCCGGCTTCCCTTGCTTGGTTACTTAATTCGTCTCGGCATCGCCTTCGTGCGGCTGCCGAAATTGGTCCGCGACCAACGAGAGTTCGGCAGTTACCTCTTGTCGCAAAACGAGCAGATTGCAGATTTTATCAATCTCAGTGCCATTCGCTTAACGGACCAATTCAAATCTTCAGCCACCGAGCAAGGAAAATTGTTTGACGACTTGAAACAGCGGATCTATGACTCACGCGCAGACGCAGCTCGAGAGTTAGCAGCTTTACGCTTTCGCATTGGCGATTTGGCGGATGGCCAACACAATGCACTCTATGTTGCACTCGAAGATCGTTTCCGCGGAACGCGCGAAGAGATCAAAGAAGGCTTTCGCGCATATTTGCCTTACGTACAAGAGCAGACGCCGGTAATCGATCTCGGTTGCGGGCGTGGAGAGTGGCTGGAGCTGCTCGCGGAAAACGGAATCCAGGCGCGCGGCGTCGACAATAATATTCTGCAGGCCGAAAAGTGCCGCGAGCGTGGCTTCGAGGTCAGTGACCAGGATCTATTTGCCTACTTGAAGAGCATGCCGGATGAGAGCGCCGGCACAATTACGGGATTTCACATCATCGAGCACCTGTCGTTCAATGCATTGGTGGCTTTGTTGAATGAAGTGCTGCGCGTGCTTCGTCCCGGAGGCGTCGCTATTTTCGAAACACCAAATCCCGAAAACATCGTCGTCGGCAGCAACTACTTCTACCTCGATCCGACTCACCGTCATCCATTGCCAACCGAGCTGATGGAATTTCTGTTCAGGAATCGCGGCTTTGACCAGATCGAACTCCTGCCGCTCCATCCGTGGGAGAGCGGCCGGGTTGCGGGTGAAGGCCAACTGGCAGAACGTTTCAATGGTTATTTTTACGGGCCGATGGACTACGCCATCATGGGCCGGAAGGTCGGCGCATGAGAATTCTCATTGCCACCGTCCAGGTCCCTTTCATTCGCGGCGGTGCAGAAAGTCACGCCGAAGGCTTGCGCGATGCACTATGTCAGGCGGGACACGAAGCGGAGATCCTCGCGATTCCTTTTAAGTGGTATCCGCCCGAGAAGATTCTCGATCATATTTTGGCTTGCCGCCTGCTCGACGTTTCCGAAGTTGCGGGCACGCGCATCGATCGGCTTATCGGTTTGCGCTTCCCCGCGTATTTGATTCCGCACCCAAACAAAGTGCTCTGGATCTTGCACCAGCATCGCACAGCTTACGAACTGTGGGACCACGCGCTCAGCGACCTGGTTCACTATCCAAACGGTTCGCAGGTACGCGATGCTATTGAAGCGGCGGACCGCAAATTGATTCCGGAAGCACGGGCTGTCTTCGCCAACTCGCGCAATGTCGCCGAACGTCTCAAGCGGTTTTGCGATATCGACTCGACGCCGCTCTATCATCCACCTCCACATGCCGAGAAGTTTTACTCTGCAAAAGCTGAAGACTATCTGTTCTTTCCGAGTCGTCTTTGCATTCCCAAACGCCAGGAGCTCGCGCTGCAGGCGCTGGCCGTGACGCGTACGCCCGTGCGTCTCTGCTTTGCGGGAACTTCAGACCATCCCGATTACACTAACAAGCTCGAGGCGCTTGCACGGAAATTAAAGGTGCAGAAAAGGGTCGAGTGGTTGGGCAGCATCAATGAGGAGGAAAAGAGGTCGCGATACGCCCGAGCGCTCGCGATTGTTTACCCGCCGGTCGATGAAGATTATGGATACGTAACTCTCGAGGCAATGCTGTCGTCAAAGGCCGTGATCACATGCCGCGATTCCGGTGGGCCACTCGAGTTTGTCGATGAGTCGACCGGACTGGTCACCGAGCCAACACCCGAAGCACTCGCATTCGCGTTCGATTTTGTCTGGGACAATCGGGAGCGCGCCGCTGAGTTGGGCCAGGCCGGCCGCGCTCTTTACGACACTTTTAATCTCTCCTGG
>Ga0126310_10000980_pt1 | contig 10584 bp, 6 predicted proteins | sample Plot60_FD_92540 | JGI IMG/M metagenome (GOLD analysis project Ga0126310, IMG submission 92540) | Serpentine soil microbial communities from UC McLaughlin Reserve, CA, USA - Plot60 | ecosystem: Environmental > Terrestrial > Soil > Grasslands | place: USA: UC McLaughlin Reserve, Lake County... | reverse complement strand
CGCGGAACCTTTCGTATTGGGCGAGTGCTCTCTCTGGCCTCCTCGACAGGGCGTGAAGACGCATAAGGCCTACTTGCGCCTCCTCGAGAGTGGGCTCCTTGGCAGTTGCCTTTCGCAGCGCCTCGATGGCTAGACCATGCTCATCGCGTTCTTCGTGTAGCACTGCAAGTGCGACGAGCAGGGCGAGGTACAGTTGCCGCAGCTCTTGGCGCCTACCCTCTGTCCACTCCTCGTAGCGGTCCTCAGGAAGTAGATCGCCCTCGTATAGGTCGAGCGCTGCTCTGTAGGTCGCAGGCTCCTTGGCGCCCCTTGCAGTCGCCGCCGCTTCCTCGAAGGCGTCGACGTCCACCCACAGGTTGCCTTCCGGACACAGCACCAGAGACTCATCCTCCGATGCCAGGTAGCGAGAACCTGTGGCTGGGTCGAGGACCTTACGGGCGGTGTGAAGGGTGGAGCGCAGACTGTTTGAGGCCGCCTTCCTGCCCGACTCTGGCCACAGGAGATCCATCGCTTGCTCTCGATGCGTGCGATGGCCAGGAGCCAGGGCAAGGAGCTTCACCAAGGTGGCTGCTTTTCTCAGCCTCCAGCCATCTTGGGTGATGATCCTAGAATCTACACTAACCCGAAAGCCTCCGAGCAACCAGACCCTTATAGTCTCGCGTTTCTCGCGTCTCGCAACCTCGGAACTCCTCAGACGCTCAGACCCAGAAGAACTCATCCCCCTCCTTCTCTACTTACGCTTTGCCTCGGCATTGTTCCACCCGCGGAATGTGCTCTCCTCCTTCGAGGAGCGCGGAGATCCTTACAGTCGGAACATTCCTAGGGAGGACAGGTTCTCACAGGCGCTGGCCAACGATGGACCAAGGACGATCAGGGAGCACGATGCCCCCTGCCTCTGAGAGTTGGTGAGCACCCATCCGAAGCTCAACCCGAAGAAGGAGGAGACCACAAGCACAAGCATCGTCAAAAGTTCAGCATTCACCGGCACCTTATCTGCCTGCCCCGCCTCCTCCTGGGCAAGGGCAAGGTGGCCCTCCTCCGCCCCTCGGTCTAAGGGGGGCGAGTCTGCCGGTCTAAGGCCTGTGGAAACGTCAAGCCCGGTTGGGAGAAAACAGAGGAAGGCTCCGGTACAGACCACGACGGCCGCTACGAGCCACACACCGCGAGCAAACCGCAATGCCTTCGAGAGCCCCATGCCAGGCTAGAGCCGCTCTACCAGAAGGGGGTCTGATCGCAACCCGCAGATGAGGGCACTACCAACCAAAGAATGGGGACGATGGTGATGCAAAATGAGCGCGCTGCAGCTCCCCATAGACCAACGAGCCAACACGCCTCCTCCCGAAGCGTCCTCTTGTGCGAACTGTCAAGCTACGTTTGACAATTATCTCAGATTAGGGAGGAAGGGAATAGGTTGCCGACTTGTTCGGGCAACTTTTCCTGCACAACTCTTAGAATTTGAGCCATCGAGAGAAGTGATCGAGCCATCCTCTGTGCCTTACGAGCGCCCGTTAGCACCCATGCTGTAGCCACACTGCGTCACTGCGATATGGGTAGAACCTAGCGGCCCTCAGGGTAGCATCGGCGACGCCCCGGGAGCGCAAGACTCATAGGGGCCCGGGGAGGCTGAGGTCAATTGACACCACTTCTGACACTACTCAGAGCGCTACACGCAGAAACAGCGAGCAAGGAAATAGGCTTAGATAAGCGGCCTCTTCGCCTCCTTCCTCCCATGAGGAGGCCTTCTATGTCTTGGAGTGAGAACTGACCGTGCGGGTGGGACCGATATAGACTCTAGGAGTTACTCCTGACCCTCGATACAGTTGTTGTGTCAGGCTACAGGCTCTGGCATCATGATTGTGGTGTAGGTAGCTCGCTCTAACTGATGCGAGGAAAAGGAGGATCTATGAGTACCCCCTACCTTAGTGTGTCTTATGTGTGCCGCTCAGGTACATATCCTGGATGACGCCCAGGAGGGGGACGAGGATGGCTTGAGAATGCTTGTTACTAGATGGTTGTAGAGAGGACCTGACCCGGGAGGACGCCACGCCGGAGATAGGGGGCTCAGCGAGGCGATCTGGAAGTCCATCATGGCTGGCAACTCCAATTTGCCCACCCCGCTGCACAAGAAGATCATCGGCACCGAGCTTGGTGGAATAGGCGGAGTGTAGGTGCCAAAACCCGACCCTAGAAAGGATAGGCCGTTGAAGAAACTCTCGCTAGTCCTAGTTCTGCTGGCGGCGGTCGTCGCGCTCACAGCGATTGCGGCGGCAGCCAGGAGCACCCATTCCACGAAAAGTTCGCGCTCACAGAGCCAAAGCGATCCCACGGCCACCCCGATCAAGCACATGGTCGTCATCTTCCAGGAGAACCGCTCCTTCGACCACTACTTCGGTACCTACCCGCACGCCAAGAACCCTCCGGGGGAGCCGAAGTTCAAGGCTTCCGTTGATACTCCTTCGGTAAACGGCCTGAACCACGAGCTGCTCACGAACAACCCAAACGCGGCCAACCCTAGGCGGCTCGACCGCTCCGAGGCCTTTACGTGCGACCAGATCCACGACTACGACGCAGAGCAGAAGGCCTTCAACCACGGGCTCATGGACAAGTTCGTGGAGAACACCAGTGGACCAGACTGCAAGGACAAGTCACTGGTCATGGACCATTTCGATGGGAACACAGTAACCGCGCACTGGAACTACGCACAGCACTTCGCGATGAGCGACAACTTCTACCAGACGGTCTTCGGGCATTCGACGCCAGGTGCAATCAACCTGGTCTCCGGCCAGACGCACGGCGTCACCCCGGCAAAAAATATCCCGGATAAGGTCTCAATGGGCACCCTGATAGGAGACCTCGACCCGAAGTACGATGGGTGCTCTTCGAGCACGGGAAAGTATTTCCCAACAGTCTCCTTAAGTGGCAGGAACGTTGGTAACCTGCTCAACAACGAGGGCGTAACCTGGGGCTGGTTCCAGGGCGGCTTCAAGCCCACCTCGCGCGCGGGCGGAAAGCCCGTCTGCGGCTCATCCCACAAGAACATTCACCACGATCAGGTTACCGACTACGTCCCGCACCACGAGCCGTTCCAGTACTACAGGTCCACCGCCAACCCGAAACACCTGCCTCCCAGCTCGACGGCCATGATCGGCAAGACTGATCAGGCGAACCACCAGTACGACCTCTCGGACTTCTGGAGAGCCGCAGACTCCGGGCATCTGCCCGAGGTTAGCTTCCTCAAGGCCCCGGCCTATCAGGACGGGCACGCGGGCTACTCCGACCCGCTCGACGAGCAGCACTTCCTGGTCAAGACGATCAACCGCCTCCAGAAGCTTCCGAGCTGGAAGGATACGGCCATCATCCTCGCCTACGACGACTCTGGCGGCTGGTACGACCACCAGATGGGGCCGATCGTCAACCACTCCAGCGACCCCAACTACGACTTCCTCTCCGGGCCGGGGATGTGCGGAAATGCCGAGCCTGGAGCGTACCAGGACCGCTGCGGCTACGGTCCTAGGCTGCCCCTGCAGGTGATCAGCCCATACACCAAGCAGAATTTCGTGGACCACTCGATCACGGACCAGACCTCGGTGCTGCGCTTTATCGAGGATAACTGGGGACTCGGCAGGATAGGCGATCAGTCCTTCGACGCCAAGGCGGGAAGCCTCGACAATCTGTTCGACTTCTCGCATGGCAAGAATGCCCACAGGCTCTTCCTCGATCCGAGGAGCGGGGAACCGTCTCACAGGAGGTAATGTCTCTGGAGTGCACCTGCTCGCTGGATGGAAATGTAGGCCTTGAACTTCTTGCCGCCGGTACACGAGGCCAGTATTGACACCACTTTTGACACCACTGAGCGTGCAATAAGCAGAAACAGCGAGCAACCGCGAGCAAAGAAATCGGCTTAGATAAGCGGTTACTGTAACCTGCAGCAACGCCTAAGACAGGAGTCAGCGGATTGTAGCTCTGAAGGTCGCAGTTGCCGTTCCGAACATCTGGTGCAAGTAGGACTGAACCGCCAATCGTTGTCCCGGACGAATATGGCAGGAAGCAAGGTTTGGGTCTATGGGCTCTAACGATAGGCTCTAAACCTATGAACGACCGGCCTGAGGGGGCGGAGGATCTGACGAATCCTATCGGATATCACGTCGCAGGCTCACGTTTCACGGGGTTGACGGGGGCTGCCTACCCTAGCCTCCGAGTGCCCTAACGGTCTTTTCATCCTTGGGCTTGCTGATTTCTGGCAAGCCGCCGACAAGATGACGACCAAGTTCGACCGGCACAATACTATCCTGGGCGGTAGCATACAGTGGTGCCTACCACAGAATACGAGGATACCCGCTGGCGGAGGCTGAGCCATGGTCTCGGGAGGGGGGAGGCCCACTGACGCGCATCCTGAATTTCGTGGCCATCGCTTGCGGGGGCATGCTGGGGCTCGTTGTCCTCTTCGGCCTCTTCGAGACAGTAGCTGGAGTAGACAGCAATGCGGGTTCGCCTCCGAAGCAGGTCGCAAAGCAGGAGAACAGCAAAGCCGAGGATCGCAGGTACGACGACGTGGCCACGGTAAAGAACGTCGTAGAAGGCGACACTATACGGATTGTCCCCGCAATAGATGGCGCAAACGAGGTGCGCCTGACCGGGGTGGACACGCCCGAGGCCAGGGAAGCCAAGACAGGAGACCAGCCTTACGGCGAACGGGCCTTTCGGTTCACCGAATCTGCCCTAGATGGCATGAAGGTGGGGCTTGTGTTCGATGCAGAAAGGAAGGACCGGCACGGGTGGCTTCTGGCCTACGTGTACCCGATGGGCGATGCGATGTTCAACGAGGACCTCCTGCGGAAGGGGTACGCTCAGGTCTACAACGTCCGGCCCGACGACGCACACCGGCGCGAGTTCGTCAGGGAGCAGAGGCAAGCAAAAGAGCGCGGCCTCGGCATCTGGGGACTGCCCGAGGATCGGCGGTGCGAATTGGCAAACCATGGCAATGGTATCGGCGAGGGCTCGCCTGCGTGCAAGGCCAGGCTCAATCCCGCACCGAGACGCGACTCCAGGCCGGAACACGAGCATGAGGCGGCTGCCCATAGCGGAACTTCCGTCGGGCCGGATTTGGACTGCCCGGACCTCACCTACAAGCAAGCCCAGGCCGAGATGGCAGCGGACCCGAGCGACCCCTTCAACCTGGACGCAGACAGCGACGGCGTGGCCTGCGAAGGCTTGAAGGGCGGGGGTGGTGCCGCAAGCGCAGCCGCTACGGCCTCGCCCGCTTCCTCCGCTCCGGCATCCGCCTCACCCAACCCCTAGCCCAAGGCCGGCCAGGGCGTCGGCGATTGCAGCATCCTGAACGGGGTTCTCGTGGCGACGTGGAGCAGAAGCCCCAGTTCTCATTATGGTATAGAGACAATCTCCGCAATGCCGCGGACCAAATTCTGGAAAGGGTCGCCATACGCGGCTAGACCCTAGGCGCAATAGGCGGACCAGCGTAAGGGAATGGCCGACGCACATTGACACCACTGCTGACACCACTCAGAGCGCTACACGCAGAAACAGTGGGCAACTCTCAGCAAAGAAATCTACTTATCTAAGCGGCTTATGCAACTCTCGGCAACGCCCAGAAACTGGGGTATCGCAAATGCCCGGCTTGGAAGCTAATGGATGACGAATAGCCCGGCATGGTAAACAGTGGAGCCACATAAGTCTCAACGCCAAAGGGGCACAGATGAAAGACTTCCTTAGCAGAGTGTGGCTCCGGTCTAATCAGGCAGGATGGAATCCTCACATCTTCGAGTGGTACTTCAGGAGCACGCCTATCGGCAGGAGCTTCCGCACGAGGGAGGAAGATATGGTATTCGGCTTTCTGGGAACCGTTCTCAAACCCCACCACGCGGTCCTGGAGATCGGCAGCGGCACCGGCAATTACACGGTGCCCGTGGCAAGCCGGTGTGCAGAGGTGGTGGCAGTAGACTCCTCTCCTGGGATGCTCAGATACCTGCGAGAACGTTGCCATTACGCGAATCTAGACAACCTCGACCTACGACTGGGGCACCTGCCGGGGGGCCTTGGGGTATCGGAGATATTCGACGGCGTACTGGCCGTAGGTGTCCTCAACTACGTTGAACCTCTTGAGGAATCCCTGCACAAGCTATCTTCGATCCTGAAGCCCGGTGGCTGGGCCGTCTTCAACTTGCCAGTCTCAACGCCCGAGGGCTGGTTGTACGCTCTCGAAGAATTGCTTTTGCATCGGCGACGTATCAACATCCTCTCTGTAGAAGAGATGATCGGTTTAACAGAAAGGGTAGGGCTGAAGGTGCAGGCAACGGCACCCGCCGGTCTCAGCAAAGGTGGGATAACCTGTTTCCTTCTGGCTACTTCACAAGGTGTCGACCAAGAGGAGTAGGGCAAACGAACACGCAGCCCTGCAGTGCTTCGCGGAGCGAGCGAACTTCCATCCCACTAGAGAACGCACAACCAGCGCATGCACGGGAGGTTCATGCCTCGTCTTGCCGGCAGGCGGATCTGGTTTCCATACACATGCTATGAACGCATTGCTCCCTACTGTACGTTCTCATCGCTAGGTTCGATGCAGTCCGCCATGCCAAAGCCGTGACGCAATCGTAAGTTCGAGGGGCGTAGAAGTGCGAATCTGTAGCCCGGAGGCGCACGCCACGTCCCATGCTCTCTTCGCCGAATGGAGTGCTGTCTTTTGTTGTATTCTCCGGGGGCACACACGTTGGTGTCTGGAGGTAGCATTTGTCTAAGATCGCAGGTCGCGACGGTGCCGGGACAGGTGCCCCTAGGAGGCGGCGGAAGCGACTCGGAACTGACGACGTCTTCGATAAAGCCTTCTCCTTCACCCGTGTCGACGAGGCCCTGGCCGCCGGAGTGTACCCGTATTTCAAGCCGATAGCCGAGCAGAGGGACGGCGTGGTCACGGTCGATGGTCGGCAGATGGTCATCACCGGCTCCAACGATTACCTAGGCCTCGCCCAGGATCCTCGCCTCAGGGAAGCCGCCTGTGCGGTCTTCGACAACTACGGCACGAGTTGCACCGGCTCGCGGTTTCTGACCGGCACGCTCACCCTCCACGAGGAGCTTGAAAGGCGGCTTGCCGACTTCCTGGACGCAGAAGCCGTGCTGACTTTCACTACCGGCTTTCTCGGCTGCCTGTCGGTGCTCGCTGCCTTAACCGGAAGGCAAGATATCCTCTACTTCGACCGCGAGAACCACGCCTCCCTCTACGACGGGGCACGGCTCGCCTTCGGCACGCTCCGCAAATACCGGCACAACGACGTTGATGACCTGGAAAGGTTGCTAGCCAGGGACGCAGACAAACCGGGCGGGCGTATGATCGTCACCGACGGCGTGTTCTCTATGAGCGGCCACATTGCCGACTTGCCCGCCATCGTCCGGACAGCGCGCAAGTACGGAGCCCGCCTTGTCGTCGATGACGCGCACGCGACCGGTGTGTTGGGCAAAGGCGGTCGAGGCACCGCGGAGCACTTCGGGCTAGAGGACGAGGTCGACCTCATCGTTGGGACGTTCTCGAAGGCTTTCGCCTCCGTGGGCGGCTTCGTATCGGGCCCCAGCGCGGTGATCAAGTACATAAAACACCATGCGCGCCCCTTTATCTTCACGGCCGCCCCAACGGCCATGCAGGTCGCGGTCACCCTCAAGGCTCTCGACATCATGGCGTCGGAGCCTCACCACCGCGAGAAGTTGCTTGAGAACGCCGCACGATTGCGGCTGGGGATGGCCTCTTTAGGCTTTGACACCCTAGGATCGCAGACCCAGATCGTGCCGGTCGTAGTCGGGTCCGACGAAAACACGGTGATCTTCTGGAAGGCGCTTTGGGACGCAGGCATCTTCGCGACCCCTGCCTTGCCGCCGGGCGTGCCGACGAACAAGGGCCTCATACGCACAAGCGTCAACGCCAACCACACCCCAGAGCAGGTTGACCGCCTGCTCGAAGCGTTTGCCACGGTCGGCAAGTGCCTCAAGATCATCGGCTAGGACCGCGAGGTTGGCATCTCCCGAGATATCCCGGACCATCGAGGGCGCAACCGGCGTTCGTGCCGTTGGCTCGCGGGCGGACCTGAAGGGTTTCATCGAATACCCATTCGCCAAGTATCGTGGCGACCCGCACTGGGTACCGCCGTTGTTGGTATCCGAGCGAGAGCAGTTTGATCCTAGGAAGTACCCCTTCTACGAGCACGCGCGGGTCGACCTCTTCCTCGCCGTGCGGGGCGGCGAGGTCGTCGGGCGCGTCGCCGCCATCGACGACGACAATCACAATCGAACGCACAGGGACAACCTTGTATTCTTCGGCTACTTCGAGGCGAAGGACGAAGACGCCGCCAAAGTGCTGCTCGCCCGTGTCGAGGAGTGGGGGAGGGAACGTGGGCGCAGCGCAGTGCGCGGTCCGGCGAATCCTTCCCTCAACTACAGCGCGGGGCTCCAGATCGATGCGTTCGACACAGACCCCTTCGTGATGATGCCCTACAACCCGCCCGAGTATCCTAGTTACGTCGCACAGAACGGCTACCTTAAGGTAAAGGACCTCTACTCCTGGCTCTTCGAGCGCGGACAGGACATAAGTAGGATAGGTCGCCTGGCCGAAAGGGTCCGCAAGCGCCACAATCTTGTGATCCGCCCGGTAGACATGAGGCGCTGGGATGAGGAGCTCGAGCGCTTAAGAGACCTCTACAACAAGGCGTGGGAAAGGAACTGGGGCTTCGTCAGGCACACGAACCCGGAGTTCGACCACCTCGCCAAGGAGTTCAAGATGATCCTCGACCCGGAGCTAGTCGCGCTCGCCGAGATAGACGAGGGACTGGTCGGGGTGACGGTCGTCCTGCCCGACATCAACCAGGTCTTCAAGCGGATGCGGGGGCGGCTCCTGCCGTTCGGTATCCTCCACTTCTTGAACCGCAAGAGGATCATAGACCAGGTGCGCCTCCCTATACTCGGCGTGGCACCGGAGCACCGTAACAAGGGCATCGAGCTGGCCATGATCTACGAGCTCTACGGACGCGCGAGCGCCAAGGGTTACAGGAGGTGCGAGTGCTCGTGGACGCTCGAGGACAACCGACCTATGAATCACATAATCGAGGCAGGAGGCGCGAGGCTCTACAAGACGTACCGGATCTACCAGAAGGAAACCTAGAGCCTCGTGCCCGAGCGCGTGTTGGTCACCGGTGCGACCGGATTCGTCGGCAGCCACATCGCGCGGGCATTGGCCAGAGCGGGCCGTGAGGTGCTGTGCGGCGTGCGCTCTACGAGCGATACTCGCTGGATCGACGACCTCGCGACCGAACGCGTGCAGTCCGACCTGAAGAGCCAATGGAGCTTGGTCGAGGCTGTGAGAGAGGTGCAGGTGGTCGTCCACGCGGCGGGGCTTACGCGGTCCGCTCGGGCAAGCGATTACCACTCCGTCAACGCGGTGGGTACGCGATGGCTCGCTGGTGCCGCGGCAGCCGCCGGGGTCCGACGGTTCGTCCTGATCAGCAGCCTCGCGGCGCGTGGTCCGGACGCCTCTGCAGAGGCTGGCGTAGATCACCCCGTGAGCGACTACGGCCGCAGCAAACTCGCTGCAGAGACGTGCCTGCGCGATCTCGAAGGAACGATGGAGGCCGTCGTCCTTCGCCCAGCTGCCGTCTACGGCCCGCGCGACAAGGATTTCCTGCCCCTGTTCAGGATGGCGCGAGCCGGATTGCTATTGGTCCCAGGTTCTGCAGAGCCTCTGCAACCCGTGTACGTTGACGACGTGGCGCGTGCGGCGCTGGCTGCGACCGCCGAGGACGTCGGCTTTGGTCCCTTCCCGGTGGCTGGCGAGCAGGCCTACGCTTGGCAGGACGTCGTCACTGGCCTAGAGAAGGCACTCGGGAGAGACGTGCGCGCCGTCCGACTGCCGGCAGCCGCCTTCTTGCTGGCAGGCGGAGCTACCGAACAGGTGGCAAGGATTCGCGGCCAGGCTGCCCTCTTCGACCAACGTCGCGCGCGGGACCTGGCGGTCCACACCTGGACTTGCGATGTTTCTGGTACGGAGGAGGTGTTGGGATGGCGAGCGGCGGTTCCGCTCTTCGAAGGCCTCAAGCGCACCGCACGATGGTACCTGCAGGCGGGATGGCTTGGAGTGAGATGCAATGAGCACTGAAGAGCGCAAACCCAAGATCCTAGCGAGCTGCGCTGTGCAAGGCCTAGTACGGTCGTGCCCGTCGGGGATGGAAGTCGGAGCAGGCGAGCAGGGTATTCTCGACGAGACGCCACGTCTGGCGAGATGCTCGGTGCTAGGAGGCTAATCAGGGCAAGGAGTATTCGATACTCTTGACACCACTTCTGACACTATCCAGAGCGAAACACACAGAAATGCCTGGCAGCCACCAGCAAGGAAATCTGCTTAGATAAGTCGATTCTGCAACCTACAGCAATGCCAAGGAACAGATATCGGCGGATTGTGGCTCTAGAGAAGGTCGCGGGTTCGAGCCCCGGCGGTCACCCTCCCGTATAAGAATACGCTCTATTGACACCACTCACGTCTATGCAGGAACTTAGTACAGTCGAGAGGCACAAAGAGGCCGTAGCAGGAGATGG
>Ga0126310_10000979_pt1 | contig 10585 bp, 10 predicted proteins | sample Plot60_FD_92540 | JGI IMG/M metagenome (GOLD analysis project Ga0126310, IMG submission 92540) | Serpentine soil microbial communities from UC McLaughlin Reserve, CA, USA - Plot60 | ecosystem: Environmental > Terrestrial > Soil > Grasslands | place: USA: UC McLaughlin Reserve, Lake County... | reverse complement strand
AGGGACGATAGGTTTTGTTGGCGGACAGGAGTATCCCAACGTTGTTAATATTGTTGAGGGCTACAAGCAAGGTGCAAAATACATAAATCCAAAGATAAAAATACTTACTTCGTACGTTGGCGAGTGGAATAATCCTGCAAAGGGTAAAGAAACAGCACTCGCTCAAATAAATTCTGGTGCGGATTTCCTGCTTCACGTTGCAGATACCTCCGGGCATGGTGTAATTGACGCGGCAAAAGACAAGGGTATTTATGCATTTGGCGCTGTATCAGACCAGAATAGATTGGCGCCAAATACAGTGCTTACTTCTTTTGTATTAGACATGGATAAGGCGTATGATCAAGCTTACACACAATCTAAAAATGGTCAATTCAAAGGAGAAATATTCAAGCCGGGATTAGAACCATCCAATGGTGCTCCTGGTGACGGCATAGTGTATTTAGCACCATTTCATGATTTGGATAGTAAAGTGCCTCAGAATGTAAAAACTAAATTAACTCAATTGACTCAGGATATTATCAATAAAAAGATTACAGTTCCAGAAAGAACTACGGCCACTCCTTGATTTTTTTGATCCATACGAAATGAATCATGAAACATCGGAGATTTCTAACATAACAACAAAATATTTTAGAAAATTCAAGAGGGATAATGCTCTTGAGCAAGTAGATCACCAGACAGATACTCCGTCAAGCATTGAGCATGACGGAGATCGGCTTGTCATTATGAAAGGAATTAGCTGTAGGTTTGGTGAGTTGATGGCAAATGACAACGTCAACTTTGATTTGATGAAAGGCGAGATTCATGCACTTCTTGGTGAAAATGGAGCCGGAAAAACAACATTAATGAGCATATTATATGGCATGTATCAACCAACCTCCGGAAATATTTACGTAAGGGGAAATCGTGTTGCAATTAAGTCGCCTTTACACGCTATTGATCTTGGGATTTCAATGGTACATCAACACTTCTTATTGACGCCGCCTCATACCGTTAGTGAAAATATAATTGTGGGGTTAAAAACGAATAGAAGGATTTTCTTAGATATACAAAACGCTGAGAAAAAGATTCTATCACTATCCAATAAATATGGTCTTGAGGTAGATCCTAATGCAATTGTTGGCAATTTATCTGTAGGTGAGCAGCAACGTGTCGAAATAATAAAAGCTCTCTACAGAGATGTAGATGTACTAATTCTTGATGAGCCGACTGGAATGCTTACGCCTAAGGAGGAAGAAGCATTATTTGTAGTGTTAAAATCGATGGTAAACCAAGGCTTGTCTATTATATTTATAACTCATAAGCTAAGAGAAGTGATGGAAGTAAGTGACAGAGTTACCGTCTTAAGGAACGGTAACGTTATTGGCACAGTTAAAACAACTGATACTAGTGAGACAGAACTGGCAAGAATGATGATAGGAAGGTCGTTTGTTAATCAGACCAGTATAGAAAGTTCAACAAATAACCAATCTGATACAATTCTCGAGTTAACGAATGTGTATGCGGTAAACAATTCAAATGTATTATTTATTAAAGATCTTTCTCTTGAGTTGCATAAAGGAGAAATTTTAGGTATAGCAGGAGTAGATGGCAACGGTCAAAGTGAACTTGCTGAATTGATAGCAGGTTTGAGGAAAATGCGCAGCGGACAAATTATCATGGATTCCAAACCTATTGAAAACATCTCTCCAAAACATATTCGAGAATGGGGGCTAGCTTATGTGCCTGAAGATCGCCTTCACACTGGGCTAATTTTGGAATACACTATTGCAGAAAATTTGGTTCTTGATAGATGGTACGCTGAACCTTATTCGGGGAAATTATTCTTGAAGAAGTATGAAATGAAAGAATTCGCAGAAAAGATGATCTCCGATTTTGATATAAAAATAACAGGATTAAGCGCTCCGGTCAGATCAATGTCTGGGGGCAATTTACAAAAAATTGTTCTTGCAAGAGAGCTATCAAGAAATCCTAAAGTCCTGGTTGTCCACAATCCAACTAGAGGGTTAGATATAGGTGCTACAGAATATGTTCACAGACAGTTAATTAAACAAAGGGACAATGGAGTAGGGGTCTTGTTATTGTCACTCGATCTAGATGAAATCCTCTCTATTAGTGACAGAATAGGAGTAATATATGAAGGTAAAATAGTTACAATTGTTGAAAGAGAAAAAGCTGATGTCGATCAGTTAGGTCTTTTAATGGGCGGTAAAGTAGCAGAGTCCAATTTATGAGAGGATCAAACAGTTTAAAAATGAAAGTCGAATTGCAAAAAAAACGACTGAAGCTCTTGTCCTTTGCCCCATACATGTCCGCTGGTTTCGCTTTTCTGATAGGGGCAATAATACTTTCTTTTTCTGGTGTTGATCCAGTAGTTGCTTACGGCGTCATGCTAAAAGGAGCTTTTGGAAGCATACGAGGCATAGCGGACACACTCGTCAAAACTACCCCATTACTTCTAACAGGATTAGGAGTAGCATTAGCATTCAAGTGTAGAATATGGAATATAGGTGCAGAAGGACAGCTGTACATGGGTGCACTGGGCGCTGCTTTAGCAGGTATCTCAGTGATCGGTGCAGTGCCAATAGTAGGCGTTACTTTTGCTTTAATTATTGGATTTATTTTCGGAGCTTCTATTGGATTGGTACCAGCTGTACTTAAAGTCAAGCTTGGAGTCAACGAAATAATTGTTACTGTTTTATTGAACTTTATTGTCCTTCTCTTTATTACCTATTTATTACATGGGCCTATCAAGGCTCCTGGCTTTAACCCATACAGTCCTGAAATTTTTCCTCAGTCACAGCTGCCCATTATACTACCTCATACTCGTCTGCATGCGGGGATAATCATTGCCGCATTAGCGACTATCGCAACGTACTTACTGTTATCTAAAACCAAGATTGGCTTTGAGATTAAGAGTGTTGGCGCAAATCTCAAGGCTGCTAGATATGCTGGCATGAATGTTTCTAAGAGTATACTGGTAGTTATGGGAATTAGCGGCGGGCTTGCTGGACTAGCCGGTGCAGTCCTAGTAACAGGCGTACAGCGCTATTTGATAGAAGGAATTTCTCCAGGATATGGTTTTATAGCAGTAATAGTGGCGTTGCTGGGTAGACAACACCCTATAGGTGTATCAATAGTAGCATTTTTCTTCGCTGCTCTTATTTCGGGATCTGAGGTAATGTATAGAACATTGGGTATACCCAGCTCTTTTGCTCCGACACTTCAGGCATTAGTGCTGATTTTTGTTCTCATAGGCGAATTATTTACTCGTCTCCCAGTTACAAAGAGGGGAGGTGTCATATAAAGCTGGTAGAATCTGATTTTATAATAGGTATAGTGGTATCGGGAATTCGTCTGAGTACACCTGTCGTTTTTGCGGCCCTTGGAGAAACAATAGCTGAACGCGCAGGAGTATTAAATCTAGGGTTAGAAGGAATGATGTTGATGGGAGCATTTGGTGGTTTTATTGGAACTTATTTTACTGGAAATGTGTTTGTGGGTTTATTATTGGCAATTTTCGGTCCAGCCTTAATGGCTGTGTTAATGGCATTCATGAGTGTAACTCTGCGAACTAATCAACTAGTCGCAGGATTGGCAATATGGCTCTTGGGTGTCGGATTAACAGCTTTGCTATTTAGATTAACATTTGGAGTTGTAACAATAGCACCTAAAATTAATGAGGTTCCTGGCATAGACATTCCATTTCTAAGTCATATACCAATAATTGGCTCAGCAATATTTCGATACGATCCTTTTGTTTATTTGGCATTTTTACTAGTCCCGCTTATTCATATCTTTCTATTTAAGACAAGTCTAGGTTTGAAAATTAGAACTGTAGGAGAAAACCCCAGGCAAGCAGATGCATTAGGAGTAAACGTTTACAAAATACGTTATCTTGCAGTTATAATTGGTGGAGTGCTTGCTGGTTTAGCTGGGTCGTACTTTGCTCTAGTTACAACAGGTTACTTTTTGGAAAATATTACGGCAGGTCAAGGATGGATTGCACTTGCGGTAGTCATATTTGGTAGATGGAAACCATTCTATGTATTATTGGGAGGATTAACATTTGGATTCGTGGATGCCTTCCAATTAGGTCTGCAAGCTGTAGGGACTGCAGTTCCATCCCAATTTCTATTAATGCTGCCATATTTGATACCAATTGCAATATTGGCAGGAATGTATAAGAAAACTGCTGCACCAGCCGCATTGGCTATACCATATAAAAGAGGAGAAAGATGAATCTATCACATGACAAGCACAGAGGTCATTTAGGTAACTAAGCCGGGATGCGATTTGTCCAGTATCAACAAATCGTGTTCTAAGAATTAATTACTGAGTTCACCGCCGTTGTTGTTGCTATCATCATTTGATGCTGCAAGGGCGTTTACTACCACGGTTGACGAAAGCTACTAACAGCATTAAGAACTGCTGTAGATATTGATGGTACATTAGATAAAGAGTCTACATCATATAACGATATATTTGTGCATTTAGGTTAGCACTAAAGTTTTACCATTTCAGAGAAAGCAGAGACTGAGTTCAGCAGATAAAAGTGAAGAGTATATAGACTATGCAAGAAAATAAGCAAAGATGTACTTGTCTATGTCTTTATTTCAAGACCATACTTTGCCGCTGTTTTTACAATATTCTCAACAACTGCAGATGTTACTGGGGGTGGTTGAAAGGACGGTTTATCGTCAATTGGTATTCCGATTTCCTCCAAGAACCTTTTAAATTGTGGCGGAATGATAATTACCAATAACTTTACAGGAGAGCTGCCATTATTTTTGTAAGTATGAAATTCTCCTCTTGGCAGATGTATGATCTGACTCTTTCTAGCCTCTGTATTTTTACTACTGCCATATGGAAATGAGAATTCTCATTCTATTACATAGAGTGTCTCATCTGGCTAGAGAATTTTCAAGCTTATTTGCGGTATCTCTATAAATAATTTATTGGTAATCAACTACTAGTTGTCATGACAAAAGATGGATTAGGACATGGAATGATTATTTACAAGGAATAAAGTATTAAGTGGCCACAATCAGATTGCAAAGAAGAATGGAACCTATGTTCGCTCAAAGTTGTATAGAATATTTCATAAATATGGTCTTAAGGTGGAACAAAGGCAAAAAAGTCCCAAAGCTATCAGGCGAGAACAATGATGGTTGGAAAGGTGATAATGTCGGATATCGTGCACTCCTGGAAAAAAATAAGACAAGACAAAAACCTCCAGATACTCGAGCTTGAATTTAAATTCATTAACAATGATATCTGAAATAAATTCTATGACGTTATCAGAATCACTTGTTTGAAATGCTCTTATTTTGTGTCCCTTTACTTCTTCTTGGCTTTATTCAAAAATGCAGACATCATTTTTTGTCTATCTTCATGCGCAAAACATAATGCCCAACCATAAACTTCTAGCTGTAATCCTGTGTTAATGTCTACGTCCATTCCTTTGTTGATTAACATTTTGCTAGTTTTAATGGCCATAAAACTGTTCTCTGCAATCTCTTTTGCAAGGGAGAGGCATTCATCCATCAACTTTGTGTTTAGAATTTTAGCAAGTTCATTGGCTTTCTGTTTTTCTTGTTTTTGCTGCTGTTGTTCTTCTTGATAATTGGTAGAAGATGGTGTGGTAGTAGTAATATCTTGTTCAGTACTCAATCTAATCACTCTATTAACAAGTCCAATTCTTTCTGCTTCTTCTGCTGTTATCATTTTTCCTGTATAGATGAGTTCCTTTGTTTTTGATGGTCCAGCAATTCTTAGGAGTCTTTGAGTTCCTCCCCACCCTGGTGGAATCCCAACTGTGACTTCTGTCTGACCTATCTTTGCATTGCTTGATGCTATTCTTATATCACATGCTAATGCGAGTTCGCAACCGCCACCTAAGGCATAGCCATTGATTGCAGCAATAACTGGCTTTTCTAAATTCTCTATTTTATTAAGCAAACCATGAATAAAGGTTGCATATCTTTCTGCTTCAATAGGGTCAATATTTACTACATATCTGAGGTCTGCTCCTGCACAAAACGATCTTTCTCCAGCACCAGTTATAATTACAACCTTTATTTTATCATCCGCACCAACAATGTCAATTGCTGTAGATAATTCTGACATAGTTTCTTTATTCAGAGCATTAAGGACGTCAGGTCTGTTGATCTTTATTATAGCAATACCTTCATCTTTAGCCTGCAAATCAAGTACTATGTATTTCATTTCAGATGGCATCACTGAGTAACTAAGTAACTAACCAACTAACTTAAATTGGATTTGGTAGAGAATTGTTGAATTAGAAGATGACTGTTATCAGAAAATGTAAATAGGCAACTGCAAAATAATGAACACCGTATGAATGAGACGCAGTTAGTTCTTTTAGGACTGATAGTATTGGGATCTTCGCTTGTATTCTTTTATCTTACAGATGCAGTACCTCCAAAGATAGAAAATACGGAAATGAGTATTATCATATCACTTGGCGTTAGATTGCTAATACTGATAGTTGATAAAAGGCAAAGCCGAAATATTGACGAATTAATTAAGGCTCAGCATGAACTAACTAATGAGATTCACAAAATGATAAAAGAAGAACTCAAAATGATAAAAGACACACATAATGATAATAAGATTAGATAATATACAGCAATTACTATTTTTGCAGTTATATACTAGATTAGATAATGATGTGTATTGGACAGAGTCAACATCACAACGATATATTTGATGCATTTAGACTAGCTTTGAAGTTTTATCATTTTAGAGAAAAGAATCACTATTAAACAAATTGTAATATACAGTGCTAGTAGAAGATGCAGAATGATGTTGCTACCAAAGATTTGATAACAGAATATGACAATATACTAAGCTATTGGTGACTCTGACGGCTCTCAATAAAAAAATTTTATAAAATTCCAGCTCTATGGTTGTCTATCAGTGAAAAAGTATTTCCATATAGGAAGATCTTGGCCTCTTCAGATATAAAGTCGTGCGGAAATCCTAATTGTATTTTGCTTTTCTCATCTAATCTCTTCAGTTGATCTTGTGTTAACTCAAAATCCAAACAACCCAGATTATCAATAATTTGAGCTTCAGTTCTAGCTCCTATGATAGGTATTATGACCTCTTTGTCTTTGACTTTATGTTGTCGCTGTCTTATCCAATTCAATGCTATTTGAGAGGGTGTCCTGTTGATTTCCTTAGCTATAACTTGTACTTCAGCAGCAATAGAAATATTTCTGTCATTTACAAATGAAGCACTCATAGGATTATTAGCGCTGAACCTCTTTTGTTCGTCAGCATTTTTTTGTATATTACTATACTTTCCTGAAAGAACTCCTCCAGCCAAAGGCGACCATGCAGTCACACCAATATCCAATGCACGAGCCATTGGCAGCAATTCTCTTTCAGCAGACCTTTCAATTAAGTTGTACATTATCTGAATTCCTATGAATGGTGTCCAACCACGTAGCTTTGCAATAGCATCTGTATATGAAACAATCCAAGCTGGGGCATCTGATATCCCAATATAAAGAATTTTTCCAGACCTTACCATATCATCTAATGCCCTTATGACTTCTTCAATTGGAGTCATAGGGTCCCATACATGAACCCAAAGAAGATCTATATAGTTAGTGTTCAACCGCTTAAGACTTCCATCAACAGATTGAACTAGACTCTTACGATGGTTTCCACTTGCATTAGGATCATCTGGATTTGTAGTTAGCGTGTACTTTGTAGCTAAAACAAACTTTTCTCTTTGAGAAGAAATGAATTCGCCAATGTATTTCTCACTAGTTCCCTTTTGGTATACGTTTGCAGTATCAATGAAATTGCCACCTTTATTAACAAATATATCAAATATTTTCCTGGCTTCTTCTTTAGAAGCTCCAGGCAACATAGAGCCCCAGTCCTCTCCAAATGTCATAGCGCCTAGACATAGCTCAGAAACTCTCAGTCCACTTTTTCCAAGAAGTTTGTATCTCATGTATATCCGATAATCAACATATCTAATTCTTTATAAAAGATAGGGTTTACAAATTATACATACTATTCTATTATATCACTATAAATACCGGCAACCAGACCTTTGTCCTAGTTACAACGGCAGTAACTGGCACATCTTTTTCAAGGCCCATTGCGACTTATTCATAGAGAAAATAACTCCTTTGAGTTATATTACTTGTGTAGCTCCTTTATTTGGAAGAAAGAAAAAAGAAAAAAAAGAAAATGGGTATGTTAAGACCCTGTACTCAATAGGTTACCGTCGTCATTTGACAATCACCAATAAGCGATACGCCATTATTTAAGCCTGCAGTCTGTCTTCTTCAATAGGCTTAGATAAACTCTAAAAAGGCAAAGTCTGATTTTATGTATTTCAGACCTTCTAGCATGGAGAGGAAGGAGGAGGAAATTCTTAGTATCTTGACTCAGATTTAGTAAGCGTATGAGTATAATTACGAATGTTATGATTGTTACTGATCGGTAGACTAACTCGTTGGTTACTAATATTACTCTTAGACGACTGCTGCTGTGACGTAGTAGTTTTCAGAGCCAGAGCATGTGTTTTTATTGTTGCTGGCGGTAGTCTGAGTTAATAATGATGACAATAAAGTTATAGCTCCAACTAGTATTACTGCTGCAATTCTTGTATTCATTAGATGATATCCTCCTTTCGTTATCTACCATCTGAGCCGGATGTGGTATTGCTTGATAATTGTATTATCTCGCCAAATGTTTTACCACTATCGTTACTTACTCTAAGTACTGGTTCATTACTTGTTGCATTGCGTTCCCACCAACTAACATAGACATTATTATCTGATGCAGCAATTTGTGCATCTTGCGATTCTGAGTCAGCAGAATTGCTCAAGTTCATCTTATCTCCAAATGTTTTTCCTCCATCTGTAGAAGCTTTGAACATTATTTCATCATTCCCTGTTTTGTTAGACCACCACACCACATAGACATTATCCCCAGATGTAGCCATAGGTGCGGCTTTCCTGCTTAATTCATGGCCTTCAGCAAGTGCTACCGCTTGCTGTTCTGATAATAATATTGGAATCGCTAGACTTGTTGTTACAAGAGCTATTATTATGATAATTCCACAAAAAATATGGCTATCGTCCTCCACCAAGTGTTCCATTAGCTGCAAGCTTTAGTATCTGACTAAAGGTCTTACCATTATCTGTACTAGTTTTAAGTACTGGTTCATTACTTGTTGCATTTCTCTCCCACCAGCTAACATATACATTATTCCCTGCTGCATTTATTTCTGCATTAATTGAATCAACGTTAGGTGTATTACTTAGGTTTGTTTTGTTGCCAAATGTTCTACCACCATCAGTTGAAGCTTTAAACATTATTTCAAAATCTGCTGTTGTTTTATTACTTGGCCATACAACATATACCTTATTTCCAGATGTAGCTATTGGAACAAAAACCTGTACATCGTTATGCTTAATCTTAACTTTATCCTTACCCTTACCCTTATTTTGTTTATCTTCTTCCTCTTCTCCTTGCGGTTGTTGCGGTTGCAGAATTCCAGTGCCTGTTTGTTGTTGTTCTTCTTGATCAGGGATAGTTGGCAGTCGGCCAGGTTCTGATTTCGTCGGTTCTTGTGCTTGTAGAGTTGAAGTGCCTGTTTGTTGTTGTTCTTGTCCTGGTAGTCTAGGATTTGGTTCTGATTTCAACTGAGCACTAGCCTTCTGAAACAGACTGGGAGTTAATGTTACAGCAGAGCTTATCAATAATAATGTGAGAATTACTGCGGTCATGGACTTTTTATATAAGATTGAGCTATTTACTGAGCTGCTCATATCATATTTAGTATACAATATACTAGCATGAAACTAGAAGTAATTAAGCTTTCCAAGAAATCAGGACATAAATCTCCAGATTTGGCTATCCAATACCAAGAAAGGTTTTTTTCCTGTCGTATTTTAGATAGATCGATTGATATGTTCTACGACAAACACAATCTAAAAAAAACTCAGGCTGAATATCATTATTTTATTGTTGCGTTATGAAACGTTTGCTTTGGTTGTCTAGTATCATATAATGCGATTCTCTAGATTATTAATATTAGATAACCAAGTTAGCGAAGGTTATCGCTGCATATGATATAATTCGTGATGTAGGTATGTAGGTAATACTAAAGAAATAAAATTGGATTTTTTATTATTTTCATCCATCATCATCATTAGTACTTCTGTGCTTTTCTCTGGTATGTGCATCTAGATCTGACATTGAATTAAATATCATACCGCATACATTGCAGATATACCCACCTGTTGTTTGTGCTGTCATTTATTATTGTACTTGCTATTATCATCATCATATGATAATATAATAATATTATAAGTATAGCAGTAATGGCGGCTGCTGCTACCGCTGTTATCAATTTGGCATAATGACACGACACGTCATCTCGGTGTTGCGCCAATCACCTGATTCAAGTTGGAAACCTTGTCTGAGCGCTATAGAATGATCGGCTGTTCCTAGTTCTGGCCTAGTTTTTATCATAAGGTGACAAGTTGGATTGGTCGTGGGAGGCTCTTAGCAGTGAAATGGTAGTAGT
>Ga0126310_10000978_pt1 | contig 10586 bp, 8 predicted proteins | sample Plot60_FD_92540 | JGI IMG/M metagenome (GOLD analysis project Ga0126310, IMG submission 92540) | Serpentine soil microbial communities from UC McLaughlin Reserve, CA, USA - Plot60 | ecosystem: Environmental > Terrestrial > Soil > Grasslands | place: USA: UC McLaughlin Reserve, Lake County... | reverse complement strand
GCCAGCTTCGCTGTCGGGGCGAGAGGATTTGAACCTCCGACCCCCTGCTCCCAAAGCAGGTGCGCTACCAGGCTGCGCCACGCCCCGCCGAGACCGCAGATGAGTATAACAAATAGCATTTCAGCTGCTCAGCACTTCAGCATCTCAGGTAGTCGTCTCGACGCGCTGCCGAGAGCGTAGACTCCTACCGGCCTATGGCAGCTGTCCGGCGCGCGCGGCAGGGCGCGACTGGAACGGAATTGCGAGCTGACATGCTGAGAGCGAGGCGAAGCCGAAGCGTGCTGACATGCTGACTTGCTCTAGATTACGGTCGCTGGCGCCACGGCCTCTATCTCCTCGTCGAGGAAGCGGCTTCCGAGGGCGGCGAACTCTTCAGGGTCGGCGCTGCAGACGTAGGTGGCCTTGCCTTCGTCGTCGATGTGGCGCGGGCGGCGGAGACGGTCCCTGCGCGAGAGGACGCGGCCCACCTCCAGGGCGGTCTGGCCGGCGGAGGAGATCAGACGTACCTTGGGGCCAAGGATGCGGTTAATGGGCGCGGAGATCAGGGGATAGTGGGTGCAACCGAGCACGACGGCGTCGACACCACGCTCCATGATGGGCTCGAGGTAACCTCGCGCCACCCCTTCGAGCTCGGGGCCATCGACGACGCCGCGTTCGATCATGGGCACGAACTCGGGGCAGGCCTGCTCGTTGACCTCGATTCCCGCATCGAGGGAGTGCACGGCGCGCCTGTACGCGCCGCTTGTCGCGGTCAGCGGAGTCGCGAGTACGCCGACGCGCCTGTTACGCGTCTCCTCCACCGCCGCCCGCGCCCCTGGTTCTATTACACCTATGATCGGCACCTCGAAGGATCGTTGAGTGGCCCTGAGGGCCGAAGCCGTCGCCGTATTGCAGGCGATCACGATCAGCTTAACGTCCATGCCGATGAGGTAGTTGATAATCTCGAAGGTGAACCACCGTACCTCGGCGAGATCACGTATCCCGTAAGGCACCCGCGCCGTATCCCCGAAATATACCGTGTGCTCGTAGGGCAGCCGGTCCTTGATCTCCGCGAGCACCGTCAGCCCGCCGACACCAGAATCGAACACACCGATTGGCCGCGGATCACTCACGGAACCGGATTATATCTGGCTTCGGCTTCGCCTTCGCAGCACGCTGCGCCCTTCGGGCTCCGCTTGTCAGCATTTCAGCACGCTTCGGGCCTTCGGCCCTCGCTTGTCAGCACGTTCCGGCCCTGCGGGCCTCCACTTTCAGGAAGTCGTCCCAGACCGCATCGGCAGGCTCGAAAACCCACCCTCCATCCCCACCGATTCTCGTGTGCGGCAGGGTGAGCCCGCCGCACTATTGGCTGAAAGCAAGCCCGAAGGGCGCAGCGTGCTGAAATGCTGAAATGGCGCCTGCAGGGCGCCGTGCTGACAAGCGACCGAAGGGAGCGTGCGCGGGCCGGCAAAGCCGGCCCGCTTCAGTGGAGGCGGCGGGATTCGAACCCGCGTCCGCGAGTGCGCCGTCCGTGAGATTCTACGAGCGTAGCTCCCGGTTTAGTTTCGCCCGCTGCGACGGACCGGGGCGCCGCCGCGGGGCCTAGCCCATTTAGTGTCCCCTCGTTGCACCGGGCCAGAACTCCGAGGGTGAGCCCACTTCATGACACCGGGACCCGGGCCGTGGGCCGCCCGGACCGATGGGCGTCGCTATTTAAGCAGCGACTGCCAAATCACCAGTTCTGTTGGCGTGTATCTTTTGCTGCCGGCGTTTTACGAGTCTCCAGCAAACTCGGCTCGTCTCACAGGACGCTGGCCACTCCCGTCGAAGCCTATGCGCCCCCTTGTAAGGTTGATATTCTACCATTTTGGAGGGGATTTTAAAGCGTCTCAGCACTTCAGCACGCTTCGGGCCTTACGGCCCTAGCTTTCAGTATTTCAGCAAGTCGTCCCGAACCGTTGCAGCGAGCGTCGAACCCCATTTGCGCTGGCGGCTGTACCTCCTGCGCACCAGAGCGAGGCTCGAACGGAAGCAGCTGACATGCTGACGAGCGAAGGCGTCAGCCTGAGCGTGCTGAATTGCTGACTAGCTAGCGGCGGAGGCGCTCTTTCATAGCGCGTTCTATTTCGCGGTCTGCGGTCTTCTTGGCGATCTCGCGCCGTTTGTCATATTGCCTCTTGCGGCTGGCGACGGCGATCTGGAGTTTTACGATGCCATTCTTGGAGTAGAGTTTGAGGGGGATGAGGGTCTTGCCCTCCTCCTGACTCTTGCCGATGAGGCGGTCGATCTCTTTGCGGTGCAGGAGCAGCTTGCGGTCGCGGGTGGGGAGTTGGCGTTCTTGCCTGGCGTTCGCGTAGGGGGAGATGTGGGCCCCGATCAGGAACATCTCCCCGTCCTTTACCCTGGCGTAGCTCTCTTTGAGGTTGGCGCGCCCCTCCCTGACGGACTTTACTTCTGGTCCCGTCAGCTGAATGCCTGCCTCGTAGGTCTCTTCGATCGCAAAGTCGTGGAGGGCTTTTCTGTTGCGCGCGAAATCTGTCACAGTCGTTTCACCACCCTGAGCTCGGCCCGCTGCATGAGCGGGAGTACGTCGAGCAACTCGACGAGAACCCTGTCCCCCACCCTGTAAGAGGCGCCGATGGCGTCGTTGGAGAGGACGACCCCGTTCGCTTCGAGCTCCCACCACCCGGGGAGTTTGCTCACGTGTACGAGGCCAGTGGCCCCCGTTTCGAGCTCGACGAAGAGTCCGAAGGCGGCGGTGCTCACGACCGTCCCTTCGAGAACCTCCCCCACACGGTCGCGCATCAACCACATCAGCGTGTACTCGTCCGCGGTCCGCTCGCAGATCATGGAGCGGTATTCCCTTTCGGAGATGTGGGATGCAACGCCAGCGACATCTTCGGGAGGCTCATCTGCGAGCAGGGCGCGGTGGACGAGAACGTCGGCGTAGCGCCGGATCGGGGACGTAAAGTGCGTGTAGTGCTCGAGCGCAAGGCCGTAATGACCTGCATCCTCGGGCGAATACAGGGCGCGGGGGATGGAGCGTAGGATCAGGTAGTTCACCGCATCGGACTTGGCCATCTGGGAGATGGTCCCTAGGTTCTCGGGTGTGGGCTCGGCCTGCATGCCGACGGCAGCGAGCCTCTCCCCTAGCTGTTCCAAAGACTCCTCGTCGGGCCTTTCGTGCACCCTGAAGACCCCGCCCTTCTTGCTGCCAAGCATCTTCGCAACCGACTCGTTGGCGAGGACCATGAGCTCTTCGATCAACTCCCTCGCCGGCGTCGAGCGGCGGACTCCCGCACCTACGGGCACCCCGTCCTCGCCTACCAGGTACTCCGGCTCCCGTCCGCCGAGCTCCAGCTTGCCCCGCCTCGCCGACCTCGTCTTGAGCCTGCGCGAGAGCTCGTAAGCGCTCCTGACCAGCTCTGCCCTTTCTACCGTGCCCCCACCGCTCAGGAACAAATCTACGGCCTCGTAGGTGAGCCTGGCATCGCTGACGATGGTGCTCCGGAAAGCCCTGTAGCTTTTTGCTTCGCCTTCGCCCGTGACCCCCATCTCCACCGTTACGGCGGCCCGGTCGGAGTGCGGGCGTAGGGAGCAGACGTCGTCCGAGAGACGTCTCGGGAGCATCGGCGCCACGGTTCCAGGGAGGTAGACGGAGTTACCCCTGTAGGCGGCCTGTTTGTCGAGGGCGGAGCCGGGCTCGACGTAGTGGGTCACGTCGGCGATGTGGACCCACAGCTTGAAACCGTCCCCGGAGCGTTCGACCGAGATCGCATCGTCGAAATCCTTCGCGTCAGCGCCGTCTATGGTCACCGTGGGTAGGTGACGCAGGTCAGTGCGCTCCCCCATCTCCAGGCGCGCGAGGGCGTCAGCCTCCTCATCTACCTTCCGCGGGAACTCGCGGGACGTTCCGATGGAGGCGAAGAGCGCCTCGTAGACGTTACGCGGGTCCTCGGAAGACCCGATTACGCGCGTGACCTCGCCCCTGAGCGAGCGATTCTTCTCCCTTGCGTTCACGAGGACTATATCGCCGGCCTCGGCACCCCTACGGAGCTTGCGTGCGACCAGCACAGGACGCCGCTCCTCGACGAAGAGCGGGTCCGCTACCGAGTACTTCCCCCGACGAACCAGCATAGCCGGAATTATCAAGGGAGCGCTCCGTTGAGAGGTGGCTGGATCAGCACACGGTGAGTCTACCATGCGGCTTCGCCGCGCAGGTCAGCACTTCAGCACGCTTCGGGCCCCTTGGGCCTTTGCTTTCAGCCAGGGCTTGCGAATCCGAAAGCTGAAATGCTGACATGGCGCCAAAGACGCCGTGCTGACAAGCGAAGCCCGAAGGGGCCGAAGCGTGCTGAAGTGCTGAAGATATAGCGCCTGGGGCGCTATATCTTCTTCAGGAAGCGGGTTACTGAGAGGAAGCTGCCGAATATGCCGATCGCGACGCCTACGGCGATGAGGAGAAGTAGGAGCGAGAAGGGGTTTACTGCTTCGCTGGAGATAGGGACGTAGGGGAGGGCGTTGTGCGACCAGTCGACGAAGAGGAGGTTGATCCAGATTACGACGAAGGCGGCGATGCCAGCGCCGACGAAGGCCTGGAGCAAGCCCTCGAAGACGAAGGGCGTGCGCACGAAGCCGTCCGAGGCTCCGACCAGCTTCATCACTTCTATCTCCTTGCGCCTGGCGAAGATGGAGAGCCTGATCGCGTTGGAGATCAGGAGGACGCTGGCGACCAGGAACAGCAGCGTGGCCCCGTAGAGGCCCCAGACCACGTACGAGGTCACGGCGTTGAGCCGGTCGATGGTCTGCTGCGGATAGCTGAGGTTGCTCTCCGTGAACCCCTCATGCTTTAGCCTCTGTGCTACCTGGTTGGCGCTATCGGGATCGTTGAGCTGGATCTGAACGGAGGCGGGGAATACACCCTGATCCAGGTCCTGATACAGGTCGGGCTGGTCCTCGAACTTGTCCTTGAACTCGGCGAAGGCCTCCTCTTCCGAGACCTTGGTTACGTCGGCGACCTCTGTCCAGGTTGCAACCTTGTTCGCGAGTGCCTCGACCTCCTGGTCCGTGGCGTCGGGCATGAAGGCCTCGACGCTGACGTCCTCGCGCACGGAGCCTATTATGCTCTGGAGGTGGGCGCTGACGAGCAGGCCTAGCCCGAAGACCAGGATGCAGATAAACGTGGTCGTCACAGCGGTGATGCTCATGAGCACGTTCAGGCGGAGATTCCTCAACGCCTCACCCAGAAAGAACCCCAGGTTAAACCTCATCGGCGTAAGCCCCCTTGACCTTGTCGCGGACGACACGTCCCTCCTCGAGGGCGACGACCCGCTTGCGCATCACGTCGACCATCTCCCTGTCGTGGGTCGCGACCACGACGGTGGTGCCGATGCGGTTGATCCTGTGCAAGAGCTGCATGATGCCGACGCTGGTCGTGGGGTCGAGGTTGCCTGTGGGCTCGTCGGCAACGAGTATGGGCGGCTGCGACACGAAAGCGCGGGCTATGGAGACACGCTGCTGCTCGCCACCGGAGAGCATGTCGGGGAACTTCTCCATCTTCCCCGAGAGGCCGACGAGGTCGAGTATCTGGGGCACCTTGGTGCGGATCGTACGCCGCCGCTGGCCAGTGACCTCCATCGCGTAGGCCACGTTCTCGGCCGCCGTCTTGTTCGGGAGCAGCTTGAAGTCCTGAAAGACACACCCTATATCTCGGCGGAGACGGGGGATCCTGCGCCGCGGCACCGCGGAGAGCCTGGTGCCGTTCACGTAGATGGCCCCCGCAGAGGGTTCCATCTCCTTGAGGATAAGGCGCACTATGGTCGACTTGCCCGAACCACTCGCCCCCACCAGGAACACGAACTCGCCGGAATCTATGTCGAGGTTCACCCGTTCGAGGGCGACGGTATCTTTACCGTAGACCTTGGTGACGTTATCGAATCGGATCATTATCTCTCCACGGATGGCTTGCCGGCGGCCGCTGACTTCTGTGCAAGGTCCCCCCTCCAGGGTCCCGGCCGGCCATCGAAGAAGATAACAACAACCGCAAGCGTTATCAACCGCCCGGGTAGACCCCGAGCGGGATGCTCGGCACCCTCCCGCTCAGTACGAGGCGCCCGCTCTCGGTCTGGACACCGGTGATCCTGGTCCGGTAAGGCATACGGTCGAGAGGATAGTCGAAGGACGTACCGGCGAGCAACTTCTCTGCAAGCTCATCCGGTACCCTAACCCCGGCCGCTGTGAGGCCCTGCGGCTCGAAGATCAACTCTCCGTCGCGCACGCTGGGTTCTCCTTCTACGGAGGCGGGAAACTCCGTGCCGAGCGCCGAGACTTCCGAGCGGATGACGATCCGATCTTTCCCCACGTCAACGCCCTCCATGGGAATACCGGAACCTGCTTTAGCCAGGCGCGAGACTTCCGCCTCGGGCAAGTCGACCCGCAAATCTCCGGACAGGGGTTCCCTGTCGACCACGCGGCCGCTCTTCATGGTCGCCCAGACGTTTACGTCGAAGGGATCGAGGTCGATACGGGCCCTCTCTGCGTTGACGTTGCCGAGATCGGTGTTCTTCATGATGATGCGCCCGCCCGAGAACTCTCCAGCCAGCATCCTCAGGGGTGGATCGCTCTTCAGCTTTACATAGGGCGGCTTTTCGGCCCCGAGGCGGGCCTTGACATCACGGGCGACCGCGTACTCGATCAGCGAAGGCAAGAACGTGTAGGGGCCGACCAAAAAGACGATGACGAGAGGCACGAGTACGGCGGCGATGACGCTCCGCATGGTGCTAGGCAGCAGTCCTATTCTTCAAGTAAGCGTAGATAAGACTATCGAGGTCGCCGTCGAGAACCCTGTCCACGTTCGCGGTCTCTTCGCCCGTACGGTGGTCCTTCACGAGCTTGTAAGGATGGAGCACGTAGGACCGGATCTGGGATCCCCATTCGATCTCGGCCTTCTCTCCGCTCTGCGCGGCGATCTCCTGCTCCCGCTTCTCGCGCTCCAACTCGAAGAGCCTGGCCCGCAGCACACGCATCGCCACCTCACGATTCTGATGCTGGCTACGCTCGTTCTGGCACTGGGCGACGATGCCCGTCGGGAGATGCGTGATCCTGACTGCCGAGTCGGTCTTGTTGACGTGCTGGCCGCCGGCCCCGGAGGCCCTGTAAGTATCCACCTTGAGATCCTTCTCCTCGATCTCGACCTCGACGGCCTCGCCGACGACCGGCGCGACGGCTACCGAGGCGAAGCTGGTGTGCCTCCTTGCGCCGGCGTCGAAAGGGCTGATCCTGACGAGGCGGTGCACCCCGCGCTCGGCGGACAAAAGCCCGAAAGCGTACTCTCCGGAAACGGTGAAGGTGGCGCTCTTTATGCCCGCTTCCTCGCCTTCCGTGTACTCGATAACCTCGAGATCGAAGCCGCGTCGCTCGGCCCACCTGCGGTACATGCGGGCCAGCATCTCGGCCCAATCCTGCGAGTCCACCCCGCCCGCGCCAGGGTTTATGGTGAGGATGGCGTCGCCTTCGTCGTACTCGCCGGAGAAGAGCCTCGCGACCTCTTGCTCTTCGAGTACCCGCTCGACCTGTCCGAGCTCCTCTTCGACCTCGGGGAGCAACTCGCCTTCCTCTTCGGCGAGCTCGAGGAGTTCCCCCGAATCCGAGAGACGCTCCCTCAACCCGTCGAGGAGCTCGATCCTACCCTGCACCCTGGAGAAGCGGGCGGATACCGTCCTGGCCTCTTCGGCATCGTCCCAGAAGCCTGGCCTGCTCATATCCTCGCCGAGCGTCGCGGCTTCTTTGCGCAGGCGTTCCACGTCGAAGAACGCCTCGAGTTCGGCGAGGCGTTCTTCGAGCTCGGAGGTCTTGTCCTTGAGTTCCGCCATTAACCTGCCTGGGCTTCGGGCCCGAGCGGCGGCGCGCCCGGCTGCCCGTGGCACTTCTTGTATTTCTTGCCGCTGCCGCAAGGGCAGGGATCGTTACGCCCGATCTTGCCGGCGCTCTTGCGCGGGCTCTTGGGACGCTGGTTCGGCTCTTCACTTCCGCCGCTGTAGGAGAGCTGTTGCATCTCCTCCTCGCGCAACTTGATGTTCTCCACACGGTAGATGTAGGTGACGTAGTCCGCCTTCAGGCCCCGCTCCATCTCCTGGAAGATGTCGAAACCCTCGCGCTTGTATTCGACCAGCGGGTCGCGCTGGGAGAGACCGCGCCAGCCGATCCCCTCGCGCAGGTAGTCCATTTCGTAGAGGTGCTCCCGCCAGCGGGAATCGACCACGGAGAGCAGCGTCCTGCGCTCGGCCTCCTCGAAGGAGGCCACCCCGTCGCCACGCGCGAGCCCCCGCTTCTCGAGCTCGGCGGTCCGCTCGTTCCACTCGGCCTTGCGTTCCTCGAGACGCTCGCGCGCGTCCTCGAGGACCATCGCGAGGACCTCGGCGGCCGTCAACGTCTCGACGTCGAGAGCCTGAAAGTCGATGGTGCTAGGGTAGAAGCGGTTCACCTCTGTCGTGAGGGCGTCCAGGTCCCAGTCCTCCGGGTAGACGTCCTCGGATACGTACGAGGAGACTTCTTCCGTGAGGACATCTTCGACGTAGGACGTCGTATCTACGTCTTCGCCCATAAGGATGTCTCGCCTTATCGCGTAGATCACCTCGCGCTGCTTGTTGAGGACGTCGTCGTACTCGAGGATGCGCTTCCTCATCTGGAAGTTGCGGCTCTCGACCTGCTCCTGGGCACGCCTCACGGAGTTGGAGATCATACCGGCCTCGATCGGCACGTCCTCCTCCAATCCGATGCGCTCGATGACCCCCTGCATCCGCTGGCCGCCGAAGAGCCTGAGAAGCTCGTCTTCGAAAGACAGGTAGAACCTCGACTCGCCAGGGTCCCCCTGCCTCCCCGACCGGCCCCTCAGCTGGTTGTCTATGCGCCGGGCCTCGTGTCGCTCGGTGCCGAGTACGTAGAGGCCCCCGAGATCGGAGACCCCTTCGCCGAGCTTTATGTCAGTACCGCGACCGGCCATGTTCGTCGCTATGGTCACTGCGCCCTTCTCGCCGGCCTCGGCGATGATCTCCGCCTCCCTCTCGTGCTGCTTGGCGTTGAGGACGTTATGCGTGATCCCACGCCGGTTCAGCAGCGTCGAGAGGCGCTCCGAGACGTCAACGGAGACCGTGCCGACCAGGACGGGTTGGCCCTCCTTGTTCCGCTCGACGATGTCCTCAGCGACGGCTTTGAACTTCGATTTCTCCGACTTGTAGACGAGGTCGTCTTTGTCGTCCCTAACCATCTCCTCGTGCGTCGGGATAGAGACGACTTCCATCTTATAGGTGTGCATGAACTCGTCGGCCTCGGTCGCCGCCGTGCCTGTCATGCCGGAGAGCTTGTCGTACATCCGGAAGAAATTCTGGATGGTGATGGTCGCTACGGTCTGGTTCTCTTCCCTGATCTCGACGCCTTCTTTAGCCTCGATGGCCTGGTGGAGCCCCTCGGAATAACGCCTGCCCTCGAGCACACGCCCCGTGAACTCATCGACGATATAGACCTGCCCATCGGTGACGATGTATTCATCATCCTTGTGGAAGAGCGTCTCGGCCCGCAGCGACTGGTTGAGGTGGTTGACGAGGTTGGTGTTGACGTCGTCGTAGAGGTTCTCTATGCCGAGGGCCATCTCGACCTTCTCGACGCCGCTCTCGGTCGGGGCCACCTGCTGCTTCTTCTCGTCCACCTCGTAGTCTTCGCCGTCTTTGAGACGCGGAATTATGGCGGCGAAACGGTAGTAGACCTCGGCAGCGCTCTCGGGCATCCCCGAGATGATGAGCGGGGTACGCGCCTCGTCGACCAGGATGGAGTCGACCTCGTCGACTATCCCGAAGTTCAGCTCGCGCTGCACGAGCTGCTCCGTGGAGGTCGCTATGTTGTCGCGGAGGTAGTCGAAACCGAACTGCGCGTTCGTGCCGTACGTCACGTCGGAGTGGTAGGCGACCTTGCGCTCGTCGAAGTTCATCGACTCCTGGATGAGGCCGACCTCGAGGCCGAGGAAGGAGTAGATCTCCCCCATCCAACCCGCGTCGCGGCGGGCCAGGTAGTCGTTGACGGTGACGACGTGCACACCTTTGCCTTCGAGGGCATTGAGGTAGACAGGCATGGTGGCGGCGAGCGTCTTGCCCTCCCCCGTCTTCATCTCGGCGATCTTCCCTTCGTGCAACACGATGCCGCCCATGATCTGCTCGTCGAAGGGGCGCATCCCCAGCGTACGCTTGGAGACCTCCCGCACGACGGCGAAAGCCTCGGGCAGCAGGTCGTCGATGGTCTCTCCGTTCGCGAGCCTCTCACGAAACTCGCCGGTCTTCTCGCGCAGCTGTGCGTCGGAGAGCTTCTCCATCTCGGGTTCGAGCGCCGAGACCGTCCCCACGCGGTTCTGGAGGACCTTGACCTTGCGGCCCTCACCCATCCTCAAGATCTTCGTCAACAAGTTCCCCAAAACGAGTTACCTCATGCTTTTTGGTCGCGGTGGACTAACGGGCAGGCTCTATGAGCCCGTAGTTTCCGTCACGACGCCGGTATACCACATTTATGTCGCCGGTATCGGCGCTCGTGAATACGTAGAAGTCGTGGTCGAGGAGCTCGAG
>Ga0126310_10000977_pt1 | contig 10594 bp, 20 predicted proteins | sample Plot60_FD_92540 | JGI IMG/M metagenome (GOLD analysis project Ga0126310, IMG submission 92540) | Serpentine soil microbial communities from UC McLaughlin Reserve, CA, USA - Plot60 | ecosystem: Environmental > Terrestrial > Soil > Grasslands | place: USA: UC McLaughlin Reserve, Lake County... | reverse complement strand
TACTAGTAAGTAATAATGTTTATATTAGCGAGACTCTCTATATTATCTTATAATGAGTCTAATAATAATAGAAAAGAAATGCTCTAAATGTAATAGTTACTATGATGAGAGTCCTAAAGAGGATGATAGAATAGTTAATGATTATGATTATGAGATAGAAGAGGATACATCTATAACTTATAATAAATGCTCTAAATGTAGTTATGATGAGAAATTATATCTATGGAAAAGTGGACGCGGTTATCATCCTTAATTTAGTAAAAGATTAACATTTTTTAATAAATAATATTTTATTATAGAACTTTTTATTATATTTTTACCAAAGAACTCTAAACATGAAGAAATAAGCATCTAAACTTAACTATATCTATGAGGAAATAAAAGGCCTCATAGGTATATATTATTATTTTTTAGTAATCATAAAATAGGCTAATTCATTCATCATATCTTCTATGGCCTCTTTATCTATTAAGATAGGATAATCATAACCTTCTATAATCTCTTTAATCTTATCCTTTACTTTCTTATCCTTTATTATAGGTATTATTAATGTCATTTCTTTATAATTCCTCCATATTAATGCTAAATCTTATAGTATGATGTTCACCAAAATCATCATTATCTATTTTTATGCCCTTAAATTTAACATCATAAGTATTTTCTATTATTTTAATATCTTCTAATGTTATTTCTTTCTCTCCGTAATCTTCTCTAGAAAAAGGATACATTTCTAAGTCTATAATTAATTCCTCATCATCTATTACTCTTAAATAAGATTCTTGGTCATTTAAAATTATTAATGATTCTAATTTAGAATTCATTTTAATTATCATATCCTTCTTTTACTAATTTCTTAGGCATTTCCATATCTTGAACGTCTTCTAATACTAAGTCTAAACTTTCTCTAATTACATTCCAATCTGATTTTTTCATATTCTTAGATATTATTCTAACATTACCTTCATAGATAGTTACATGATGGACATCTATACTATGATAGATAACTATGGCTATATGGCCGTATTCTTCGCTTATGAATTTTCCTATGTGGACTTTTTGGTATTCTAGTGAATTTCTATAATTCATATCTTTATTAGGTAATGTCGCCTATATATAGTTATTACTTCTTAGTAACTACTAGCATTAACTACTATGGAGTAATATATATATAGGCGATACTAGATAAAGATACTATGAGTAAAATTATAACTCTAAATGAAAGGGAAGAAAACCTTAAGAAAAGAATAGAAGAATTAGAGAGAGAAATAAAAGAAAGAAAGGATAAGATTATAGTCCTAAAGAATGAGATATGTAAAAATGAATTTGATGGACATGATACTTATAATAATAATGATATATGTAGAAAATGTTTAGTAAATATAGATGAAAATGTAGACTTTTATACTAATTTAGACTGGGACGGTTTAGAACTTAGGAAAATTTATCATGAATTAGGCCTAGAATATAATGAAGAGGATGAATTATTAAGATGATGAATACTAATTATAAATCTATATTTTTTAATGAAGAAATATTAGAGTTAACTAATGAGGATCATATATTATATGCTCATGGTTCTACTCCTAAAACTATAAACTATAATGAAGAAAGATTTATAGAATTTAATGGTTATATGCTAAGATTTACTAGAGGAAATAAATTATATAAGAGTCTAAGAGTAGGAGATAAGATTTTAGTTAGATATTTCTATGATGATGAGGCCCTAGTTAGAAAAGAGGAGATTAAGTTATAAAATGAATAATAATACTAAGTCTAGAACTTTAATTTGTGTAGAATGTAGTAAGTTAATTAAAAATGTAGATGACTATTATATTAAATATCAATATATTTATGTTAACTTTTGTTCGGATGAATGTCTTAATAAATGGATTAATGATAAAAAATATGAAGTCATAGAGAATATTAATTATAGATTAAGAGATAGGGTTTCAAAACTATGACATTATTTTTTGATGATAAAAGAAAGTGTAGTATGTGCCGACACTTTATTAGAATAGATGAGGCTTATGATTTTGTGATGTCACATTTTGGAAATAAAATATATACATGTGAAAAATGCGAAAGAGTTAAAGTAATAATAGAAAGTAGGAGGACTCATTAAAATATGTGTATGGAATGTTCCTGCGGTTCATACTATACATGTAAGTATTTTGGGTCTAATGCTATATTTCATAAAATTACTTATCCTAATAAATGTCGGAATTGTAGTGTTAAAGATGAAAAGGAGGGCTTAGTATAAGAGTCGAACTTATCCCTCATGATTCACAGCCACTTATGCATACCGTTACACCAACTAAGCCACATTATAGGCGACACAATATAATGGCGACACAAAATATAAAAGTCCTAAGGCGATTGCTACTCTTTCTGTGCTTGACCCTATCGCCTTGTCGCCGACTGCCCTGTCGCCGACCACCTTCTGTCGCCGACTGCCCTGTCGCCGACCACCTTCTGTCGCCGACCACCCCTACTTAGGAGGGCTGAAATCAGAAAAAATAAATATTTTCGAAAATGAAAAATATTTTTCGAAAATTTGATTTTCAAACATTTTTTTACATTTAAAAAACATTTGAAAAATATTCATTTATTTTTATTAAAAAAATAGCCTGAAAATATAGGTAGAATATTAGTCTAAATTAGTTCATATCCATATAGTGATAACCTAAGTGCATCTATAAGATCAAGAGATAATGGGGGCTTCTTTATCAAACCATAATTAGCATCTACTTTTGCTATTCGCATTTGGGATAATAAATCATCATATCTCTCATCAATTGCTACATATGTTTTAGATATTAATTCCTGCATATTTGTAAGTAATTTCCTATGTGTAGTCCCGAAGTTTATAGGTCTGACCCTCATGTATTTGTAGTCTTTTTCACTATCGAAATCCTCATAATTTGTAGGTTCATTTAGCATACTTTTTAGGAATTTAATGAAAGAAACATTAGCACCATCAACTAGTATTTGTCCATTTTGTCTGCTAGAATTATTTCCTTCGAATATTCTTAACTGTCTGATTAATTGAAGGGCGTAAGATTCCATTTCTTTAGGCTCTGGTCTTTCGAATTCTTCCGCTGCTATTATTTGGATTCGCCCATCTACATATTGGGATGCAACATAGGCGAATTTGCTAGAACCCCCGTACGCTGGATCTATACCTACACACTTGGGTGCTTCATATACAATTCTAGATGGATCATACTTTAAATCTAGACAATTTTGTATCGTAGATTCTAAGAATAAATCTCCTACATCGTAGGCATATTGTAGGTTATATTCTCGCTCAAAACTAGGACTCGTTTTGGCTTTAATTATGTCCTCGTGAGAGAAAATCTTGTTTAATCCTACTTCATAATTCATAGAAAGTCTATAGTAAATTGAGTTCTCTTCCTTCTGAATTGTCTCCATTAATCCTTGAGGTTGATTAGGTGTAGAAACTACGAATATTTTAGTGCGGGATTTACCCAAATAACGTTCGGCTGCATCTCTGACTGCCTTCTGTTCTCCTATTCTAAAGAAATCGCCCTCATCTATGAATATGATACTAACTTTAGGAATTGAACGAAATGCATCAACGTGATTTGATGGATAAGCCTGTATAGTCACATTATTTATTGGTAATATGATTTTAGTTTTGGATGAATCAAATGTTACATTTAGTTTGTCTATGAACATTGCCCTAATACGGTCAATCTGTTCTATGGCTAGAGTAAGGTTAGGCCCTACTACTATGACCATTCTAGAATTGAGATATTGTGTCGGGTCTCCAGTAAATGCTTTCCAGCACATATATCGGAGTGTGAATTCTGATGCTCCTAAGCCTGTGGCCTTTAATATCCATGTACAATTATTCTGTTCATATGATGAAAATATAGAATGTTTACCTTGATACTTTTCGTTTATCTGGTAGTCCCATAATTGGTGTCGCTCCCCGAACTTCCAAGGTAGACCTATATAATGATTAAAACAACATGCTCCATTCTCTGAATGATCATACTGATACTCATGGTATTTTGTATCAGTAATCCAGAATGGTAATGATAAAAAAGTGTTTACTTGTTCCTTACTAAAATTTCCTATTGAGATCTGTTTCTCCAGATCTGGCAGATCCCTCTGATCGTGCTCTGTCTGGTAATGTCTTTGCAGGGAGGGATAACTTATAATCTTCTCCATTCTCTTCGGATTGTAGGTTTTTAAGGTTGTCAATTATATCTGGTCTATTTTCTATTATTAGTTTGGATGCATCATAGTAACTACTCAAATATGGCTGTACAGTTATGATATCCTTTAACATTTGGAACTTTTTCCAAGGGTCTCTTTCTATGTGGTAGTTTTGCCACATCAGTTTGAGTGCTAATTCGGTATTATCTATACGGTCAATATGCTGGTGCTGGAATTCAAACTGTGCTATATGCACTAATCTTTCCATCTTTACTGCATTTACTCTCTTCTTATCTCTGTAAAGAGTCATTTGATTTCCATCAAATCCTAATGATTTAAGGTAGGCCATTGATTGCTTATCTGTGAACTTCATTCTCATACAATCTATTACTGCGTGTTGTCTCTCGTTTAATATCCCATCTCTAGGGTGTTTAGTACCAAATGGTTTTGACATTTAATATAATCTCATGTGTATTAATATGGTTACAAATAAAAGAATCTAATATGTCCTGGTATATTTTCTATGGGCCTTTTGAGTTTTATAGGGTTCTTTAGATGAAATGCCCACTTATAATTATCCTTACTGGATTCAGTAATATCATATAATGTGGCCTTACCTATTATGGCCTGTTTGGGTAATATCTGTATATTAATTATATCTAAATGATTAGTGTCTATCTGTAATGGTGCATGGATATACATCTCACCTCTATATCCTGTCCACCAATTCCGGTATTCTATATTTTTAAGGCCTCTAACTATAAGTTCTGCCTGTGGCTGTCTAATGGATAGACATGGAATCGCTCTATTATCGTTTTTCATCTTGTTATCATCATCTGTAATTTAATAGTCTCAAAAACTCGGGCTTCTTCAGTATATCCCTCTTAATGTATAGGGCATAACCATAATGTATATCTGGAGTCTTTAATCTAGTTTCAATGCCATATCCTTTTTCCTGCTTATACTCATATAGTTTAGAACATTTAGGTAAGTTAGTAAATTTAACAAAGAAATCATAGTTCTTCGGATAGAATGGGTTATGATAGGCCATGACACTCATATGCTCTATGAATGGTCTATTCGTTATCAGTTTGTGACTCTCATCTATTAGGTATGATACTATACCTGATCCCCTAATTGATGGATGTAATACTGTCCTTTTGGCTCCTAATACTAATTTGTTTAGTCTTACTAGGTAGTCAATTTGATCTTTAGATACTTTTTTCAGTATGTTAAGGGCAGTATATTTACGAGCACCTATAGCCATAATGGGTAGGCCATACGAACTTATTCCATAAAGAATCTTTGTGTCCTTATGGTATAATCCATAGGTCTGTGAAGTAGGCGGCAGATTAACATCTATATAATGAAATTGTGATAGTTTCATATACTCCTTATGATTGGAGCATTTCTTTACATAGAATTCGTCCTTAATATCTTGCTTCTCGATATCTTTCTTTTCGAGTAACTTCCATGCTAGATTACTACTATTAGTTATTTGTTGATTGTTGGGCTTCATTTGTGACTTGTTCATAGTCCCTCACATTCGGATGGAATTCCTTAAAGTATACGTAGTCAGCATTTATGTAATTAATGAGATCATCATGTGCAGATGCGAATATCATTATAATTGATTTGTGATTTTCATTTAGTATCTTACGGACATTCTTAACATTCTGTGCTATAGTCTTAGCCGTAATCCTATCTAATGTAGAGCAGAATTCATCAAATAATATTATATGTGGTATGCTATCATGGAATTCCTTATTGGTTAATGTCTTCATTAGGTAATAATATAGGATGAATCTAAATTTCTCACCATCTGATAGGTCTTTGAAGAATGTAATGTATTTCCATGCTTCTATGATCCCACATTTACCCATTAGTTTGAGTCTAACGTTTTGATCCACTTCTGGATAAAAGTCTATTAGTCTAACATCTTGCTCTATTTTAGCATCCCTATAATTTGATATGTAGGTCTGAGGAAATGATAGTTTACCTATCTGCTTATGCAACTCTAGTAAAAGTGAGGATTTACCACTACCTGAATATCCACATATGTAATAGATTGCGTTATTGTATAGTTTGAATTCAAAATCATATATTATATTGTGGACTTTGTTTCTAGATAGGCCCCAAGCATCCATTACCTGTATTGATCTTCTGGATAATTTACTGAAATTATGGTTATATGATACATTTAGTTTTAATGTTGTCAATAGTTTTTGTTCCGTCTCTTCATTCATTGTCTTTATAGTTCAGTGCACTCCTTAGTTTCTCATAGTCCTTAACTAAACGGTATAAAGACTCTTCCTGTGACTCGCCGCCCATTCTAGTTATACAGGACACAATTTCGACATACTGATCCTTATTAGGAATAGCAAATATTAGTTTGAGATTGTTATTATTACTCAAGTCTACATCGATTTCCTTTCCCTTTCTTTGTAGGTTAGCATCGTCAATATCATCAGTTGGAATTGCATTTTCATGAAATAGATTTATGGTTTCGATAAAGTCCTCTCTAGGCTGTGCTAATAGTTCGGCTAATTCATCTAATCTCTGGTTCTGGAATATCTCTAAGAGTTCATCAGATTCCTTTTCTCTATTGTAGGATCCATGCAGTTTATTAAGTGTCTCTCTCATCATCTTTCTTTCTATCTCATCTTTTACGTGGACTTGTATAACCTGCAACCTCTCTGTGCCCATTGCTTTTTCTACTTCTAGACGATGCTCACCATCTATCAGAATATTATTCTGGTCTACTACTATGGGTTTTAATCTACCAAAGTTTACTAGGGATTTCTCTAGACCCTGTGACTGCTCTAACGACATTTCATTAGGGTTAGTAGGATCTTTCCATATCTCATTAACGTTTAGTTCAACAACAGGATAATCTTTAATCTTTTTAGTTATTACCAATACCATAGAAAAATTTGATGGTTAAAAAGTAAACTAATTAGCAATAATAGGAGGAGGAGATCTCATTGGCATAAGTGGAGTCTGTATTAGAACAATATCATTTAGTTTATGTAATTCATCATGACATTTCTTACACATTAATATTCCATTGTTTAGACTAAATTTGAGTCCCGGAAATCTTGATTTGCTAAATATATGATGTGCTGATAATCTCTTTGCTTTACCACAATAGACACAATGATAGTTATACATCATGCGGACTTCTCTTCCCCAATAGAATAGATCATCATATTCATTACGTTTTGCCTGTTTCTTCTTCTTTTTCTTGTTACCCTTTATCTTCCTTTTACTAACTGAGGACGGTGTAGGTTTAAACTCAAGTCTAAGGTTTTGTTTTTGCTTCCCCATGCCATAATCTGATATCTATTAAAAAATATGAGGAATAAAAAAAGGTTTAGAAGAGAGAGAGGTAGGGTTAACCGGATTTGAACCGATGATCTTCTGATCCCAAATCAGACGCGATAACCATGCTACGCTATAACCCTAACTAATAAAAATAGTCCCAAGCGGATTCGAACCGCTGTCTCAGGTTCCAAAGACCCGAATGATTACCATTACACTATGGGACTATATGTATATATTATAAGAGGAAATAAAAAAGGTTTAAGTTTTTGGCTTCGTTATTTTCCAGCCTAAGGCTTGGAATAATAGGAATTTTATTTTCTCTTTACAGGTATAACAGATATCTATTTCGCCTTCATCATCAACATCTATATGTTCATTAGAAATAGTAGGATTAAAATCATAAGAAAAATGAAAGTAGTTACCCATTTCAGTATTACATAAATCACAAAAATCTTTACTGACCATATCAAAAAATGGTATGTAAAGGGGAATTAATTAGTTATCTACCTTAGACTTCTTCTTCTATCTCAATAGGTTTTGGTAATTTAAGAGCCAACCCATATCCTTTATCAATATATATTTTGGCTGCTCTTTTACCATAGATAAGAGATAGGACTTCTCTAAGATCTTTCTTTTCTAAATCTATTCTTTCATGTGTTATTTTATGAATCATCTTCTATCTTAGACTTCTATCGCTAAGTTTAGGCCCTAATTTGACACTCTCACCATTAGTAAACGGATTCAAATATTTTTCTGACCATCTAATTATAGAGATGCCTTCAGGTATCAATTTATAGAATTTATTTGTGAATTCCTTTACCTTTGGACTCTTATCGCCTATCTGTTCCCTAGTAAGTTTACGAATCTCTTCTTTCCATTGTCCTGTTTTTGGGTCTACGAATTTTGCTATATATGGATTCTTTGATGATGCTGCATGTTTGCCCCAATCGTTTTCATCCTGTGCTATCTTTACCCATTCAAATATTGATCTCCTGTATTTTCTGTCCGTTCCACTCTTGAAGCATACTGCTAATACCTCTTTGAACCATGATGCCCATCCTAATATCATTTGTGATCCTTTAACCTCTAATTCATGGTCTGCTGGATCTGGTGGATATGCTTCCATCATCTTAGCATTTGCTTTTACAATCTTTTGCAGATATTCTAGTGCGTTTGCTAATTCATGGGTAGCAGATGATAAGTTAGATACTCTAGGTTCTTCAAATGGTCTATCTGTAATTACTGGATCCTTAAATGGGTCTAATTCTTGACTATCAAAAGATGGTATATATTCATCTGACTGCCTAGTTGTACTAATATTATTATCACTTACAAAGTCTTCAACTGAGTCTACTATTTCAAATGATGATGAATGGATATCCTGTATCTGGTCACGTTTCATCATTTTCCAGTTTACAGTCTTTAGTACTTGTACTGCTTCCATAACCTTTCTTTGATAATTTTTGATATCAATATCCGGGTTACCCATATCTTGATATGAATTATTGATATCATTATTATTCTCAGATGCAGAGATGTTAAGGTATTGTGGCTGATTAGACTTTAATACTTCACCGACATAATCCTCATTTATATTATATCCTTTTATCTGTAAATATCTTAAAACTTGTCCACCAATACGGTATATTGGTAATGGGAATTCTCCAATCTCATGCAGTCTTTCAAACTTGTCTGCAATCTCTAATATTAAACTCTTCTTAGTTCGTAAAATCTTCTTTTCTTCATCATCTAAGTCTATAAATTTACTTGCTAGATTCTCAATATCGTTTCTAATTTGTTTCCCTAACTCTTTATTTGTAGAATTTTCTACAGAAAATATTTCTTGTTCGATTCCAACCATTATTCTAGTTACAAAAGTGATGTATCTACAATAACGGATTTAAGTTATAGGATTACATTAGTTCATAGGGTCACATATTGATATCAATTTTCTATTGTATTAATCCCAATGTTCACAGTCTAGACATTTTATATTAGGTGGATATCCTTCACCGTCATCATAATATCTTAGATTCCTTGACCCACATTCATTACATCTTGAACAATAGCAATCATCATCTTCTTCGTCACATTTAGGACATTTCATTATCTATCTTATTTGCTTAGGATATTTTCTGGGTTTATAATATTTATCTAACTCTCCTTTATTGTCTAATTCTCTAAGATCTTTAAGTGGGAACCTTCTAGTACAATTATCGCCATGATCAGGTATTCCACAGGCATATTCAAACTCTTCTGTTTTATGATCTTCAACTGCTGTTTTAATAATATTTCCAGTATCATACTGAACTGCATATACATCTGGTGATTCTACTCTTTTGTATTTATTTACAATTCTAGGTTTATTATCATTAGGAGTTATTGATGCTATAACTGGGCCTACAAACAGGTTATGTGTCTCTTTTGGTTTCTTACATTTATCACATTCCCATAAACATTCCCATAAACCACCTCTTTCAAACTCACCTCTTAGATCTGGCTCAATATGAAATAATTTCTTACAATTAGCACATGTAATGAAAACTCTAGGATCATCTACTTCTGCTGGATAGATCCCCATTATTCTACTGTGTTCGTATCTATCATTATTTCCAGCAGTTGGACATTTACCAAAATTAGTTTCTTCTATATATTGTAGGGATTTACAATATTCAGCCCATTTTGCATGTCTAGCCATTATACTATATTTAGCCATTATGTTGTTATTATCATTTAGTAGGGTCAAAATCATTCTTTGGGTTTTGTTTAGCCATTTCATGACAGGTATCATGATCAAACCTATATGATTGCACTAATTCTTCATACCTTACTAGATATCTTTGGTATACTGACCTTTGATCCAAGTATTCTTTTGTTCTCAATGAATGATCATGTCCTAATGTTAGGCCTTTAATTATGCAGTGGGCCTGTTGCTGGTAATTAATCTTATTATTTCTAAACTGTTCTATAGTATCTTTCTCTCTTATGATATTTGCATAGTGGTAGTGGCTTCCGTTTGTGTATCTCATTTCATGTGGTTTATACCATACTCTAGCACAATATGAGTCTACCTTTGTGATAGGAT
>Ga0126310_10000976_pt1 | contig 10603 bp, 12 predicted proteins | sample Plot60_FD_92540 | JGI IMG/M metagenome (GOLD analysis project Ga0126310, IMG submission 92540) | Serpentine soil microbial communities from UC McLaughlin Reserve, CA, USA - Plot60 | ecosystem: Environmental > Terrestrial > Soil > Grasslands | place: USA: UC McLaughlin Reserve, Lake County... | reverse complement strand
TCGCGCCAATAGCTTCCTGCTATTGACGCTCCCTGCGTCCTTGCCTCGGAACGACCATCGCACCCCGACGACGAGCACCGTTCCGCTAGACCCTCCTAACCCGAACCGACAGCGTTCCTCTACGCGAACAAACGGGCAGGAACCGACCGGCGCTGCCTGCCCAAACAAGACGGCAGGCTGCGATTAGGAGGGTGACATGGAACGAGCCATGACCGGGGACCGGACGCTCGCCCAGCTGCTGACGACGCTGATCGGCGCGACGTTCATCCTCGTCGGGATCCTCGGGTTCATTCCCGGGATCACCACTCAGCTGTACGGCGGGCTCGACTTTGCCGGCCACAACTCGTCGGCGAAGCTACTCCACGTCTTCCAGGTCAGCTGGCTGCACAACATCGTTCACATCGCCTTCGGCCTGGTCGGCCTGGCGCTCGCGCGGACCTGGGCGACCGCGCGGGCGTACCTGATCGGCGGCGGCATCGTCTACCTCGTGCTCTGGTTCTACGGACTGCTGATCGACCAGAGCCGCGGCGCGAACTTCGTCCCGTTCAACACGGCCGACAACTGGCTTCACTTCGTGCTCGGGGCCGGAATGGTGGTGCTCGGGTTCGCGACGACCCGCGTTCGCACGCCCGTTCCCGCCACGTAGCGTCTACGGTTGGGCCCGTGGCACTGGGCGGGGTGCTCCAAATGCTCGAGGACACCGGCGCCGTGGCTGACATTCGTCCCGCCCTGGCGCTCGTCGCGGCGCCCGATCCCCTTGTCGCGGCAGACGAGCTGAATCCGGCCCTCCGCCGGGCGATGCTCCTGCTCGCCGCAGGCGGAGATCCCCACCGCGAGCCGGAGCTGGACGGTCGCGCCGTTAGCGCGCTGGCGGCCGAGCTCGACCGACCGGAGCGACGCGCCGAGGTGAGCCGCGGCCTCGAGGCTCTACGCGGCGAGGCGGCAGCGCTCGCCAACGTCTCCCGGGCGCTGGACGAGCTGCTCCTCGACGCCGGCCTCGCCTGGCGTGCATACGTCTGCGCGTTACTCGCCGACGAGCTGTAGATCGCTAGCCCCACCAGAACGCCGCTGCGATCACGACATAAAGCCCGACTAGAACGACGCCTTCGTGCCAGGTACTCTCGCCGTCGTAAACGACGACCGCGGTCACGAACGCCGCCAGGAGCAGGGAGACGGCGAGAAGGGTCGGAAAGACGAGGGTCAGGCTCGTGGCGAAGAAGAGGCTCGCAAACAAGACCACAGGGGTCAGCGCCAGCGCCACCTGGAGCGAGGAGTTCACGATCACCGCGACGGCGAAGTCCGGTTTGTTGCGCATAGCCAGCTGCACGCCGACGACGTTCTCCACGGCGTTGCCCGCGATTGCGACGACGACCAGTCCGGCGAACGTCTCGCTCATGTGGAGGGACGAAGTGGCCGGCTGCAGCGCGGAGACGAACCAGTCGCTGACGAAGACCGCACCGGTCGCGGCCGCGGCGAGTGCCGCGATCGTCGTCGGCAGCGACCACCGCGCCGGCTCGAGATCGGCTCCCTCTCGGGCAACGAAGATCCCGAGCGTGGAGACGAAGACGACGAGCAGAACGCCGCCGCAGATCAGGCTGAGCGTCTGTTCGTGCGCGGCGGCCGGAGCATGGAGAGCGTGCGCGAACGTCGGCACGGAGAGGATCGCGGCCGCCAGCAGCGTCAGCGTCGCGATCGTCCTCGCCCGGGGCGACGGAAACTGCTGCAAGCCGTTGCGGAGGCCTCCGGCGAAGAACGCAAGCCCGAGAACGAGCAGGCTGTTGGCCAGCACCGACCCGATCAGTGCCGCCTTGACGACTCCGACGAGCCCCTCGTGCAGGGCGAACAACGCCACGAACAACTCCGGAAGGTTGCCGAGCGCCGACTGGACCGTTCCCGCGCCGCCTGCGCCGAGCTTGCCGCCCAGCTGCTCGGTGGCCGTTCCCACCAGGCGGGCCAGCATCGCGAGTGCCACGGCTGCCGCGGCGAAGCGCAGAACGGCATTCGCGCCGACGAGATCGAGCGCCCCTGCAATGCCGACGAGAGCGGCGGTGACCACGATCTCGGCCAGCTCTCGCCGCGTCACGCCCGCGCCCACCGGGCGACGCTATCAACGGGCGAGACCCTTCCCGAAAAAGGGGGAGGCAAGCTACAGCGCCGGCCCGCTCCTGCCGATATACGACTCGTGCGGCTGAACGTGCCTAAGAAAGGGGTCATTTTCGTGCGTGCCCAAGCGCTCGCTTTGCTTGCCGGCCTCGTCCTCGCGGCGACCCTCGTCGCCCCTGCTTACGCCTCCCAGCTGATCAATCGCGACGTCCGGAACATCCAGCTCGCGGTAAACGGCAAAGGCGAGGCCCTCGTCAGCTACCGGACCGTGCGCGGCCGGGCGCAACACGTGCTCGCCTGGGGCGCGATGAACGCGCGACAGCCGAACCCAACGCTCAGGCAATTCCGCTTCAAGCTCGACTACGCAGGCGGCTGGGGCAAGTACCACAAGCGCTACTGGACGACGTTCCGGAGCAGCTGCGGTGCCTACAACGGGCCGGCTCTGCCGTGGCTGGTCACCGCCTGCAAGGCGCCTGACGGCAGCTACTGGGCCCTGCAGAAGTGGCAGGTTCAGCTGCCCAACCTCGGCTTCACGCCATGGACCGCCGGGCTGCGCCAGTGGGAGCTTCATCTGTCGCACTGGACGACCGACCTGCCCAAGCTCGAGGTCTGGCAGGACTGGGTCTACCACGGCCGCTTCCACCATCTTTTCGGCCGCTACACGTACATGGGCAAGCCGATCTACGGCTTCGGCAGCACCCACTACGGAGCGCCGACCGACGGGTACGGCCGTCTCCTCTACCTCGACACGCACAATTCGGCCTACGGGCGTGGTTGGAAGCGCGAGAACTCCTTCCTCGTCCACAAGCGGACCGGCGTCTTCTGCTACGGCTTCTTCAAGCACAACGCCGGGGGCGGCGGCTATGCCCATCCCCCCAGCTTCCGCGGCATGCGCCCGCACGGCAACGGCGACATGTACCGCCTGACCGCCCCCGGACCGGGTGTCACCCCGGACGTAATGTGGACCGACAACGGGTTGCACGACTTCCGTTCGAGCAGCTCCGCCGACGTCGCGTTCGAGTCGGCGATGAACTCACAGCTCGACAGCATTCTCAACGGCGACAAGCTTTGTAGACAGCACTAGCCGGGTCGCGCCTGGCAGCCCGGCACATGCTCTGTCGGCGTCGCAAGCGAACGGCTTGTACCCTCGCCGCGTGGTCGGCGGCGAGGAGCTTCGCGAGCTGATGCGGCGGTTCCCGGCCGGGGTCGCCATTGTTGGCGTCGACGTCGACGGCGAGCGGCTCGGATTGACGGTCGGGACGCTGATCCCGCTCTCGCTCGAGCCGCCGCTCGTCGGGTTCGCGGTTCGGCGGAGCGCAGCGCTCCACGAGCTGCTGCGACGTGCAGGAGCGTTCGGCGTCAGCCTGCTCGCGGCCGGGCAGGAGGCCGTCGCGCAACATTTTGCTCGGGGCGTGCCGCCGATCGCGCTCTGGGAGGGGGTCGATGTTCGGGAGACTGACGGGCCGCCGCTGCTGGCCGGCGCGATCGGCTGGCTGACCGGGCGCGTCGCCGCCGAGGTCCCGGCCGGCGAGGACACCTTCTTCGTCGGCGAGGTGCTGTCCATCGAGGACGGCTCACACGCAAGGCCGCTGGTCTATGTCGACCAGAGCTACTCCGCCGTTTGACCCACGCCGTTGTTTTCGATCTCGACGGCGTGCTCCTCGACAGCGAGCAGGTGTGGGACGACGTCCGTGAGCAGCTCGCGCGGGAGCGTGGCGGCCGCTGGCACGCAAACGCTCAACGGGAGATGATGGGCATGAGCTCGATCGAATGGTCGCGCTACATGCACGACGAGCTCGGCCTTGGTGAGTCGCCGGAGGAGATTTCCGCCGAGGTCGTGCGGCGCATGGAGCAGGCGTACAGCGAGCGGCTGCCGCTCATCGACGGTGGACGCGAGGCCGTCGAACGACTGGCCGCCCGCTGGCCGCTCGGACTGGCGTCGTCATCGAACCGGGAGCTGATCGACCTCGCGCTTGAGGTGGGCCGACTGGCGCGCTTCTTCCGCGTCACCGTCTCCTCCGAGGAGGTCGCGCGGGGCAAGCCCGCTCCGGACGTCTATCTGGAAGCGGCGCGGCGGCTTGCAGTACAGCCGGGGCGTTGCGTGGCAATCGAGGACTCGCGCAACGGCATCCGCGCGGCGAAGGCGGCGGGGATGCGGGTCGTCGCGATTCCGAACCCGCACTTTCCACCGGATGACGCAACCCTCGAGCTGGCCGATGTCACGCTGACCTCGCTCGCCGAGTTGAGCCCGTCTACCGTCGCCTAGAGCAGCGTCTCGGTCGAAACTTGCACGGCGTGAGCTGCTCGCTTCGGGGGCTTGAAGACGGCCTGCGGCAGGGCGATGACGTGGTAGCTCCAGCCAACCGTGCCAACGTCGGGAGCGAAGTCGTAGGCGGCCAGCCAGACGACTAGTCGACGCGACCCAGCAGCACGCACGCGTTGTGCCCGCCGAGGCCCATCGCGTTCGAGAGGGCGACCTTGACCTCGGCTTCCCGCGCCTCGTTCGGCACGTAATCGAGGTCGCAGACGGGATCTGGATGCTCGTAGTTGATCGTCGGCGGCAGCTTCCCTTCGTGCAGCGCGAGCACGCACATCATCGCCTCGATCGCCCCAGCCGCCCCGAAGCAATGGCCCATCATCGACTTCGTCGAGGAGACGGCGAGCTCGTAGGCATGGTCGCCGAAGACGTCCTTGATCGCCTTCGTCTCGGCCGCGTCGCCCAACGGGGTCGAGGTGCCGTGCGCATTGATGTAGTCGACGTCCTCCGGCTCGAGGCCGGCGCGGTCGATCGCGGCGCGCATCATCTCGCCGACGCCGATCGCCTCCGGCTCGGGCTGCGCCATGTGGTGCGCGTCGTTGGAGGTCCCGTAGGCGAGGACCTCCGCATAGATCGTCGCGCCTCGCGCGCGCGCCGCGTCGAGCTCCTCGAGCACCAGCACGCAGGCGCCCTCGCCCATGACGAAGCCGGCCCTGGTCGCGTCGAAGGGGCGCGAGGCCCGCGGTGGATGCTCGTCCTCGGCGACCAGTCCGCGCATCGCGACGAAGCCCGCCAGGATGATGGGCTGGATCGCGGCCTCGGTGCCGCCGGCGAGCATCGCGTCGGCGTCGCCGCGCTTGATCAGCTCGGCCGCCTCCCCCACGGCGTGCGACCCGGTCGCACACGCGGACACGGGCGCATAGTTGGGCCCACGGATCCCGAGCGAGATCGCGAGCTGGCCGCTTGCCGCATCGACGAGCACGCTCGGGATGAAGCTCGGCGAGATCCGCTCGAAGCCCCGCTCCCGAAGCACCTCGCCCTGCTGCATGATTCCGGCGATTCCGCCGATCGCCGATCCGAACGCGATCCCGACCCGATGCGGGTCGAATCCGTTCAGTCCCGCATGCTCGACCGCCTCCTTGCCGGCAGCGAGAGCGAGCAGGACGTTCCGGTCGAGCTTCCGCTGCTCCTTCGGCGAGGCGGCGGCACTTGGATCGAAGTCCTTGACCTCCGCGGCCACCCGCACCGGAAACTCGTCGGCGTCGAATGCCCGGATCCAGTCGATCCCACTCTCGCCGGCCAGGGCGGCGCCCCAGGTCTCAGGCGCGGTGTTTCCGAGCGGGGTGACCGCTCCGAGACCGGTGACGACGACTCTGCGCATGACAACGCATTAGACCTGCGCTGCCGTGCCGCGGTTGCGCCGAGGGACAGGCACCCACGGGGCCGGTCGCTCAAACGGTCGCGCAGGGACAGGCACCTCAGGTGCCTGTCCCTGCAACGGTGCCGCCTAGACGGTGACGCCCTCCTCCTTCAGCGAAAGCTCGGCGAACCTGTCCCAGTGCGCGTCGAGCTTCTTGGCCATCGCCTCTTCGTCCTTGCGATTCTCACGCGCTGCCTCGGCGGTCTCCTCGTCGCCCGCCTGCTGCGCGATGCGCTCGAGCAGCTGGTAACTCGCGATCTCGAGGTGCTCGGTCATGTAGCCGTCGCGGGCGTTCCGGCCGGCCTTCTCACCGCGGGCGAGGTCGAGAACGCTCTTCATCAGGGCCCCGGCGATGCCGGTGGCCTCCTTGACCATCGAAGGCGTGGCGCTATGCGCCTGCAGCCGCTGCTGCATCCGCTCGGCGTGCCGCTCCGTCTGGACCTTGTGGTCCCGGAGCTCGTTCTTGATCTCCGGATCCTCCGTCGTCTTGATCATTCCGTCGAGCATTCGCAGAACGTTTTGCTCCATCGCATAGGCCTCGTCGATGTGCTTGACGAGTTGCTCTTTGAGTTGGTCCGAAGACATCTCTCCTCCTGTTCTGATTCGCCTGAGTTCGAACGTGCCGAACTCGTGACCCCGAAACGTCGACTGCCCGCGATACCCCTGCTCGTCCGACTCGAGCAGATCGACGAAGCCGGCGAACGGCAGCCGGTAGTGCAGGGACGTGCCCACGACGTCGAACCGCGCACCGGGCAACGGGCCGAGCTTGGTCGTCCCGGATACACCCGAGATCTCCTTGCGAACGCCGACCATCGGCGGCAAGGAGCCGCCGGTGCGCTTGACCTCCCACACGCCGTCGAGCTCACCCACGGGACTAGTCTCCCGACGACGTGACGCCCCGAAACCTTCCCTTCCCGCCGATGGAGGCCGAGCTCGTCACCGAGCTGCCGGAGGGCGACTGGCAATACGAGCCGAAGTGGGACGGCTTTCGCGGGGTGATGGAGAACCTGAAAGGCGAGCTCGCGGTCTGGAGCCGGAACGCGCGGCCATTGCTTCGTTACTTTCCGGAGCTCCTCGAGGTCGGAGAGCTGCTTCCGCCCGACTCGGCGCTCGACGGCGAGATCGTGATCGAGCGTGACGGCGTGCTCGACTTCGACGCAATGCAGCTGCGGTTGCATCCGGCCGAAAGCCGGATCCGCAAGCTGTCAGCCGAGATTCCTGCCCAGTTCATCGCCTTCGACCTGTTGCGTTGGAAGGGTGAGCCGGTCGACAAGCTGCCGCTCGAGAAACGGCGGACGAAGCTCGAGCGGGTCGCGAAGAAGTTCCGGCTTTCCCCGGTCACCCGCGATCGGGCCCGGGCCGGGGAGTGGCTGCAAGGACTCGAGGCCGCGGGCCTCGACGGCGTCGTTGCGAAGCGGCTCGGCGTCCCCTATCTCCCCGGTTCCCGCGACGGCGTGGTCAAGGTCAAGCCCTACCGCACGGCCGACTGCGTGATCGTCGGCTTCCGCTGGAGCGAGAAGGCGGAGGGCCGGATCTCGACCCTCCTACTCGGCCTCTACGATGCGAAAGGCGGTCTCGACTTCGTCGGCCATTGCTCTGGCTTCCCGGCGGCCGTTCGACGCGAGCTCGAGGAGAAGCTGCCGAAGCTGCGCGCGCCCGGTGCGATCAGCGGCGACCGCGTCCCCGGCGGCCAGAGCCGCTGGACGCGCGGCAAGGAGCTCGACTGGAATCCCGTCAAGCCGAAGCTCGTCTGCGAGGTGCGCTACGACAAGCTGGAGAAGAATCGCTTCCGGCACGGCACCCGCTTCATCCGCTGGCGGCCGGACAAGGACCCGAAGGACTGCACCTGGCGCGAGGTCCGTCCCCCCAGGCGCCCTGACGACCTGACCGTGCCGCTGCTCCTCGGCGCAAGTCGCTAGTAACAGACTGTTACTAAGGTTTGAACCGCCTGGAGCGCGGTCAACCACGGAGTTTCGGCTGGTTCCCGCGAGCCGGGCCGTCTGCTCGGGACCTGGCGTTGTTAGTGACAGTCTGTTACTTGGTCCATGCGCGCACCGACCGCGACGGGCGGTCGGGCGGCCGGTTTGGATCTGCGCTCTCGAGCTCGAGCGCCTCGAAGCGTGAACTGAGCGCGACCTTGCGTCGCCACATCCCCGATGTCGGGTCTCCGACCCGCGCGATCCGGTCGCGCATCGTCTCCAGCGCGAACGCGGCCGGGTCGGCTCCCGGCACCTCATCCCAGCCCAGCGGCGCGGAGGCCCTCGCTTCGGGCGTCGGGCGGATCGAATATGCCGCCGCGATCGTGCGGTCGCGCGCGTTCTGGCCGTAGTCGACGAAGACGCCCTTGCGGTCGGCGACCTTCCAGGTCGTCGTCGCGATTCGCTGATCTCCCACCCGCCGCTCCACTTCCTCCGCGACCGCTTTCGCAAATCGTCGCACCTCGGGGAACGGCAGCTCCGGCTTGATCGGCGTCAGGATGTGAAGCCCCGTCGAGCCGGAGGTCTTCGGGTAGCTGGGCAGCTCGAGCTCGTCGAGCACTTCCCTGACGACGAGCGCGATGGCCAGGACGTGCTCCCACTGGTCGTCTGTGGTCGGGTCGAGGTCGATCAGCATGTAATCCGGCCGCTCGATGTCGTCCACGCGCGAATGCCAGGTGTGGAGCTCGATGCAGCCGAGGTTGATTACCCAGGCGAGCGCCGCCGCGTTGTCGATCACGGCAAAGACGGTCGAGTGCCCGCTCGGAAACCGGACGAACTGCTCGCCGACGTAGTCCGGGTGTGAAGGTACGCGCTTCTGGTGAAAGAAGTCGCCCTCGACGCCGTGCGGGTAGCGCTTCATGTGGAACAGGCGCCGGCGGATGTGGTTGAGAGCGCAGCCGGCTACGTCGACGTAGTACTCGACGAGGTCGCCCTTCGTCAGCCCGCGCTCAGGGAAGAAGAGCTTGTCCGGGTTGGAGATCGAGACCTCGTGGCGGCCAACTCGCACTGGCGCCGTAACTTACGCGTCACGGCGCCTAAAAACAGCGAAGCCCGCCGGTGCGAGCACAGACGGGCGACGCGAATGCCGGGAGGGAGAATTCGAGGGGAGCCGGCCTTTTGAGCATGCCTCGGGCTCAGGTTCCCGCCATGCCCCTGAAGGGTGATTTCGAGCGGAGCCGAAACAGAGGTGCGGTACCCTTTGCACCTCCGGAGAAGTGGCCGAGTGGCTGAAGGCGGCGCCCTGCTAAGGCGTTAGGTGGGGTAAATCCCTGCCTCGAGGGTTCGAATCCCTCCTTCTCCGCCTGCCGTTCGCGGCGGCTGCGCCGCCGGCTCGCTCGTACGGGGGAAACCATGTTTCCCCCGTATGGCCCCCTTCTTCTTGGTTGCGTTCTTGCAACTAGCGCTTCGCCTCCCGCCGGGCGAAGCCCGGCTCCGGCGGCGAACGGAATCTCATCGCGGCTAATCTGGGTGGATAGCCGGACGGCTCCGTGGAGGGGTGGCAGAGCGGTCGAATGCGGCGGTCTCGAAAACCGTTTCGGGCGGTTTCGTCCGACGAGGGTTCAAATCCCTCCCCCTCCGCCTGATCAAGCCGAAGCCCGCTCCCGAAGCGGGTTTCGTCGTTTTTGGCGGTGGTCGGCGCCATGCTTCTCGCTCTCCGTTCAAGACCGTTCAAGGGCGCTGGTTTGAGAGTCCATTTGGCGCGCACTTGGCGCGCACTTGCGCGGCTAATGCCGAAGCGCCGGTCTGGATGTGCAGAACGACGGCCGCCGACCGAGGAGCGTCGGCCGATTCGTTAGACGAATCTCCACGCCGCGGCTCGCCTGTTTCGCTGCCGCTCGAAGCGCGTCGTTCATGTTCGTTCGCTCGTCGTCACGCGGTGGAACGCGGCCGCCCGGCCCACCGAGCCGAATCGGGTCCGAGGGCTGACTATTCCGGGCAGGGTGGCCGCGTCTGGGCGAACATCACCACGATCTGTCCGAACGGCCGGTCGGTACGAGCGTTGACCGAGGTCATCGGACCGACGTTGCCGGGCAAAGCGGTGCTCACGAACAGAGCATGGCAAGGCGCTGCGTCGGGGTTAGCGGCGCCGGACGCCGACGGTGCTAGAGCGCCAAGCACCCCGAGGCTCGCGAGCAGCAGAACAGTCAGGCGATGTCGCATCGGATCCCTCCTTGTCGTGGCCGAGCGATGCTTCGCCCTTCCCAGTCTCCCGCGCTGGGCGAACTGAGTCAAGCGGCCCGGCCTTGCTCGCCACGTTCCTATTTAATCCTTCTACTCAGGTAGTGGAAGAAGGGCGACCGTCGAGAGGATTGAAACTCGACGCGGCCGCGTCGCCAGGACTAGCGGCTTCTCTTGCGAAGCCCCTTCGCGCCCTTGACGTGGGCGCCCGTGAGGTGGGCGTCCGGAGATCGGCGCCCGTGAGGTCGGTGTAGAAGAGGATGGTGTCCCCGAGGATGGCGTCCCTGAGGTAGGCGCCCCTGAGGTCGTCGCCCCTGAGGTCGGCGTAACTGAGGTCGGCCCCGCGGCGGGAACCAGCCTGCGGAGCCTCGTGCGCAACTCCGGATCATTCGTCGGTAATGTCCTGTACCTCGCCGTCGATGGCCAAACCAGGTGTGGTGAGGCTAGAACCGTCGCGTATGCGATCGGGCTTCGCCTCTCGACAGGCGGCACACGTCTGGCGCGCATCGTGGCGCGACCCGCGCAGCCAAGCCGTTCCCAATGTCTTCCGCGCAGTCTCGAAAACCGTTTCGGGCGGTTTCGTCCGACGAGGGTTCAAATTCTCCCCCTCCGCTTCTCACTGACGAGCGAACCCGCTGCGATGAGCAAGCGGTGGGCGGCGAAGCC
>Ga0126310_10000975_pt1 | contig 10606 bp, 8 predicted proteins | sample Plot60_FD_92540 | JGI IMG/M metagenome (GOLD analysis project Ga0126310, IMG submission 92540) | Serpentine soil microbial communities from UC McLaughlin Reserve, CA, USA - Plot60 | ecosystem: Environmental > Terrestrial > Soil > Grasslands | place: USA: UC McLaughlin Reserve, Lake County... | reverse complement strand
GGCGCCGGCGGCTGACCGGACCGGTGTACGTGGTCGACGACCCGCGCCCGGTGGCAGTGGGCGGCATCTTCGACAACGCCGGAACTCCGCACGTGTGGGGGATGTGGACCGACCCGGCTCACCGCGGGCGCGGTCACGCCCTCACGATCCTCGACGCGCTGATCCCCCCGGGCACTCCGGCGCAGCTCGACGTCAACATCGACAACGGCGGCGCGCGCAGGAGCTATGAGCGCTACGGCTTTGTCGGCACCGGCGAGGTGCAGCCGCTGCGCCCGGGCTCGGAGCAGCGGATCGAGCTGATGGTCATCAACCGACGCGGTTGACGGCGCTGATCACCGCCTTCAGCGAGGCCGTCACGATGTTGGCGTCCAGGCCGATGCCCCAGAGGACCTCGGTCTCGCCCGCCGAGCCGGTGATCGCGCACTCGACGTACGCCGCGGCGATGGCATCGCCGCCGGCACTGAGGGCGTGCTCGGCGTAGTCGAGGACCCGGACGTCGAACGACCCGCCGGGCCGCTCCACCGCGTTGACCGCATCGACGAACGCCGCGATCGGACCGTTGCCCTCCCCGGAGAGCTCATGCAGCTCGCCGTCGACGTACACGTTGACGTCGAGCCGGTCCTTCTCACCCGCCGCCGAGGAGGTGTGCACGGAGTCGAGGTGGAGAGGTGTGGTGCGCGAGAGGTACTCCGCGGTGAAGACCTCCCAGATCTCGGCGGGACTGATCTCGCCGCCCCCGGTGTCGGTGCGCTCCTGGATCACGCGCGAGAACTCGATCTGCGCGCGCCGGGGCAGGTCGAGCCTGTGCTCGGCCTTCAGGACGTAGGCGACACCACCCTTGCCGGACTGGCTGTTCACCCGGATCACGGCCTCGTAGGAGCGGCCGACGTCCTTCGGGTCGATCGGCAGGTACGGCGCCTCCCACGGCAGCTCACCGACCGGCCGGCCCTCTTCGGACGCCTGCCGCTCGAGATCCTCGAGGCCCTTCTTGATCGCGTCCTGGTGGGAGCCCGAGAAGGCTGTGTAGACCAAGTCACCGGCGTACGGGTGCCGCGGATGCACGGGCAGCTGGGTGCACCACTCGACGGTCCGCCGGATCTCGTCGATTCCCCCGTCCAGCGCGAAGTCGATCTCCGGGTCGATGCCCTGGCTGAAGAGGTTCATGCCCAGGGTGACCAGGCACACGTTGCCGGTACGTTCTCCGTGCCCGAACAGGCAGCCTTCGACTCGGTCGGCGCCCGCCATCATCGCCAGCTCGGTGGCGGCGACGGCAGTGCCGCGGTCGTTGTGGGGGTGTAGGGAGATCGTGGTGAACTCCCGCCTCGTCAGCTGGCGGGAGAACCACTCGATCTGGTCGGCGTACACGTTCGGGGTCGCCATCTCGACGGTTGCCGGAAGGTTCAGGATGATCTCCCGGCCGTCGTCGGGCTGCCAGACGTCGCTGACCGCCTCGCACACCTCGACGCTGAACGGCAGCTCGGTCCCGGTGAAGATCTCGGGACTGTACTCGTAGCCGATGATCGTCTGCCCGAGGAGGTTCTCTGCGTGCTTCATCACGACCTCGGTGCCTCGGACCGCGATGTCCTTGACCTCGTCGGCGCTGGCCCGGAAGACGACCCGCCGGAACAACGGGGCCAGCGCGTTGTAGAGGTGGATGTTGGCGTGGTGGACACCCACCAGCGAGTGGACGGTGCGCTCGATGAGGTCTTCCCGCGCCTGGGTCAGCACCGAGATCGTGACGTCCTCGGGGACCAGGTCCTGCTCGATGAGCTGACGGACGAACCCGAAGTCCGTCTCGCTGGCGCTCGGGAACCCGACCTCGATCTCCTTGTAGCCCATCTGGACCAGCAGCTCGAACATCCGCAGCTTGCGGGCCGGACTCATCGGGTCGATCAGCGCCTGGTTGCCGTCGCGGAGGTCGGTCGAGAGCCAGCGCGGAGCCCGCATGATCCGACGAGTCGGCCAGGTCCGGTCGGGCAGGTCGATCGGCTCGAACGCGCGGTAGCGCTGGAACGGCATCGGGCTGGGCTGCTGGGCGTTGGGAAAGCCTGAGTGCTGAAGAGTCATGGACCGGTCCTGCTCGCGAGTGGGCGGGTGGCCGGCGCGCATGCGATCACTCCGCAGCAGGGGGTCCGGCCTGTCAGACCCCGCTGCGGCAGCGAAGGAGGAGCGTGCGCTGCTTCATGGCTCGACCACAGTAACAGCGCAGAGTAGGACGTGTGAGGGCGCCTGCGTGAAGGGGGCTACCGGATCGCGCAGCGATCCTCGGGTCGGAGGTACCTGTCGGGTACCGGCCCCACGCCCTCGACCTTGCCGCGTTCGGCGATCCCGTCGAGAAGCTCGGGTGTGACCGTAGCGGCAGCCTCCGCTTCGGCCAGCTCGTCGAAGTAGCGGGCCATTGCCGCGCGTGAGTACAGGTTCAGTGTCGTGCCGGGCCGGTCCAATAGGAGCTTGAACGTGTGCCGGGTGTCTTCCTGGACGCGGGTTAGCCGGTGAAGTCGGCATAGGTCGGCGGAGCCACCTCGTCCAGCGGCCGGCCGGCCCAGTCGCCGTCCGGCCAGCGTGACCACACCCGCTCGCCGGCCCGCTGCAGCCGACGCGTCGCCTCGGCCACGTCGGCGCCGATCACCTCTCCGTCCTCCACCACCGGGCGTCCGTCGACCAGGACGTCGGCCAGGTCCGAGGCCTGGGCGTAGTAGACGAGGTTGCGGATCGGGTCACGCATGGGCGTCATCGTGAACCCGTCGGCCCGCCAGAAGAGGAGGTCCGCCTTCGCGCCCGCTGCGATGCGCCCCAGGTCGGGTCTACCGAGGAGCTTCGCCGCGTTGACCGTGGCGGCATCGAAGACATCCCGCGCGGTCGACACGTCCGTTCGCCGGGCCGCGACCTTGCCGGCGATCGCGGTCCAGCGCAGGGACTCGATCATCGACTGTGGAGCGGTGTCCGTGCCCAGGCACATGTTGATGCCGGCGTCGACGTAGTCCGGGAACGACTCCATCACCAGCCCCCGACGGGCGAAGCACCAGGCGTTGTACGACACAGATGTCCCCGACGCCGCAAGGAGGCCGAGGTCGTCACCGGCGAAGTTTACCCACGAGTTCCCCGAGAGGAAGATCGCGTGCCCCAGCACGGTCCGCGGGCCCAGGAAGCCGAGGTCGGAGAGCCACTCCACCGGCGTGCGTCCGTGCCGGCGCGTCATCTCCTGAAACTCCCAGACTCCCTGCGACGCGTGCAGCGAGATCGGGACGCCCAGGCCGTCGGCCGCGGCCTTCGAGTCGCGCAGCAGGGCGGCACTACAGGTGTCCACCTGGGCGGGCGCCAGGAAGCCCTGCACCCGGCCGTCAGCACGACCGCGAAGCCGCTCGACGAAGCTGGTCGCCGCCTCGAACCCTGGCCGGCCGTCGTCGGGGTCCCACTCGTAGTCGACCCGCTTCCCGTCGGGCGTGAACCAGCGACCGGATCGGTACATCGGCGCGACGTACCCGCGCAGCCCGCTCGCCTCGAGCGCATCGGCGGCGTACTCCTCGATCCCGCCCATCTGCAGCACGGTCGTGGTGCCGGTGCGGGCCAGCTCGATCAGCGAGTAGTCGAGGCAGGCGCGTGCGGACTCATCATCGAGTCCCGCCATCTCGGTGGGCAGGATCTCGATCAGCCCGGTCAGCCAGAACTGCCGGTTGCCGACGTCCTCCTGCACAGACTTGTCGATCGGCGACTCCTCGAGGTGGGCATGGGTGTTGATCAGACCGGGGGTGACGATCCGATCCGAGGCGTCGACCGTCCGGTCGGCTTCCCCGTCGTACGTCGGCCCCACGTGGGTGACGCGGTCGCCCTCGACCACGAGGCATCCGTTGCGCAGGATGCGGTGTTCCTCCTCCTGGAAGGCGACGATCCACCCGGCCCGGTACAGAGTCCTGGTCACGGCCCGATGATGGCAGGGATGACGGCAGGGATGACGGCAGGGATGAGGTCAGAGCCCGGGTCCGGTCCGCCCCGGTTGGGTAGGCTCGCCAGGTCCTGGTCTCGAACCGTTGGGGGTTCTCCGCGATGCCGCACGCCCGGCGCGTCGTCGTGAGCCTGCTCGTGACGGTGGTCGTGGCAGGATTGCCGAGCGGCTGCTCCCGCTCCGGTGCTGACCCGTCCTCCGCGAGCACCGCCGCGCCGGACGTCGGGCTGTGCCGGCCGCTGTCGGCCGACGACGTGGCCCAGCCGAGCAACGCCACCGACCCGGTTCCATGCGACGAGCCCCACACCGCGCAGACCTACGCGGTCGGCCCGCTTCCCAGCCGGCTTCAGAGCGCTTCGTACGACGACGGTGACCTGGCGGCGTACGCCTATCGCAGCTGCTCGGAGAGGTTTCTCCGCTTCACCGGAGCCGACGAGAGCCTGGCGATGCGGACGACCCTCAGCTGGGCTTGGTTCCGTCCGAGCCGAGACGCCTGGGAGGCCGGCGCCCGGTGGTACCGCTGCGACGTCATCGGTGGTGGTGACCAGATCCGCACCTACGTCGACCTGCCCTACACCACGAAGGGCCTGTTGCTCGGCCGACCCGACGACCAATGGATGGTGTGCGCCCAAGGCGCGACCGTCAGCGGCTCGGTGAAGGTTCCCTGTTCGGACGAGCACGACTGGCGCGCCGTCACCACCATCGTGCTGGGCACCCAGAGCGATCCGTACCCGGGTGACCATGTGGTGCAGGTCCGCAGCCGCGACTACTGCTCCAAGTCCGTCGGCGCCTGGCTCGACTACCCCGTCGACTACGACTTCGGCTACTCCTGGTTCCACGAGGTCGAGTGGAGGGCCGGGAACCGACGGTCGGTGTGTTGGGCAAGGACCGACTCATGAGAGGCCGGTCCCTGCGGTTTGCCCGGCGACTTGCCCGGCGAATTGTCCGGCGACTTGCCCGGCGACTTGTCCGGCGGCTTGGCCCGCCGGTTGCCGGGGCGGCCGTCGCCACGGCGCTGGCCCTTGCCGCCTGCTCGGGCCCGTCCAGCTCCACTGCCGACCCAGCTCCGACACCGCTGCTGCCGTCCCCCACACCGACGCCGACGGAGACGATCCCGCCCACGCCACCGAAGCCACCGCATGCCCGAACCTGCTACCGCCTGGGGTACGACGAGGCGCTCGCGCCGACGCGGACCAACAAGCCCGTGCCCTGTACCGGAGTGCACACGGCGGTCACGTTCTTCGTCGGTACCTTTCCCAGGTCCCTCCCGGTCGACGGCAAGGCCGTTCACCGGCTCGAGTCGACGGCGTGCCCGCGCCGGTTCGCGGCGTTCCTCGGCGGGACTCCGGACGAGCGTCGGCTGAGCACGTTCCGGACCGTCTGGTTCACCCCGACCGTCGAGCAGGCCGCCCGGGGTGCCCACTGGTTCGAGTGTGTCGCGATCGCCTTGCGCGACGTGCGGCACCTAGCCCTCGTCCAGGGCCCCGTCGAGGGCGCCCTGCGCCGCCCGGAGGCGCGCGACCACTACGCCCTCTGCGGGACATCCGAGCCGGGGACCGCGCAGTTCGAGCAGCGGATCTGCGCCGCCCCGCACAGCTGGGAGGCGCTGCGCACCGTCGACTTCCCACCCGGCCCGTATCCCGGCCGGAAGCGCGTACGGTCCGCGGGGCAGCAGCCCTGCCAGGACGCCGGGGCAGACGCGTCGAGTGACCCTCTCAACTACCGCTGGTCCTACCAGTGGCCGACGCTCCAGCAGTGGCGCAACGGCCAGACCTACGGCGTCTGCTGGGCACCTAGCTGACGCCGACCCGGCGAGGGACGGATGGGCGGGCCTGCGCTGAGCATGACCCGGTCCGGGTGGGGAACCGTTCAGGAGTGAGCGACGTGCTCGAGGTCTACCGCCGTAAGCGGGACTTCACGCGCACCCCGGAGCCGGCAGGGGCAGTTGTGCCCTCTCCCGGCGGTGCCCGCTTCGTGGTGCAGCGACACCGGGCCAGCCGGCTGCACTACGACCTGAGGTTCGAGATCGACGGCGTCCTGGTGAGCTGGGCAGTGCCGAAGGGCCCGACGCTCGATCCCCAGGCCCGTCGACTCGCGATGCACGTCGAGGACCATCCGATCGAGTACCTGCACTTCGAAGGGGTCATTCCGGTCGGGGAGTACGGCGGCGGTGACGTGATCGTCTGGGACACCGGCACGTGGGAGCCCGCCAAGACCGACGACCCGCGAGCGGCGGTCGATGCCGGAGAGCTGCACGCGGAAGTCCACGGGGAGAAGCTGCGTGGCCGGCTGGTCCTGGTCCGCCGCGAGGCCGACGAGGGGGGAGGTGAGCCGTGGATGCTCCTGCACAAGCGCGACAAGCATGCCGTCGCAGGCTGGGACCCCGAGGACCACCCGCGCTCGGTGCTCAGTGGACGCACGAACGAGGAGGTGCAGGCGGCCCCTGACCGTCTCTGGCGCTCCGACGCGCCTGCCGCGGAGGCCAGCGTGTCGCTGCTGCCCGAGCCGCTGCCTGACGCGGCGATCGAGGAGCTCCAGGCGCTCGGCAAGCAGGGCACCTGGGAGGTCTTCGGGCGTCAGCTGAAGGTGACCAACCTCGACAAGGTCCTGTTCCCCGGGGACCCACCGGTGACCAAGCGGGAGTTCCTCGCCTACACCGCCTTGATCGCTCCGGTGGCCCTGCCGTACCTGGAGGGACGGCCGCTCAACCTGCACCGCTATCCGGACGGCGCGGAGCGCAAGGGCTTTTGGCACAAGCAGCGTCCCGACCATGCTCCGGAGTGGCTGGGCGCCTGGGACAACGTCGAGGCCGACGACGGTGAGACCACGACGTACGTCGTGGCGGACGAGCCGGCCGCACTGGTCTGGGCAGCCAACTTCGGCGCCCTCGAGTGGCACCCCTGGACCTCGCGGACCGAAGCACCGCACGAGCCGTCCTACGCGCTGATCGACCTCGATCCGGGAGAGCGGACCGTTTGGGACGACCTGTTGACGCTGGCCCGGCTCCACCGCACGGCGCTCGACCACCTGGGCGTGACCGCGCGTCCCAAGGTGACCGGCCGTCGCGGGATCCAGATCTGGATCCCGATCACGCGCGGCTACTCGTTCGACGACACCCGGGCCTGGGTGGAGCAGCTCTCCAGGACCGTCGGCCAGGTGGTGCCGGAGCTCGTGAGCTGGAAGTGGGAGGTCAAGGCCCGCAAGGGGCTCGCGCGTCTGGACTACACGCAGAACGCGATCAACAAGACGCTCGTGGCGCCGTACTCACCGAGACCGGCTCATGGCGCTCCGGTCTCGGTTCCGATCACCTGGGCCGAGCTCGACGACCCGGATCTCCGGCCTGACCGCTGGACGGTCCGCACGGTCCTGGACCGGCTGGACGGGACGGGAGACCCATTTCGAGCCCTCCTGGGAGCCGCTCAGAAGCTACCTGAGCTCACCTGACTCAGAAGCCCAGCTTGCGCAGCTGCTTGGGGTCGCGCTGCCAGTCCTTGGCGATCTTCACGCGTAGGTCGAGGTAGACCGGGATGCCCAGCAGTGCCTCGATCTGCTGCCGGGCCGCCGTGCCGACCGCCCGCAGGCGAGCGCCCCGGTGCCCGATCACGATGCCCTTCTGCGACGACCGCTCGACATACAGCGTGGCACTGATGTCGAGCAGCGGCTTGTCCTGCGGGCGGTCCTCCCGCAGGCCCATCTCCTCCACCACGACGGCGATGGAGTGCGGCAGCTCGTCGCGGACACCCTCGAGGGCGGCCTCGCGGACCAGCTCCGCGGCCAGGATCTCCTCCGGCGCGTCGGTCAGGTCGCCGTCCGGGTAGAGCGGCGGCCCTTCCGGCATCAGCGCCACCAGCAGGTCGGTCAGCAGTCCGACCTGGTCACCCGCGACGGCCGAGACCGGCACGATCTCCTGCCACTGGGTGCCGGTCTCGCGGCCGACCTCTGCGATGTCGAGCAGGTGCCGACCGATCTGCTCGGGTGAAGCCAGATCGGTCTTCGTGGCCACGGCCACCTTCGGCGTGCGCAGCACCTTGGCCAGCTCGGTGACGATGAACCGGTCTCCCGGTCCGATCCTCTCGTCCGCCGGGAAGCAGACCGCGACGACATCGACCTCCGCCCACGTGGTGCGCGCCAGGTCGTTGAGCCGCTCGCCGAGCAGCGTGCGTGGCCGGTGGAGCCCCGGGGTGTCGACGAGGATCAGTTGTGCGTCCTGACGATGGACGATGCCGCGCACCAGCGTGCGGGTCGTCTGTGGCTTGTCGGAGGTGATCACGATCTTGCGGCCCACCACCGCATTGGTGAGCGTCGACTTACCGGCGTTCGGCCGTCCCACGAAGGAGGCGAACCCGCTGCGGTGACCCTCCGGGACGAGCGGGTGCTCAGACACCGCGTGCCTCGTCGTATGCCGCCCAGATCTCCTCGTCGCTCTTCCCCGACGCCTTGCCGGCCTGCCAGATCGCGCCGGGGTCGACCGCCCGCTGCTGCCTTGCGGTGACCGCACGCCAGTAGCCCATGACGTCGTACGCCGCTTTGGGCAGCCCACGCTCACGCATCAGGTGCTTGCGGATCGCGCGCATCTGCGACGACTCACCCGCCATCCAGAAGTATCCGCCGCCTTCCGGCCAGTCGATGCCCCGAACCACCTCGGCGAGGCGCGACTGCCCTTCGGCGGGGGGAGTCAACCACGTGACGTCGGCGCCGGCGGGCAGGTAGTCGGAGAGGTCGTCGGGCACCTCGGCCCAGATGCGGGTCGGGAGCGAGGCGGAGCCGGCGATGCGCGCCATGGCCGGCAGGGCGGTCAGGTCTCCGGCGAGCATCAGCCACTCGGCGCCGGCCGGCGGCGAGTAGGAGCCCTGGGCGGCGGTGAGGACCACCGCGTCGCCCACGCTGTCGCCGCTAGCCCACTCGGTGACCAGACCCTCCGCGTGGATCACCACGTCGAGCACGACCTGGTCGCCGTCGTGGGACCGGACGGTGTAGTAGCGGACCTGGAACTGACGGGGAACCACCAGACCGACCCACTCGTCGGGCACGCCGGTGGAGGTGAACCCGGGCACCGAGAGCATCAGGCGGACGAGGTGCGGCGACACCTCCTCGCGCCGCGCGACGACGGCGTCGTACCGCTGGCTTCTGGTGGTCATCGCCAGCCAGGCTAGTCGGGGCCTTCCTCGGGGCTAGCATCGCCGAGTGGCCGGACTCGACATCTCCACCGAGCCCGGCACTCGGCCACCCGAGCCAGGTCGCCGGGTGCGCAGGTCGGTCCCATGGCGGGCCGTCAGGTGGACGGCTCTCGGCCTCTACGTGGCCGGCTGCGTGGTGTTCCTGGGCCTCCAGGGCATCCCCAGCGACCGGATCGGGATCGCCCTCGCGATCTTCGTGTTGTTGACGATCGCCGTCCTCGGCCGTGGCTGGGCGGCGTGGTGGCAGATGGTTCGCGACTGGCTGCCGTTCGAGTCCGTGCTGCTGCTCTACGACTACAGCCGTGGCTTCGCCTCCCCCTACTCGGCGGAGCAGGTGGAGCGGCGTCACTACCCCATCCACGACGTGCACAACGCCCTCGGACTACCGCTGCACGTCCAGCTCCCCATCCGGGCCGACCAGTGGATCGGCGAGCACCTCGGCATGGGCGGCATGCCCACCACCTGGCTCCAGGAGCACCTGCACCCGGGGCTGCACAGCCCCTGGTACGCCGTGCTGGTCAGCCTCACGTACAGCACCCACTTCCTGGTGATGCCGACGGTGGCTGTCGTTCTCTGGTTGGTTCACCGAGAGCGGTTCCGCGTGTGGATGCGGATGGTCGTGGTGCTGGCCGTGGCCGGCGTCGCCAGCTACTTCGTCTTCCCGATGGCTCCGCCCTGGCTTGCCGACTACCGCGGGGTCTTTCCGGGCCCACCCGTCGGCCGGTACACCTCCGACGGCTTCGACCTGATCGGCTTGCACCTGGTGGGCGGCGCGCTCGACCAGGGACAGTACCTCGTCAATCCGGTGGCCGCGATGCCCTCGTTGCACATGGCGTTCGCGACCCTGGCAGCGGGCTTCTTCTGGTTCGGCAGACGCTGGTGGCAGCGCATCCTGCTCGCCCTGTATCCCATCGCGATGGGCGTCACCCTCGTCTACGGCGGCGAGCACTACGTCATCGACGAGCTCGTAGGGGTCGCCTACGCCCTCGCGGTCATTGCGGTCTGGCGTCACCTCGGCCGGCGCCGGCTCGAGACCGCCGAGACCGCCGGCTAGACGTCAGTCGGTCGGGTAGCTCGTGTCCATCGGGAAGGTCGGGCGCAAGGGGAAGCCGTCGTCACCCGCCTCGTCGGTCTTCACCGCCAGCACGTGGTGGAGCTGGATCTCGTTGCGCTCGAACGCCAGACGTGAGCCGGCCATGTACAGGCCCCAGACCCGGACCCGGCCTTCGCCGACCTCCGCGACGCAGGGGTCCCAGTTCTCCTTCAGGTTCTGGCACCAGCCAGCGAGCGTCCGGGCGTAGTGGACGCGGAAGTTCTCCTCGTGCATCACCTCGAGGCCGGCGTTCTGGGCCTCGGTCACGATGCGTCCCGAACCGGTGAGCTGGCCGTCGGGAAAGACGTAGCGGTCGATGAAGGCCCCGGTCTCCTGCTTCCGGTTGTGCGGGCTGGTGATGCAGTGGTTGAGCAGGCGGCCCTGCGGCCGCAG
>Ga0126310_10000974_pt1 | contig 10609 bp, 10 predicted proteins | sample Plot60_FD_92540 | JGI IMG/M metagenome (GOLD analysis project Ga0126310, IMG submission 92540) | Serpentine soil microbial communities from UC McLaughlin Reserve, CA, USA - Plot60 | ecosystem: Environmental > Terrestrial > Soil > Grasslands | place: USA: UC McLaughlin Reserve, Lake County... | reverse complement strand
TCAGGCATACCCCGCGAGTGGATAGATGCCGCGAGAGAGGCAATCAAGAACAACCGCTTCGCCACATCGGCCGCCGGAGGCCGGTACTGGGAACTGTCCGGCGGAATGTTTCGCTGCGGCGGCTGCGAGCGCAGCATGTCCCCTGATTCCCACCACAACGGCTCGGGCTCGTACAAGATGTACAACTACTACCGCTGCAGCACGAAGACGCGCTACGGCAAGAATGCCTGCTTGCAGTGTAAGACTTACCAAGCCGAGGAGACAGAGACCCTTGTCTGGAAGTTCGTCTCCGATCTACTACGAGACCCCGACCGGTTGCGGTCGGGGCTCGAGAGGATGATAGAGCAGGAGCGCGATTTATCGCGAGGGTACCCCGAGCGCGAGGCCACGGCGTGGTTGCACAAGCTGGTTGAGGTGGACCGCAAAAGGTCAGGCTTCCAGGATATGGCTGCCGAGGGACTCCTCACCTTTGAGGAGCTACGGGCCAAGCTCGCGGACCTCGAAGATACTCGCAAGATCGCCGAGCGCGAGTTGAAGGTCTTGCGAGAGCGCGCGGAACATATAGAAGCGTTGGAACGGGATAAAGGCGCCCTGCTCGCGTCCTTTGGTAACGCGGTACCCGGTACTCTAGACGAACTAACACCGGAAAAGCGCAATCAACTCTACAAGATGCTCAAGCTGCGCCTTATAGCGGGTATAGACGGCTCGCTGAGGTTGGAGGGAGTCTTCTGTGGGGACCTCGATGTGCACACCTCAGAAACGACCTCAAAGTACCTTTCGGTCGCATGGTCTGACCTCCCTGCCCCCCATGCGCCTCGACGCGTACGTCAACGATTTGGGGGCAACTTCCCCAATGAGTCCCGACACCTTAGAGGTAACCCTTCCCGTGCCGGGGTTCCGTCCGCGTACCGTGCGGATCTCGGAAAGCAGGCCAGGCCGCGGTATCGTAAGCATCGTCGGGCCAACGCCGGAACACGGAGAGGGCGACGAGCTACTGGCCGCGGTAAGGCGAGTGCTCAACCTGAAAGAAGACCTCTCTCCCTTCTACTCTCTGGCTGCCGGAGACTCCGAGTTGTCCTGGGTTACGAAAGGGGCGGGGCGCATGGTTCGGGGCGCTACAGTCTTCGAGGATGTGGTCAAGACGCTTTGCACGACCAACTGCTCGTGGTCGGCCACGACGAGCATGGTCGGCGCGCTGGTCGAGCACCTCGGCGAGAAGGCCCCCGGCGCGCCACCGACGGGCCCTCTAGGGCGCGCCTTCCCTACCCCGCGGGCGATGGCCGGGGCCGGGGAAGAATTCTACCGGGACTTGGTGCGCGCTGGTTATCGGGCGAGGTACTTGCTCGCGCTGGCCGACTTGGCCGCCGATGGAGACTTGAATCTCGAGTCCCTCGACACGAGCCCCCAAGAGCTCCCGGATAATGAGCTGGAGCGGCGCCTCCTGGCGCTACCCGGGATAGGCCCCTACGCGGCGGCGCACATCATGATGCTGCTCGGCAGGTACTCTCGGCTCGTCCTCGACTCCTGGACCCGCCCGAAATACGCGCGCGTTTCGGGCGAACAGGTCGCCGGCGACGAGGAGATCGAAGCTCGCTTTCTGCGCTACGGCCCGTATCGGGGCTTGGCCTTCTGGCTCTACCTTACGCGTGATCGGCTCGAGGAGCGTCAAACAGCAGCGAACCCTTAGATCTCAAGGAGCCGACCAAAGCCGTCGTATGCGCCTGGTACGAGGTACTCCCCCGCCGAATCCTATGTACTACAGTCGCGGCCCTACCACGATAAGAGAGGGCCGATCGTAGCGACATCGGTCACGAAAGAATGGCCGGCGAAGGCCAGGCTCTCCAGCGATCTCCTCCCCGCCGCTTCCTCCCCCGCACCACACGCGTCTGCTACCACGACGGGGATGTAGCCGAGGTCCGCGCCGTGGCGGACGGTCGGCTCGATGCCGACCTCCGTGGCGATGCCGCAGATGGCGAAGGCGTCTAACCCCAGGTCGCACAGCGCCATATTGAGGAAGGTACCCGAGAAGGGCTCATCGCGATCTTGTCGGAGACGGCCTCGCTCGGGAGTGTGCTCAAATACGAGGCCGACCGGCGCAGAATGCACGGACGATATCCTGATTCTAGCAACCGGTAAACCAGCCCGACGCCCGGGATAAAGCTCAATACGCGCCGGCCCCAAAAACGTGCTGGTCAGGTCGAGCTTCCCTGAGCCGAAAGTCGTCTGGAGCGGTCCGACAGCTCTTCGATCAAGCCCTCGGCCGCCTCCGCCCCTACGTCTGCTAGCCGGAACGCCGCCCCGCCGGAACCGGAGGCGACCTCGATCTCGAAGGTGGCGAGCCCGAGACGCTTCTGGAAGGGAGACACGGAGTAGCCGCGGGACTGGAGGCGTCCTCTAGGAACGATCACCGTCGTGCGTGCCAGGCGCCGGAACCGGAGGATGAGCTGATCGCCGTCGAGGCCATAGCCCGCCACGTGGTAACGAAAGAGACCATACAGGGCGGCCGGAAGCACGAAAAGGAAAGCGAAGAGACCCCAGAAGAAGAAAAAGACCGCAAGCGCCGAGATCAGCAGCACCGGCAACGCTGCCCGAAAAGCGTAGCGCCGCCTCGCACGGAGCGGCAGGGGTTCGAGGTTATCGAGCGAGGTGGCGAACCGGGGTACCGCGAGCCGGAGCAGTTCTTCTACCTCCTTGCGAGGCAGGAGTGGGAAGAGGATGGTCGAGACACCCTCCTCGGTGCCGTAGCCGGCGCTCTCGACCCGGAGCATCGCGAGGCCGAAGGGTTGGCGCAAGATGCCTTCGACTGCCTTTATGGCCTGGATACGCGCTAGCGGTATAGTCGCTTCGTGCCGCTCCAAGAGACCACGCATTATATATAGGTACTTGCCATCGGCCGAGCGCGAGAGGGTGAACCCAGCATGGGCAAGAACGGTGCCTAACACGGCAAGCGCCCAAGCAAAAAGGACGACGGCGAAAACGAAGAGGAGTGCTGTGGAGAAGGCGCGGGGGAGGATGCTTTCGGAGACGCGCTCCACCAGGTTGCTGGGGAGTAGCTCATTCACGGTCTGCCAAGCACCGAAGACCACCGAGGCGGCGATCCCGATCTGCCCGCTCGTCAGGCCTGCCAGAAACAGGTCGCGAACCGAAAGCCTCCGCAGAACCGTCGGCGCCGGCTCCTCGGGTATTTTCGGAGAGGCCCGGCGCCCGCTCGTCAGCTCCTCGCGAAGGGTCTGCACAGCGCTGCGGGAGAGGGCGGGGAGCGAGATCTCCGGCTCTCCCCCACCTCCCGCGGCCTCGATCCGCACCTCGATCACCCCGAAGAGGCGTTGCACAACGCCCCGTACGGTATCCACGCTCTGGATGCGATCCAGCGGCAGCGAACGTTCGCTCTTCTGGATCACCCCTCGTTTGAGATGGAACGCTCCACCTGCTACCCGGTAGGTCGTGGCCCGCCACGAGAGCACGCCCCACACGGCGCTCAAGAGCGCTAGCAGCGCGGCGGCCAGCAAGACTAGGAATAGGGTTTGCATACCGAACTGGCCGTTAAAGAGTGCAGCTATGCCCGGAAACGCCGCCAACCCGATCCAGCGCCGCACGGTACCGAGGGCTGCCAACAGCATCCCAGCCGGGTGGATACGGCGCTCTTCGGAACCATCAGGCGTGCTAAAGCTCATCCGCGGTCCGGGTAAGCTCAGCGATCCGGTCTCGCACCTCGGCGGCGGTCTTTTGGGCGAGTTGCGGGATCTCATTCGGCCCTGCCGCTGTGTAGAAGACGACCGTCGAGAGCCCCAAGCGACGCTGCAACGGGCCGCGCCGGGTGTCCACGTGTTGTACCCGCGCCATCGGTACCAGCGTCCGCGTGACCCGCACGAACCCCCGCTGCAGATCCACCTCAAGCGGCCGTATCTCATACCGCCACCGCCGCCACAACAACGGCGGCAGCACGAAGACCAACAGAACGGCTACGGCCAACGCTCCCAGCACCGGCAGAACCGTGAGATAGAGTAGCACGTCTGCTTGCGTTGCTAGCGCGTAGCTACCCAATAGGCCGCCCGCGAGGATCGGGACCGCCTGCAACGTCCCCGTCAAGCGCCACAACAGCTTCGCCCGCGGGTCGAGCCTCTGCTCCGGTTCGGCCTTCAAAGAAGCTTAGGTTAGGCCCGGGCCAGGGGCACCGCACCACGAGGCTGTAGGTCCTTCGCGGCGAGCTGGCCGCAAGCGGCGTCTATGTCCTGGCCCCGGCTGGGTCTCAAGGTTGCCGAGAGGCCGAGCTCCCGCGCGTACCATAAGAATTCTTTGGCTTCTTGCTTCGGCGTGGCGGCAAAGCCGGTGTTCGTCCAGTTAAAGCGCAGGAGGTTCAGGTGGTAGAGCGGATGGTCGAGGAGCTCGGCGAGGGTTTCAACGTGGCGCTTGTCGTCGTTCACCCCGGCGAGGAGGGTGTACTCGAAAAAGAGCTTGCGGTGGGTCCGCTCGACGTAGTAGCGGGCAGCGCTCATCAGCTCGGGGATCGAGTGACGGGAGGCGACGGGCATGATCTCCTTGCGCTCGTCCTCGAACGGCGTGTGCAGCGAAATCGCCAGGTGAAACTGCTCCGGCTCGTCGGCGAAGCGTCGAATCTTGTCCACCAATCCACTGGTCGAGACCGCGATGGACCGCGCGGCTAGGTTGAACCCGTCTTTGTCGTTGAGTACCTTGAGCGCGAGCAAGACCTCTTTGTAGTTCAGAAACGGCTCGCCCATCCCCATAACGACCACGTTGGTGACGCGCTCCGGGGCGATATCGCGGGCGGCGGCGAAGACCTGCTCGGCGATCTCGCGAGCCTTCAGATTGCGTTTGATGCCAAGAAGGCCCGTGGCGCAAAAAGTACAGCCCATGGGGCAACCGACCTGGGTCGAAATGCACACCGTTCGCCTGCTCCGCTCGGGGATCATGACGGTCTCTATGAGGTGAGCGTCGTGCGTCTTGAAGAGGTACTTGCGCGTCCCGTCGGTCGCCTGGGAGGTGCGGGTGAGCTCGAGGACGGCAGCCGGGGCCTCTGCCGAGAGCGCGACCCGCAAACCCTTGGGGAGCGCGGTGGCTTCTTCCCAGTCCCGCGCCAAGCCGCCGCAGAGGGCGCCATAGGCCTGCTTGAGCCGGTAAGCGGGCTCGCCCCTGTTCTTTAAAACCCTCTCTACGCCCGGTATGAATTCCTTGGCCCTCAATGCTTTTTCTCCTCTTCGTGTTCGCGAGGGGATTATACAAACGGACCGGTAAAAAGCCGCGTTCACGATAAAATCCCCCGCGTGAACGCGCTAGACTTTCTCATAATCCTTTTCGTCCTTTTCTTCGTCTGGCGCGGGGCGCACACTGGGTTTCTCGCAGGCGCCCTCTCGCTCGCGGGGGCGATTTTGGGAGCGGCCCTGGGATCGAGGCTCACCTCGACGCTGTTGGGCAACGGCGGTGATCTGATCTTCGGGTCGATGATCACGCTGGCCAACGTCATGGCGTTCGCCGTACTCGGGGAGGTTCTGGCTCGCTCGCTTGGCGGCTTTTTGCGCGGCAAGATCACCAACCCCACCTCCGAAGCACTGGACCGTGCCGGCGGCGGCATCCTAGGCGCCACGCTCTCCCTGACCCTCGTCTGGGTGGCCGCGACCTTCGCGCTCGGGGTCCCGCCCCTCGCGCCCTTGCAACCGGCCATTCAGGAATCCGCGGTGCTCCAGATCCTGAACGAGGGTATGCCCTCGCGGCTTCTCACGCAGGCGGTCTCCAGGTTAGATCCCCTCCCTCGCTTCCAGGGTCCCGAGGTCGATGTGGCGGAACCAACGGCGGAGATCGCCAGGGACCCGGAGGTGCTCGCGGCCACCTCGCGCGTCGTGCGTGTCACTGGCATCGCCTGCGGATTGGGGATCGAGGGCACCGGCTGGGTGGCCGCCCCCGACCTCGTCGTCACCAACGCCCACGTCGTAGCTGGGGAGATCACGACTCAGGTCCAGGCCGGCGGCACGGGCGTACCGCTGCCGGCCAGGGTGGTCGTCTTCGACGAAAAAAACGACATCGCGGTGTTACGGGTCGGGGACCTGCGCCTGCCGCCCCTACCCTTCGTCGAGCCTGAAAACAACGAACCCGTAGCCATCGTGGGTTTCCCGGAGAACGGGCCGTTCGACATCAGGGCCGGGCGTGTGGGTGACACCATGCGCGTGATCTCCAGCGACGCCTACAACCAGGGCCCCGTGGAGCGCACCGTGACCAGCTTCAGGGGCTTCGTCAGGCAAGGAAACTCCGGGGGACCAGCCCTGAACGCTGATGGCGCCGTAGTCGCCACCATCTTCGCCAGCCGCGCCGACTCCGAGAACGCCGGCTACAGCGTCCCCTCCTCCCTCGTCCGGCAGCACGTAGACCTCGCCAGCCAGCGCCACAACCCTGTCGACACCAGGGAGTGCGCAACTTGAGCTTGTCAGCGGATCAGCACTTCAGCTTGTCAGCTTTCGACCTCTATAACCTCCGCTTGCTTCGCACCGCGGCAGCGCGAGATTGATCGCGGGCCCATCCACGCACAGCGGTTCTGTCACCTGTTCTCTGCTGATCAACTGACCGGCTGACGAGCTGACTAGCTTTGATGCCTTTCTTCCTGGATTATCTTCTCCAGCGCGAGCCGGCTACGCTTGAGCTCGGCCTCGACCGCGGAGAGGCGTGCCAGAGAAGCTTCGCCAAGCCGGTCGCGCTCGACCTCGGCGACGACCGCGTATGAGGCTTCATCTATAGCGGTTATGGCGCTCTCGAGCAGCAGAAGATCGCGCTCTTCCATACCAAGATACTACTAGAATACGAGCTTCTTGTTTAACTTCGCTGGCACGTGGGCGCGGTTCGTAGCCCAGAGGCCGATGAGCCACGTCACTCGGTCGGGACAGCATCAATGCGACGTGGGTATCTGCGCCCCGAGAGAACACGCTCTTCTATCCGTCATAGGTCTGGCTCTTCCTATCGGGAAGAGGCTGAGCACCGCCGCCGAATCGGGCCCCTCGTGGATAATAGCCTCGTCACCTAACTTACGTCTTACCCACACCTACGTCGTGCGGCTCTACCGGTTGCGGTATCCTTCCTTCGACTTCAAGTACTCCTCGTCTTCGGCGGCTTGGCGCCACTTCTCGTAGAAGATCTTCGCCGCCTGGTTCTTGACGGGATCGGGCTCCGTAAGCGGCTTGCCCTTGTTTCCGCCCTTGTACTTCGCGTAACGCCGCGACCGGGTGTAGCCCATTTGTAGGTATTTCCTGGCCACATCCATCCCAACGAAATCGCCTTCGACTTTGTAGCCGAGGAAGCGCTGGTAGATGGCCTCGGACGACTTCTTCGCCGCCTCGACGTCCTTGAAGCTCCAAAGCGGTAGGAGCTCGCTCTTGTAGGGTTCGGCGTGGAAGACGCCCTGCTCGCCGCGACCGATGCGGTACGTCTCCGGGTGCTTTCTTAGATCCACGCCGTCATACGGATACCTCACCGGAATTTCAATCCCCTTTGACTTTCGTCACGCCTCGGCCTCCACCACGGCCAAGGTACAGCGGGAGGCGCACACGGGCTTTCCGTCTTCGTCATGGATTTCGACATCCCAAACCTGGGAGTTGCGTCCCCTGTGCACCGGGGTACCCACCGCGGTGAGGGTGCCCGAGCGCTTAGGCCTGAGGTGGCTAGCGTTAATCTCCGAACCAAAAGCCACCTTCCCCGGCGGACAGTTCAGCCAGGCCCCAACGGTAGCCGCGGACTCGGCCAGGGCCACGCTGGCCCCGCCATGCAAGTACCCCAATGGTTGTTGGTGCCTGACATCGATCGGCATCCTCATTACCACCCTCTCGGGCTCCATCTCCACATACTCTATGCCCAAGTCCTTGTTCAACCCCTCCTTCTCCTTCAAGGAGTCCAGATCGATCTGTTCCATAAATCACGCGGCAATGAGTCTGTCTGCCTTAGCCCACAGGGTAATCGCCGCTCTCTCCTTTCGACGCACAATTCCGATGTTATTTACGAGTTCTTCGCAACCTCAACAACCGTGATTTTGAAGAGGTCGCCACTATCGTCCAGTATAGATCGTGCTTGGCGCTCCTGACAGACGGGACATACTACACGGGTAGTCGACCGGAGACCGCGCGTTGGAGCCGTTGACCTCGATCGTGGAGCTTCGGGCCACCTCCATAGGCGGGTATCCTGGGAAGACCGGAAACCCGGGCTAGACCGTGTGAGTTAGGTCTTGCACCGAAAGCCTAGGCCCGTCGCGCTCGAGGTCTCTTCTTAGATCGAAGTCTCTCCGCTTTGGATGGACCCGCAGGAGACCCCCACGACCGCTGCGCCCAACATCCCCAGGAAGCCGCGCCGGCTAACCTTGGGCTCGACCTTCTCCATCACCCGCGGTGAACACATGCCTTTCTCCTCTGCCTCACGTAGGGCTTTGGTGCGCATTCTACCCTCGTCGAACGCCCGCCCATTAAGAACGCCTCTCGTTGCGTCTACGCGGTTTCTCGTGCCGTAGGGCCTCGAGGTAAAGCTCGAGGTGCTCCTCGGAGTAGCGCAGTAAGCGACGCATCTGGCAGCATTCGGTGGCCAGTTGAACTTGGTCATCTCGTAGACCAAGACGTGCGGCACCAGATGCCTGCCGAACACTCGCGCGATGGATCTAACAGCGGCGAAAGCGATCTGGGAAGCCGCCACGTGCTCCTGGTCGTAGTCGAGTCGGATGAGAGGAGTTAAAGGTCCAAACGGTGCTCATCGATCTGGCTTCAGAGAGGTCAACGAGTACGTGAACCAGCAACGCGGGCCCGATCGCGCTGCCGACTTCCCCGTGTACGCAGTAGGAGCCTTTGTGAGGAAGGTCAAAGAAGCTACCAATGCTTCGCGCAGTTCCCCTTTCTCGAAGGAAAGATGTTGCGGTAAGGTGCGCGGTACTTGCGCTGTATACTCAAGCGGTGGGCTTGGCCGCAGTAGGGCCTTTCGAAGGATCGATACGTTGTCGAGCACCTGTGGGGGTAACGTTGCGGTCTACGCATCGGGCAAGCAGGGATGCTAAGAGATTCCGTCTGGGGCGTCTCCTGCTGCTAGCCCCTCTTGTTGCGGTCACGGTGGCGCTGAACGCCGTCTACTGGTCCTGGATCGACGCGCAAGCCCGCGCGGTTGTAGTGCTCACCTCTATCCTCGAAACGCCGGTCCTGACGCCGGTGGTCGAAGGTGTGACCGGTGAGCCGCGCTTCGAAGAGGACGCTGTCGTCGCGGGAAACCCGGCGCTCGTGGTGAAGCCGGAGGGTGAGGGACCGTGGCCTACGCTCTTTTTCGTGAACGGCACGGTTCCAGAGGGGCGGGATCTACCGGAGGTGCGACGGCTGGCGGAGGGGTTGGCCCGGGCCGGGTATCTGGTGGTGGTACCCGATCTGCCGGGGTTGAGGAGCGATGAGATCACGCCGGAGACCGTATCCGAGACTCTCGAGGTGGCCCGGGCGGTGTCCGAGCGGTCGGATGCAAGCGGCGGGCGAGTCGGCTTGGTCGGGGTCTCTACCGGGGCAACGCTCGCCCTGCTAGCCGCCGAGAATCCGAGCCTGGAGGGACGCCTTTCGATCGTGGCTGGCGTAGCGCCATACACCGACATCCGCACCATCCTGAACGTCGCCACCACCGGCTACTACCGGGATGGCGAAGATTTTTTACCTTACGAGACCGACCCCTTCCTCTCCTACGTCGTCGCCCGCTCACTGGTCGCCGCACTTCCACCCGGAGAGGACCGAGAAACGCTCCGTTCGGAGCTGGAGGAAGTCGGGCGGCTCGACCCGAACCCGCTCGCGCGGTTTCGCGATCGTCCGCTTGATGGCCTCGGTCCGGAGGCTCGGAGTGTCGTCGAGCTGCTAGCCAACCGCGACCCCGAACGCTTCGAAGAGCTCTACAAGGCGCTTCCGGACGAGGTGCGGGGAGATTTGGACAAGCTCTCGCCGCTCGCGGGGGAAGGGCAGCTGGACGCCCCAGTAGAGCTCGTCTCGGGGCCGCAGGACAAGTATTTCCCCATCTCCGAGTCCTACTCCATCGTGGGCATCGCGCCAAAGCGGCGAGTGACAGTCACCGCGGCGCTAAATCATGCCGAGCTGAGCTTCTCGATTCGGGACATCCCCGCTTTCATGCGCATGGATGGCTTCGTCGTTCGCTCGCTACGCGAAGCGCGGAGCGGGAAGCCCGTCAGTTAGCCGAAAACAGTAAGATAATTCGCCCTCCGGGGTCACCCCCATTCCTTATGAGCTAACATTCGGTCGTGCGAGGAAGGCTGTGGGAGATAGACTTGCTGCGTGGGATCGCCGTGGTGGCGATGGTCCTGTATCACTTTTCGTACGATCTGGCCTACTTCGGCCTCTTCGGCGTGGGGTTCTTCAGGTCCGGGTTTGGGCTGGAGACCGGGCGTGCGATCGGGACCTCTTTCATCTTTCTGGCCGGCCTCTCGCTGACGCTGAGTTATCGGAGGGCCGTCGCGCACCGGTCGTCCGGGCGGGATCTTTTTTGGAAGTACTTCGGGCGGGGGTTGCGGATTTTCTCCTACGGTATGCTCATCACCTTCGTGACCTGGATCTTCGTGCCAAAGGAGATGATTGTGTTCGGCGTCTTGCACTTG
>Ga0126310_10000972_pt1 | contig 10613 bp, 12 predicted proteins | sample Plot60_FD_92540 | JGI IMG/M metagenome (GOLD analysis project Ga0126310, IMG submission 92540) | Serpentine soil microbial communities from UC McLaughlin Reserve, CA, USA - Plot60 | ecosystem: Environmental > Terrestrial > Soil > Grasslands | place: USA: UC McLaughlin Reserve, Lake County... | reverse complement strand
GGGAAGGGTGCCCGGCTCGAGGACACGATCACGAAGACGAATCTCGAGGCGGCGGAGGAGACGGTGCGCCAGCTCAGGCTGCGCGACATCGGCGGCATCATCGTCATCGACTTCATCGACATGTCGCGGGCGCGCAACCGGGACGCTGTCCTGAAGGTCCTGCGTAGGGAGCTCGACGAGGACCGGACGAAGACCTACGTCATGGAGATCTCGCCGCTCGGGCTCGTGGAGATGACGCGCCAGAACGTCACGGACGGCGTCCGCGAGATCCTCACCAAGACCTGCCCCACCTGCGAGGGCGAGGGTGTCGTCCTGTCGGAGGAGACGGTCGCGCTCGAGACGGAGAGGCGTCTGCGCGACCTCGTCGAGGAGCAGCCGCAACCGGAGGCCTACCTCGTGCGGGTGCACCCCCGGATCTCGGCGCAGCTCCTCGGAGCGGAGGCGGGCCGGCCGCTGCTCGAGCTCGAGCGCGAGGTCGGCAAGCACTTCCACTTCGAGGGGAGCGAGGGGCTCCCGCTCGACTGGTTCGAGCTTGTCGACACCGGGTCGCGCGACGACATCGAGCAGCGCGCGCTGCCGTTCCGGGAGGGCGAGGAGCTCCTGGTCCAGATAGAGGAGCCGCACATGTACGACGAGGACGCGGCCGTGGGCAAGATCGACTCGTACGTGATCTCCGTCGCCGGGGCGGGACGCCTGATCGGCGAGGAGCGGCTCGTCCGCATCACAGAGGTCGGGCGCTCATCGGCCGCCGCGGAGATCGTCGGCGGAGCACCGCCGCCCGAGGAGGGCGACGACGGCAACCGGCCCCAGCGGCGGCGCGGGCGCCGCGGCGGACGCGGCCGAAGGAGGGCGTCGGCTTCCAGCTAGACTGAGCCTCCGGCGCCCCCGGTGGGCGCCTTATCTCTGCCATGTACGCAATCGTCCGAGTCGGCAACAAGCAATACCGCGTCGAGAAGGGGGACACCCTTCTCGTCGATCGTGTGCCCGATGACCAGGGTTCGAAGCTGGAGCTCGAGCCGCTCCTCTTCCGCTCGGATGAGACCATCTTCGACACCGGCGACCTCGAGAAGGTCAAGGTCGAGGCCGCAGTGGTCGGCCACGAGCGCGGCAAGAAGATCCACGGGCTCAAGTTCAAGCCGAAGCGCGGCTACAAGCGCCGCTACGGCGCGCGCGCCGACCTGACCCGGATCGAGATCAAGGAGATCAAGCTGCTCGGCCGCAAGCCCGCATCCTCGGCCAAGCCGAAGGACGAGGAGAAGGAGGCCGCACCGGCGGCGAAGAAGGCTCCCGCCAAGAAGGCGCCGGCGAAGAAGAAGGCCCCCGCCAAGAAAAAGGCACCGGCGGCGAAGAAGAAGGCGCCTGCTAAGAAGAAGGCGCCCGCGAAGAAGAAGGGAACCGGCAGTGGCTCATAAGAAAGGCCTCGGCTCCAGCCGCAACGGCCGCGACTCGAACGCACAGCGCCTCGGCGTGAAGGTCTTCGCCGGCCAGACCGTCACCGGCGGCGAGATCATCGTGCGCCAGCGCGGCACGCGGTTCAAGCCCGGCGACGGCGCCGGCATCGGCAAGGACGACACGATCTTCGCCGCCCGCGCCGGGACGGTCGAGTTCGGCACGAAGCGCGGCAAGCGCTGCGTCACTGTCGTCCCGAACGACTAGCGCTCGCCCTTCTCTGCGTCGCCGCTGGGTGCGGCGGCGGGGAGGACGACCGGCCGGCGGAGCCCGCGGCCACGGCGGCCGCGCCCCTGCGCGAGCAGCTCGGCACGCTGCTCGTGTCGAGCTTCGACGGCGCGACGCTGCCGGGGTACATGCAGCAGCGGCTGCACGCGCGCGAGACGGTGGGCGCGGTCCTGTTCGGGCCCAACGTGGTCGACGCCGCCCAGACGAAGAGCCTGACTGAGGAAATCCAGCACGCCGCAGGAGGTGATGCACTCGTGATGGTCGACCAAGAGCGCAGCGTGCGTCAGCTTCCGTTCGCGCACACCCCCGACGACCTCACGCGCGCCGGTGTGAACATGAACCTCGCGCCGGTCGCGGATGTTGCGCAGCCCGGCTCGGTGATGGCCGGCCGCGCGTTCGCGACTGACGTCCCAGGCAACGTGGTCAGCGCCTCGAGGGAGCTGCTCGACGCCGGCGTGCTGCCGACCGCGAAGCACTTCCCCGGCTTCGGCCGCGCGACCGAGAACACCGATGACGCGCCGGTGACAATCGACGCCTCGCGGGACGAGCTCGAGACCGATCTCGAGCCGTTCAAGGCGGCGATCGACGCGGACGTGCCGCTGATCATGGCCTCGCACGCGCTCTATCCGGCGCTCGATCCCGAGCACATCGCATCGCAGTCGCCGGCGATCCTGCAGGACCTGCTCCGAGGCGAGCTCGGCTTCGACGGCGTCGTGATCACCGACAGCCTCGAGGCCGAGGCGGTACTCGCTCGCTCCGCGGTCGAGGTCGCGGCGGAGCGCTCGCTCGCCGGGGGCGCCGACCTGCTCCTGATGACGGGCCGCGGCTCGTGGATCCACGTGTTCCCGTACCTGCTCCGGCGCGCTCGGCATTCGCCTGCGCTACGCGAGCGGATAGCCGAGTCGGCCGCTCGAGTCGATCGACTGCGGTCGAGTCTGCTGCACTAGAGCCGTGTTCACAGACCGCGCGAAGATCTTCGTACAGGGCGGCGCGGGCGGCAGCGGCGCCGTGTCGTTTCGCCGCGAGGCGCACGTGCCGAAGGGCGGGCCCGACGGCGGGGATGGCGGCCGCGGCTCCGACATCGTGCTGGTCTGCGACGGGTCGTTGCGCGACCTGCAGGCGTTCAGGCGGCGCGCGCACTTCAAGGGCACACGCGGCGGCCACGGCGAGGGCGGCGAGCGGCACGGCGCGAGCCCCGGCGTGCTCGAAGTCGGGGTGCCGCCCGGCACGGTCGTCGAGGACACCGAAGGCGGCATGAGCTTCGACCTCACTCAGCCCGGACAGCGCGCGGTCGTCGCCCGCGGCGGATCCGGCGGGCGCGGCAACAAGCGCTTCACCAACTCGACCAGGCAGGCGCCGCGGTTCGCCGAGAAGGGCCTGCCGGGCGAGGAGCGTTGGCTCGAGCTGCGGCTCAAGCTGCTCGCCGACGCGGGCCTCGTAGGGCTGCCGAACGCGGGCAAGTCGTCGCTCATCGCGCGCATGACGCGCGCCGCGCCGAAGGTGGCCGACTATCCGTTCACGACGCTCGAGCCGGTGCTCGGCACGCTCGAGGCGCCCGACCGCCAGCTGGTCGTGGCCGACATCCCCGGGTTGATCGAGGGCGCGAGCGGCGGCGCCGGCCTCGGCCACGAGTTCCTCGCCCATGTCGAGCGCACGCGGCTGCTCGTGCACGTGCTCGACCTCGCGCCCCTGGACGGGTCGGACCCCGTGCAGAACCACTCCACCGTGGAGCGCGAGCTCGCCGGATACGGGCACGGCCTGGCCGAGCTGCCGCGCATGCTCGCGCTGTCGAAGGCGGACCTGGTCCCCGCCGAGGACGCCGAGCGCGCCGCGGCCGAGTGGCGCGATCAGCGGCCGGACCTGATCGCGGTGGTGGTGACCTCTGCCGCGACGGGGCAGGGGATCGACGACCTCGCCCGCGAGCTCCTGCGCCACGTGCCCGAGCACGCGCCTGACCCCGTGGCGGAGGACGAGCCGGTGGCCGAGCACAAGGTGTACCGGCCGGCGGACGACGAGGGCTATCGCGTCGAGCGCGGCGCAGATGGCGTTCTGAGGGTGGCCGGCCCCGCGATCGAGCGCCTGCTCGCGCGGCACGACATCGAGAACGAGGAGGCGCTCCGCTACGTCGAGGGGCGCCTGCGCAAGATGGGGGTCATCCGTGCCTTGGAGCAGGCAGGTTTCAAGCCCGGAGATGACGTAGAGCTTGCAGGGACCGTCTTCGAGCTCGACCCTGGGGCACCATTCTGAAATGCGAAACCGGAGGTTGAGCTTGGATATCGAGACGCGGGCCGGAAGCCCGCGGAGGTAACCGTGAGGCTCGTTGTTATGAAATTGGGGTCGAGCATCGTCGCGGACGAGCGCGGTGAGCTGCGCGCGGACGTGATCGACGGCGTCTGCGCGGAGGTCGCGCGACTGTACGAGGCCGGCGACGACGTCGTGATGGTCACCTCCGGCGCGATTGCCCGCGGGATGCGGCTGATGGAGATGCCGATGCGGCCGTCGGCGATGGCCGAGCTCCAGGCGGCGTCGGCGGTCGGCCAGGGCAAGCTCTACCGCGCTTACGACGAGATGCTGTCGGCGCGCGGCGTCCCGACCGCGCAGGTGCTGCTCACCTTCTTCGACATGTCTGCGCGCACGCACTACCTGAACGCGCGGCAGACGATGCACAAGCTGCTCGACTGGCGGCGGGTGCCGGTGATCAACGAGAACGACACGACGACCACGGACGAGATCACGTTCGGCGACAACGACTTCCTGGCGGCGCAGGTCGCGATCCTGCTCGGCGCCGACCTGCTGATGCTGCTCACCGACATCGACGGCCTGTACACGGCCGACCCACGCCATCACACCGACGCCGAGCTGATCTCGGAGGTGAAGCGGTTCGAGGAGCTCGAATCGCTCGAGATCGGGATGTCGACGTCGCCGCTCGGCTCGGGCGGGATGCGCTCGAAGGTCGTGGCGGCGGAGATGGCGACTGCGGCGGGCATTCCAGCGCTGATCCTCAACGGCAGCCGCGCAGGCGCGATCGCGGCCGCGCTCGAGGACGGCGGCGAGGGCACGCGCTTCCATCCCCAAGAGGGGCGCGTGTCGAGCTTCAAGCTGTGGCTCAAGTACGCCAAGCCGACGCGCGGGCGGATCCAGATCGACAGCGGCGCGGAGCAGGCGCTCCGCGAGCGCGGCACCAGTCTGCTGCCGGTCGGCATTGTGGGCGTCGACGGTGACTTCGAGGCCGGCGACGCGGTCGAGGTGTGCCCGGCCGACAACGGACGCGCGATCGGGAAGGGCATCGTCAACTACTCGGCCGACGAGCTGCGCACGATCAAGGGCATGAAGTCGACAGAGATCCAGACGCTCCTGCCGCGGGCGGTCGACGAGGCCGTCCACCGCGACTACTTCGTGCTCGGCTAGAGCCGGCGCGCGAAATCCCGGACGGATTCGAGCTCCCGCTCCCGCAGGTGCGGGTCGCGCAGCCGCCGCGCGGCCGCTTCCACAAGGAGGTTTGCGCGAGGCCGCATGCCGACGCCGTCGAGGTACGCGGCCACGAAACGTCTGCGCACCACGCGCGCGATCCACTCAAGCCATGCCGGGAAGTCGGCATCTGAGGTTGCGAGGATCACCTGGCTGAACGCCACATCCTCTTCCGGCGGGCCCTCACCGCCGTTCGACCAGTCGATGATGACGGGTCCGTGCTCGGCCAGCAGGATGTTGAGCGGATGGAAGTCCCGGTGCACGAGCCCAGCATCGAGAACGCGGCGGTGCAGGCGCCCGAGCTCTCGCGCACGCGCCGCGAAACGCCACGGCTGGCGCTCGATCTCCTCGAGCATCGTTGGTCCTTCGATCCGCTCCAGGACGAGGCCGTCCCGCTGCACCTCGAGAACGCGCGGCACCGGAAGACCGGCGGCCTCCGCGCGGCGCATGACCGCCGCCTCACGCTCGGGATCACACGGCTCGCCCTCCCGGTAGCGCCGCAGAACGGCGCCCTGGCCGTGCTCGAATACGTCACAGGCGCGACCCGATGCGATGAGTACCCTTGATGTCATGGCCACCACGGCAGCGTCAGTATCCGACATCTGCGCGCAGGCGAAGGCCGCCTCGCGCAAGCTCGCCGCGCTCGACAGCGAGACGAAGAATCGCGCGCTCGAGGCCCTCGCCGACGGGCTCGAGGAGCGCGCGAGCGAGATCCTGGAGGCGAACGAGCGCGACATGGAGGCCGGGCGCGAGAACGACCTCAGCGCCTCGCTGCTCGACAGGCTTCAGCTCACCGAAGACCGCCTGGCGACGATCGCGCGCGACGTGCGCGACATCGCCGCCCTGCCCGACCCGGTCGGCGAGGTGGTCGAGGAGCGGACGCTCCCGAACGGGATCCGGCTCGAGAAGGTGCTCGTGCCGATGGGCGTCGTCGCAGTGGTGTACGAGGCGCGGCCCAACGTGACCATCGACTGCTCGGCGCTCTGCATCAAGTCCGGCAACGCCATCGTCCTGCGCGGGTCGTCGATGGCGGCGCACTCGAACGCCGCGCTCGCGTCGGTTGCGGTCGAGGCCGTCGAAGGGGCCGGGCTGCCGCCAGGCTCGATCTCGCTCGTGGCCGGCGGCGACCGCGACGAGCTCCGCCAGATCGCGTCGGCGGACGGCCTGGTCGACCTCGTCATCCCGCGCGGGGGCGACGGGCTGAAGGATGCGCTCAAGCAGCACGCCACGGTGCCCGTCATGTACGCGGCGGCGGGCAACTGCCACGTCTACGTGGACTCCGACGCCGACCTCGATATGGCCGTCAGCATCGCGGTGAACGCGAAGACGCAACGGCCGAGCGTCTGCAACGCGGCCGAGACGCTGGTCGTGCACTCCCAGATCGCGCCGGAGTTCCTGCCGCGCGCGTTCGGTGAGCTGCTCGACCGCGGCGTCGAGCTGCGCGTCGACGGCCGCGCGCGCTCGCTGGCCGGTGACGCGGCGGAGCGGACGACCGAGGCGACCGAACGGGACTGGGCGACGGAGTTCCACGATCTGATCCTCGCCGTGAAGGTCGTCGACTCGGCCGAGGAGGCGATCGACCACATCAACCGCTGGAGCAGCGGGCACAGCGAGGCCGTCGTGACGAGCTCGGACGACGTCGCGCAGGCGTTCACGACCGAGGTCGATGCCGCGTGTGTCTACGTCAACGCGTCGACGCGCTTCACCGACGGCGCCGAGTTCGGCATGGGCGCGGAGATCGGCAACTCGACGCAGAAGCTCCACGCACGCGGGCCGATCGGCACGCGCGAGCTCTGCTCGTTCAAGTGGATCGCCCGCGGCGACGGGCAGATAAAGGAGTAGGCGCCGGCTTGCGGATCGGCCTCTTCGGCGGCGCCTTCAACCCGCCGCATGTCGGACACCTCGTCTGTGCGCAGGAGGCGCACGCCCAGCTGGAGCTCGAGGTCGTCGTGTGGGTGCCGGTCGGCCGCGCGCCGCACCGTGAGATCCGGCAGGACCCGGGACCCGAGGTGAGGCTGCAGATGTGCGACTACGCCACGGCGGCGGACGAGCGCTTCGGCCTGTCGCGGATCGAGGTCGACCGCGACGGCCCGTCGTACACCGCCGACACCCTGCGCGAGTTGCGCGAGCGCTCGCCCGACGACGAGTTGGTGCTGATCCTCGGTGGCGACCAGGCTGCGGCGCTCCGGGAGTGGCATGAGCCCGCCGAGGTGATGCGGCTCGCGACGATCGCGGTCGCGGCGCGGGGGGAGATCGACCGCACGCGTGTCGAGGACGCCGTCGGCGGGCAGGCTGAACTGAGGTTCTTCGAGATGCCGCGCATCGACGTGTCGTCCACAATGGTGAGAGAGCGGGCGGCCTCGGGGCAGCCGATCCGCTACCTCGTGCCCGACAAGGTCGCGAACTTCATCGGCGCGCAGAGCCTGTACGGCGCGTCCGTCCCATCTTGATGGCAGAGACAGCACACGCACACGACACCCTCGCGCCGGAGGCGCTCGCGAACCGCATCGCTGAGATCGCGTCCGACAGGAAGGCGACGGACATCCGCATCCTCGACCTGCGCGGAATCGTGAGCTACACCGACTACTTCGTCATCTGCTCTGGCAACACCGAGCGGCAGACGAAGGCGATTCACGACGCGATCCACGAGCAGCTGAAGAAGGAGCACGGCCTGCTTCCGCGCCGCGTCGAGGGCGATCGTGAGGCGCGCTGGGTCCTGATGGACTACCTCGACTGCGTCGTGCACGTCTTCACGCCCGAGGCGCGGGGGTACTACCGGCTGGAGCAGCTGTGGGGCGAGGCGCCGGTGCGCGAGGTCGAGTAGCGAGCGGAGTGCCCGCCACGGCGCAGTGGCGCGCCGGAACCTGGTCGATCGCCTCCTGACACGGCTTCCGCTCGGGCTCCTTCGCCTGTTCGAGGACGTCGTTCGCGATCGTCGCGAACGCGAGGATCCCGCCGGCGGCAGCCAATACCGCGGAGACCTGCATCCCGATCTGGAAGCCGTCGGCGATCGCTTGTGGATTCTCGTAGTCGTCGCCGCTGAGCCCGGCGATCAGCGGCAGCACGGCGACCGCGATCAGACCGGCGGTGCGCGCGACCGCGTTGTTGACGCCCGAGGCGACGCCGGCCTGGCGCGGGTCCGCGGCGGCGAGCACCGTGATCGTGACCGGTGCGACCACGAGGGTCAGCCCGAGACCGAAGACGATGATGGCCGGGAGGACGGACTCGACGTAGCCGTCGCCGATGCCGACCGTGCTCAACATGAACATGCCGGCCGCAACCACGAGCGGGCCGACGGTTAGCGGCAGCCGCGGGCCGATGCGCTGCGCCAGCGCCCCGGCGCTTGGGGACAGCAGCAGCATCAGCGCCGTGGTCGGCAGCGTGGCCGCGCCCGCCTGGATTGCGCTGTAGCCGAGGGCGACCTGGAGGAAGACGACCAGCAGGAAGAAGACGGCGCCGAGAGCCGCATAGACGACGAAAGTGACGAGGTTCGCGCTCGTGAACTGGCGGGAGGAGAAGATCGAGAGCGGCAGCATCGGCTGCTCCGCGACTCGCTCGGTATGCAGGAACGCGGCCAGGGCGGCGAAGCCGACCAAGAGGCCGCCGATGACCATCGGGGACCCCATGCCGTGGCCGGGGCCCTGGATAAGCGCGAACGTGATTCCGGCGAGGCCGATCGTGGCGAGCACGGAGCCGCGAATGTCGAGCTTGCCCGTCATCGTGGGGTCGCGCGTCTCCGGGATATGGCGCCGGGACGCCCACACGACGAATGCGCCGAGAGGAATGTTGATCAGGAAGATCGCGCGCCAGCTGACATCGTCGATCAGATAGCCGCCGACGAGCGGGCCGATGGCGGCGCCTACCCCGGTGAGCGCGGACCAGGCGCCGATCGCGCGCCCGCGATCGTCCCTGTGGAACGTCGCCTCGATGATCGCGAGGCTGCCGGGGGTGAGCAGTGCGCCTCCGACGCCTTGGACGACACGCGCCGCAACGAGCACCTCGATGCTCGGCGCGACGGCGCATAGCGCGGAGGCGGCGACGAACCACACGACTCCGATCTCGAAGATGCGGCGGCGTCCGTAGCGGTCTCCGAGTGACCCGCCAAGCAGGATCAGCGACGCGAGCGTGATCAGGTAGCCGTTGATCGTCCACTGGAGCCCGGCTAGATCGGCGTCGAGGTCGCGCCCGATCTCGGGCAGCGCCACGTTGACGACCGTGGCCTCGAGGAATGCGACTGCCGACCCGAGCACGGCGGTCGCGAGCACCCACCGGCCGCGCGCGGAGCCCATCCGGAGTTGCGGCTCGTCGTTCAAGGCAACAGCGTACGAATTCGTAACACTCGGCTCACACCGGTCACACGAGCCGCGCGACGCTTAGGACATGACGCCGACCCCGCGCCATCGACAGGTCGAGCAGCGCATGCGGGAGCTGCTCGCCGCGGCGAGCCTGCCGGCGCCGGACGACGTGGCGCACGTGAGCCGCGCCGTGATCTTCGTCTGGTACGAGACGAAGGCGTTCGTGCTGGTCGACCTCGAGGAGGTCCCCGGCGACGACGACCCGCTCGGCGGACTTGACATGGCGCAGCTGGCGATCGACCTGGACGACGAGCTGCCGTTCGGCGAAGGCTTCGTCGAGGCTGCCTAGGCGGCGACTTTGTCGGTCGCGTACCGGCCGACGAACAGCCCGCGCGGCAAGCCCTCCAGCCGGAGCTGCGGAGCGGCGCCGGTGAGCCGCACGAACGGACGGCCGCGCCGCTCGACATGGAACTCCTCACCGGCGGCAGCGCGCTCCATGTACCAACCGAAATGGTTCCGGAATTCGTTGGCTCCAACGACGTTCCGAAGTGGGGGAGTGGAGCTAGCCGGGCTCGAACCGGCGACCTCTGCCGTGCCACGGCAGCGCTCTTCCAGCTGAGCTATAGCCCCGCGGAACTCGAAATCGGAGGCTAGGTTAATGAACGCGCGTTGTCCATTCCTTGCGGGTTTCAGCCGCAACTGGATATGACGGCGATCCGCAACTCGCTCGATCGGCAGCAGGTAGACGCGATTCAGTGCTCCGCAGTAAACGGCGACGAGGTCGATTTCTTCGCGTGTGTATGACGACCGGACGTAACCGTTCGGTGTCAGTCGCGAGCCGGAGAGATTCACGACGATCACGTCTCCCGCTTCGTCAAGGCGGCCCCATTTGCACTGCACACGCAGCGGTCTCCCGGCGACTTCGATGATCAGGTCGTAGCGTCCGTGTTCAGTCAGCGGTCCGTAAACAGGGAGGCCGAGCTCGGCGCCGGCTTTTGCGATGGCGAGCTCCGCTACGGCTCCTTTCACATTCGGCGACTCCACGAACATATGTTCGCGTAGCGACCGGACGGAAACGGCCGCTATTTCTCGACCCAGCTCGGCGGTTCGAGGTCCGTGAACGGGTTGTCGATATTCGACGCGCGCGGGCGCGCTGCCTCGCGCGGCTCGCCG